>LFRM01259053.1_pt2 | contig 52441 bp, 47 predicted proteins | sample 618341 | NCBI WGS metagenome assembly LFRM01 (sample SAMN03654438, study PRJNA283298) | anaerobic digester metagenome | isolation source: pool of bioreactors CSTR01a, CSTR02a, and CSTR03a thermophilic anaerobic... | place: Denmark: Kgs. Lyngby | collected 2014-05-21 | reverse complement strand
TTTGCGGATCATCTGGATCATGAACCGAAACTGATCCTCGTTGTAATAGGTCTGATATTTTTGATACAGCACGCGGAGGGCCTCGAGGCTCTCATAGCGCAGGCTGTAGTCGTTGAGCTTGACAAAGTTGGCGGAAAAAGGCGTGAGCTTGTCAAAAACAACCCCCATCAGCTCGTCCGTGATGCGGGCGATTTCCTTAGTGCCAATGCGCTTGGAGTGATAGTTGTCGGTGACGATAGTCATGCTGCCGCGGGTGAGCTTGTTGAGATTGGTCAACACCGTGCGCTCGATGATGTCGTGCAGGTCATCAAGGGTCTGGCGGTAGGGGGCATAGCTCATCATTTGATTTGTCAGAATGGCACAGAGGGAGTTTGTACCTAAAAAAAGGCTGCCAAGCCAAGGCCTGAGCACGCGTTCGATATCATCTTGCGAAACAGGCATAGCCATTGATTGACTCCCTCCTGACATCAGTTGTTTTATGTGAATCGATAGATCGACATATACATAAATTTCTACAACCAAATGGGTTCTCCTTGTTTTTATGTTAAATAAAAAATGTTCCTAACAAAATTTTCACAATAGAGGAATAATCATGCAACAATATCTGTATAAATATAAATCTTATCCTTGTCAAGTGCTATGTTTAGTGGGTTGACAAAGATTATCCACAACAGGTAGAAGAGGGGGAATCGAGCAGGCGGTATGATATGCAGAAATGACGGATGTTGCAGATACTTGTCAAAAGCAAGTGGTTCTGCTATGATGATAACCATAATGCGGAGAAATTGAAGTGGTTTTCCACAGTAGAGTTTTCCACATTATTTTATTCTCTTAACGACAAGATGTGGATAACCAACACATTTGAGAATGCATAATATACAGCTATTAGGAAGGTTGAATGCACGTGATGAACGCAGAAGAATTATGGGGCAATGCTTGTTTGATCCTAAAGGAGGAAATCATTCGAGTAAGTTACGATACTTGGATTGATACGGCGCTGAAGCCCTACGCGGTCATTGCGGACACCTTTATATTGGAATGTGTAAGCCCGATCGTTCAGCAAGTGGGTACAAGCCGCTATATGACGCAGATTCAAAATGCGGTGGCAACGGTGGCGGGCAAGGCCCTCAAGGTTGAGGTGCTATGCCATGATGAGCTGGAGGCGAGGGTGAATGAGCTGGAAGCGAGAAGCTCAGGCAATTCGCTCGCGCAGCTAAACCCAAAATACACCTTTGATACCTTTGTGGTAGGCTCAGGTAACCGCTTTGCGCATGCAGTGTCGCTCGCAGTTGCTGAAGTCCCTGCAAAGGCATATAACCCGCTGTTTATCTATGGCGGGGTGGGTCTGGGCAAGACCCACTTGATGCATGCAATCGGTCATTATGCACATGTGCTCTACCCTGATATGAAAATTCTCTACATTACAAGTGAGGATTTCACCAATCAGCTGGTGAGCGCGATGCAAACCAATAAAAATCAAGAATTCCGCGATCGTTTCCGCACCGCTGATATCCTCATGGTCGATGATATCCAGTTCATTGCGGGCAAGCATGGTACGGAGGAAGAGTTCTTCCATACCTTCAATCACCTGCGCGAAGCGGGCAAGCAGATCATCATGACGAGTGATAAACCGCCAAAAGAAATTCAAAAGCTTGAGGAGCGTCTATGCAGCCGCTTTGAGGGCGGCCTCATCGCTGATATTCAGCGCCCCGATTTTGAGACGCGCCTTGCGATTCTTCGCAAGAAGTCGGATTATGACCATTTGGTCATTGGCGACGATATCCTCGCGCTGATCGCAGAGAAGATCGAGACCAATGTTCGCGAGCTTGAGGGCAGCCTCACGCGCCTCACCGCATATAGCAGCCTCACGCGTCGCCCCATTGATATGCAGCTGGCGAGCGAAGCGCTTCGCGAACTGTTCAATCATACTGAAACCCGCCGCATCAGCTGTGACAGCATACAGGACGCTGTGGCAACCTATTATGGTATTTCAGTTGAAGATCTCAAAGGCCCGCGCCGAAATCACGAGATCACAGTACCAAGACAAATCGCAATGTACTTAACGCGCGAAATGATGGGGCTGAGCCTCACCAAGATCGGCGATAACTTTGGCGGCAGGCATTACACCACCGTCATGTCCTCCATTGACAAGGTAGAAGATTCGATCAAACAATCGCCATCTCTTGCCAGTCTTTTGGACGATATTCGTCGCCTGATTAAAGATACGAAATAGTACGGAAATACCGTCACAAAAGAAAAGTTTTGAAAAAGCTTTGCAATTCGCGGTTTTCGTGTTATAATACATCCGTTGCCCAGCTAAGGTAATATGGTTCAGGTTCCTTACCTCTTCGTTCAAGTTCGTTCGGAAGCATGGTAACCCAAGACCAAGTAATCTAAAGCACATGGGAGACAGAACAAACTTAATATATGGAGGTAACCCAACAATGTTTGAAGACAAGACGCTGGTATGCCGTGACTGCTCCAAGGAATTCGTGTTCACTGCTTCCGAACAGCAATTCTTTGCTGACAAAGGCTTCCAGAATGATCCCACCCGCTGCCACGAGTGCCGTGTAGCTCGCCGTAACCGTGATAACCCCGGCCGTGCAGAGCGCCAGTACTTTGAAGTTATCTGTGATGGCTGCGGCGCAACCACCCAGGTGCCTTTCCAGCCCAAGGGTGATCGCCCCGTATACTGCCGTGAGTGCTTCGAGCGCAATCGTAACAGCCAATACTAAGATCAATCAGAGACTCTCTTCGGAGGGTCTCTTTTTTTGTGCAAAAATATAGGGAACGCATCATTTGCGGCCAGAATATTGTTACCATTTATAGGAACACCAACGATTTACATCCTTATGATCCAATTGTTTACATAGATGAAGTTTTGACGAAGGTTAATATTTCGTGATTTCCTGTGTCTAATGTGTATAAGGCGGTGAAACGGCAATGCAGGACTCCAAGAATTCAGGCAATATCCTAGAGGAGCGTTTGATATCCCTGATGGAGCAGTATGAGAAGGATATACTGCGCATTTGCTGTGTGTACCTAAAGGATCGATCGCTGGCAGAGGACGCAGTACAGGAGACCTTCCTGAAGGCGTATCAGGGCTTGGAAAAGTTCCGCGGGGATAGCTCGGAGCTGACTTGGCTGATGAGCATCGCCATGAATACCTGTAAAAGTATGCAGCGGGGCTTATGGTTTCGATTTGTGGAGCGCCGAATCCCCATTGAGGAGCTTCCACTGCCCGCGCCGCAAGCGCTGGCAAGCAGTGTCCAAATCACGCAGGAAGTGATGCAACTGCCTCACAAACAACAAGAAGTAGTGCTGCTGCATTATTATCAGGGCATGAAGGTGCTTGAAGTCACAGAGGTGCTCGGCATCTCCAGCCCTGCCGTTTCCAAAAGACTGAAACAAGCACGCGCTAAGCTTCACATGGCATTGGAAGGAGGCGAGGTATATGAATAACGATCCACGAAATTCACCAATCCATTCCGCTGTGGATGACTACTTTGCTGATATGAATGACCGTCCTTCCTTGCAATACAAGGTGCTTGCACAGACGAGAGGAGAGGTCAAAGTGAAAAAGAAACGATCGGTCGGACTGGTATTGCTCATTGCACTGATGCTCATTGTCGCTGGTGCGTTCGCATGGACGCTATCAAGGACGTACTTTGAGGATGTCGCGAAAATGACATTTGAAAATGGCGAGCATTATGAAGAGTGGGATTTGGATGAGAAACGCGCAATCATTCGGCTCATGCAGGAGCATGGCTTGGTTGATGATGAAACGGCGGATGCCTTAGCCGTAGGTACACATGAAGGGATCGATCAGCATATGCTTGCGCGCTATGGCGTTGAAGATATGCCTGGTGATATGAGCATGATCTCCCTAACTCGAATTCTTTGGGTAGAGCTTGGCCCCTATACCCACTGGACAAACGAAACGTGGGTGTGGTACACGGATATGATGCTCGGGATTGGTCTTTTGACCGAACATAACGATATGGACGTATACGAAACGCCAGGGGATGAAGCGATAGCGCCCGAGGAAGCAATTGAGATTGCGAAACAAAAACTCCTCAGTGAAGGCACGCTGACGGAGGAGCAACTATTCCAAGCAACGGTTATGTGGCATTATATGACGCATGCAAGCGATGTGAACCGCGAAAAACTACAATATTGGATTACCTATTCCGTTGATAATCAATCCTATTATACCGCTATGTGGCCTGATGGGACGATTTTGCAGTAAATGCGCAAAAAGAGAGGGTGGGCTGTCGCCCTCTTAAGCTGTTGAACACCTCCAAAAGCGATATCGGAGGGGCAAAAAAGAAATGAGCGAAGCTCGGGCATCAAGCCATAATACTCCGCTTGATAAAGTAGTACTCTTTCCGATAGCGGAATAAGTACAGCATAGATACGATGCACGACATTAGCTCTGCCACCGGTACAGCCAACCATATACCGTCAGTGCCTAGGAGCCTTGGGAGCGCTAGGAGCGCAATTACCAAGAATACAAAGGTGCGCATGGTGGAAATGATGGCAGATACCTTGCCGTTGTGAAGCGCTGTAAATAAGCCCGAAGCGTAGATATTAAAGCCTGCAAATAAATAACTTAGGCTAAAGAGCAAGAACCCGTGGTGCGCGAGCGGGAAGGCAGGGCTGGTTTCCTTGATGTATACCGATACGATGGGCGTGGCAAAGGCGTAGGACACGATCATGATGATGACGGTGAGGTAAATGATGGTCAGCAAGCTGTGGCGAAACAGATCGTGCAGGCGCTGCTTGTTTTGCTTGCCAAGATTGAAGCTGAATATGGGCGCAGTGCCGCTGATGAAGCCCATGTACATGGCGGTGAGCAGGAACTGCGCATACAGAATCACCGAGATCGCCGTAACGCCCGCTTCGCCCATAAACTCAAGCGTGATCTTGTTAAAGAGCAGTGTTGTGACGGAAATGGATAGGTTGCTGATCATTTCGGATGAACCATTAAAGCACGAAAAGCCAATCACGCGCCACCTGAACTTTGGCTTCACAAAATGCAGACTGCCTTTTCTAAAGAAGAAGCAGTATAGAATCCCCGGTACGGCAGCGATGATATATCCTGCCACCGTGCCCCACGCGGAGCCAGCCATCCCCATGTTCAATATAACGATGAACACGTAGTCCAGCACGATGTTTGTAATGCCCGATATGACGGTGAGCACGAGGCTGATGCCTGGCTTGCCTGCGGTCACAAAAAAGGCGTTAAGCGCCATCTGAAGCGCAGCAAGGGGCATGAACGGAATTAAGGTGACGAGGTATTCGTAGCAATCATCGTGCAGCAGCGGCGTGGAGCCAAGGAAGCTTAGCAGCGGTTCCATGAATAGGATCACCAGCAAGGAGATCACAGACGATGTAACGGTGACGGCGATGATGATGGCAGTAAAGTTCTCCTTGGCGATTTGCTTTTTCCCCTCGCCCATGTTCTTCGCCACAACCGCACTGCCGCCCGATGAAAACATCATGGTGATGGCGATGACAACGCTGATCACAGGATAGACGATGTTGACGGAGGCAAGTGCATTGTCGCTGATAAAATTCGCGATAAAGACAGCATCGACCATCTGATACATCGACAAAAACAGCAAGCTGAGGATGCTTGGAAAGGTGAACTTGAGCAATGAGAGAATGCCAAAATCTCGATCGAGTTTGTTGTTCAAAATAAGACCTCCAAAATAGTAAAAACAGCGGCTGGATAGAGCCCTGCATTAGTGTTGCCACAAGCATAAGAAATCTTGCATCTCATCATACCACAAAAATAAGCATAAGAAACGGCATCTGAATGACTCAGATGCCGCTGGTTGTCGAAAAACCCTTAGGAGGTATCGGAGGATCAAAATCCTCTGATAGTAATCCCAAAGCAGCGACATGTGCGGTGCTTTGGGGACCTTGCGTAGCAAGGGTTCCCTACACGTAGTCCCGACCGAGAGCGTTAGCGAACAGGGACTACGTGCAAAGAATCGGCGAAAAAGATCGCGTTAGCGAGCTTTTTTGACGCTCTACGGCATCTGAATGACTCAGATGCCGCTTCAGGCTGAACTCCAAAGTGTATCGGAGGATCAAAAAATGAATGAGCGAAGCTCCGAGCTTTTTTGCCGCGATTAGAACAACAGATACGATAGCGTGACGTAAAGTCCCAGACAGAACATGAGCAGTCCAAAGCTGATGGAGCTTGTCAGCTGTTTCACCTGCGTTGCAATCGCATTGCGACCCGCTGCAAAAGCGGATACAAAGCTGGTTTGAATGGGTTTCTTTTTGCGAACGGTTTTGTTTAGAACCGATGAGACATTATCAAAGAAACGACCAAATGCATAGGTCACAGGGGTTCCCACAGGTACGGGGAGCTCCTTTTGCTTGGTTGCAAACATGGTCTTTCTTGCGCCAATGACGACCCAATCAACACTGCCATCAAGGATTCGGCTGATGAAGAAGCCTACGTTTCGAAGTACGATCACGACCCAATCCATCAGCATGTCAAAGAAACTTGCAATCAAGCCACCGATGGTGAGTAGGAGCGAAATCAAGGGACGATAGACCAAGTTTTCAAGGTCGAGTTTCTTTGGCCAGCGGTCAAGGTAGATGGTCTCATCCTCGCCCTTGGTATCCATCAGGAGTGCGCATACAAATTGATAGAGCACAAAGCCGATGATGAGCGACTTTCCTGCACCAATTAGGTTCTCAGAGCTGAAATACTCGATATGATGCGCGGGCGCAGCGGCGTTTAGGAAGCTGCTGGACAGCTCGCCAATGCCTGTCATGAACAGATCGGGCTGTGTGCCAAGAATCGGTATGATCGCCGTGCAGAGCAGGAGCGCAATGGAGGATAGGGGGGAGAGATACTTTTTCTGAGCATCAAACTCCGCTTGCTTTGTGGGGTGCTTTTGCCAGAACAGGCAGATGTAGAGCTTGAGCATGTAGCAGAAGGTCATGCCGCCTGAGATGATGAAGACCCATTCAGCAATCGCATAGGGCGTGGCGCTCAGACCCATATGCTGCAGATGCGCAATGTACTCAAGCAAACCCTCATGCAATAGTGATTTGCTGATGTAGCCGCTTAGGAACGGAACACCGCTGATACCAAGCGCAGCTGTGAGGAACGCGATGTGCAGCACGATCTTTCCTCTGCCGTAGCCGCGCACATCGTTGAGATGAAGCATGCCCGTGTTCATCGCCACAACACCTGCGCTGATGAACAGTATGAGCTTAAAGAGGGAATGGTTGACCATATGCTGGACTGTGCCGTAGGCAGCGAGACCATTCTCGCCTTGCAGCAAGCCGCATAGCCCAACGCCCACCATGATGAAGCCGATTTGGCTGAGGGAGGAGCAGGCGAGTGTGCGCTTGAGGTTCACGGAGAATACCGCAAGCAGTGCACCAAGGAACATGGTGATCACGCCTAAGCGGAAGAGTAAATCAGCGAAGGTGTCGCTCCCCCTCATCAGGAAAGTGGTGAGCACGATCATGCCGAAGATACCCGCCTTGGTGAGCATGCCCGATAGCAGCGCACTGGCAGGTGCAGGGGCAACGGGGTGAGCCTTTGGCAGCCAGATATGAAGCGGGAAAGCACCCGCTTTTGCGCCAAAGCCAACGAGAATCAAAATCGCGGACAGCATCAGGCTTTCTACGCCAACGCTCTGCGCAGCCGCGGGAAGCTGGGAGAATGACATCGAAGCCATGCTGTTTGGCAATAGGAAGATGCCCATGAGCATGACCAGACCGCCAATCACAGCGATGTAAAGATAGGTCTCAGCGGCGCGCATAGCGTCGGGCGTTTCCTCGTGAGCAACCCAAGGATAGCTCGCAAGGGACATGATCTCAAAGAAGATGAAGGCACTAAAGAACGTGTCCGACAATAGCAGACCGACCATCGCGCCAAAGGTAATCAGCGTGAAGAGCGCATAGCGCCCGATGGCGTGTCCGTGCTTGAAGTAATCACGGCTGAATATGGATGTTACCAGCCACATCACGCCTGCGATGCATGCATATAGTGCGCGGAAGCCGTCCGCACGCATCTGGAGACCAAGACCGCAAAAGCCGTCCCATATGAGGAAGGTCTCCTGTCCGCCAAGGGCTGAGACAAAGAGAGTCACCAGCATGCCCAGCACAGCGGCTGAGGTGATGATCATGGTAAGGATGGCTGCGCCCTTGTGCTTTCGCTCGAGCACCCAAGCCAGAGGTGCGGCAAGCATAGGCAATACCGCGGCAACAAACAACAGAATAGATCCCTGCATATCGCTTCTCCCTCCTTACAGTAGTCCGCTTGCGACCTGTCCAAGGTATTGAACAAGCGGCGCGGAGTAGAACACAAGTACAAGCATCACAGCGCAAACAGCGATGAGCGGAAAGCGCATGCGCATGCCCGGGTCATAGTCATCCTTGGGCAGCCCTGCGGTTTCGCTAAGGGGCAGCACATAGGCGGACAGCGCAGGCACGAGCAGATAAATAGCGGTCAGCACGGCGGATATGATCAGCACGATCGCGCCGACGGAGCCCAGCGGGTTGGTGCTTTCAAAGCCGGCTGTTGCCAGCGACCATTTGCTTTGGAAGCCGACAAAGGGCGGAATACCGACCAGTGCAATAGCGCAAAAGAGGAATGCCGCCATAACGGTGGGCATTTTCTTGCTCAGACCGCGTAAATCCTCCACATAGGTTTTGCCGGTCTTTACGATGATAGCGCCTGCGCAGCTGAAAAGTGTGATTTTCATCAGCGCATGGAATACCATGTGCATCAAGCCGCCCTGAAGACCTGCGGGGGTGAAGAGCATGGCGCCAAAGAGCACATAGCTCAGGTTGCTCATGGTGGAGTAGGCGAGCCTGCGTTTGAGCTGGGGCTCGCGAACAGCATTGATGCTTCCGTATAGGATGCTGATCAGCGCAATAGCAAGGCAGACGGTCTGTGCCCAAGTGCCTTGTAATTGCTGTGGGCTAAAGCAGTAGTATCCGAGGCGAATCACGGCGAATGCACCTGCCTTAACAACCGCTACAGCATGCAGCAGCGCGGTCACAGGGGTTGGGGCAACGCTTGCGGTAGGCAGCCAGCCGTGGAACGGGAAGATCGCGGCCTTTACGCCAAAGCCAAGGAAACCGAGGGTGAACATGGGAAGCAGCAGCTCCATAGGTGCAGCGGCGAGTGCGGGGATACCGCCAATGGTGAAGTTCGAGTTGCTGCTGTAGTGAATGACGGTGACCAATGCGAGGAACGCAAGGGCAGCGCCGCCAAGAGAGTAGTACACATATTTGCGGCCTGCATAGACATTCGCAGGCTTCATGCCGTGAGTTACGAGGAACAGCGTAGCCAGCGTGAGCAGTTCGTAGAAGATGTACAGCGACATCAGGTCCTCTGCAAACGCGATGCCAAGGGTTACGCTATAGCTGAGCAGGTAGAAGCCAAAGAAGGTGTTTTCGCCGCCTTCATGCTCCATATACTCAAATGCATACAGCGTAGCCAGCGGCCACAGAAAGGCAACCAGCCCAGAGAAGACACGTCCAAGACCATCCAGCTTAAAGCTGATGGTGAGCGTGGAGCTTAGGCTTAGCAAGGTAAACTGGTGACCGCCTGCGGTGATGATACACCAAGCGGTGCATAGGGAGGTCAGAAGGGTCGCAAGAAAAGTAAAGGCGTTTCGTACCTTGCGGCTCTTTGGTCGCCATATGAACAGCGCAGCGGCAGCCAGTATGGGAATAAGGATTGAAACCATTAACATGTCATTTCCTCCTTATAGCACAGCTGATGCGATGGCAGTTGTGGCCGCTTGCAACAGCGACGGGCACAGGCCAAAGAGCAGCGTGAGCACAGCGAGGACAATCATGGGAACGTACATGCTTGGACCAACTTCGCATGATGGATAGGAAACTGCCGCCACGCCCTCCTCGCCCTTTGCAGGGAAGAAGCCGTTGATGCTGATGGGCAGTAGGTAAGCAGCTGTCAGCAGCGCGGATACCAGCAGGACAACAGGTCCTAGCCAGCTAAACACGGCAATGCCGCTGCTTAGCGAGCCCTGTGCGAGCTGCCACTTGCTGAAAAATCCGCTCAGCGGGGGAACGCCGACAAGGCCAAGGCTGACGATGGTGAAGCACCAGATGGTGATGGGCATGCGCTTGCCGATGCCGCGCAGGTCATCAACGGAGGTGAGCCCTGTTTTGACAATCACAGCACCTGCGCAGATGAACAGCGCATTCTTGATGACGCTGTGGAAGTATACGTGAAGCAGTGCGCCCGAAAACGCAACTTCATTGAGCAGGAACAGACCAAAGAGCATGTAGCTGACCTGAGAGATGGTGGAGTAAGCAAGGCGCTTCTTGAGCCCCTTGACCTTAAACGCCATCATCGAGCCCATGAATACCGTGATCAGCGCGAGGATGAGCAGTACGGTCTGCACCCAAGTGCCGCGCATGAAGTCCGCGCCAACGACGTAGTAGATGATGCGAATGATGCACAGCACACCCATCTTAGTGATCACGCCCGAGAGCAATGCACTTGCAGGGGCGGGAGCAGCGGGGTGAGCGGTAGGCAGCCAACCGTGCATGGGGAACATACCTGCCTTCGTGCCAAAGCCAATGACTGTGATCAAGAGAATCCACAGCAGCAGGGTTTGGTTCCCAAGCGCCGCATCGGGGCTTAGCGAGCCGCCTGCGATAAAGAGGGCGGAGGTGGTGTGCTGGGATAGGAAGAAAATACCGAGCAGACCCATCATCGCGCCTGCGATGGAGTAGATCAGGTATTTAATGCCGGCTGCGATGGCTTCCTTTGACATGGAGTGAAGCACCAATGCAAGGGAGAGCAATGTCATCATTTCAAAGAACAGGTACATGGTGACCATCGTTCCTGCAAAGGTAATGCCGTACAGCGTACCCAATGTGAGCAGGTAGAAGGTGTAGAATCTGCGCTGAGATCCTTCGTGCTCCATATAGCCGAAGCTGAAAATGCCAACAGCCAGCCACATGGCACCCACCAGCAGCGCGAACAGCCTGCCAATGGCATCTGACTGCATGATGATGGGCAGTGAATCGGTGATGGAAAAGAGGGTAGCCGCGCCGTCGCCTGTGAGGCAAAGGCAGATGGTGAGCGCAAAGCTCACAATCAAGGTGGCTGTAACAAAGATATTGCGGGGCTTTTGCTCATCAAGAGCGGGAATGAACCAGCAGGCTGCTCCGCAGATCATGGGCAGCAGTGGGGTGATAATCAATAAGATCGCTTGCATCTGTACTGTCTCCTTACGCAAACATATTCAGGCCGCGCGCAATTGCCGTAACGATGGGCTGTGCGAGCAGGCCGACCAATAGATTCAGGATAGCAAACACCCACATGGAGCAGGTGGAAAGCTTACTTTTCTCAAAGGGCGGGGGAATAAATCCCTCACGCGCGGGGCGATAGAGGGTGATGATGGTCTTCATGAAGTAAAATACGTTCAGAAGCGTACTCAGTGCCAGCACAATCAGCATCGTCCACATGTGAACGCCGCCGCGCTGCATCGCCGCCTCACTCAGGTAGAGCTTGGAAACAAAGCCGCCAAAGACGGGAATGCCCACTAGGCTCATCGCGCTCACGCAAAAGCTCACGCCTGCCGCGGGATACCGAAAGCCTGCGCCGCGAAGATCGGAGAAGCGCTTGCTGTTGCCCGATGCATCGTAGAGGCCTGATGCGGAGATGAACAGCGAGCTTTTGGCAAAGGAGTGCATGATCATATGATAGATCGCTGCCACAAAGCCTGCGTTTGTGCCAAGTCCCATGCCGGCGTATATGTAGCCGATTTGGGCAACGGAGCTAAAGGCGATCATGCGCCGAAGCTCGGGCGCTTTGATGGCGCTGAGACTGCCCATGATCATGCCCACAATACCAAAGAGGAAGAGTAGGTTTAAGGCTTGATTTTCCACGACGATTTGCAGCCCGATCACTCGATAGAGAATCTTGATGAGCAGGAATACATACGCCTTGCTCACAATGCTGCTCAGAACCGCCGCGCCTGTTGGTGTTGCGTAGCCGTAGCTGTCGGGCAGCCAGGTGTGGAAGGGGAATAGTGCGCTTTTGATGCCAAGGGCTACAAAGAATAGCCCGATGATGACGGTTAAGGGAAGGCCGTACTGCCCTGTTTGGTGAAGAGCAGATAGCGAAGTCTGAATGTTTTCCATGAGCAGGTGCCCTGTGATGTTATAGGTGATGGAAATCGCCATTAGCAGCAGACCCGAGCCCAGCAGGCTCATGATCACATACCTCATCGCGGCAACCAGCGTGCGCCCGATCTGCCTTGTGATGATCAGCGAGCAGGCTGCGATGGTCAGGATTTCGATGAAGACATAAGCGGTGAAAAGGTCGTTGGTGTAGAGCATGGCCATCATGCAGGCGAGCACGAGATCAAGCATGACAAAGATCAGGTTGAACTTTGCAGGATCGGCATCCTGCTCCATCTTCTTCATGCCGCCAAGCACGCTCATCAGCATGATCACGCTGAAGCAAACGGCTAGCAGTGCTTCCAGAATACCCGCGCGGAGCTCATTGCCCCAGGGTGCGGGGAAATGACCCATCATATAGGTGTAGCTTTCGCCGCTTACAAGAAGGTAGGAGAGCAGCCATGCATTCAGCGCCGCGACAAGGGCGCAAAGCCCGACTGTCCACCACTTGCTTAGGCGGTGGGGCATCATGGCGGATGCGATACCGCTGATCATGCAAAGCATGATGCAAAAGAAGGGAACGTTTTGAACAAATAGCATGTTACTGGTGTTCTCCCTTCATTAGTAGTGTGATCTGGTCAAGATCAAGCGTATGGTAACGCCTGTACAGCCTGACGATGAGGGCAAGGGATAGGGCGGTAAAGCTAACGCCCACAACGATGCCCGTGAGGACAAGGCCGCTTGGGATGGGGTTGATGTAGTAGGAGGAGGAAGTGATTCCATCCACCATAATAGGCGCAATGCGGCCTTCGATATAGCCTGTTGCGGTCAGAAATAGGTAGATCGCGGTATCCATGATATTCAGCCCGATGACTTTCTTAATCAGGTTCCGCTCAAGCAGCAATGTGGTAAAGCCGATGCCAAAGAGCAGCATCGCAACCGTCTCTTCCAAATGCTCGGTAAACAAGGTTAGCATCGTTAAAAACCTCCTTTGCGAAACAGCGTGTAGAAGGCATACATCGTGCACATAACGACAAGTCCCACGCAGATATTCAGCGGCAATATGAGCCCTGCGGACAGGATGGCGCCGGGCGTGCCCAGCGGGATGCCGCTTGGCAGGTGGTTGGCACCCATGAAGAAGGAGTAGCTTTTGAGCAGTCCGTAGGTCATGAGCGAGACGAATGTGATCCAGCGGAAGGTCTTGTAGGTGAAGAAGCGCTCTGTTTTCTTAAAGCCAAAGGCATTGAGATAGAGGATGAGTCCTGCACCCATCACCGCGCCGCCGCTAAAGCCGCCGCCCGGGCTGATATGTCCGTTGAGGACAATGTATATCCCAAGGAGCAATATGATGGGGACGAGAACGCGCGCAGCGAACTGAAGAATCGAATCGTTCTTGGGTTCGTGATGGCGGTCGTCAAACTCCGCTTCGATCATGGTGGGGGAGGGGTTGTCTGGAGAATGATCGTGAAGCTTGAGCAGCAATAGCACGCTGCATGCAGCCACAAACAGCACCGTTGATTCGCCGAATGTATCAAAGGCACGGTAGTCCAAAATCATACCAGCCACAAAGTTTACCGCACCTGTTTCCTCCACACCGCTCTCAATATAGCGCTGGGACACTTCGTTGTTATACGGCGCGTCAGCCGCACCAAAGGGCGGCAGGGCGATGACGGTTTGCAGCAGGAAGACCACGATAAACGCACAAACCAAAATGGAAAGTGTGCGGTAGATAAGGTCGAGCCATTTGGAACCGCGATTCACTGTCCAAGCATGCATACGCAGGTAGTGCTGCTCCTCCTGCTCGCGCATGTCGTGGAGCTGCGCTTCTATCTCACTTTCACGCTTAGCAAAAATCTCGGGGTGCTGATCTTGCTGCTCGTGATCGGATAGCTCATCAAAGCTTTTGGCGATGCTTTGATCCAGCTCGTTATCATCCTCCATCATCCAGCGCTTTGCGCGCTCTTGCAATGAGGAGATTTTTTTACTCATTTGATTCATTCTGCTCTCCCTTCTCGTCTTTAATCGCATGAATTTTCTTAAGCGTAATAAAGAACAGAATTGATGTGACGCCTGCACCGACAGCCGCCTCGGTGATGGCTAGATCAGGCGCTTGAAGCAGCATCCATACGATGCTCATCAGCAGGCTGTACGCCATGAAGATGACCACGCTCACCAGCAGATTACGGCTCAGGCAAGTAGCCACTGCACAGATGAGCAAAAACCCAAGTACGATGACATTATATAAATCGATCATAATTACTTTATCTCCATTTCCTGCTCGGGATGTTCATTTGCGGTGAGCTCGAGCCTTGCGATTAGATGGCTGCCTGTGGGGCTGGTCAGCCATACAAAGAGTGCGACCATCAGGAGCTTAACGATGATCCAGCCCTCGTTACAGCTGATGGATAGCGCGACCATTACAAGAAAAAGACCAAGTGAATCGCCCATGGATGCGGCATGCATGCGGTTGAGCACGTATTGGAAGCGATACTGCGCGATCACGCCGATCATCAGTAGAAAAAGACCGCTGACAAGAAACACTGCGGTCAGTGCGAAACGAATCCAATCAAGCATTTTCGCCCGCCTCCTTTGCATCAATGCTGCGCTGCGCTGCGGCCATTCGCTTTTCCTGCTTTTCAAGCGCGATGCCCATGTAAATCTTACATAGCACAACCACAGCTAGGAAGCCAAGGAGCGCATAGATCAACGCAACGTCAACCAGGTATCCCTGCCCTTGGTACATCGCCAGCACGCTGATCATGACCATGGTGAGGGTTGAGATCATGTTGATGGACACGACACGGTCAGCAATGCGGGGACCGAGAATGGCACGGAACAGGCAAAAGAGCGTCAGTATGCTCAGGAATAACAAAGCGCCTGCATATAGCGCGGAATAAGCATTTTCAAGCATCATGAGCCATACCCTCCTCCTGCATTGTTAGCAGCATTTGCTGAAATGGGGTGTCATCAATGCCATCCATGAACCGTTCATCCAAGCAGTGGACGGTCAGCTCGTTGCCCTCGGACAGCACGGTAATGGTGCCGGGGGTTAATGTGATGGAATCGGCGAGTATGTTTTGGGCGACAGGGCCCGTGACTGGGGTGGTAAACTTCACCAGCTGCGGCTTGACCTCGATCTTGCGGTTGAGCACGATCTGGATCAGCGCGACATTGGACTTGACGATCTCGCTGAGCAGCAGTCCAACATAGCGAAACATCTTGGGGATTCGCTTGACAGCGGCAAGATCCTTTTTGGGGCTATAATCAAGAAATGCGCAACAAAACGCATACAGCGCACCTGAGAAAACGATGCCGAAGATCGCAATCTCCAAGGTAAGCCGGCTATTGAAAATTACCCACAACAAAAAAAATACAAAGAACATTTTTCTACTCCTCTGCTTTTGGTAATGCGGAACATTGGATGCCCCTTATGCATACTGATAGTGAAAAAGCCGAACATATCTCATTGTACACGGAGGGGTTACAATAGTCAAACGAATCGGCTGTAGTTAAGGCAGGGCAGGTGTTAAGGGCTTGCTAAGGTTTTGAGTTTGTACAGGTACACGTGATCGTACCAGAAGTGATCGGGTGCATCGGCTGTGGCGATTAGTTCATACAGGTTATCGATGCTTTCCGGTTGTTTCCCGCGCGTAACAATGAAATCACATACGCCTCCCTCGATATAGCGGATTTGCTCCTGCGTCATTTCCTCAAGAGGAACATTGGTCTGGTGGAAGTATTTAACATCCGGCGTGATGCCCGATGCAGTATAAAACCCTGCATCCATAAATCCGTAGTTTAGGAGTGTGGGGTTTTCGTACTCGCTGAGGATTGCAGCAAACTGGTACTGCATGGTGGTGCTTCTGTCCTGCCCAAACGAAGTTTTCACATTGGGGCTGAGCTGATAGGAAAGCGCAAAGCACATAGCGCAGCATATGCAGCATAGCGCGGGGAGGAACTTCTGTGCTTTTGGCAGACGCTGAATGAAACGGTCTGCGAGCAGGCAAAGGGGAATCATGCCAAGGGGGACAAAGGCGGCGAGTATCAATCCATAATATGGATAGCTTTTTCCGCCGATGAACACGCCGAGCGCACCGATCAAAAACATGAGGAGAAGCGATATGCGCTGCCATTTGGAGGCGCTCTTATGGAAAATGCCGAATGCAAGTCCGATTGCGATCAGCAGCGTATAGCGTAGGTTTGATACGCCCCAAGACAGCGCAGACTTTGCGATGTCTCCAAGGCGCATCACAAGCCCCGCGCTCTCCTCGCTGGATGAATATAGGAAGAGATTGTCATATAGGTAGGTCTTCATCCATGGCAGGAGGGCATCGTTTATGCCAAAATACAGGAGCCATGGCAGCGTGGAAATCACAAACCCGAGCAAGAACCAACCCACAGATGAAAAAGCATGCTTCCATTCACGCCTTGCCCCATGCAGCAGGAAGAGCGTCAACAAAAAGCCTGCGAAAAGTCCCACCATGGTGAACTTGATCCAAAACACAGCGCCAAAAACCACACCGTTGATGATGAGATGCTTGGCGGACATGCGCCGCGGGTATTCGGTTTTGAGGTGGCGGAGGATATCATAGAGCGAAAAAACGAGCAAGCACAGGCAGAGTTCCTCTGCGCTATCGCCTTGCTCAAAGCTTGTGGAGGTGAAAATGAGAAAAGAAATCAAAGGAAGTGCAAAATAACGTGAACCTTTTGCCCCATAAATCGTCATAAGTTGGAAGGCTATCGTTAAAAAAGCTGCCGAGCAGATTATTTCCAGCAGGTAAACCCCTGTAAATGACATGGGGCTGATCAAGGCACAGAGCGCATGGAGCATATAAAGAAGCGGACCTTTGTGATCGTATAGATCGCGGTATACCACCTGTCCGCGGGTAATGCCCTTGCCGATGGTAAAGTAAATATTGGCATCCGTCCAGTCGTTGATCGGGTAGCCAAAGGAGGACTTGGAGCAGAAAAACAGCGTGACTGCTGAGATAAACATTGCATATGCAAAGACGCGTGCAATGGACGCGGTGCGCTTAGTCATGGATGCATTCATCGTTCCTCGCCCTTCCTATTAAGTAAATAAAAATCGACTTTAGTTTAGCATACTAGGGGGACAGGAGCAAGCGAACAGCGGCTCTTTTTAAGAAAAAATTTAAAACTACTTGACGAATTTTCAGGTTGTGTGTACGATGAGAAAGTGATGATAAGTCAAGAAAGAAGGCAGAAGAAATGCTTCATTTTGAATGTGATTATACAAGCGGTGCGCTTGACGTTGTTCTCAAAGCTCTCATTGACACCAACAGTGAACAGACAAGCGGCTATGGCGAGGACCCGCATTGCGAAAAGGCACGGGCGATGATTCGGGAAAAATGCGGTGCTGCGGACGCGGATGTCCACTTTGTGGTGGGCGGAACACAGGCGAATACGACCGTAATCGCTGCTGCCCTGCGCCCCTTTGAAGGCGTTCTTTGCGCGGATACGGGACATATCAACGTCCATGAAACAGGCGCAATCGAAGCAACGGGTCACAAGGTGCTGGGACTGCCCAACGTTGATGGCAAGATCACCGCGGCGCAGGTGGAGCAGGCAGTGACGGCGCAGCGCAGCGACGCAAGCCATGAGCATATTGTGCGCCCTGCCATGGTATATATCAGCCACCCCACCGAGCTTGGAACGCTCTATACCAAAGAGGAGCTGGTGTCGCTTTCAAATACCTGCAAGGAACTGGGATTGACGCTCTTTTTGGATGGCGCCCGCCTCGGATATGGACTCGCAGCTGAGCGCGATATCGATTTTGCGCTGCTGGCAAAGACCTGCGATGCATTCACCATTGGCGGAACAAAGGTCGGGCTGCTCTTTGGCGAAGCGATTGTGCTAACCAATCACAGCCTCAAGGACTGCTTCCGCTATCATATCAAGCAGCGGGGCGGCATGCTTGCCAAGGGCAGATTGCTGGGCGTGCAGTTTGAAGCGTTGATGCAGGATGATCTGTATATTGACGAGTCCGCGCGTGCCAATGGCTTTGCGCAGCAGCTCAAAGATGCATTCATTCAGAGTGGATGTAAACTTTATGTCGATACTGTAACAAATCAAATCTTCCCCATTCTTTCCGCTGCGCAGCTGGATCATCTATCCAAGGACTATCAATTCTCCTTTATGGAGAAAATTGACGAAAAACATAGCGCGGTGAGGTTTTGCACCTCGGTGCTCACCAAGAAAGAAGAAGTGGAAAAACTTCTCATGGATATTCATAACAGCGCTGGTAATTAAGTGAAAATGGTGGCAATGATGATACAATTAAGACAAACATTCGAAAAACAATAGGAAAATGAGCCATTATCGAGAAAAAGTAAAGAAAAAGCATTGACAACGTAATAAAAATGTAATATTATGAGCATGATATTTAAGCATTTATTCGTTGGGTAGATGTAACGATTTAGGCGATAGCCATAATATTGGAGGTTTCACAATGAGAACGAATGATCGGGCAATAGGGATGGGTGCGTGGACGTTACGCGCAGCGGTTTCGTTAACGCTGGTGATATGTCTGCTATTTTCTATGCTTCCGACAGCGTTTGCCGGAACCTCAGTGGGAGGGTCTTCGTCAAACGTAAGCTCTTCCAGTACCAAGACATATATCAAGCTGTCAAAGAATGTTACTTTCTTCACAGGTGAGGTGTACAATACAGGCTCAACCGTTGCGGCGGCATCTGGGCAGGTATTTCAGCTGGTTTCAGATGATTATTACACCAATACATCCGATAAAAAAGAGTATTATAGCGTATATTACCTCAGCAAGCGTTACAATGTCCTCAAGACAGATGTTCTTGGCGACTTGATGACGGATGCTGAAGTTGTTGACTATATCACCAATACCGTATGGAAGCAATCGATTTTCGTCACGCTTCGCGCAGCTGATAATGTGATTGGCGATATCCGTGCACATGCGGTTCAACATGCTCTTAACAAGCTTGGCTATACGGTCGTGGCGGATGGTAATTACGGCGATAAAACAGCGGAAGCGGTCAAGTTATTTCAGCGCGCAAACAGTCTGGATAGAGACGGCAGTGCCGGCCCATTAACGCAGACAGTGCTGTTTTCATTGGCTTCGGGCAATACGATTACAGGCGGAGGCACCACCGGCGGCGGTTCGTCCACGGGTGGTTCAACTGCTTCGGAAACAGGTACCGTTAAGACAACCTCAAGCGTGAACCTGCGTAAGTCTTCATCCACGACGAGTTCACGTCTTGCAGTGGTTCCCAAGGGCGTTAAGTTCACCTACACAAATACAAGGGTGAGAAACGGCGTGACCTGGTACTACGTCATCTATAACGGCTATAAGGGCTGGCTCATGGGTACATTCCTGAGCGCAAGTTCCTCTTCTTCATCAGGCGGATCAAGCGGCAGCGGGAGCAGCAGCACAACGGCGATCGGTACAGTGACCATCACCTTGCCAAGCACCCGCGTGCGTAAGACACCGAATGGCTCCAAATCAGGTACTGTCCTCGCAAAGGGTACAGTGGTTGATCTGCTCGCCCAGCCGACCACAGCAGGCGGCTACTCTTGGTATAAGATCCGCACAGGCAGCGGTTTGATCGGTTATGTTCGCGGCGATTGTGCAGCTGCAACCATTGGCACAGGCACAGGCGGCGGCGTAGCATCCACAGGCAAGGTATTTATCAGGCTTCCTGCAACGACCGAGCTGTTCACAACGCAGACAAGACCTACCTCGGGCATTGTCAATGCAAGCCTTGGCACAGTATTGCAAATGGTAACAACCCAGACCTATACCATCAATAGCGTTACCTACTGCACCCTATACTTTAATAACACTTCCTACAATACGCTCTATGATAACGTAAAGGCTGGTATTCTGAGCGATACAGAGCTTGGCGTATATGTTGAAACCCTTTGGAATAGCGCCCTGAGCACCTCGCTCAAGCGTGAACTGGGTCTTGTGGGCGATGTGCGTGTATATGCATTGCAGGTTGCTCTCTCAAAGCTCGGCTATTACACAGGCAGTCTGGACGGCAGCTTCGGCGGCGGTACACAGAGTGCTGTGAGAAACTTCCAACGCAAAGTAAAGGTCACAGTTGACGGCGCTTGCGGTGCTGAAACATGGAACGCACTGCGTACGCAGCTAGCGGGCACAAGCGGAAACACCGGTGACGGCGGTACAACAGGCGGAATCGCAACGGGCGATTTTGGTACAGTGAACAGGGTTGTTCAGGGATCATGGAGCAGGGATGATGACGGCGCTTCGATGTTCCCCAAGAGCTCGTACGCAACGGTTATGGATGTAAAGACCGGTAAGGTTTTCTCAATCTATCGCTGGTCAGGCGGCAACCATGCTGACTGCGTCCCTGCAACAGCAGCGGATACGAAGGTCATGTGTGATGTCGTAAACTTCCCCTATAATTCCAGTGCACCTACTTCCTCTCAGCTAAGCAGGATCAAGGCTGACGGCGATAAGGATGTTGTTACATACACCTGGCCTGACTTCAAGAATTCGTTTGGCGGCGCAACGCATATCGGCAGCGGTTGGGATCGCCGAGCTGCTCTGCTAAACGTCAATGGCACGGTTTATCCGATCAGCATCTATGGTTTCCCGCATGGCTTTGAAGGCGACGATAGCTTCTCTAGGTCAAAGTTCCCGGGCGGCAAGTACTTCTATGAAGTCAATAACTACTATGGCATGATGTGTATCCACTTCACCAACAGCACAACGCATGGCGGAGCTACACCGGATAAAGATCATCTCAATGCGATCAATACAGCATATGCTGAGGCAAAGAAACTCTGGCCTACATTGGTCAAATAATCAAATCAATCAAAGAGCCTGCGGAGCAATCTGCAGGCTCTTTTCATTGCCCTAAAAATGATAGGTTTGTTTTGCTTTATTTTTGCATACCCTGTAGTAACGTTTGTAATGGAGGGGACATCAATGCAGCCAAATCATTATTTTGCAGGCGCGAATACAGCGCAGGGCTTTTTTACTTGCTTTGAGGATATTGTGCCAAGGACACAAAGAAAACGCATGTACTACATCAAGGGTGGACCGGGGGTTGGGAAGAGCACGATGATGCACCGCGTCGCCAAGAGTGCGGAGGAAAAAGGCATTCGAGTTGAGTATTTTCATTGCTCGTCCGATCCTGACAGCCTTGACGGCATCGCATTACCTGAGATCGGCGCGGGCATGATGGACGGCACTGCCCCGCATGTCTACGACCCGAGCGTTCCGGGTGCGCGCGATACGCTGCTCTCCCTTGGCGATTTTCTGGACGAGGGGGCGCTGCGCCCTCATGCGAAGGAAATCGAGCGGGTGCAAAGCGATATTTCCAGAAGGTTTGGCAGGTGCTATCAGTATCTGGCGGCCGCTAGGAGCGTGTACCAGGCATCAAGGAAGGGCGTAGAGAACCCGCAGAAGGCATTTGCACTCGCAGATGAATGGGCGGATCAAATGCCCCTTAGGGGCGGCAAGGGGAGCGTCAGAAGGCTCTTTGCGGCGGCGTATACGCCCAAGGGCTGGGTGGATTTCCTGCCGACGGTCGTAGGGGAGCGCTGCATCACGGTGGATTGCCCATTTGGCGAACATGTGACGCAGCTGATGCAGGCGGTTTCCCAGCGGGCTGTGATGCGCGGCCTTCACGTCGTTGAGCTGCTGGACCCCGTTTCTCCCAATGAGATTGCGCATGTGGTGATCCCAGCTCACGGCATTGCGTTTTGCTCGGGCGTCAAGGGAGAGGCAGCGCAGGGGACATGGGTGGAGGCAGACCGAGCATTTGACTTGGCGGACGGGAGCGAAAAGGAACGCGGATTTGATCTGAATGCGTATGAGCTGCTAGTGCAGCGCGGAGTTGAACAGCTTACGGCAGCAAAGCAGCTGCATGACGAGCTGGAGGCGTTCTATGTTGGGAATATGGATTTCCTCAAATGGCAATCGGTATTCAGCAAGGTCGAGTCCGAGCTTTTCCCTGAATAAACGAATCGCGCCCTATTCAATACGGCAAATGCCGATGAATAGGGCGCGAATTGTTGTGTTTATGCGCGCATTATGACAAATGCTGCTGAGGCAGTTGCAAAATACATAGTGAACGGTTACAATTAAAAATGTATTATTTTTTCTTATTCGGGTCGTTGACCCACACAAGGAGGAGAACCATGAATCCATACGTATTTATGACTGACTCTGACTCCGATCTTCCATTCCGCTATGTGGACGAGCTAGACATGACAATGGTCTACATGCCCTATATGGTGGATGGCAAGGAGTACATGGATGACCTAGGCAGAAACGGAAAACAAAAAGAGTACTTTGACAACATGCGCAATGGCGCAGCACCCGTCACTTCACTTTTGCCGTCAGCTGCATATGAGGAGTATTTTGAGCCTTGCTTCAAAGAGGGAAAGGATATCTTATTTGTTGCATTCTCAAGCCAACTGTCAAGCACCATCAACAATATCTACGCCACGCGTGAAGCGCTTTTGGCAAAATACCCAGAGCGCAAGATGATCGTTGTGGATACCCTGAGCATTTCAGCGCCCCAGAGCATCTTGATTATCAAGGCGTACGAACTCTTCAAGGCCGGTAAGAGCATGGAAGAGGTAGCGCAGTGGCTGGAGGAGAACAAATTGCGCGCTCAAGCGTGGTTCACGGTAGAGGATCTCAAGTATCTTCGCCGCGGCGGCCGCGTCAGCGCAGTGGCTGCAACATTGGGTACTGTGCTTGATCTAAAGCCTATCATCGTTGAGAGCAGAGAAGGCAAGCTGATCAGCACCGATAAGGTGCAGGGACGTAAGCGCGCACTACGCGTGATTGCGGACAAGGCAGCTGAAAACATCGATGATCCTGCAAATGCCTGCGCAATCATTTTGCATGCTGATGCGATTGAGGATGCACAGAGGCTGGAAGTACTGCTTCGTGAGCGTATTCCGGCACTGGGCGAAGTTGAGCACCGTTATGTGGGACCGGTTATCGGTGCGCATTGCGGCCCTGGAACCGTTGCAATTTGCTTCCTTGGCAAAGAACGTCCATGCTAATTTGATCAAAACAAAAGCTCAACCTCTGTTTTTGCAGGTTGAGCTTTTGTTTTATATACCATTGGAAGCAAATACTTCTTTCCGTATATGTCATGCACGCTCGTCGAATGATATATTTCACTTAGTATTTTCTCTTAAAGGACGGGCTTAGCTATGGATTATGTTGATTTGGGTAGGCGTATACGGAAGCAGCGTACCTCACTTGGATGGACTCAGGAAGCGTTGGCGGAAAAAATTGGCGTCAGCACTTCGTTTGTAGGTCATGTCGAGCGTGGTTCACGTAAGGCGAGCCTTGAAACAATCGTAGCCCTGTCCAATAGCCTTGGTGTGAGCTTGGATTATTTGCTTGCGGGAAGCCTCAATAACAGCGGTCTTGGACCTGTTCCCCAGAATCTCAACTCCAATCAGCGCATGGCGCTTCAGGAGATTTTATCCACGATTCAGGGTCAGCTGGTGGACTGGAACAAACCAACAGAATAATTATCCGAGGATTTCTTTCACGACATTGCGCATAGAGTATAGACCGGCGGGCTTTCCTGACAGGAAGCTCGCCGCTTTTATTGCGCCTTGTGCAAAGAGCGCGCGGTTCTCTGCGCGGTGGGTGAGTATGATCTGCTCCCCATTGCCATAAAAACCAACTTCATGCTCGCCCGTCACCGTGCCGCCGCGCACAGCGTGTACGCCGATCTCGCGAGAGGTGCGTTTGTGGGTGCGTCCATAGCGGCCATAAATAGGCTCGGTGTCCTTGCCCTTTTCGCCGCGGACGGCGTCGTAGAACATCAGCGCTGTGCCGCTTGGGCTGTCAAGCTTCATGCGGTGATGCTTCTCGATGATTTCTACGTCAAAATCATCTGCTAATGCGCGAGAGGCAATCGCAACGAGCTCTTCCATGAGGTTGACGCCAAGGCTCATGTTGGCACTGCGAAGGATGGCAATGCGCTGGGATGCTTCATTGATGCGCGCTACCTCAACATCCGTATAGCCTGTGGTACAAAGCACCGAAGCGATGCCTTTTGATGTGGCGAGGGTTAGGATTTCGGGCAGGGAGTCTGCACGTGAGAAGTCGATGAGGACATCCGCATTTTCCTCCACCAGATCAAAGCCTGTCACCATGGGAATATCCATAGGCTGACCGCTGTACATGATGTCAACGCCGCATACGATTTCCATGCCTGCATTCAGGGCAGCAGCCGTGACCTCACGACCCATGCGTCCCATAGCACCGCCAATGTTGATTTTCATACGTTGATCTCCTTTGTGTTGATGACTTGAGGGGTTCAAAGAACGCCCAGCTCGGTGAGCACGGCGCGAAGTTTGGTCTTTACGCCTTCGCTTGCATCAATGAGCGGCAGACGCAGCTCGCCCTCACATAGCCCCATGATTTCCATGGCGTGCTTGCAGGGGATGGGGCTGACTTCTGCGAAAAATGCATGAATCAAAGGCAAGAGGCGAAGCTGCATTTGGAGGGAATCGGATGGATTGCCTGCGAAATAATCGCTGACCATTTGGCTCATTTGAGCGGGTAATGCGTTTGCAACAACGGAGATCACGCCCTGTGCGCCAAGTGAGAGCAGGGGATAAACCATCTCGTCATTGCCGCTGTACAAAGCGAGCTTGCCCTTGATTGCGTCCAGCTTCTCCATCACGAAGGGAAGGTTAAAGCTGCTTTCCTTGAGCGCAATGAAATGATCCGATGCGTTCACCAAACGGCGGAGCGTTTCGGGCGCGATATCAAGCCCTGTGCGGCTTGGGACATTGTATAGGTAGATGGGGAGCTGCGTATTGTCGGCAATTGCCATAAAATGCGCATACAGCCCTTCCTGCGTGGTCTTGTTGTAATAGGGGGTAACAACAAGCTGCGCAGCGCAGCCAAGGCCGCGGTAGCGCTTCTCGGAATCAATGACGTTTTGGGTGCAGTTGCTTCCCGTGCCGCAAATCACGGGAACGCGGCCAGCTGCGGCTGCGACCGTTTCAGCAATGACGGTTTCGCGCTCTTGTGCGGTTAATGTAGCAGGTTCGCCCGTCGTGCCGCAAGCGATGATAGCCGCTGTGCCGCCTGCAATTTGGTATTCAACTAAGCGACGGAGGGCAGGAATGTCAACTTGCCCATTGTGAAAAGGTGTGATGATCGCAACACCGCTGCCGCGGAACAAGGAAGTGTTTGCCATGGTGTGACCTCCTACTTAAATGTTCTTATGGGGAATATAACCCATCTTACATAGGTATTCTGCACTTAGAACGCCGCCACCTGCTGCGCCGCGAAGCGTGTTGTGGCTTAGGCATACGAATTTGTAGTCCATGACGGGGTCTTTGCGCAGACGACCGATGGAAATGCCCATGCCGTTTTCAAGATCACGGTCAAGGCGGGTCTGAGGACGGGAAGGATCTTCAAAATATGTAAGGAACTGCTTGGGCGCGGAAGGTAAATCCAGATCAGCAATTTGAGTCTTTGTATTGGCCCAGCGATCCAGAATCTGCTCCATGGTGGGTTTGATTTTAAACTTCACGCTCACCGCCGCCATATGTCCATCAAGGCATGCTACGCGCAGGCATTGCGCGCTGATCAGCGGCTTCTTAGCATCTACGATCTGGTCGTCCTTGATGGAGCCAAGTACCTTGAGCGGCTCGGTTTCGCTCTTTTCATCTTCGCCGCCGATATAGGGGATCACGTTGTCCACCATCTCAGGCCAAGTTTCAAAGGTCTTTCCTGCACCGCTGATGGCTTGGTAAGTACACGCGATGACGGTTTCGGGCTCAAAGTCCATGAGCGGCCAAAGGGCGGGCACATAGCTCTGGATGGAGCAGTTGGGTTTGACGGCGATGAAGCCTGCCTTGGTGCCAAGGCGTTTTCTCTGCACGTCAATGATCTTTGCATGGTCGCCATTGATCTCGGGGATCATCATGGGGACATCGGGGGCTAAGCGGTTTGCGCTGTTGTTGCTGATGACGGGCGTTTCCGTTTTGGCATACAGCTCTTCCAATGCGCGAATTTCGTCTTTCTTCATATCAACTGCACAGAACACGAAATCCACCTGACTGGACACAGCCTCAACTTCCGATGCATCCAGCACCATGAGCTTAGCAATAGCGGCGGGAATCGGTTTATCTTGAAATGCCCAACGGTTTTTCACTGCTTCTTCATAGGTCTTTCCTGCACTGCGGCTGCTCGCCGCCACGCAGACAACCCGAAACCAAGGGTGATTCTCAAGCAGCAGCGCCAAACGCTGCCCAACCATACCCGTTGCACCAATAATGCCAACTTGATACTGCTTCATGTGGATGCCTCGCTTCCAATTTCAATCATTCCATCTAAGTACGATGTTTTCCAAATGCTTCGCGCATTACTCAGGGTACGCAATTGCGGGATAAAAGTGCACCGCACTTTGCTTCGGTAAAGAATACCATGCTTGCGTTTCGATGTCAATCCTTCGGCACGCATCAAAAGCTTTGGTCATTTACATTTGTGGACAAATATGCTAGTATCAAAAATAGCCCTTTTCATATTGGTATCACGAAGATATCGCTTCCTTTCCGAAGAAAGGTTGGGCGTGGCTTAGTAGCGCACTTTGAAAGGAAGAACAATTGAATGAAAAAAAGTACAATTTTGAAAATGGCATTGTCAGCGATGTTCCTTGCCATTGGGTTAGTATTGCCCTTGCTCACAGGGCAGATTCCCGAAATCGGAAACATGCTGCTCCCCATGCATCTGCCGGCATTGATCTGCGGATTTGTCTGCGGCTGGCCGTGGGGACTCGCGGTCGGCTTTATCCTGCCGCTGCTGCGCATGCTGCTCTTTGGTATGCCGCCGCTGACAACGGCGCTTGGCATGGCATTTGAACTGGCCGCCTATGGCGCAGTTGCAGGCGTTCTGTATGAGAAACTCCCCAAAAAATCGATCAATGTCTACGTCACGCTGATTGCAGCGATGATCATTGGCAGAATCGTATGGGGTATTGTCAGCATCCCGATCTACAGCATGCTGACCGAAAACACATTCTCCCTCGCGATATTCTGGGCAAGAGGATTTGTCGCAGCATGGCCGGGAATGGTGCTTCAGGTGGTGCTGGTACCGATGGTGGTATTTGCGCTGGAGCGTGCCAAACTGATTCCGCTCAAGGGTTGAGCGTAAAAAGGAAGATAATTTGATGAATGGTAAGCTTTTGAAAAAGCATATACAGCTATCTCCGCGAATGGAGATTACGGACGCAGTCAAGCTCATTTTTCAATCTGAGTTTGGCTGCGGTCATCTTTTTAATGACCTCACAGGCTGCGCGGACTGGATTAGGCGCGAAATGGCAGAGGCGGGCGAGGATGCTGGGATGGAGCCCGCAACCTATATCGGCGGGGGAATGGCGAGGCTCAACCTCGCGTCGCCGGATACGGCAAAGCTGCCGCCCGAGCTGATCGCTAGGATGATGCAGGTTTCATCCCAGCAGCAAAAGTCAAGCACGGAGCGCTTTGAAGAGAGCCTTTCACTTCTGGCGGCATTGGCAGACGCGGGCGAAACGCCGTTTTCAGCCGATGCGCTCATGGCGTATCTGGCGGACTACAAGGAGGCGGGCTATCCAGTCGTCAGCCATAGCCAGCGCTACCGCGCGGCTTATCAGCCTGCATATCGCGTGGTGATGAGTGACTTTGCGGTGCTGCTGCCCGCACTGATTGCGATAGAAGAAGCGCTCAAAGAAAACAAGAACCCTGCGGTGGTGATCGATGGTGACTGCGGCGCTGGCAAGACAACGCTTGCGGCGCTTTTAGCATGCCTATATGATACAAAGCCCATCCAAATGGATGATTTCTTTTTGCCCTTTGAGATGAGAACCAAGGAGCGGATGATGCAGGCGGGTGGCAATGTGCACTACGAAAGGTTTGCATCCGAGGTGCTTTGCGGTATGGCGCAGCACGAGCCGTTTACCTATCAGGCATTTGACTGCCAAAGCGGCATGATGCACGCAAAGCAGTACATCCCCATCGGCGTAACGCTGATCGAAGGGAGCTACAGCCATCATCCGTATTTTGATGAGGCGTATAAAAAGCTTGATGTGATCAAGGTTTTCGTATGGGTGGACGAGGCTGAGCAGCAAAGACGCTTAACCAATCGTAATCCTCTAATGCTTGAGAGATTCCAAAACCAGTGGATTCCCCTTGAAAAAAAGTACTTCAAGGCGTATGATATGAAGGCTCGGGCGAATTTCGCCCTAAGAAGCGTAACATGGGAGGATGAGGAATGAAGCTGCTGGTAGTGGATGGTCAGGGCGGCGGTGTGGGCAAAAGCCTGATTGCTGCGATCAAAAAAGCAGTCCCTGCGCAAACGATCATTGCACTGGGCACAAATGCACAGGCAACCGCCGCGATGCTTCGCGCAGGCGCGGACATGGGCGCAACGGGCGAGAGCGCGATTGCCTATCAATGCAAGAGCGCGGATGTGATTGTCGGGGTTGCGGGCATACTACATGCCAATGCGATGCTAGGCGAGATATCGCCCCGTATTGCAGGTGCGATCAGCCTAAGTGAAGCAAAGAAGGTGCTTGTGCCGCTTGAGCGGTGCGGGCTTATGATTGCAGGCGTGGGCAAGCAGTCGCTTGATTCACTTGTGCAAGAAGCTGCGCAGATGGTAGCGGCGGTTCTTGCAGATCCCTCCCTTAAGTAACGGTATAGAAAGGATTATTGACAATGAGCGAATGTACACACGATTGTTCCAGCTGCGGCGAAAGCTGCGGAGACCGCTCCAAACCACAGAGCATGCTAACCAAGCCCAATGAGCTGAGTCATATCAAAAAGGTGATTGGTGTTTGCAGCGGCAAGGGCGGCGTAGGCAAGAGCATGGTAACAGCATTGCTGGCAGTGCTTGCACAGCGGCAGGGACTCAAGGTCGGCATTTTGGATGCTGATATCACAGGCCCTTCCATCCCAAAGGCATTTGGCCTGACAGACCGCGCAGGCGGCTCGGATGAGGGCATTTACCCTGTGACAACCAAGACCGGCATTGATGTCATGAGCCTCAATCTTCTCCTTGAAAACGCCAGTGACCCTGTTGTATGGCGCGGCCCTGTGATTGCAGGTGCTGTTGGTCAGTTTTGGACAGATGTCATCTGGGGCGATAAGGATATTCTCTTTATCGATATGCCTCCGGGAACGGGCGACGTGATGCTGACGGTTTTCCAGACCATTCCTGTGGACGGTGTCGTGCTTGTTTCGACCCCTCAGCAGCTGGTTGAGATGATCGTTGAAAAGGCGCTGAAGATGGCTGGCATGATGAACATCCCTGTTGTGGGCATGGTCGAAAACATGAGCTACATCCAGTGCCCCGATTGCGACTGCAAGGTGGAAGTGTTCGGCAAGAGCCACTTGGCTGAAATTGCGGAACGCTACGGGATTGAACTCACCGCCAAGCTCCCCATCGATCCCAAGCTGGCTGGCGGCGTGGACAAGGGTATGATCGAGCTGTTTAATGGTGATTGGCTGGACAAGGTCGCTGACGCACTATACGAGCTCGAGCCTATTGCTCACGAGTAAGGAGAAACGATGCAGATCATTAATAAGCAATCCAAGATTGATAAAGCAAGAGACCTGTTTTTAGGCGGATATAACTGTGCGCAGTCCGTGTTTGCGGCTTATGCACAGGAAGCGGGGCTGACAGAAAGCCAAGCGCTGAAGCTGAGCAGCGGTTTTGGCGGCGGTATTGGCGGTATGCGCAATGTATGCGGCGCGATCACGGGCATGATGATGGTGGTTGGCGCGCATGGCGGCTATGATGATGCGGCGGACATGCAGGGCAAGAAGCATCTGTACGCAGCGGAGCAGGCATTGGTAGCGAAATTCGAGGTAGATTTTGAAACCATCGAATGCCGCGAGCTGCTCAAGCGCAATCACATCGTTGCATCTGGCGAGCCAAGCGAGCGCACCCCTGAATACTATAAACAACGCCCCTGCGCGCGCTATGTGGAAACATGTGCGGGCATGATCGCGGATGAGCTGAACGAAAAAGCTGAATAACTGAAAAAATCAAAAACGCCTGTTCTAGTTAAAACTAGGGCAGGCGTTTTTTTGTTACATTTCAAACTCGATCATTTCCCATCGCTCTCCGTCTACTATCTATAGAACATTCTACCGGTAGAGCAGAAACGCGGAATCATCATGATGGATGGAGGGAAAGGGTATGAAATCGGTTTTCAGCAAATGGATCGTATGGCTGTTGGTATTACTATGTACCTGCACATCCGCATTCGCAGCAGCAGAAACTTTGAAAATTCAAGGCATTTACTTTAATCCAAAAACTCTGTACTCGGAAGAAAATAAATCGCTTGAAGCTCAATGGTATGCAGCCTTTACGAGTGCATATCCCGATAACAAGCTATCCCCCAATAAGAAGATGCCTTATCAATCAACGAAGTCTTTGCAAAAGGCCTTGGAAAAGAAGGAATTTAAGACAGATGTGTTCACAATGGATACCTTGTCCCATGATCACAGACAGATCATCGCAGAAGGTCTTTGCGTGGATTTGTCGCAGTATGAGGCTGTTATGGACGTCGTTGCGCAGATTCATCCGTCCCTCATGAATGCGGTTACTTATGATGGAAAGGTATATGGTGTACCGCTTTGTGTTTCGCCAAGATATTTCTATTACGACAAAAACGTATGGGAGCTGGCAGGGTTGGCGGAGACGGATGTTCCCGCATCATATACAGGCTTCCTAGACTTTCTGGAAGGGTATTGTGAAGGCATCCGCACAAAACCGATAGACAATGTGTGCATCTATTCATTTGACGACGATAACTATGGACCAACCGCCTATACGAATTGGTTGCTGGAACTGCTGATTGGAAATTATGTTGATCAATGCGAGTTTCAGGGGATGGCGGTGCAGTTTAGCACATCGGAATTCATCGCATTGCTGGAACGGACAAAAACAGTGGGAGAGCTGCTCTACCAATATGACGACATAAAAGATAGTGAAGCCCTGTTTTCGGATCGAACAGGCGAACTACGCGCACTCGGTCAGCTGATACCGTTGCGCATGACGGACGATGATCCGATCTTCATTAAATCCGAGATGAAGCTGTGCGCTGTTAGTGCAGCGAGCAAAAACGCTGAACAAGCCGCGTCCTTCCTGGCTTTTTTCATGAACAATTTGCGCAGCCATACCTGTGATGTGATGAAACAGACAACGGAAGACGCCGATTATCTGAAGGCAAAAGCTGATTTGTTTTCAGATACGCATGAGGCAGTGCCTTCCCAGAATTACGGGTTGGTGGATTTTTGGCAACAGAAAATAGAGGAGGGCAATGCTGTACTAGCAGATCCAGCAACAGACGAATTGACCCGTAAAGAATATGAAGAGAATGTCATACGCTGGCAGTACGTTCTTGGAAAGGTCTATGATCAAGAGTACTATGCAACCAAAGAACAACTGGATACCTATCACTCGCTAGTCGAATGTTTCTATTTTGCTTCCCCTGACGGTTTTGACTCAATCAGCAGCGAAATCACAGCGCAGAGAAAGCAGTTTTCAACCGGAAGCATCACGGCTGAAAAGCTTGCTCAGAGATTGGATGATCTGGTGAAGTGATTGCGGTGCAAAAACGACTGATGTAAAGGAGTGGATATCTATGAAGCATATGCTGCTAAGGGCTTTAGCCGCCGCGCTTATCCTTATTTGCCTAGCTATGCCTGCGCTGGCTGATACGCTGCATGTTGAAGGGCTTACCACGGACAGTGATGTGTACAAGCAGTTTGTAAGGGAAAATCCAGAAATAGACTTGAAATTTGAATCCATCATTTACAACTCGACGGATGAGTTGATTGGCGAAATGCTGACGGGTGAGTTCCCTTATGATGTGTTTACGATGTACACCCAAAGCTTTGACATCGATCAGTTGATTGCGAAGGGCTATTGCGCCAGCCTGCCGGACAATCCATTGATCGCTCAAAAGATTGGCGAAATGTACCCTTCCGTGCAGCAGCAGTTCATTCGTGACGGGGTCATTTATGGCGTTCCATATGAGTCTGCTTCAATTTACTATGCCTATGTGCCTGAAACATGGGAAGCGGCAGGACTTAGCGCAAAGGACGTGCCGACCTCATTTACAGGGCTGCTGGATTTTCTGGATATGTGGGCGGAACGTATTGCAGATGAACCTGAATACAATATCTGCGTGACCAATGTATTTGATTCCGAATTATATGATGAGAACAGCTATATATCGTACTTAGTCCAGAGACTGGTAGAAAACTACATCATGCAGCGCTCATATGCTGACGAACCGCTCAGGTTTGATACGCCGATTTTCACAAAGCTGCTGAATCGATGCGTAGAAACGGGCAAAGCGCTGTATGAAAATGAACCTGAACAGAAGGGAGAAATGCAATTATTTAATGAAAATGGTTATAGCATGGCGGATTTGGCAACCCTTGTCCCCCTTCGAATGACAGAGGATCAACCCATATTGATCAGGTCCATGCTAACCGCTTACTTTCTCAATGCGGCCAGTCCAAATAAGGAACTGGCATTGAAGTTTATCGAAACCTCGCTGGCTGCGCTTTCTGATCGAACAGGGGCCTATCTGTACTCAAATGCCGCTGTTGTAGAAGACCCGCAATATGAGCCTATGGTTGAAGAATGGCAAGGCAGAGTCGCGGAAATAGAGCGTCAATTGGAAAACACGCAGGATATGGACCCGCTTGCAAGAGCCGAGCTTGAAATTACGCAGGAGGTATTCATCGACGCATTGGAAGATGTATCAAATCCCAGGAATCGCTATATCGTGCCCCAAGAGGAATTGGACGTATACCGTTCTTATGGAGATTCTTTATACTTCCAGCCGCCCAGCGTCTTTGATCCCAATACAGAGAACGGGCAAAATGTGAGGCAATTAATGGAACGCTTCTGCTCAGGGAGCATGGATGCAGCTGAGTTCGTTGAGCGGCTTGATCAATTAGCTGCAATGATTGAAATGGAAAACCAATAACCGCGCCAAGGATATGACAAATTAAAGGAATGAGGAGTGACACAGCATCATGAAAAACAGGATAACAAAGGTCTTTGCAGCAATGGTAGTATTGCTATGTATGTTCAGTACGATGGGAGCAATGGCGGAAATGGATCAGACCGATATATCTCAGGGCACAACCCCAATCAGTGACTATATGAAGCGAAATGGTTATGAAATGCCATCCGCTGTGCAAGAAAAAGTGCATGACGGCAATGCGCCGGAAACGCTCGATTGCGGCGAGGTGCAAATCACACTGGATGAAATCCTATATGACGGTCTATGGGTTTACACGGCGGTCTCGGCGATTCCAGCCGATCAGGCAGATACATTGATTTTTCCTGCGGGCGCGGAAATGGATGACCCGATCTCTGGCATGAATCAGGAAAGCGAAGTGGACGACAGCCGCACATTTATCGAGGCTGCGAAGGAAGACGGCAAACAGCTGGTGTGCGTATATGCCTATCCAAAGGAATTTGATGCGCTTCCCGAGTATTTTCTTGACTATTTTCAAGGTGCGGATCATGTCTCCACTCTGATTAGCGGAGCAAGGGTCGTCACTGGCGGCGAATCATTGCCCATTACATGGTTGATTCAACTCTATGAAGTTAACTTGGATACGGGGAGCTTCACTTTGCTCAATCAATATGAGCATCCAAGTACGGTTTCCATCCTTCAGCCGCTGCAAGAAAAGGTCTATACGGTTGCCAGCTCGGAGGATTTGCCGTTTGAAACTGTGAACATGACTCAAAGCGGACTTACGACCTATGTTTATCCTCAGTGGAAGAGGGAGGAGCAGAGTTTTGAGTACAGCTTCGCATTGCTTGATGCTGACGGGAATGCCTTGCCAAATGGAGCACCGCCGGAAACCATCACCTTAGCAATGGATCAACTGCCGGCATCCATTTATATGGAACTGACAGAGGTGGAAGGAAACGTTTTGCTTGCGCCAATACTGCTGCAAGGAAAATGAGCAGCGACTATGCAAAGGCGCGGATAGAGAAAGTGTAACATAGAATATTGGATGATTAAGAAAACAGGCAGCGTTCTATGAGCAATGCCTGTTTTTTTGACCCATCAATTTTCATACCCTAACATAATAACCCATTATATGGGGAATGATAGCTATGAATGGGGCAACCCATGTAATGTGTTAGGAGGCTATCAGTAGATGGAAAAGATTAGAGTGGTTCAATATGGGTGCGGCAAAATGGCGAAATACACCCTGCGCTACCTGTATGAAAAAGGCGCGGAGATTGTAGGCGCGATTGACGTTGATCCAGCAGTGGTGGGGATGGACGTGGGGGACTATGCGGAGCTTGGCTGCAAGATCGGCGTTACGATCAGAGATGACGCGGATGCAGTGCTTGATGAATGTGATGCTGATATCGCGATTGTGACGCTATTTAGCTTCATGAACGATTGCTATGAGCAATTCGAAAAATGTGCAATGCGCGGCATCGATATCATCACGACCTGCGAGGAAGCGATCTATCCGTGGACAACCGCCGCAGCGATTACCAACAAGCTGGACACGCTCGCCAAGGAAAACGGCTGCACGATTGTCGGCAGCGGCATGCAGGACATCTTCTGGGATCACATGGTTGCGCTTGTAGCAGCGGGCGTGCACCGCATTGACCGCATCGAAGGCGCGGTTAGCTACAATGTGGAGGACTATGGTCTGGCACTGGCAAAAGCACATGGCGCGGGGCTAACCCCTGACCAGTTTGAGGCGCAGATAGCGCACCCTGAGACACTGGAACCCGCCTATGTCTGGAACTCCAACGAATCGCTTTGCTCCAAGATGGGCTGGACGATTAAGAGCCAGACCCAAAAGAGCATCCCGTTCTTCTATGATGAGGATCTCTATTCTGAGACCTTGGGCGAGACGATCCCTAAGGGCAACTGCATCGGCATGAGCGCGGTCGTGACCACGGAAACCTTCCAAGGTCCGATCATTGAAACGCAGTGCATCGGCAAGGTTTACGGTCCTGATGACGGCGATATGTGCGACTGGAAGATCACGGGAGAGCCCGATACCACCTTCTTTGTGAAGAAACCCGCAACGGTGGAGCATACCTGCGCGACGGTGGTCAACCGCATTCCATCAGTGCTCAACGCCCCCGCTGGGTACGTGACGGTGGACAATCTGGAGGAGATCACCCACCTGAGCTACCCGATGAATTTCTACCGCGAATGAACGTAAAAAACCCCGAGCGCAAAGCTGTCTGCGCTCGGGTCATCCAAACCAATATTAAATCCTCTGCATATATGCCGCGAAGTTCTCGCCTGCGATGAGCGCAACGAGCTTTTCATCAAAGCCCCGCTTCCTCATGGCATCAAAGAGCTTTGGCACATCGCCTGCATTGTAAAGCCCTTCGGGGTATTTATCGATCCCGTCAAAATCGCTTCCAAGCCCTAGGATGCTTTCGCCGCCCATATCGCAAATATACGCCATATGGTCAACGACACGGCTTATGTCTGCTGCGCCGCTATCGTCCAAAAATCCAGGATAGAAGTTAACGCCGATGAAACCGCCTGCTGAGATGAGCTTGCGAATCTGTTCGTCGTTTAGGTTGCGCGCCGCTTTGCAAAGCGTATAGGCGCAGCTATGGGTTGCGATGGGCGGGATATCGCTGTCCAGCACCTCCATGGTGCCTCGGATGTTCAAATGAGAGAGATCAACAGCCATATGCCGCTTGCGCATTTGAGCGATAACCGCATGCCCAAGGGGCTTGAGTCCTTCGCCAGAGCCGCTTGTGGCAGAGTGTGCGAGCAGGTTTTCATTGTTCCAGATGGGCGCGGCTATGCGTACGCCCATATCGGCGAACGCATCAACGGCATCAACGGAATCTCCGAAGGCTTCGCCGCCTTCAATGGTGAGCATCACATTAGCAACCCCTGCTTTTGCCTGCGAAATCTCCGTGATCTGTACAAAACCATCCGCCTTTAGCCTTTCAAAGGCAGCGAGCTCTAGCTGAATAATGTTTTCATCATAGTCCCGCATGCCATTGCTGCCAACAAAGAGCGCAAGTGCCTGAACCCGTACATCATCGCCTTGAGTCAAAAATTCCTTTGTGATATCAAAGGGCAGATCCGCTGGGCGGTCGGGGAATTTCATCTGCCAAAGCGTATCGGCATGGGCATCGCATATGAGCATAAAAACACCTCCGTTTCATTGGTATGGGTATGCAGTTCATCAGGGTGCTATTCCGGATCGACGATGTTTGTGCTCGGGGTTAAATCATATACGACACGGGAGATGCCGGGAACCTCTGCGCGAATGCGATTGGTGGTTCGCTCCAGAAGATCAAAAGGCAAGCGTGCGGCGTACTTCCCGCCTTGCGCGGATTGCAAAGCGCGCAGGCAGATCATATAGCTTTTGGGGTGATCGGGGTCTTCGATGAGGGACGTATAATATTGCCAGAGGCGCTTTTGGAAATCGCCTTGACGAATCTCGCTCATAAAGCATGCTTCTGCCCCGCGGAGCACATTGAGCCGTTCCTGCGTTACTTCCCCTGAGATGCGCAGTGCAAGCCCGCTCAGCGGGAATGGCTTTCGTTGGGTAATGCTTGGCGGCATGCCGATGGTGGTTGCTATGCGCACAACCTCCTCCTTAAACACCGTCAGGAGCGGTTCGTAGATATTCAGCTGCATATCGCCCTTTGACTTTTGAATGGGGTTATCCTGCGCAAAGCCCGATATGGTATCATTGAGGTTGGTACCCATCACAAGGGTGGGCGTTTGCTCTTCTTCTTGGACATATTTGAGGAGGAGCTGGGTCATGAGGGATGAGGTAATGCGCTTTTTATCGCTGGCGGAGGTAACCCCTGCCAGTGCATGCAAAAAGGAATCCTTCGCATCGATATACTCAACCTCAATGCCCATGATATCTCGGTAGCTATCAATGACGGACTGCGCTTCATCAAGGCGCAGCAGCCCCGTATCCACAAAGAGGCAGACAAGACGGTCTGAAACCGCAAGGCTTGCGAGCTTTGCGCAAACGGCGCTGTCAAGGCCGCCTGAAATCGCGCAGATCACGCGCCCGTTTCCGGATATGCTGCGAATTTGATCAACCGCAGTGTCAATCACCAAGTCCTCGTCCCAGTTCGTATTGGCCATGCAAATCCCATGCGCAAAGTTGAAAAGCAGCTGCGCGCTGTCCGGATCATTGCGCTCGATGGAATACTGCAATGCATAGATGGGCAAGGACACGTGCTTAAAGCCGATCACATCATTGGACGCTTTGGCAAGCGCGACCAAATCCGCGGGCAGCGAAAGGGCGCAGAGGCTGCGAAGCACGCGCTCGCCGCTGTTGATCTGATCAAAAAGCGGATCGCTTGAAAGTTCAAGGTTCACAGCCGCATTGCTTCTTAGAATATCATCAATCGTCCCGCCAAAATGCTCGCAGAGCGAAATGGCTGCACTGCCCAGCGCAAAAATCGGGATACCAGAGGTTAATATGCCTAGATCCAGCTGCGTCAGCAGATCAGCGTCGCCCTCTGGTAATGCGATGATGATGCCGCGGGGATTGATCACCAGCAAATCGGTAGCCTTTGTTTGAAGCGGAATTGGCATACAGTATATCCTTCGATAACGTAAAGTGCGGGCGATAAGCCCAGACAGCACTACGTTTGAACTGAGTACCAAGATGGTTTCTTGCATGACAGCCTCCTTGAAGCGATTTTGCGCCAATATGATAGATGACGATAGCGATTACACTTGACTGGTAGTATTCTTCACAAATCAAGAAAAAACCTGCCTAACCCATGGTTTTCAGCAAAAACAAGATGTAAAAATTTACTGATCACGGTAAGTGGGGTAGGGCGGTGTTCATTAGTATATGCATAGGGAATGAAAGGTGTGACGAAAAATGTTACATTCAATGAAGATAATTCGGGGGTTGTGGTCTTTGTTGTTTATTGGTATAATAAAAAGTGGCATATCGTCTGTATATAGACTGTGTGCTTCGCGCTATTTCAGCGTGCCTCAATATGAACGAATGAACTTTTGCCTCAGTGATCGAGGCTGGTGGAGGACACCACCGTACCCTCATTGAGGAACCAAGGATAAGGAGAGCGAATATATTGAGTAAATCAAATCGCAACCAACCCCAGAGCCGTCAACAAAAGAAACAGGATATGACAGATATACTGTCGTCGGCGGATGAACAGCTAGGTCAATTGGGTCATGTTGCATCGTCTGATGACGCGAATCATGTAGGGGAATTCGTGGGCTTTGACCAGTCGGATCTATCCGATCAAAAGCCTGACTTCACTTCGTGGCAATCACCGAAGATGCCAGAGGGCGAAAACTTCTTCGCCAATGAGCCGGCGCTTTTCGGTGCGCAAATTCAGCAGGGAAATTTGAGTTTTCAGGCTCAAGGAGATGACGCGCCTACACGCATCGGTAAGCCGATTACCGCGCAGATGGTCAGCAAGCGCGTATCCGCTTCAAACCCTGATCCGCTGGCGCGGGTCAAGGCAGTGGTGAATGAAGAAATACCTGCAGCAGCAGAGCCGCAGGAAACCAAAGCAGCTGAAGCGCCTGCGCCGCAGCGTCGCCGCAGCCGTATGGATCGCAATAGGCAACAGGAAGCACAGGAGATTCAGCCAGTCGCTGCACCTGCTGTGGTTGTTCCTGCTGCGAATCAGGAAAATGATTTTGATTTATTTGGCGCAGGGGATAGCGAAGTGCCCGCTAAGCCTCAGCATAGCCGTCGGGCGGCAACGCCGGACGGACGCTATACAGGGGCTCGTACAGCCATGCCCAGCGGCGGCGCAGCGCAGAGCAGCGTTGCTCAGCGCGCACGCGAAACGCGCGATCAGGTCATCGCAGAGCAACAGGCACAAACTGGTGCACAAGAGACGGCACAGACCGAACAAAAGCAGCCTGTAGCCCGCCCTGCCGCACAAAAACCGCGCCAGCGTCCCGCTGCTCAGGCGCAAAATCCCACGGGTGAGCGCACGCAGAGTGAACGCCCAAAGGGCCAAAGACCCGCCGCGGCAAACCAGAGGCAGCGTCCGCAGGCTCAAACTACGCAGACACAACCCCCGCAAGCTCGCCGTCCTCAGCAGCGCCCCCAAGCTCAGCAGCCATCAAGCGAGGTAAGGCAGCCGCAGTTTGCGCCCAGCGCAAGTCAGTACAGCGATCAGGCGGAGGATATCGCCTACAAGCGCAATGGCTTTGAAATGGACGAGGATACCAATTTCGAAAACTCTGCTCCTGTGAATAAACTCCGCAGAAAGCAAGTCCCCTCGACCACAACCCCCAGAGATCGTTATGATTTTGAGGACGATGACGACGATGATGATGATGACGATCGCGGCGGCAATATCCTCGTACCGATTATCATTACCATATTGGCTGTCGGCGTATTGCTCGCAAGCATTTGTCTGCCCGATTGGGACGGCATTGGCGGTACTGTCGGCGAAACCATGAGCAAAGCGAAAAACGGCATTGTGTCGGTCTTTAGCAGCGTTAAGAATATGATCGTCCCCGAGGAAGAGCTGGTCAAGAGCTTTAGCGCAACCGCATCGGAAGGACAAGCCCCCACTGAGGTGGTTTTCGCGATTCAAACCAGCAAAAACGTAACGGATCTTCGCATCGTGAACGATAGCGGCGTTGTCGTATATGAAGGGATGTACTCTCAGAGCAAGGAAGAATCAGGAGAGATCATCAGCAATAGCAACGTATACCTTTGGAAGCCTGCCCTCACGATAACGGAGGCTTACCACGGCGGCTTTACCGTCTATGCACATGACAAGGACGGCGATGAGAGCGATGGCATCAGGTGCACTGAAACCATCGTGATCACAGAACCCCAGCAGCAGCAGGCGCCTATTGACTCCTTTGAAGTGGACAATGAAAGCGGAGAAATCCCGCTGACAATTCGTTTTACCGTCACCTCCTCCTCTGATGTAACGGCAGTTCGCGTGGTGGATGAGAATGATACACCCATTGCAACGATGTATTACTCGGATATCAGTGATGAATTCGCACAGGTCGAGGACAATGGCGACTACCGCATTTGGACGTTGGCGGCAGATATAGAGTCTGCATATGCGGGTGAATATCAGGTGCATTACCAGTCGGGCTATGATGCCCAGTCATTTGAGATGTCAGGGTATACGGTCATGGTGAATTTGGCAGAGGAAATTGTCGCTACGGCTGAGCCGACGCCAGAGATTTCTGCAACCCCATCCCCAAGCCCGTCTCCAAGCCCCACACCCTCCCCCACGCCTGAGCCGACCGCAACGCCTATTCCCGCGACAACGGCATTGCCTTCCGCAGATGCGCTGAGCGTAGAGGATACCGATCCGAGCAAAATCAAGCTCGCTGCGACGCTTTATAAGAATGGCTCAAAGATGAAGACATTCGCGCGTACCAAAACGATTTCCATGCTCGCGCCTTTTACCACGAGCATCGATGGCGATGACTATGCAATTTGGAAGCAAGCGGGCGTTCTGACCTTCAGAAACGGCCCCTTCCGCCAAAACGCAAGCTATAGCACAGCGGAAGTGGAGAAGCAAAAACTAACGCAGGTTTGGACACAGCCCATCGGTAGCATGCAGGTGGACAGCGGTACATACTTTGGCGTTGGCAACCCCGGCCAAGCAGTGATTGTGAAATGGGCTACGGAAGTTCGCGAAAGCATGGGCCTCAATGATACTGCCAAGAGCACAAAGGCGCTCAAGGAAGTAATCGTTGCTGCAATGGACGGCTATATCTACTTTTACAACCTAGTGGACGGCACGGCAACCCGTGAGCCTATTGAACTGGGCGCACCAAGCTTTGGCGGATTGTCTGTTGCAACAAACGGCACGCCGATTTTGGGCGTTGGTCAGTACAACAGCAAGCTCGTTAAAAAGACCATCAGCAATGGCTATCATATCATCAACCTGATCAGCAACGAGAAGGAAATGCTCATCGCTAACGATGGCAAGGATAAGAGCAGTAACTATACAGGCGTTCTGGGTTCTGCGTTGTTTGATAAGACAACAGGTACGATGGTCTTTGGCGGTATGAACGGCGTTGTGTACAGCGCAGAACTAGGCGCTGTAACCAAGGCGTACAACCATGAAGCGGGTACGATCAGCCTAGGCAGTGAGGTACAAGCCTACAAGACATTAGCGGGCAAGCAGGACAAGAGAAGAACCAATATCGATGGCAGTGTTGCTATGTACAACAATTATGTGTACTATGGCGATAAGGACGGTATCTTGCAATGCGTAGATATCAATACGCTGACCGCTGTTTGGGCAGTCAATACAAAGAATACCATCATCTCCACACCTGCCCTTGACATGAGCGAAAACGGTGATGTTTCGCTATATACCGCCAACATCCTTCATAGCAAGGGCGGCGTGAGCTCCATTCGCCGCTTTGATGCACTCACAGGCGAACTCGCATGGCAGTATGAGATTCCCGAGCTCAAGTATAATTCCAAGCAAGAGCGCGGCGTTTATGCAAGCCCGGTGATCGGCAATGAAAGCATCAGCGACCTTGTGATCTATACCGTGAGCAAGGACGATGAAGGCTCCACAGTCCTCGCGCTCAACAAGGATTCGGGAACTGTGGTTTGGTCAACAGACTTTGAAACCACCACCCAATCAAGCCCTGTCGCTGTGTACAACGAAGCTGGCGATGCATGGCTGATCCAAGCTGAATCAAACGGCAACATCAACCTCATGGATGCAAAGAGCGGCAAAGTGCTCGATTCCCTCAAGCTGGAAGCTGAGATCGAGGCATCCCCCGCTGTTTATGGCAACCTGATGATCATTGGCACAACAGGAAAGGATACGGGCGGTGTATACTGCATCCGTATCGACTAAAACCATAATACTTCACAGGCGCGCTTGGCGCGCCTGTGAAGTATATAGAATCATTATGCGTATTCATTCGGTGAGATACATATACTACATAAGCGGTCCATGATGCTTGGGGCTGCGATAAACCAAAGTGACAAAGGAAAGCGGGGACATGGATGAAGATTTATATTGACGCAATGGGCGGAGATAATGCGCCGCAGGCAACGGTTGCGGGTGCTCTTGAAGCCCTGACGCTGTATCCGGAGCTGACGCTTGAACTGGCAGGACCGATTGAGGAGGTCAAGGCGGTTTTCACCAGCACCTTTGCCGATGCTGATGCGGGCGTTAAAAATCGCGTGACAATCATTGACTGTCCGGAGATCATCACCAACAACGAATCCCCTGTGATGGCAGTGCGCAAAAAGAAGCAAAGCGCGATTGTTGATGGCATGCTCAAGCTGCGCGACGGGCAGGTGGATGCCTTTGTATCAGCCGGCAGCACAGGCGCGGTTTTGTCAGGCGGCATGTTCCGCCTTGGACGTATTAACGGCATTGATCGTCCCGCACTTGCGCCTCTTTTGCCCAATGGCAAGGACTTTTTCCTGCTGATTGACTGCGGCGCAAATGTTGACTGCCGCCCTGAATATCTGCACCAGTTCGCCATGATGGGCAGCGCCTATATGGAGGGCATGCGCGGCGTGAAGAATCCTCGCGTGGGTCTTGTCAATAACGGCGCGGAAGCTGAGAAGGGCAATGAGCTGACAAAGCAGGCATACCCGATTCTCGCAGCCGATAAAAACCTCAACTTCGTAGGCAATGTAGAAGCCAGAGAGATCACCAAGGACGCAGCGGACGTCATCGTCTGTGACGGCTTTGTTGGCAACATCATCCTCAAGTTCATGGAGGGCGTAGCAGGTACGCTCATGAGCACCATCAAAAAGGAACTGCTCAGCGACACCAAGAGCAAAATCGGCGCATTGCTTGCAAAGCCCGCCTTTAAGCGAGTGGCTAAATCCATGGATCACAATGAAGTCGGCGGCGCGCCGCTGCTGGGCGTTCGCGGCAATGTGGTCAAGGCGCATGGCTCATCAAACAGTCATGCATTCGCATGTGCCATCAAACAAGCCGTCAAGATGGTTGAGGGCGATGTGGTCGGAAAGATCGAGAAACTATTGGTCTTACCGGAAGCGGATTCCGTTTCCGAATAGATAGGCGTTTTCGCCATGACTGACATTTATTTTAAGGAGGACACAGAACATGGTTTTTGAAAAAGTACGTGATATGATCGCTGCACAGCTGCAGGTGGATGCAGACAAGGTAACCGCAGAAAGCCGTTTGGTTGAAGATCTAAAGGCTGATAGCGCAAACGTGATGGTCATGATTCTGGAGCTAGAAAGCGAATTCGGTATTGAGGTTGAGGATGAAGTCATCCTGCAGCTAAAGACCGTTGGCGACGTAGCGGATTATATCCAGAAACAACAATAATACCAAGCGGTGAATTCGGCGGCCAAGCCCAGTACATATGATTACGCAATTTTCACTGCCGCGCGGGTGATTTGATTCACCCGCGCGCATTTCGATTTAGTTTTGAAATCTTGGGACACAATACAGAGGCAAGCAATGAAAAAAACTGGGAGTGAGCCTATGGAACAACTTCAAAAATCGATCCATTATACCTTCAAAGACCCTCAATACTTACGCCTGGCGTTGACGCATCCCTCCACAAAGCAGCCGGATAATCAACGATTGGAATTCCTTGGAGATGCTGTACTGGAGTTTTGCGTCAGCGACATGTTATATCGAAAATATGAGAGTATGGATGAGGGCGAACTCACCGCAAGGCGAGCAGCGCTGGTATGCGAGAGAACGCTCAGCGTAATCGCGCGAATGCTCGATATCGGCAAATGCCTGATTATGGGCAACGGCGAGGAGCAAACGGGCGGCAGGGAAAAGCCCAGTATCCTAGCGGATGCGATGGAAGCGGTCATCGCTGCGATCTACATGGACGGCGGCTGGGATGCCGCCAGAAAAGTGATAAACTGGTTGTTTTACGAGGACGAAAAGCTGATTGCATGGCGCGGACATGACGATAAGAGTGCGCTTCAGGAATATACGCAAGCCAATCAAATGGCACTTCCTGAGTATACAATCATCGGACAGAGCGGACCTGATCACGACCGCCGCTTTACAGCGCAGGTGAGCGTGATGGGATGCGCGATTGCATCAGGCGAGGGCAATAGCAAAAAAACGGCGGAGCAAGCGGCGGCTAAGGCGGCATTGCTCACCTACGAACAAAAGGATCAATAAGATACAGCGGCCATGGTCGTTTGACCTGATGCACGAGTAGCTAGGAGTGTATGAATGCGCTTAACCAAGTTAGAAATATACGGATTTAAGTCCTTTGCCAAGAGGACTGAGATCGTTTTTCCGCAGAATGTGACGGGCATTGTGGGTCCTAACGGCAGCGGAAAGAGCAATATAAGCGATGCCGTTCGCTGGGTGCTGGGCGAGCAAAGCGCGAAGACGCTGCGCGGCAACAGCATGTCCGACGTTATTTTCAACGGTACAGAAAAAAAGAAACCGATGAACTATTGTGAAGTAACGCTTGTCTTTGACAACAGCGATTATCAGCTCAAGGTTGAATATGCAGAGGTTAGCATCACGCGCCGCGTCTATCGCAGCGGCGATAGCGAGTACCTCATGAATGGAAGCAACTGCAGGCTAAAGGATATCGTGGACCTCTTTCGGGATACGGGTGTTGGTAAAGAGGGCTATTCAATTGTTGGGCAGGGGCGTATTGATGAAATCCTGAGCCAGCGAAGCGAGGATCGGCGTGCGATTTTTGAAGAGGCGGCAGGCATTAGCCGCTTCCGCATGCGCAAGGAAGAGGCGGAAGGACGGCTCAAACGCGCAGATGATAACCTCGTTCGCGTGATTGACGTGATTGAAGAACTTCATAGCCATCTCTCTCCCCTCAAAAAGCAGGCGGAGGTTGCCAAGGAATACCTCTCCCTTAGCGATATGCTCAAAGAGCTTGATATCAAGCTGTTTTTGCTTCGTCACCAGCGCTTGGAAGAAAAACAGAGCACGGCGGAGCTGGCGCTTTTGCAGGTAACTGATTCTGTGATGGAGTCTGAAAAGCATTTGGAAAAAATCGCCATGGAGCGCGAGGCGGGCGAGGAAAAGCTGGAGGAACTCCAGCATACGCTCAGCGAAGCGCATGATCATCAGCTACTCGAAAATGACAACCTTCATCAAGCGCGCGAAGTAGCGGCAGCGATTGACAACCGAATAGAAAACGAGCGTGAGCGCATGGAGCGCCTCAAAAGCGAGGCGCAGAGCGTTGCCAACCGCATAAAGCTCATCGAAGCGACGATGACCCAAAGCGACGGCGGTCTAAGCGGCGCGGAGGAACTGCTCGCGCAGGCGGCAGAAGCGCTGGAAGCGAGAAAAATCTCTCATGCGCAGGTGACTGAAAAGGCACAGACGCTGGAAGATGAGCTTTCGGAGCATAAGACATTTATCATGGACAGGATGAACAGCATCCAAAACATCCGCACTACGCAGGCTCGCCAGTCCGCGATGCAGCAGCAGATGACCCAGCGCCGCACTGAAATTGAGAACCAACTCGCAGGGGAAGATGAGCGCGAAGTGACGCTGAGCGAGGCACTTGAGGAAGCAAAGCAGAACCTGCAAAATGAAGAAACCACATTGGAAGGGCTTCGAGGCGGCGCAGAGGCATTTGACCAATCCACCAAGCAGCTTCTTGCCGATATCCTATCAAAGCAAAAACAGGTGCAGGAGGATGCGCAGAGTGCGCGCGCGGTCGATACCCGTTTGCGCACCCTCAAAGAGCTGCAAGACGGCTATGAGGGCTATCAGTATTCAGTCAAAAATGCGCTCACCTATGCCAAACGCCAAAAGCTCACGGGCGTGCATGATGTGATAGCGATGCTGCTCCATGTCCCCAAGGACTACGAAACTGCGCTTGACATGGCGCTTGGCGCGGCGATGCAAAACATTGTCACCCAAAGCGAGAGCGATGCCAAGGACATGATCGATTATCTGAGAAAAAACAGGCTTGGACGTGCGACTTTTTTGCCGCTGAGCACTGTGCGGGGTCGTACCCTTTCTCAAAGCGAACGCTCGGTACTGAGCATGAAGGGCTGCGTAGGCGTTGCGAGCGAGCTATGCTCGTTTGATCCGATCTATCGCCCTGTGATGGAGAGCTTGCTTGGGCGTACGATCATCGCTGAGAGCCTTGAGTGCGGCATTGAGATCATGAGAGCTGGACGGCATTCATTTCGCCTTGTGACCCTTGGCGGCGACGTGATGCACTCGGGCGGCAGCATGACGGGCGGCAGCATCCAGCAAAAGGCGCAAAACCTGCTTGGCAGAGAGCGCGAAATGAAGGAGCTAGGCGCATCGCTTGAGGAGATCACGCAGCGCGTTGTGGACTCGCAGGCGCTTATCACTCAAATGGAAGCCCGGCGCGCGGGTGTTAAGGAACGCCGCGAGCAGGCACAGTATGAGCTGCATCAGCAGGAAATTGCCGTGGTGCGCGATGGCGAGCGACTCAGCAACGCGGAGGCGGATTATCAGGCGCATGTCCAGCGCTCCCAGGGGCTGCGTGAAGCCATTGAGCAGCTATGTGAGAGCTTGGATGAGATCAATGAGGAACTGGCGAAGATCGAGCGCCAGAGCAGCGCGGATGACATCAGCACGGACGAGCTCAACCTGCGCACAGAGCAGCTCGCTATTCGTTTGGACAAGGCGCGCAGGGAACGCGAATCATCCCAAGAAGCCTTGACCGATGCGATGCTCACCCTCACCAATGCAGAGCATGACTGCGACCGAATCAGGCGTGATCAGCAGCGGTTGTTGGGCGATGGGGAGAGCTGCGAGCGAGAGCTGGCGGCACTTGAGCAAAAGCAAAAGACATGCGCCGAGGATTTGCAGGATGCCAATCAGGGCAAAGCGGATGCCGAGGCTCAGATCGAAAGCTCTCAAAAGCGTGTGGATGCAGCAAAAGAGCATGCCAAGGACATGGAGATCAAGCGCGACGAGAAGCAGCGCGATCTAAGAGAACTGCAAGGCGAAATCGATGGGTTGCAGCTTCTTGTGTCCAAGGGAACAGAGCGCATGCATCGTCAGGAAATGGCGCTCACCCGCATCAAAAACGACCTCAGCCAGCTTAGCGACAGGCTTTGGAATACCTATGAACTGAGCTTTGCAGGTGCACAGGAGACCTTTGCGGTATATGCGGCAAGGGACGAGGGCACGATGCAGGAGCTTGCACCCTTTGACGAAGGCAAGGCGGAGCAGGATGCGCTGGAAATCAGGGAACGCATTCGCCGCATGGGAACGGTCAACGTCGCTGCGATTGAGGAATATGCGCAGATGAACGAACGCTACACGCAGCTAAGCGCGCAGCGCAACGACCTTGAACAGGCGAAGAAGGATTTGCTGGAGCTGATCGGTCAGCTGCTTGAGCAGATGGAAACGGTCTTTATAGGCCAATTCTCATTGCTTCAAGACTACTTTGCAGAAACCTTTGTGAGGCTCTTTGGCGGTGGTCGAGGCGAAATTTCGCTGAGCGATCCAAACGATCCATTGGGCTGCGGCATTGATATCATCGTGCAGCCGCCGGGCAAAAAGCGCCAGATACTCAGCCTCTTCAGCGGCGGGGAGCGAGCGCTCACAGCGATTGCGATTCTCTTTGCAATGCTTAAGCTCAAGCCCACACCGTTTTGCATTTTAGACGAGATCGAGGCAGCGCTGGACGATGCAAACATCAGCTATTTTGCCGACTATCTCAAGGAGTTCAGCGAGAACACGCAGTTTATTGTTGTCACCCACAGAAAGGGCACAATGGAACGCTGCGATACGCTCTTTGGTGTGGCGATGGAAGAACGAGGGGTTAGCAGTATGGTCAGCGTCAACCTGACCGACTATGAATAAAGAAATGACCTTCGGCGGCGTATTTGCATGAAGGCAACAAGGAGGACATACACAATGAGTGAAAAGAAAAATCTTTTTTCACGCCTGCGCGAGGGACTATTTAAGAGCCGTGAGAACATGGCGATGGTGATGGAGGATGCGGTGGCGGATGACCGCCCGATTGATGAGGATTTCTACGACAGCCTGATGGATGCGCTGATTCTCTCTGACATGGGTTCAGCTTGCGCAACAGAGGCGATTGAATCGCTGCGTGCACAGGTGAAGGCGCAGAACCTGAAGGTGACAACGCAAGCCAAGGCGGCGCTGCAAGAGATATTGGTTGAAATGCTTGAGGTTGAAAAACCCGCTTTGCATTGGCCGATGGTTATTTTGACTGTAGGCGTGAACGGCGTTGGCAAGACCACCACCATCGGCAAGCTGGCGCTTCGCTTCCAAGGGCTTGGACGCACGATCATCCTTTGCGCAGCTGATACATTCCGCGCAGCAGCGGCTGATCAGCTGGAAGTATGGGCAGAGCGCGCACGTTGCCCCATCGTTCGTCACAAGGAAGGCGCAGACCCCGCAGGCGTTGTATTTGATGGCGTGCAGGCTGCTAAATCAAGACAGGCCGATCTGCTGATCGTAGACACGGCGGGCAGATTGCATAACAAAAAGAACCTCATGGATGAAATGGAAAAGATGCGCAGGGTGATTGATCGTGAGTACCCCGAAGCAACCGTTCGCTGCCTGCTGGTGGTGGACGCGACAACAGGGCAAAATGGACTCGCTCAGGCACGCGCATTCCGCGAAGCTGCGGGCATCAACGGCATTGTTCTTACAAAGCTTGACGGCACGGCAAAGGGCGGCATCGCATTTTCCATCATCAAGGAGCTGAAGGTGCCTGTGATGTATGTGGGCGTTGGAGAGGGCATTGAAGACCTCCAAGCCTTTGATGCAAAGGAATTCGTCTCAGCGCTCTTTGATTGATTTGATTCATAATGGGAGAATTTGCAATGCTGTTTGGGTTTGTTTGTTTCAAGAAGCAAGCATTAACTGCACTTAAAAACAACTGGCAAACAGCGTTGTTTATCACTTTCGTTGTGGGATTGGGCACGACTGCTAGGACTGTGCTCCGTTATCTGAATATTCTAAATGATGTACCCTATATTACTTATTTTGTTGAACTATTTGTTACCCCTATACTGATGGTAAGTGCAAACTATTACTTCGCCCAACAACTGCGTGGCAAGGAGCTGGGTATGCAGGCAGTTACAAGTCGCCTAAACTTTGCGCACAAAGCGGTTTGGCTTAACTTGTGCATCGTTGTACATGTTGTTGTTTAGACACTGCTATTGATTATTCCAGGAATCATTGAGATGATTCGTTGTAGCATGGCAAGTTATTATTTTGCGGAGGATCCTACGCTTTCCGCTACCGAGGCAATTGCAAAGAGCCAAGAAGCTATGGCGGATATGACGCAAACCACCGTGTCGCTTACAGTCAGCTTTGTTGTTCTGTCGATATTTGCACAGCTCTTTGTAAGGGCGCTGCTTCCTGCCGGTTTGGTGCTGACATTGATTGTATGGCAGGTGCTGTATATTGTGTTAGCTACTTATTCAAATGCTGCATTTGCATCCTTGTATGTAACGGTTAGCAGTAAAGATGGCGTGACAAAAGCACGGCGTAAAATGAACATCATGATGAAAGCATGATGAATTTCTAGCAATGACCATGACAATAGGCTGTTATGAGGAGGATAAATAATGACTTTAGGTTCCTTTTATTTTAAGAGTAAAGCAAAGGTTGCACTCAAGGGCAACTGGCAGACCGCTTTGGTGGTCACGTTTTTCGCGGGAATCATCACCACAATTCTCAGCACGCTGAGCGCTGTGTCGATTCCTGATATCACCATGTACACTACCTATGGACAGATTGAGCAGTATTTAGTGGAAATTCAAAAGGTATCAAGCGGTATTTGGATTGCCTACGCAGTGCTGAATGTTCTTTCGTTTGTGTGTACACCCGCATTGCTGCTGGGCAGCAATCACTACTTCATTGAGCGTTTGCGCGGCAATGATCTGGAGGTGAATGCGCTGGCGAGCCGTGCGAATATTTGGCTTAAGGCACTGTGGCTGCATGTGATCATGTTTGTCCGCACTTTTCTGTGGTCGCTGCTCTTCATTGTGCCGGGCGTAATCGCTGCGATTCGCTATAGCATGGCACCCTATTACTTGGCACAAGACCCGACGATGACAGCGATGGAAGCGATTGAAAAAAGCAAAAATTCGATGGCGAATATGAAGATGAGCTATTTTTCATTGCTGATCAGCTTTGTCGGCTGGTCGCTTTTGGCGATGGTTGTTCAGACCATGCTTATATCCATGAGCACAATCATCGCACTGGTAGCTGCGCAGTTTATGCAGCTGATGATCGCGACGTATCAAAACGCTGCCATTGCATCTTTCTATATCACTATTAGCAGCGAAAATGGCGTATCCATTGCGCATCGCGAGGTACGAAGCAAGATGCAAGAGATGGGCGTGGATACCAGCACTTTCCCCGACCTCGATCAAAAGAGCGATGGGGATGGAGAGGATGAAGATGAATGAGGCTTTTTAAGAAGCGTAGAAAGCGCAGGATAGAAACAACAACGCCGCCTGTTCCTGTGCTGCAAACAGAGCGGCTGGTGCTGCGCTCCTTTGATGAAAACGATGCAGTAGACGTATATGCCTATGCGCACAGCAATCAGGTTGGTCCGATGGCCGGTTGGGCGCCCCATGCCTCCATTGAGGATAGCAGAAAAACCATCCGCATGTTCATTGACGGCGGAGAAGTATGGGCGATGGTGGAAAAGAAAAGCGGACGCGTGATCGGCTCAATCGGTCTGCATAAGGATACGGTCAGATCCATCGGTGGCGCGAAAGAACTCGGATATGCCCTTGGCGAGACCCATTGGGGACAGGGCTATGCGGCGGAAGCGTCACAAGAGGTGCTTCGCTACGGCTTTGAGGAACTGGCAGCGCCTATCATCGGTGTGTCGCATTTTCCGACCAATGGGCAGAGCAAACGCGTGATTGAAAAGCTGGGATTCTCCTACGAGGGAACCATCAGGCATGCACAGCAATTGCCTGATGACAGCATTACGGATATCGTATGCTACAGTCTGCTCAAATCCGAATACGAAGAACAAAAGAAATAAGCGGATCAGGGAACGGAGGGGAATCATGCCGCCACTCAAATCATACAGTGCTGATCTGGACTACAGCTATGCGCCGGGGGTTTTCCCGTCGCTGATGGTGATGCAGACAGCACCTCATAGAGCCAAACGGCTATTGCTCTCCGAAAAGGCACAGGGCGAAGGCGTTGAGAAGCTAAGGGCGCTGTGCAGGGAGTATGGGGTTCGCGAGGAGATTGCGGACAAGGCACTCAGCCGCATTAGCGGCAAGCAGAATTGCTTTGCTGCGGTTGTATTTGAAAAATGGCAGGGCGAGCTGGACGCGCAGGCGCCGCATGTCGTGCTGCATCATCCAATGGATGAGGGAATTGTGGGGACGATTCAAAGGACGCTGCTGGGGCTTGGTATATTGGATATCGCAATCATCACCCCTGCGGTAGACGTTTTTGACCCCAAGGTCGTGCGGGCTACGATGGGCGCGATCTTTTCGCTTCGCATGAAGCAATACAGCGATTTTAGTGATTATCAAGCGGAGTACCCAAGCCATCATCTATACCCCTTTATGCTGGATGGCGCGGTGTCCCTTGAAGAAGCGACAGCTATGCGGAAATTGCCTTATACGCTTGTGTTTGGCAATGAGGGAAGCGGGCTTCCGCCTGAATTTTCAGCGCTTGGACAGGCCGTTAGAATCCCGCATAACGACAGGATTGACTCGCTCAATCTGTCCATAGCAGTTGGTATCGGTTCGTATGCGTTTGTACATGCAGACAAATGAGTTGGGAGGAATAAGAGATGAACGAAGAATATAAGACCATTGGCGCGCAGCTGGATCGCTGCATTCGCTATCTTGCAGAGCATGGCGGTTTGCGCAAAGGCCATACCGTGGTGCTTGGATGCAGCACGAGCGAGGTGGCAGGCGGACATATTGGCAAGGACAGCGTGCCTGAGCTTGGCGATGCGATTGCAAAGGCTATGATTGAAACCTGCAATGATCTGGGTTTGCATCCTGTGTTTCAATTTTGCGAGCATCTCAATCGTGCGCTTGTGATGGAGCGGGAGGTGCTTGACCGTCTGCGCCTAACGCAGGTGAACGTGATGCCTGTGCCAAAAGCGGGCGGCAGTGCAGGCGCGGCGGCGTACAAGCGATTCGATAGTCCTGCGGTTGCGATAAGCATGGAAGCAGACGCTGCGATTGATGTAGGCGATACATTGGTTGGCATGCATATACGCCCTGTGGCAGTGCCCCTTCGCATGGAAGGCGAGGAGGCCAAGGTGGGGCATGCACATGTGGTCATGGCGTATGCACGCCTGCCCTTCATCGGCGTATCAAGAGCGCAGTATCC
>LFRM01306328.1_pt3 | contig 52553 bp, 35 predicted proteins | sample 618341 | NCBI WGS metagenome assembly LFRM01 (sample SAMN03654438, study PRJNA283298) | anaerobic digester metagenome | isolation source: pool of bioreactors CSTR01a, CSTR02a, and CSTR03a thermophilic anaerobic... | place: Denmark: Kgs. Lyngby | collected 2014-05-21 | reverse complement strand
CCCGGGGCTGCCTTTACCAATCGACTACCAATTGATTCCCAATCGACTCCCCCCGATCAGAATCATGCGGGGAAGTTAAGATTTTAATTAAAGAATCGCTTTTATGTCTCTAAAGTATATGCCCGTTTTTTCTGTGAAAACAACTCTCGCTACGGTGAGAAGCAGGTCTATCTCTCTAGGTATCATCTGATACGAATGGAGTATAAAGAGGCTAGGTTTTTTCCTGTTTTCGGTATAGATTTTCATTGTGCATGTTAACTCATTCAACAGATCATCAAGTTCTTGCATATATCCATATTTTGCGTCGCTAAGTACAATTAAATCAACATCAACATTGTTTAACCTTAAATATTCGTAAGCTTTGAAAACATCTTTTACTGTGCCAATTTGCTCTATGGAATTTACACGTAAAAGCATTATAGGCCTATCTCCGGATACTCCGAACCTCCATAGATCGCACTGAGTCCCGCTGTTGCGCCTGATGTTTTCAATCGGACCGCGATAATATCTTGATGGATAGAATATTGGACTGATTAGGTTTAGAAAGGCCTTAAGTTGAGCGCTTGTGATATCGAGATATTTCAACTCAAGGTAGCTTTGTAATCTGAATTTTTTATTTAAGTCATCAATTCTAGCCAAATTATTTAATTCTTCACTGATTCTTACTGCCTCATCATTGTTAGAACATACTCCGGTAATAAAATAAACATCAACTGTGTTCTCTGCTTCTAATTCTACGCGAATTCTCAAACTCACAATCGGGTCGTTTGAAAAACCCGTAATATTAGATAGTTGCAGGCTCCCAACAACAGCTTCAGGGTTTTGTACAGTATTGTTTCTGCCTATAAATTTGAGCCTGTCATTTTCGTATTCAATACTGCCGATCGGCTTCATGCTGGATTTGACCATATGCACAAGGTATGGTTTGTTGACGTCTTGTGTGCCTCGTCTTTTAGATAGAAAAATATTGTGGCCTTCTATAAAAGAGCTTTCTATAAAGAGTTTATTGAATGCTGGGTGAGAAAGTTCCGCTAAATAAGTATCCAGAACAACCTCCATATAACTTGTTAACTCTATTTGTCTCTTCTCACTGCCGTGGTTTGTCAATGTTACCTTTCTAAATTCTATGTTCTGGGCCGGAGAAAGATTTACCAGCGTATGAGTTGAAATATCACCATCTGTCCTTTTAATTTCAGCTTGGTCGATTGAGAATTCGACCTTGTAATCATCCGGTTCTTTCTTGGTTGGATTATAGGTGCTGCTCCAGACTTCGCCTGATTTTATGTCCTTAATATAAATATAACTGCCGGTGGAGGCATAAAGATCGGATCTCCATCTATAAAGCATTATTCCTTTATAATCGCTGAAACCATCTCCATCAGAAGTCATCATCATGGAATAATCGTTGATTGAAAGGTAATGTGCTACCGGTATTTTGGGTGCTACTTTATTAACATGTCTGTTCGCGTATGTCTCCTCCGGACTTACGATCGCTTTCACTTGAATATTGTATCCTTTTCTTGAAAGCGAAACATAATAAGAGTTACGTTTTTCTTCCAAAAGTGATTCCGCAGCTTGTATGAAAGCTTCCGAACGGAATCTTCTCTGCATTATCTTGCCGTTAAGAAGATTATTAATTGATACTAAAATCATTCCCTGATGATGGGCCATGAAGGATTTAATTATGGAATAAGGAGTTAATGCGACAGGGTCAGGGCCATTGAAGTCTATCGATTCATAATACCCGTATTCACCTATGCATCCTAATTCCGCCATCTTCTTGAGATTGGCAAAACATTCCTCTTTAGCGTAAGCCAGGGCCAAGAAAGTAGCATATGGAGCTACTACCTTTGATATAGTCAGTGATGGTTGAAGGCGAAGTTCAGGCACTCCAAAAGCCTTATACTGATAATTACCACACTGGTCAAAATTGTAGTGCTGGGATTCAGATATGCCCCAAGGGATCCCCATTTTCTTACCATATTTTATATGCTGTATAACCGCCGCCATTGATGTCTTGGCAAAAACTGAACCTTTGTATTCTGACATTATTAAATTAGGCAAAAGGTATTCGAACATTGTTCCGCTCCATGAAACAAAGCAAGGAATACCATTAACTATCGTATGGGGTCTCTGTAGTTTATACCAATGTTCAACAGGTACAGTGTCCATGGCAATGGTTATAAAGCTTGTAAGGCAAGCTTCAGATGCCATAAGGTCATAGCACCCTTCATCAAGACTTAGGGAAGATAGGTTAAAACCGATGTTGAACAGTTTTCGTTTCTCATTGTATAGGAATCGGAAATCTATATTTTCTGACACAATATCTATTATGTAAACTATGTCTTCAAGTCTATGCATCAGAGTTTTTGCATAGAAATTACCCCTTTGTGTCATCTGTCTTAATGTCAGTACAGAGGTGAAAGATAGATCCTTGAGTTCTAATTCTTCGACTTCGCTTATTATTGAATCAATACTCCTGTTCATTTCTCTGATTGTGCGTGTACCCTCCCATTGCTCCGTGCGGAGGGTGCTGATGATGTTTTTAATTTCCTCGATATCGTTTATAAAATCGCCTATAGTATCATATTTTTCTTTTAGCTTTAGGTCATATTTACAAATTTTCATTGTATCTCTGAGACCGCGGACCACGTCATAAGAAAATACAGGGGAATCTATTAGATCCAAAAGTCCATTTTTAAGAGTGATCAGATATGCAAGAAAGTTGCCACTGTCCACGGTAGAGACATACTGAGGATTTAATACCTCTAGGGTTTTTATGTCGTACCAATTAAATAAATGCCCTTTCCACCTGGGCAGCAATGTTACTGAGCATAGTATATTCTCCAAATATTCCAATGTTTTGGTTAAGGTTTCAAAACCCAAATCTCTAGCTGATAAAGTTGATATGAGCTGAAACCCTATGTTGGTAGGAGAAGTCTTAGTCGTAATTCTTTCTGTCGGTTCCTGCTGATAATTGTCCGGGCAAAGCCAGTTGTTGTCGCTTTTAGAAAAATCCTTAAAGAACTGCCAGGTCTTTCTCGCAATTTCTCTCAGCATTTCCTCATCTTCAGGAAGCTCTGCGATTTGTATTTCACTTGACGTTTGGCTAATACTATATGCTACCCAGTACGATAGCCCCCACAAAACAGATAAAATTCCGTAAAAAATCATTCCCACAAAAGAAATATCAACAACAAACAACAATCCGATGATAATGGCAGAAGGAATCAGAGAGCTGGACATGTGTACAAAATAATCCATTCTAGTGTTTGGGGCGTGTTTTTCTACTTTTTCTGCAGTATTCCACATAAGAAGATTTTTTTTACTTTTTAGCAACCTGTACAGTGTCCTCAATATGGCGTCTAGTGCTATATATGCATTATAAGGAAGAAAAACCATTTCCAGTACAAATCTTAGGATTTGCAACATTATGTCTTTTAGCAGATCTCTGTACACCAGAGCAAGTCGGGGTCGGCTAATTTTTTGTCTTATTATGTCGTAAAACAAGAAAAACAAAGCTAAGGCATCTGAAAAAAAGACTATCGGCAGCCAAAGATAATAAGCCTGAGGAAGAAGTGCAAGGTTCAAAATTATTAAAATTACTTTGCATAAAGGTACCAAGCTAGCTCTTAGGTCATCTAGAATTTTCCATTTGGATAAACAAGCCAAAGTATTTCTTTTAAACAGCCAAGGTAACAGCTGCCAATCGCCCCTTATCCACCTATGATCCCTTTTAGCATGGGAAAGAAGGTTAGAGGGATAATCATCTATTATTTTTACGGAACTCGAGAAAGCTGTTCTTACATAACAACTCTCAAGTAAATCATGGCTGAGGACGCGATTCTCGGGTATCTTTTTGTTGAGAATGGTATAAAAAGTTTCTACATGGTAAATTCCTTTGCCCAAAAATATCCCTTCATTAAAAACATCATGATATATATCAGATATAGCGTTGCAATATTGGTCCAGTCCCTGCTTTCCCGCAAACACACGGTAAAAAAGGTTTCCTTTGCCATTGTAAATGTGGCTTGTTATGGATGGTTGAATAATTGCATATCCACTTTTGATTCTTTTTTTAATAGGGTCAATTACAGGCTGATTAAGAGGATGCTCAATTATACCGACAAGCTTGGCTGCGTTATCTTTTAAGAGTATTGAATCAGCATCTAGTGTAATAACATACTTGAATGTATTAAATATGCTTTTATCGCTAACTATTGTTGTAAAACTTGTATCTTGCTCTCCAGATAGAAGTGCATTGAATTCTTCTAACTTTCCTCTTTTTCTTTCCCAGCCCATAAAACATCCTTCAGACTCATTCCACTTCCTACTTCTAATCAAAACCGAGAACCTCTGTGGCGATAATGGATAAAGATCATTAAGTTCTCCAATGTGTAGGCTGAGAAAATTTTCAAGATCATCATCCTGAGGTTTCCTGAGGATGTCAGCGTCCTCAAAATCGACGAGCAGTGCAAAGAAGAGGTTGGATTGTCTATTTGACAAAAAGTGCCTTTCCAATCTGTCCAAATACTCAAGGGCTTGATCCTTCGAAGAAATAATCACAGGCATTACGAGAAATGTTCTGGCTCTTTCAGGTATACCCTTGATAAAGTCCAATGCTTGAAGCTCTCTTACCGGGATCAATCTAGTGAATATTATATTGGTTGTCTCCAACGCCATGCCAATCACTAACAACAACGAGACAGACAAAAATGCAGTTGCAACGTATGTCGCGGCAATAATACCTGACTCGCGGAGCACATATGCCAGACTCACATAAAAAGCCACGAAAAAAAGAGCAAAAGTAATAAAATAACAGGTCCCTTGGAGGTTTCGTCTTGGGGTCAATCTTTCTGGCTCTGGATGATCTAACACCTGCGCTTTTAAAATGGAGCGGCCCTCTCCTACAAGGTAACAACCTACGTGGTGACTGCTCTTTAAGTTTTCTCTTCCTTCAACGGCAAGAGTCAGACATATTTCAGCAATTAAATTCTCATCAATGTTATTTTTTACAGCAAGCTTTTCTATAACAGCACGGTATCTTGCACGACTTTCTGAATCCATATCCACATAGATCCCGTCAGGGTCTTTAAGTAGTGTATGTTCAAGTACAGAAAGATTTTCAAAAAGTTCTTCCCCATCAATTTCAACTGTTTCCCTTAAGCTAACCAAAAAAGTACGGATGTTTGATTCGAGGAGCGATTCAATTTCCCCTTCCTCTTGAAATATATCTGAGGGTTTAGAATACTTAGTGTTATATTTATATTGATATTCAACATACCTTTGTATGGACGATTCATCGAATGACATATTTTTTAGCAAGTAGATAACATGGGAATGAAAGGGAATATTTTCGCGGTATTTTTTATCCGGCCTCTGTAGAAGAGAAGAGACATCTATTATGTCTGTTTGTTCTTTTAAATTATTTCTAACAAATATGTCTGCCTTCGATTTTGTCTCTGTTATATGGAGAATATCTCCAGCTAGTTCTACTACTACTTCTAAAAGACAAAACCCTATCATTTCCGGAAGAGCCCATATCTCTGCAGTTGTTAATGGAAGTTCCTTTTGATATGCCTGTATCATAAAGGAGATACTCTCCTCATTAAGATACCCGCCGGTCAAGGTAACCATCTTTCTGGCCACAACATAAATCCGTGGATACCCTCTGAATTCTCCATCTTGTAATACTGGTATTATTTTCCTGCTAGTTCCCGTTGTCTTGACCTTCTTAAGTTCCCTGTAAAGCATTTGGAAATTATCGAATAACCAACGGGCAGCAGGAATCAAAGCAATAATCTCAGGCGAGACAAGGGATAAACTGTTGCGGATTTTATTAAGGGTTCCGTATGCAAGCTGATTACGATTGCTTATAACAAGATTATGTTTCATCCATCTGACATTTTTGTGAGAATAAGACAGATTGAGCATTTGGAGTTCTAATTCGCTCTGGGTAAGTTTTTCTTTTATTTTCATTCTTTCTATTGGCGAAAGTATCATTTTCACTCTATGCAAAAATCTACGAGATATTGATGCAAAAATTATCAAAAGCACTATCGATAGCAACCCAAGGACAAAAGTTGTACCAGTTCCGTATTGTTTAAAAACTTCAATTATATTCACAAACACTCTCATCCCTCCTTTTTTATACTATAACAGAATTTTTCCACCTGTTGTTAATAGTTAAGTACTGCGGCGGAAACGTGCCGCGTAAAGCGGTAGTGAGCGATTGTATGGGTAGTCAAGCAATTGTCAAACAATGGTCAAACGATTGTCACAAACAGTTGTTTTGGAATCTGCCAGGGCCCGTCTTGCCCCCATCGTTTCCTAGGTCCACATCCCCTGGGCCCAGCATTGTCCACATCGTCTCCTCCGGACGCAACTTAACGGAGGTCCAGCGGCTTTTAATTCAGGCTGTCACTAGGTTTGCCATAGAATCTAAGCCAGTGCCTCCGGGATCAAAATCATGCGGGAAAGACGGTGGAAAAAAACAGTAATTGCTAAAAAACATATTAGATCTGTTATCTAAGCATACTATGCCATGCTTTTCTTTATTTTATCGATTTCCGAAAGAATACTTAGAAGATAGAGTAAAACTACCCCGTTGGCGGTTAGTACCACTCCTATTACCAATCCGGGAATCAGGTTTTTAATCAGCATTGATGTACCGAAAATTATTGAAAGTACGTTTAAAGTTATCTGAGTAAGATATAGTTTTGTAATTATTGGCAGAACATCAGTTCTCTCAGCCCGTTTATCTCTCAATCTTGACGAAACCAACTTAGTGAGAGGAATAACCCCTCCCCCAATGTTCAGCAGTGCAATAATCACGGTCAGGCAAGGAACAAGTATATTAGGTATTATACAGGAAACTATTCCCATTGATGCAAAGAAAAGTCCAACTGATACCACAGGCCATGTTCTTGTAAAAGACCTTATAGGAGTGTTGCCGAAGGCCACCATCTGTATGGACATTATTACGATAAGGAGACCTAACTGCGCACTGCCTGAAAAAGGCAGAAGGCCGATGCTGACCGGTATAAGCAAAATACCAAGCAACACCATGAAAACCCCCGTTATAAGGATCACAGTACGGTCATCCGGAAGCAGTGTTTCTCCGTATGGCCTTTGTGTGGAAGCGGGATGCAGTGCGTAAATTCTAAAAAGCACCACGGACAGAGAAAGGATGAGTGCTCCATATAATAGGACTGAAAAAGCCGTAAACCTGCCGGTCACAAAATTTTTATTTATTAAGAGAAGAGATATAAATACTGAGAGAGAATATATAGCGGCACAATTCACAGCAAGTATAGCAAATATTCCTCCCTTCTTTTTCCAAAGAGGAAACTTATCCTTCGATAAAAAGAGCTGAAGCAGCAAGAGTAGGCCTCCGGGACCAAAGCAAATGAAGAGTATTACCTTAGGAATATTTTTCAGTAAATCCGGAATAAAAGATGTGATTATCCCAACGCAGGCAACCATTATTCCCAATATCAGGAGCGGAAGCGACCGATTGGAGACATCTCCAAATGGAGTCTTACCCAGTACTGTTATCTGCATCGCGTATATAAATATTAGAAGCCCGTATAGTCCGTTTTCATAATATGGCACGATACCGGCGTAAACAGCAAAAAGCAAAAGCCCGGCTATAACCATCGTCATACCAGCAATTATCAATATAACAAGGTCTATAGGTATATCAGCCTTTTTTGAAGACCACCTATCTCGCATTTATTCAATCTCCTTATGTAAAATATCGGCTTAGACGAAATACCGGGCTTTTGAGCCATAAATATAGACTGTTGTTAAGTGCTGCGGCAGAAACGTGCCGAGTGGGCGATTGTAAGGGCGGTCAAACAATTGTCAAACAGTTGTTTTTTTAAACTTGCTGGAGTCCAGCCCTGCCCTCATCGTCTCCCCGGTATGCACTCGAGCCGGGGTCCAGCCTTGCCCTAATCGACTCCCCTTCTGATCCGAATCATGTGGGAAAGACGGTGGAAAAGTTGAGCTTTTTAACAGTACGTACCTTTGGTACGATAATTTTCTCGCCTTTCATCTGCCAACTTTTTCATTAGCTTATCAAAGTCTTCTCTTTTTTCTCTGTAAAGATAGTCAACAGACCTTGCTGCCTCGGGAAAAATTATCACAAGAGACCCCTTCTCCAACTCAGCAAAAATATACTCCACAGCCTCTTCTACGCTTATCGAATCAGCTGGCGGTGTCATTCCTGCAAATATTGATGTGCGTACATTTCCCGGGCAAAAAACACTGAACTGCAACCCCTCGTTTTCTAATTCATACTGTAGACATTCTGTCATCGAGATAACAGCGCTCTTGGTAGCCGCATAAACAGCCTGATAAGGAACAGGCACCTTTCCTCCCATTGATCCGGTGTTGATTATGTGACCGAACTTCTGCTCCCTCATTATTGGAATAGCGGTATAGGTGCCGTGTATAACACCCATAAGGTTGAGGTCAATAACGTATTTCCATATATCAAAAGTTATTTGTTCTGTCGGAAGGGTAAGACCCTTTCCTGCGTTGTTAAACATAAAATCTAGATGGCCTGCATGTTTTTTTGCACTAAATATAAGTTTTTCTACCTGATCCAACTTCGTAACATCCGTTAGGACAGGAAAAACTTTATCTGGATACTGTATATTCAGCCGCTCTGATTCACGCTTGAGGCCCTCTTCATTGAAGTCCCCCATGAAAACAGCATCAGCGCCTCTTTTAAGAAGTTCTTCAGTAATACCAAGGCCCAATCCTGATGCCGCTCCTGTCACTGCTGCAACTTTGTTTTCAAAATATTCGCTCATGATGTTCTCCTTTCAATTTATCAACTCTTCGTGCGCTTTTGCGAGAAGTTCCCTGATCTTAAGTCCCTGAGGGCAATGAAGCTCGCACACACCGCACGAAACACACTGATCCGCTCCCCTTCCGGGTTTAAAGAAAACATCTTTGTAATGCTCTTTTACCGACTCGTCCAAAGTATTGTGGTATTTGTTATAAAGTGCAAAGACAGCCGTTATCATGACCCCGTGCGAACATGGCATACAATATTTACAATCCGTGCAGGGAATAGTCACGCTGGACTTGTATTCCTTAGCAAGACACGCAATAAAATCTTTATCTTCTTTACTCATGACATCTATGTCAGAACTATTAAAAATCCTTATGTCATCTTTAAGCTGTTCCATATTGCTTGTACCGCTAAGAACGACAGAGACCTCCGGCTGGTCGTAAAGCCACCTAAAACACCACTCTGCAAGTGGTCGTTTTTCAGGGTATTTGTCTACCATTTCTAGAACACTCTTAGGGGCATCTTTAATCAAAGAGCCACCCTTCAAAGGTTCCATTATCGTTACCGGGAGACCCCTGTGCGATGCATACTTAAGTCCTTCAACTCCGCCCGCCTGATTTTTCTCATCGAGTATATTTAGCTGTATCTGTGTCATGTCCCATGGGTAGTAATCTATTATTTCTTTGAAAGCATCAAAACTGTTATGGAGGGAAAACCCTTTATGGAGTATCTTTCCTTTTTTAGCAACACTATCGAGAAACCCTGCTCCATCATATTTTTTTACCTTCTCCCACACTGCGGGGCTCAAATTATGAAGAAGATATATGTCTGCATAATCCGTATCAAGCCTCTCAAGCTGTTCGTCAAGAAATCTTTCCATGTCCTCATGCTTTGAAATTAGGACTACTGGACACTTTGTAACCAGACAAACCTTATCCCTGTAACCATCCTTGAGTGCCTTACCTACGATAACTTCGCTCCCCGGATAAGTGTATGCTGTATCTATATAATTTACACCGTTGTCTATCGCATATCTAACCATGCGGATTGCTTCGTCTTCATCACGAGGAAACCTCATGCAGCCAAGGCCAAATCGTGAGACTCTCAATCCAGTTTTACCAAAACTGACATATTCCATAAAGAACACCTCACTCGTTACAATATTCTGAATTATTTTTTATTATACATCTTGTTAATAGGATGAAATTATATGTTAATGCGTGGCCTATGTAAATTTATCAAATCTCATTTTCTTCTCTTTTTTGTATTATCTTAATGCTCTATACTGTGGAGATTGGAACAGAAAGCGGGAGATAACTTTGAAAATTCTAGTAAGTGCTTGTTTGCTTGGAATCAATTCACGCTATTGCGGTGGCGGATATTTGGATAAAAACATAGCATCTCTTATAGACAGTCACGACATTATTCCCGTCTGCCCAGAACAGCTTGGCGGACTGCCAACTCCAAGAGAACCGGATGAAATACGGGATGGAAGGGTTTTTGAAAAAAGTGGTAAAGAGAATACAGAAGCATTTGCAAAAGGGGCAGAAGAGACATTACGCCTTGCTCAGCTTCTAGAAATAGACATGGCAATACTGAAGCAAAACAGCCCTTCCTGCGGATCTTCAATGATCTACGACGGAACTTTCACCAGCAAGAAGATCCCTGGTGCCGGAATAACGGCCTCCCTGCTTATGAAAAATGGAATAAAGGTAATTAACGATGAGGATGAGGAAGAGATAAGGGCTTTGGTGGGAAAGTCTTAGGGACTGCGGCAAGGGACATGCAGCAGTGTCAATGGGAAATCAATTGGGGAGTCAATTGGGAATCGATGGGCAATAGCAGACAAAAAACATAACATAAAACCACTCTACCCACCTTTCTTGAATGCTTTTAGCGGGAATCCAGCCTCACACCGTCATTCCCGGACGCTGCTGAACGGGAATCCAGCGTCTTTTGTTTTAGGGCGTAGGGTTAGAAATCAAGTACAGTACTGAATTCAAAGCCACTGGACCTCCGTTAAGTTGCGCCCGGAGGAGACCATGGGGGCAAAGTCACTATCCCTAACAATCGATTACCAATCGACTCCCCCATCGACTACCGCGACGTTACACGTCGCAGCATCACCCCACATGATTTATAATAACTACTAAGACAGACCTATAGGGAGGCTTGCTAATGGTATACGCATTTCAAGTATCCGGAATTTTGGCTGGCGTATTGATGATGATCGCCGGACTTACAGGTTTTTTCGGCCCGAGATTACGTAAAAGAATTAAGGGACCTACAGTATTGAGAATCCACCGCTGGTGCGGTATTGGCGCTGTGACATTTGGATTAACGCATGGAATCATTTTCATGCTCTATCTCCGTTAAACTAAAGACGGAATGGAGGTATCTATTTTATGTCAACATCAGATGAATTCATCATCCATCCTGTTAGGTCGACCTGCAATGAATTACCTAATCCAAAAACAGAAGTTAAAAAGGCCGAAAACAAATGTGACAATCAAGAATATGTTTGTTATTGTTCAAAAGTAACAGAAAAAATGATCGAAGAAGCCATCAGGAATGGAGCTGACTCGCCCAAAAAGGTAATAGAGGCAACAGGAGCCATGAAAAACAGCAACTGCGAAGTCAACAACCCAAAGGGAACCTGATGCTATGAGGACATTGTCCAAGTGTTTGGAAAACACTTCAAAAAACTAAATCAAGAATCATAAGCACAAAATAAGGAGTGATCATCATGAAAGTAATTGCTCTGAACGGAAGCCCTAAAAAAGATGGAAACACTGCTTGCGCCCTTAGGCTCATGGCAGAAGAACTAAAAAAGGATGGTATCGAGACCGAGGTAATCGATATCGGTCATTTAACGATACATGGATGCACTGCGTGCGGTTACTGTGCAAGCTCAGAAAACAACGAGTGCATTTTTAAAGATGATCTCGTAAACGAAACTGCAGCTAAGATACGCGAAGCAGATGGATTTATTCTGGCCTCCCCCACTTACTATGCGGGAGTTGCAGGAACGATGAAATCATTCCTGGACAGACTTTTCTATTCAAGTTCCAGGCATTTTAAATACAAAGTCGCAACTGCAGTCACAGCGGTAAGACGTACGGGTGGAATTGATACACTGCACCAGCTCAATAACTACCTTGCTCTTGCACAGACAGTCACTCCTCCTTCCCAATACTGGACTGTTGTATATGGAAGGTCCGAAGGTGAAATGATGCAGGATCTGGAAGGAGTACAGACCATTCAGAAAAACGCCAGAGCTATGGCATGGCTGATAAAGGTTATCAGCGAGGGCAAAAAAAATATTCCCATGCCGCCCGAGGAAAAAAGAGTTATTACGAATTTCATCCGCTAGTCCCTCGTAATAAGGATAGCTCCATACCAAAGACAAAAATTGAAACAGGCCTGACCTGAATACTATAAAGTGGGCCGCTGATAGAGCGGCCCACTTTGTTTTTCTTCGGTTTTTATTTTGCAGAAATGGTGAATAAATCCCCCGGCTGTCCTATACAAACCACATAACTACCTTTGGGCGCATAAACCTTTCCATCATCTACAAGACTGTCGTAGAGTGCTATTTTATCTGTTTCTTCTTCTTCAACAACCAAAATTCGGCCTTTTTCTGGTTTTTCAAAAGAAAGGATATGGTCCTCTTCTACCTTGTACCATTCGACGTAACCTTTTTCTCCGATCATGACTGAATTCTTTCCCCAATCAATTTTTTTTGCCTTTTCAGCTTCTGAAAAAAGGAAGATACCTGACCTGACCCACATCATGCCATCTATTTCATAAAGATAGAACTCCGACTGGTCGCGAAACATAGGTGCAGCGTAAGTTGCATGATCTCTGCTAACTATTCTGAGAGTGTTACCGAAACTCAGGTACCCCGGCAAATCTTCATAGGTATACGATATGACCATAGCATTTTCTTTATAGAGTTGGTTAGCCGGCGTCAAGTTTCGCATAAGCCAAAGCTTTCCGTTGATATCACTGAATAACTTCTGTGGTTTATCGATTTTTTCAACACTTTGGAACTGAAGAAAATCCATTGGGTACAAGGGATCATTCTCTTTGAAAAAATAACGCCTGTCTGCATCCTTTATAAAATATCCTTGCAGATCCTTTTCGAAAGAGAAAAACGAGCCTCCGTTGTATACATAGGACATCACCGGAACATCCGCTCCGCCCGAACCCTTTGGCTTGTCCGGCATTAACCGAAAAATATCCATGCTTTTTTTATCTTTGTTAAATGTTATTCGTACGAAAGAGCTTCCGTTCGCATAGATACCCTCGTAAGCAGAAAGTTCTAAAGGTATGGTTTCGGGGTCCTTAGGCTTACCCTTCTCTTTCAAGGATGGCAAAGGAAGTCCCTTGTCTTTCATGAGAGCGTCCAGAACGGGCCTCGTAACTGCTTCACCGTTAAGCCTTCCAGACATACTGGCTGCGACAGCTATCCTCTTGTCTGGTAGGACCTGAAGTCCTGTAGAGTACGCACCTGTACCGCCTCCCTTTGAAAAAACCCGAATTCCATTTTCAGCATAGGGAGGAAGTGAGGAATAATCCCAACCAAATGAATCCAATATAGCAACACCCCGCATTTTTGAAAAAAACGGCGTAGGCTGTCTTTTTAATATCTCTTCGATCGATTTTGAAGAGAGAATGTTCTTTCCTCCCGAACAAAAGCTGTCTGCAAATCTGCACAGGTCCTCAGCTGTTGAGGAGAGACCTCCTGCGGCATGTACTAATATTACTTCCGCCGGATATTTTTTGCCTGTTTCCGGATCATAAAAATGGGATATATTCCCTCCGACCTCTCCTATGCTTTCTTTTGTATCCTTCATGCCAAGCGGCAAAAATACTCTTTCCACTAGGAAGTCGATGAATTTCCGGCCGGATAGTCTCTCTACTATCATCTCTGCAAGAGTAAAACCGTCGTTGCAGTAAATGCTAAAAGCTCCGGGATCATGCTTTAGATTTTCATCCTTCAGTCTTTCAAGAAGAATTTTGTGAGGATCTCCTTCAGGCTCATAACCAAAAAGGAAAGAGGAACCTGAAAGGCCGGAAGAGTGGTTAAAGAGCATCCTAACTGTAATGTTCCTGTATCTTGGATCTTTCATTACAAAATCGGAAATGTATTTTACAACAGGGTCATCTAAAGAGACTTTGCCCTCGTCTACCAACAGCAGTACAGAAACAGCGACAAACATTTTGCTTGTAGAACCAATATTAAATCGTGTGTACTTATCTACACTTTTATCGGTTTTTCTTTCAGCGGCACCAAATTGCTCTGAATATACTACTTTTCCTTTGTCCATCACAGCAACAGTAGCCGAACTGCACTGTCCCGATGTGATAGCTTTCCAGACTGCCTCTCGTGCTGTTTCTTTTGTATTTTGATATGATTCTGGCGAAGCATTGGCATAAGGAGCAATAATAAAAAGAGTTAGGGTTAGGAATAATAAAATCAACATATTTTTTTTAAATTTTGCCATTATAAGCTCCCCTTCGTTCAACATGCGAGTTAGAAACACCGTTCATAATTATTTTATTACTTTTTTAAATTTTCACCCTTTTTTCTTAAATAAGCAAGAGTATAGTTTGACTTAATTTTATGTTACAAAAAAGCTATATTAATGTCTTCTTCCTTACTTTCTATTCTTTATATTTTTTTTACTTATGAACGAAAAGGTCGAGAGTGTGAATCGCTGCCTTCAGTCCGGATTTTTACAAGAATATAAAAAGAGCTTGGGCAACTGAATCATGCACCCAAGCTCTTATTAGAAATTCTCGTTTTGTACTCGCAGGAGGTTAAGACAGAATAAGGAATAACCCACTACCCCCGAATAAGTGGGGATATGCTGCCCTTATTTCACTATTTGCTGTATTTCCAGATGTTTGCATCTTTGAGGGGTTTCGGATTCCCCGTTATAACGATTTTGTCATCTAGGAAAATAATGTCTGTTATCCTTACCGGAAAAGGAATCTTATTTTTTGCTATTAGTGGATTGATCCGTTCCAGAAGCTGACTGGTCATGTATTGGGGCTGCTTGATGCCGGATACATATAGCGTGGTATCTGTAAGATATAGCCCCTTGTCATCGAACTTAATTTTAGAAGTAGCTTCAAGCCTTACATTGAACGTAAAGAGAAACGTTGCCGTGTAAACGCCTGAGAGTTTTATGCCTTCTCGTGAAAAGTCGCATTTAAGATCTTTGAATCCCTTAATATCTTCAATTTCCTTGCCGGTATAATCTTCAAGATCTTTTTCCAGAATGACAACCTCACCACGAGAGAAGTATATAAGGTCTGCAAGCTTGTATTTGTCCTCCTGTGAGATGTCTTTGGGAGGTTCTTTCATCATTGCGTACAAAGAGACGCTATCAATCCTGACGCCTTCTATCGTTATACCTGTTGCTTTTGCATAAAGGAAGCTTCCTCCCTCTGTTGCCTGAACCATCAATTTCTCGGGGTTAAATTCCTTCACTAGCAGTTTTCCAACTTCTTCTTCAATGCGTACTTCGGCATTTGAAATTGATGGAAAAACGAAAAAAAGTGCAATAGTCAGACAGAAAATTAAAAGACGCAAGAATCGCGCTCTCAGAACGTCAACAGAAGAATACATCGTTTGTATCAATCCCCTCTAAATTTGTTATCTGCCGACATTCTAACATTAACTCAACTTTCCCACCTGTTGTTATTAGTGATTTTCTGTACCTCTTTTTCGTCTTCTCCGCATGATCCTAGCGGAGATCCAGTGTCTTTAAATCTTTAAATCACTGGTTTCGCTATCTCGAATCATGCAGGAAAGTTGGTGGAAAATTTGTTTTTTTTAGTAATTCTATAGCTGAAGAAGGATCGATCGGTCTGCTGAACAGGTACCCCTGCATAAAATCACATCCATGATCAAGAAGAAACTTCTTTTGCCTTTCTGTTTCTACGCCTTCAGCTAAAGCAAGATGCCCAAGTTTATGAGCCATCAAAATAATGTCGCCGGTTATGGCATCTCCGTAGTCAAGTACCTCTAATTTATCTATAAAAGTTTTGTCAATCTTGAGACAATCGATATTCCATTCTCTTTCACGAGCAAGGGATGAATACCCTGTACCAAAGTCATCAATAAAGATTGTAATTCCAATCTCTTGCAATTCACCAAGTTTCTGGTTTACCAAATCAAAGCTATCCGTGAATACCGATTCCGTAACTTCCAGAGAAAGATTTTTGGGATTGGCACCTGTCTCATTCATAATCTTTATAACCTTTTCCACGAAATTAGAATTGATAAGCTGTATCGTGGAAATATTCACAGATATTTTGATATCCTTATATCCTGATGTTTCAAGCTCCTTGGTAAACTCACACGCCATCCGGAAAATCTTAAAACCCATAGGAATTATAATCTGAAGCTCTTCTGCCAACGGGATAAAATCAAGCGGTGGGACTAATCCGAGACTTTTGCTTTTCATTCTTGCCAGTGCTTCAAAACCAGCTATTTTTCCGTTCTTTAGAGAGATAAATGGCTGATAATCTAGATATATGCTGTCAAAACCGTCATGAGACTCAGCCAAAAGTTCTTTTTCTATCTCTGTTTCACGGAGCACCTTTTCTTTTAATTTCTCATCAAAGAAATAGAGGCTGAATAGATTGTTTTTATCCGTCTTTTCGGCGGCGATCGAGACATTTTTAAGGATCGTTTCAGGGTCATCACCATAGTCATTCATCTTTAATATGCCAATCCCGCATCCTGTTACATTGACTATCTCGATGTTGGACATCAGGCTAAAAATAGTTTCACATAAAGATGTCAGATCTGTGTCACTCTTAAATCCCGAAACATATAGAGCCAATCTTTCGAAAGATACCTGGAACAACTTTATATCGTCATTTGTGATTGATAATAATTCTCTCACAAGCGTAGTCATTACCTGTTCGCTAAAACAATAACCATAAGTAAGACTGATAGAGTTTATTTTTTTGACATGCAAAAGAAGAACAGCGTCGTTAGTCTTTTTTTCTTCACTTAGTTTTATTGAGAGCATCTTTTTAAAATATCCACAGTTATAGAGGTCTGTAATCGGGTCGTGTTCGCTCTGGTATATAAGCTTTAATGCCTGTTCCTTGCTCTTCGAAATGTCAATTATTATTCCTTCCAGTGCTTCAATATTTCCTTTGTCGTCAAAAACTCCTCGCCCAATATCAAGGACCCATTTTATTTCTCCTAATCCCGTGATTATTTGATATTCAGAACGATAAGGAAATCCTTTTTCCACAATACTGGACCATTCCAACCAGAATTTTCCCTGGGACTCGGGGACCATCAATTCCTTGTAACTTAGGACTTGGTTATTTAAGAGGCTTTCTGGCAAGTAACCTGTAAGTTCGTAACAACCTTCGGATACGAACTGCATGGTCCATTCAGGATCATAGTTGCACCTGTACGCCATACCCTGAAAATTTGAAAGCAATATAGATTTGCTGCGCTCACTCTCGTGCAAAAGTTCTTCTGCTTTTTTTCGTGCGGTAATATCCTGGGCCATACATATATGTCTGTATTTTGAATTGTTCTTAAGTTTTAAAGGAGCAACTGTTATATCCAACCACACTACTGCTCCATCAGGCCTTATAAACCGTTTTTCTATTGAATATCCTTTAATTTTTCCGGAAAGCAAATCATGAAAGCTGTCTACATCTTTTTTTCTATCATCCGGATGTGTAATTTTAGCCCATCCAAGTTTTAGGAGCTCTTTTCTTGTCCGGCCTGTCATCTTCTCAAACATTGGATTAATTATTGCCGAATCATTTTCTAAATCTTCAGATGGTTCATCTCCGTACGCTACAACTATACCCATCGGTGCTTGGTCAAGTAATGCGTGCAGAGTGAGGCTGCTCTCGTCTATTCTTTCATCCAGAAGATACTGGAACCTTATCATTTCAACATGAAGTAAGATCCTTGCCTTAAGTAATCCGATTCTTATAGGTTTTTTCATGCAGTCGATTGTTACAGATTCTGATTCTTCTATTTCTTTATCTAGTTCACCATCATTTGTAAATATTATTTTATGTATATTTTTGGTTCTGCGCCCAGAATTAAGTTTCTTAAGGAATTTAAAAACATCCATGTGTTTCATATCAACGTCGAAGATGACCAAACTTATATCAGGAAGCGTCCGCATTTGACTGATTGCCTCAGATGCGTCAGAGACCACCAAGACATCGAAACGAGCTAAAATACTGTCAATTATGATTTGATCTATGGGAGGATCGTTGATCAGTAAGACCTTAGATTTCATTCATACACCTCGGGTCTTCATCGATATTTTTTTGCAAAAGAAATTTTATCGAAAAAAAACATTTATAATCGTGTATAGTGCCTCTATTCTACTACCATTTTAGAAGAAAACGACTTATCCTCAATCTAATTATCAATTAAATTAGGTTTATTTCGAAGTAAAAATACTATTTTCTGAGGGAGAGACCATTATGTTTAATTTTATAAGGAAGATGATTGGGGCAGCTAATAAATATACCTTCTGGGACTATTTCTTTCTGAAAACAACGTTGCTCTCACTGGGCATGTTGATAGGAACCTATTTCTCTAATTTTTTCATCAACTACACTTTCTTTTTATGGGCGGTGTTCCTCATCACGTATGTGTGCATAATGTACAGGACATTCTTCAAACTGATGAAATAATGTTTCACAGGGAAAGAAGTTTATAAAAAAAAAGCCCGCAAATAGCGAGACTCTTTTTTGTTAACCTTTTAGTAAAATATCAAAGACAAATACAACTATTGGTCAATCTTCGATACCGGCATATTCTTTGGCTCTTTCAAAAGCCTTTAAGAGTTGTTTTTCATATTTTGCCGGAACATCAAAGCTTTTCAACTTTTCCATATTAAAAGCCTGGGTTTGGTCCATTGATGTCGAAAACCTATTGTTCCCAGCTCCTCTTGACCTTTTACGAGTCTTTTCAAGCTCAGAATTTAAAGCTCTCATCACCTCTTTGGCCATAGTCCTCGAAGGATGCTTTGAGTCTCTGCATAACTCTCTGATTTGTTCATTGATGCTTTTTGCTTCATCGTACAACATATTATATTCTCCTGTCCCCAGGGAGAAAGGGCCTGTTATCACAAGTCCCTGACTATTTCCCTGAACTTTTATCCTTAAAACTAATCATTAAAAAGAGATAGTTTTCTGTCTCTCTTCAATAAAAAAACTCTTTGACATCCTTTAGGATACCATATTTTACCTATTTTTACATTTTTGCCTTGCTTTATTTTAAATTGAATCTGGACATTGACGCACTATTCACAATCCCCATTGTATTATACAATGAGAAAGGTAATATAATAAATTATACAATCATCAAAGTACTGTATTAGTTTGTGCTGCTTAAATTAATTATAGGGGATTGCTTATGTTCAAACAAAAAACAATAAACCTAAACGTGGACAATAGACTTATTAATAAATATTTTTTAGTGGCCACGCTGATTTTATTTACTTTTGCGGCTTACCATGTGTATGGCACTTGGAAAGAACTCTCAAGTAAGCAGTATAGTTCTGTTTATAACCTCGCAAAATCTACTGCTGCTTTTATTTCTCCTGACCTGATTACTTCGGTTTCTCAAACCAAAAACGTTAATCTAGACAAAAAATACAATTTTTTAAAGAATAGCCTGTCAGATGTTCAACAGTCAATACCTGCGGTTTCATCAACATACATCCTTTTCCCAAAAAACGGGGAAATTATTTATCTAGCTGACACGGAGAACCATGAGCAATTTAAAAATGAGACTCAAGATAGTATCTACCCCACGGAAAGAGCAGGTTTTGTGTTGTCTCTTTTCAAGACTAAAATTTTCTCTCCGGAAGAAGCTATTGACCATCGTGAAGACATAACCAGCGTATATGCCCCTGTTTGGGACATTTCAAATAGGGATGTCGTTGCCATTATTGGTTTGGATTACAGGACTAAAGATCTCACATCAGAGGTATTTAGACACGTCATAAATTCAACAATGGCTGTACTGGTTTTGTTCCTTTTACTTTTTGCACTCTACATACTTGTTTTGGCAAGATTTAACAAAAATTATATTGATGAAAAGTTTGAAATGAGCCAAAACCTTCTAAGAAATGTTTTTCACAGAATACCTGAAGGAATAGCAGTGGGAAGGAAATTTGGGGACTTCTCCGTGATCAACCCCGCTTTTGAGAAAATTTTGGGATGGACAAATGAACAATTAATTGTAACTGGCTGGCAAGAACTGACCCATCCGGATGACCTGACACGTAATATAGAAGAATACGAAAAGTTCAAAAGAGGAGAGATAAACGAATACTCTATTGAGAAAAGAATGCTAAAACCAGACGGTTTATACTCATGGATAAACATGGGGGTTGCATCGCTGAACCAAGCAGACAAAGGCCAAGGTGTCAACGTGTGGATAATACAAGATATAAATGAGAGAAAATTGGAAAGGGAAGCTTTAGAGGAAAGTGAAAGAAGCAAGTCTGTACTCCTGTCGAACCTTCCCGGCATGGCTTACAGATGCCTCCATGACAGTGACTGGACCATGCTCTTCGTTTCAGAGGGATGCTATGAACTGACCGGCTATACTTCAGAAAACCTTTTAAACAACAAATACTTGGCTTTTAATGACCTTATCAAGGAAGAATACCGAGAGATGCTTTGGCTTGAATGGAAAAGGATTCTTGCCCTGCACTCTACAATCAGAACTGAATACGAAATTATTACTGCTTCAGGAGAGACTAAATGGGTGCTTGAATCAGGTCAAGGCGTTTATGATGAAAACGGAAAAGTCGAAGCGCTAGAAGGAATAATAATAGATATTTCTAAACAAAAGAAAAAAGAAGAAGAATTGCAGTACATCAGTGATCACGATAATCTGACAGGCCTTTACAACAGACAATATATGGATAGAACTGTTTTAAAAATGGATATTCAGGAATCTTTGCCTATGTCGTTATTAGTCGCTGACATTAACGGCCTCCATCTTATAAATGAAGCTTTCGGAGAACATGAGGGCGATCTGGTAATAATTGAAGCAGCAAGGATAATTCAAAGCTGCTGCAGAGAAAATTACATATTAGCAAGGATAGGCGGAGACGAGTTCGGTATAATAATGCCGAATACAGACAATATTGAAGCGCATAAACTAACAAGACAAATTAAAGAGGCTCTGGTTGTCTATAATAAAAATAACAACCCACAGTCCCCAGAGATTAATATATCAATGGGTTACGCTACAAAAGAAGAAAGGACCGAGCTTATCGAAGAAATATTAAGAAAAGCAAATGATTATATGAGAAACAGGAAGCTTCTTTCTCAGCGAAGCTCGTACAGCGACATAATTTCTTCAATAATGACAACAGTTTATGAAAAATCACAGGAAACGGAAAAACATGCAGAACGGCTTGTCGAACTTTCTACCAAGGTGGGCAGGATGCTCAACCTTATGGAGAAAGATATCTCAGAGCTTCAGCTTCTAGGAATGCTTCACGATATCGGCAAGATTGGCATAGACGATAAGATTCTGAACAAACCGGGGAAACTTACGGAAGAAGAATGGGTAATTATGAGAACACACCCTGAAATAGGATATCGTATTGCAAAGGCTTCACATCAGCTGGCGAGGATATCCGATTATATTCTTACACATCACGAAAGATGGGACGGAAAGGGATACCCAAGAGGCCTTAAGGGCGAGGACATACCGCTTCTATCAAGGATACTTTCCGTTGCTGATGCTTATGATGCTATGACTGAAGACAGAGTGTACCGCAAAGCTATGTCCAAAGAACAAGCCATCGAAGAAATAAGGCGAAACGCGGGAACCCAGTTCGATCCNNTACTACTTCACAACAACCGAACAAATATGGTAGCGAATCGGGGAGATTGGTTTTTCCCAAGAGCGGAAGTATCCTAGAAGCAAACTTGCTTTTCCGGCTCTTTGGGTGTTGAACTCCCAGAGTTCATATCCCCCTCTGCCTAGTGTATGATTCTCATTCTCGGTTTTTTTCTTTTCTTCTTCCATTGCTTTTTTACTAAAATTAAGTATGTTACTAGGAGTATTTAACAGCACTGTCCAAGAATAACCTGTGGAAGGGTTGGAAGGCACTCTTACGGTAAAATCTGATTTTACTGCTAAATTTAAAAATTCTGCTGTGAGGAGGAGGTTTTCTTTTTCAGGGAATAGCATCCTTTCCATCCGAACTGTTTCACAATCATTTCTAGTTAGACGTACTGCAAAAAAAGTCCTCGGAGTTATGCCTGAGACAGAATATTTACCTGTCAAATCAGATACTGTCTGACGCAGAACTTTGCCATCCCAAATATTAACTTTAACACCTGAAATTGGAGATCCATTCTGATCTGAAATAATACCTTCTAACTTGTTCTCTGAAGCCTCGGCAATTTTTGCCACACCCCCTACAAGGATTATCAATAACGTTACGATGAGAAGAACACGAGCAACTTTCACCGAAAACACCTCCAATGTATTTTTATGAAATTCAGAAGTATCACAAAGTTTATACATGTTGTGATTATATTCTCATTACCTGAAACAATACATTTATTTTACCTAGTTACAGCTAAGCAATTTGCTCATTTTCTCTTTGAAACAAATCTAATTTTAGACAATAAAAAATCCCCTACAAAACAAGGGGATCTTACAACAGGGATTTTCCCTGATAATATACTGGTGGCGCTGACTGGATTTGAACCGGTGACCTGTCGGGTATGAACCGAATGCTCTAGCCAGCTGAGCTACAGCGCCAAATTGTTCGCGAGCACAAGAGAGAGATAAAAGCGTTTTTCTAGCGTCACGAGAGAGATTTTAACTTAGTTTTCAAAATAAAGCAACTCCCCAAAAACATATTGTTGTTGATCAGCGTTAATATTGAGATCAACCAACTAAGCCATCCGGCTTATAGTTTTACGGAATCTATTAAGCGCAATCAAGAAAAACACAGATGCTATAACTGCCATAGCAAGAAAATTTATCCACACATCACCAAAACTGGCACCACGGAAAAGTATTCCCTGTCCGGCAGCAATAAAATGCGTGGTAGGAGCACCTAACATCAATTTCTGGACAAGGACCGGCATACTCTCCCGAGGTGTAAGACCGCCCGAGAGCAGTTGCAACGGCAACAGAATCAGCAAAGAAAGCATTCCGAACTGGGGCATCGAACGGGCCACAGTGGCCATAAAAATTCCTATTGATGTCGTTGCGATAACACACAAAGTTGCAGCACAGAGAAAGAGCAATATAGAACCCTGGACCGGAATATTTAAAAGCCCCTGTACAACAACTTTTAACGATATTCCTGCACTGATTATAACAACCAGGCCCATGGACCAAATTTTGGATATCATTATTTCTATTGGAGTAACAGGCATTACAAGCAAATGTTCAATTGTCCCGTGTTCCCGTTCTCGAATAAGAGCTGCACCGGCAAGTATAATTGAGAGCATCGTAAGATTATTGATAATTTCCGACAACGCTCCAAACCATGACACTTCAAGATTGGGGTTATAACGCATGCGAAGTGCAAGATCTATCTTAGGTTCAGCGTTCAGTCTGTAGCCCTGAACAAATTCGCCGACCCCTCCCATAATCACCTTCTGTATGTAACCGCTACCCGTAAATGCCTGAGTCATGCGTGTAGCATCCACGTTAAGCTGAATTGCCGGTGATTTTCCTGCACTAAGATCTCTCTGGAAATCGGGTGGAATATCAAGAACAAAAGTATAATTTCCGGCATCCATGCCTTGATCCATCTCTGAAAGGTTGATTAATACCGGAGTCTTAAATTCCGGAGGATAGAAAGCGGAAACAATACGGTTTGAGAGAGCAGAGTCATCCTCATCAACTACAGCTATAGCAACGTTGTGAAGTGTCTCAGGCATACTAGAGGCAGCCAGGTATATCTGACAGGTAAACATGAAGACAATGAGAAACAGCATCATTGGATCACGCGCGAGACTCCAGAGTTCTTTTACTCCCAAACGATATACATGTTTTACACTCAGCATTTTTCAGGACTCCTGTTTCTTAAGAAGCAATATAGAGAATGTCATTACGACCGGTATAGATAAAAAGATAAACCATAAATACTTGTATAGGCTAGAAAAACCGAGTGCCTTATTGTAAACTCCCCTGCAAATGTTTATATAGTAGGTCACCGGATATATGTGCCCGATATAATACCCTACACCCTCAAGAGATGAGACAGGGTTTAACAATTCTGAATATTGGACAGCCGGGATCATTGTAATAATTATTGAAATAAACATGGCGGCTATCTGACTCTTTGTTAACGTTGAAGAAAAAAGTCCGATACCTGTTGAAAATATGACAAAGAAAAATGTTGCAACTGTCATCAGCGCCAAACTGCCCGTTATAGGAACTTTAAATACCATTACAGCCAGCAAAGTCAATGTCACATAGTTGAGCATTGCTATGGCAATATAAGGCATCTGTTTTCCTATAAGAAATTCAGCTCGGCTAACAGGTGTAACATAGAGGTTGACAATGGAGCCCATCTCTTTCTCTCGTACGACAGACAGAGCAGAGAGCATTGCCGGGATCATAAGGAGAAGCAAAGGTATAACAGCCGGCACTATAGCAGGAAAACTTTTAACATCTGGATTGTAACGAAACCGTGTTTCAACTGCAGCCATGTTCGCTGCAGCTATCTGTTGAGGCTGTCTCATTACTTTCTCCTGCAGCCAACTCTGGTGCATACCCTCTACATAACCTCCAACAGTCTCAGCACGTGCCGGCATTGCTCCATCCACCCAGGCACCTATCTGCACATTTTTACCATGTTTTATATTACGTGAAAAATTCGGTGGTATTTCTATCGCGAGATTAAGTTCCCCGGATCTCATACGCACTTCCATTTCCTTATTATTTGCAATTGGAGGATGCTCTATAAAATATCTTGACCCTGAAAGGTTCAACGCATAATTCTGGCTCAAAACTGTCTGGTCACGATCAAGCACCGCGTAGGATAAGTTTTCTACATCCAAACTTATGCCGTATCCGATAACAAACATAAGAATAAGAGTTCCAAACATTGCCATTACTCCACGGACAGGATCACGCATTAATTCAAGTGATTCGTGCAGGCAGTAACTCCAGGCGCGCTTCCAGTTAAACCATCTGTTATAACTCCTTGGACTATTGCTTTGATCTGTTTTTTTTATCTTTTCTTTTTTCGGAACAGGGGCAGAAGACACATCCTCATTCTCTGAAGTTGCCTCTTCCAGATAACTGATAAATGCCTCTTCCAGGTTAGCCGCACCTCTATTCCTAACAAGGTCGGTCGGTGTATCAGTAACAAGCACCTTCCCCGCATGCATAAGTGAGATACGGTCGCACCGCTCTGCTTCGTTCATAAAATGCGTCGAGACAAAAATTGTGACACCGTCGTTTCGAGAGAGGTCAATCATTAATTGCCACATTGTGTCGCGTGCAACCGGATCTACTCCGGAGGTCGGTTCATCAAGAATAAGAAGTTCCGGTTTATGTACCATTGCCACAGCAAGTGAGAGGCGTTGGCGTATCCCCAGTGGTAATTTATCCGGCATCGCATCAAGAACATCTTCCAGCCCAAAACGCTTTACCATTTCATTCACTCGAGATGGAATTTCTTCTTTATCTACTTTAAATAGTCTTGCGTGCAAGATAAGGTTTTGGCGAACAGACAGTTCCGTATAAAGTGAAAAGAGCTGAGACATGTAACCTACACGACGACGAGTATCAATATCACTCGCGCTGACTTCATATCCAAAGAGAGAGGCATGCCCCTCTGAAGGTTCAAGTAATCCGGTCAGCATTTTCATCGTAGTCGTTTTGCCGCAGCCGTTTGAACCAAGAAATCCAAATATTTCTCCACGACTGATTTTCAAGCTGACGTGGTCAACGGCGACAAACTTGCCAAAACGCATTGTAAGTCCCTCTGCCTCAATGGCAAATCCTGCCTTTTCATCCATAACAAGAGGTGGAATAACAACTTCATTGTGTTCTTTTTGTTTTTCTTCTGGGAGTAAGGCAATAAAAGCAGCATCAAGAGAATCAGATTTTGTCCTTTCAAGCAGTTCAGCAGGTGTACCTGTTGCCAGAACCTTGCCTGAATCCATAACGAAAAGCCAGTCAAAACGCTGGGCCTCATCCATATATGCTGTTGCAACGATTACGCTCATTTCAGGACGTTCGTCCCTGATCCGGTTTATAAGATCCCAGAACTGAGCACGTGCAAGCGGGTCAACGCCGGTTGTAGGCTCATCTAAAATAAGAAAATCGGGGTCATGTATCAGAGCACAGCAAAGTCCAAGTTTCTGCTTCATTCCACCGGACAGCTTGCCTGCCGGACGATCCAGAAACTTTGTCAGCCCTGTACTCCTGCATAAATCATCTATGCGGCTGCGACGTTCCTCTGACCCATGACCAAAAAGTATACCGAAGAACTGAAGATTTTCTTCAACAGAGAGAGTTGGGGAAAGGTTTTTACCAAGTCCTTGCGGCATATACGCAATACGATTGCAAACATCATCACGATGGCGTTTGCTGGACATATCTCCATCCAGCACCATAACTTCTCCCTGTTGAATTGCCTTTGCGCCAGAAAGTAGGGAGAGCATTGTGGACTTTCCTACCCCATCAGGCCCAATCACTCCAACCATGCAGCCCGCCGGAATGTTTAGCGAAACGTTATCCAGCGCAAGGGTTTTTCCATAACTCAGCGAAATATCAGTCAGGGTAGCAACTGGAGCAGAACCCTTCCAATCACGAGTCATTATTTCACCTTGTTTTCCAGATTTGCCGGCCATTCAGCATTTGGGTCCAATTTGAGCCAGGCTACACCTGGAAGCCCACTTTTAACCATTTCTATGTTTTTCTTTAGCAATTCAGGAGAAATTCTTGCCTTTACCCTGAACATTAGTTTTTCTCTTTCACTGGCTGTCTCCACAGTTTTTGGTGTAAACTGCGCTACGCTTGCGACAAAGGATACCTGCGCCGGTATGATATAACTAGGAGCCGCATCCAATATTATTCGAACATCGCTTCCAATCGCAATCTGACCTGCCACTGCTTCAGGAAGGAAAAATGTCATATATACATCACTGAGGTCAACCAGACTAAGTACCGTTCCTCCAGCCGGCAGTACCTCTCCGCGCTCAGCAACACGGTATTGTATACGGCCATCTCGAGGAGCTTTCAGATGACTGTCTTCTATATCGGCCTCTATACGGGCAATCGTTGCCTGGGCTGCAGTAACACCAGATCTGGCATTGATGGTCTGGGCCTGGGCTGCATTTACTACTGCTTTAGCAGCTATGACCTGGGACTGGGCAGAGACAAGCTGAGCCTTTTTGGCATCAAATTCCGAGGTTATGTTGTCAAATTCCTGGACTGATATTACATGTTCATCCATCAGAGCTTTAGAACGTACATAACGTTTCTGGACACCATCCAGTTCACTCTTGCGCTGTTTAACAACGGCCTCTGCTACAGCAACATCTCCCCTTCGGACGGCGACCTGAGCCTCGGCTCCCGCAACCGTAGCAACAGCCTGTTCCTTCTGAGCAACAGCTTCACTACGCTGTGCTTCAAGAACGTCGACCTGCATCTTCGACAACATTTGTCCCTCTTTTACAAAATCTCCCTCATCCACCATTATTTCAACTACCCTGCCTCCGAGTTTTGTCGCAACATTAGTTTCAGTGGCCTCAATACGGCCATTTCCACTAACCAACCCTACATTGTTTTTTGAGGGCTTCAAAAGCATCCAGCCCATTATTGCCGCTATCACCACAATAGCTATAATGGCAACCCATATAAAAACGTTCCTTTTCTTTTTTTGCGGTATAGCGTTTGATTTTTCAGGCTTAGACATCTATAGTTATTCCTCCCTCAGCAGAAAACTCTCAAAAGTAATCTTATAATTCACCCATGGCATATAGTAAGTCAGCATAGGCCGTTCTGGCTTCCGCAACTGCATTTGTCCTGGCATTTCTAGTATCAGTCAGGGCTAAACGGGCATCCAGCACATCAATGTTAGTTCCCATTTGATTCTGATAACGTTTCATTGCTATTCGGTAGTCCTCCTCAGACTGGACTACAGAGTCTTCCGCGACTTCGACCTTTTGGACAGCTGAATCAAGGTTTACGCGGGCTTTTGATACATCCAGTCCTATATCTCGTTTCATATCATCAATACGATACAATAATTCTTCAGCCACTCCCTGAGCTTCTACTACCTGCCCGTGGACCTTGCCTGAATCAAACAGCCTAAGTTCGGCATTAATTCCTATTTTCCATTTGTCCTCTTCTGAAGGGAATACTTTATCATCGGCAACACTAGCTTGCGCAGAAAGACTGACCTGCGGCAATATCTGTCCCTTGACCGCTTTTACTGTTTGCAAAGCAGCATTTCTTGAAGCTTCGAGTCCTTTCAGTTCAGGTCTCAAGGCCAAAGCTTTTGTCAAAGGATCCTCAGGAATGTCGAATTTCTCCAGATCAAAATCTCCGGCAACAACTGTGTAGTTTTCTTCCAATGATTGCCCTGTTATTCTTTCAAGTTCTTTCCAAGCAACTTTTACGTTGCTTTCTGCCTGAATTAAGTTAAGTTTTGATGAAGAAACTGAGACTTGCACCCTTAAAACTTCGTTCTTTGCAACAGCACCTGTCCGATAAAAAATCTCTACCTGGCGGAGGTGCTCACTAGCAAGATCCAATGCCTCTCTTGCAACCTGAGCGCCGGAAATAGATTTCTGCAGTTCGTAAAAGGCCCTGCGAGTACCATTTCCAACCTGTTGAATCGTACGGTCAAGTTCTGTTTTTCTTGCAGTGACAAGCAGTTCTTCTGCTTTTGTACGAGCGGTAAGAGTCCCTCCGCTGTAAAGCACCTGTGTCAAGCTCAACGCAGCCCGGTATGTATCATCGTATCCCATTGGTACAATACCAATTTTAGTTCCTCCGACACGGTCGTAAGCATCGGAATAAGGCGCTCTGTTCAGCTTCTCATAACCAAACGATCCATATAGTTGGGGCATCTGATATGATCGCCTCTCTATTGCACGGCCCTCTTGTTGACGGACACGGGCTTTCGCAGCAAGAATGATGGGGTTAGCCTCTCTTGAAATAACCAATAGTTTTTCAAGGTCAAGTATTTCAGAACAATCTGCTCCGGCAGGTAGAAGTCCTATAGTGAACATCACTAAACAAACAACAGTGAAATGTGATTTAGCGAACATTTTATTGAGGTTCATCTTACACCTCCTCTTCCTAAAATAGCATTACTTAGATCTTTTTATATCTGTAAAAGAAGTCTGGACCTTGAATAATATAATAATATATAAATAACAGCGCGAGAAACAGTTTAGGTAGGTTCACATTAAAACCGGCATCCGCTGCTGCAAAATAAGAATGTAAAACAGATTTTTTACCTAAAAAATAAAACCAGACACATATTGTAGTCATGTCGATGTAAGCTACATAGCTACATTTAGTTACATTTAGTTACAAAAGAAAGTATAACACAGAGGGGACTAAAAGTTGCCTATAATTTGATGTTTTAATCTCTGATAGCATTTGTTGACAGCCAAAAATAAGGATTGTGCACGCAATGGACGAATTGGTAATGGTCAACACCCGAAATTGCACCATTTCCCCTTGCAAAAAACTTACAGCCCGTAAAAGTCTCTTACTCCAACAAGTGTTTCTCCTGTTTCTGTATTGAAACGAGCAGATATTTACTCTTCGTCTTCAGGGTGCACTGGTGCAGAAACGAGTGGCTGACTTTTGGATCAATAAGCTCAAACCAATTTAGTGGACACTTTTATGTTGCAATGTGCAAAAGCAATCTGTGAAAAAGTTTATCAAAAAGCCAAAATCAAATAAAAAACAAAAAAATAAGACCGGCCTAACTCTGCCGATCTTTGCTATCAATAGCTTAATGGTTAAATTAAAAATAAATGGTTGCGGGGGCAGGATTTGAACCTGCGACCTTCGGGTTATGAGCCCGACGAGCTGCCGTACTGCTCCACCCCGCGGTTTGATTTGTTATCGTGCTGTGTGGTGCTGGTGCCGAGAGCGGGAATCGAACCCGCACGAACTTGCGTTCGCAGGATTTTAAATCCCGTGCGTCTACCTTTCCGCCATCCCGGCAAACAGAAGTTATTATACCAACAAATGCTCATCCGTCAAGGCTTTTTGAGAATTGACACCATATTTTTGCAAAGCAATTTTTACAATCTGGTTTTCTCGCTGTACATATTCCCCTGCCATGCTCAATAATGTTTAAATGCGATCCTCTGAAACGTTCGGGAGGCAATGTGCTTTCTAGGTATTCCTGTATTTTGTCGGGGGGCATCTTTTCCGGAACCCACCCAAGTCTGCGACTTATCCTTGCAACGTGGGTATCAACTGGAAAGGCCGGCATTTCCAAATCAAAGACTAAAACACAACCCGCCGTCTTTACTCCCACTCCGGGAAGAGATACCAAAAAATCTCTGGCTTTTTCAGCTTTCCATTTTTGCAATTCCTTTATCGAATAACCGCCAAATTTATCTTTTATAATTTGTAGAATCTGCTTCATTCGGGTTGCTTTTGTTTCACCCAATCCTGCAACCTTGATTGAATCGATTACTTTTTCAAGGGGCGCCTTTGCAACCTGATTCCAGTCTGGATACTCTGATTTTAATTTTTCAAAAGCTTTATCTCTATTTTTATCGTTTGTATTCTGGGAAAGCAAAGTCAATATAAGACCATCAAGCGGCTCATCATGCTTCAATTCAGGCGAGGGGATTGCTTCCCTTCCCCAATGTTTTTCAAAAGCATCTAAAATTTCTTTTACATGGTGCGGTTTTTTCACTAGTTAAAATCCTCAATTTTTCTGCTCTTTTTTTTATCCTTCGACTTTTCATCATCTTTAGGCGGATCAACTTTGTCCATCATTTTTTTCTTATGCCTGTAGGAGCGTTCTATCCAAGCCTCGAGACATGCCTTTGTCTTTCCGTGGATGCTGTCTGCAGGATATTCTCCTTTAGAATCAGAAACTCCTGCCTTTACGTCTGTAAGTATCTCTATTCCTTCATCGATGGTCTTTACGCTCCAGATGTGGAATTTACCTTTCTTGACAGCCTCAATTACTTCGTGGTTGAGCATGAGATGCTGCTCATTCTGGTAAGGGATCATTACACCTTGCTTACCAGTCAGTCCAAAGACTTTACAGTAGCTGAAAAATCCTTCAATTTTTTCATTAACTCCGCCTATCGGCTGTATATTGCCAAACTGGTCAACGGAACCTGTTACCGCAATGCTCTGTTTGAGAGGAACACCTGAAAGAGCTGAAAGCATGCAATAAAGTTCAGTTGAAGAAGCGCTGTCTCCCTCGACTCCCCCATAGGTCTGTTCAAATGCTATACGCGCTGTCATTGAAAGAGGAAAATCCTGAGCATATTTTCTGCCGAGATAGCTTGAAAGTATAAGCAGCCCTTTATTGTGGATAGGGCCCGTCATTTTTACTTCGCGCTCAATGTTTACTATGCCCTCTTCCCCCATAAATACGTTGGCTGTAATCCTCACAGGCGAACCAAAGCTATGATCGACCAGTTGTATCACTGTAAGACCATTTATCTGCCCAACGACAGAGCCCTTAGTATCTATTCTTACTATACCTTCCTCATAACTTTCACGAATTTTATCTTCGAGAAGGTTGGAGCGGAAAGTCTTCTCTTCAATTGCCTTTTTGACGTGTACAAGAGCAACTTGCTTCTTGCCTGCAGTTTCGGCCCAGACTGTAGATTCGACAAGGATCTCAGCTATTTTATTGAACTGAGTACAAAGTTTATTTTGGTTTTCAACCAGGCGAGATGCCCATTCAATCACTTCACCAACCGCAGTAGCTGTGAAATTAAGTTTGCCTTCATGTTCTACAAATCCAGCGATAAACTGAGCTGTCTGCATTTCTGATTCTTTTGTTCTTGGCATTTCTGTACCAAAGTCAGCCTTTATTTTAAATACTTTCTGGAACTCCGGATCATAAACATTCAGTAGATAATAAAGGTACGGAGTGCCAATGACTACCACTTTCATGTCTATCGGTATAGGTTCAGGTCGAAGCGATGATACGGGGATATAGCCCAGCTGCTCACCAAGGTTTTCAATAGAAAGTTCTCTGCATCGAAGAACACGTTTTAAAGCATCCCATGACATAAACTGTCTTAAAAGTTCCTCTGCTTCAAGGACGAGAAATCCTCCATTGGCTTTGTGTATAGCACCAGAAGTAATTCTTCTAAAATCAGTGTATAGGTTGCCCTGCCGACTTTCGTACTCGACCTTTCCAACTAGATTGTAATAGATCGGATTTGTCTCACTTATTACAGGAGCTCCCTCTTCTGGATTATTTGAAACGAACGAATTAACCTCGTAGCGGGTAAAATCTACTTCCGCTGCTTCATCACGTGCTACAGCAAGGAAAGCATTGAAATTGGCAACGGTATCTTCTGTAAAATCTTCGAACCATGCCTCCAGCTTTTTGTTCGGAGTATATTTGGCTCTAAGTTCTGAAATGGTTGGACCAATCGCATTTCTACATATCTGGCCCTCAAGCTCTTTTATCTTCTCTTTAAGATCCTTTTCACGCTCTCTTATGGATCTAAGCGTTTCAAGGGTTTTTTGGGATATAGTTTCTGATGCCTTTTGAAGTCTTTCCTGTTCCTCTTCAGAGAGGTTTTCAAATTCTTCCTGCTGCATTTCTCTAAGGACAGGCTCAACTTTCTTGACTTCAGCTTCGTCAGATGTATCTGCAGCAGCTGCGGTATCAGTGGTATCAGTGGTATCTACAGTACTTTCTTCTGTCTTGTTTTCCTTTTCTTCCACTTTGACTATTTTTTCTTCTGCATCCTTGGTGAGGGGCTCAAAGGTCATGGGTAAATTCACAAAACCTTGAGGTGTACGTTTTATTGCAAATTGTTTTTCTTCAGCCCATTTGCGAAGCTCTTCCATATGTTTGTTAACTTCTTCTTGGAAAGATTTTACAAGCTGCGCTTTGTTGTCCTCAAACTCATTGTTATCAAAAGCCTTTGAAAGGACCGATTTAAGGTCTTCAACAGCGTTTTCAGCGTCCTTTGAAAGTTCTTTTCCCTTACCGGCAGGCAATCTAATCGCAAGTGGTGTTCCTGGATCATCAAAGTTATATACATATACCCAGTCATCAGGAGCGGGCATTGTTGCCGCGCAACGCTGAAGTTCCTGCATCGCATATGTGGTTCTCCCGCTTCCGGGCTCACCGACCATAAATATGTTATATCCTTTGCTCTTTACCGAGAGACCAAAACTTACTGCATGGACAGCTCTTTCCTGTCCAACTAGTGCCTCTAGCCTAGGAAGTGATTTTGTCGTTCTGAAGCCTAAAGATTCTATATCAGCCGTACGTCTAAGTTTTGTCACAGGAAGTTTTTTATCTTTTAAAAGGGACATTTTATAGCCTCCTAGAAAAATTCATAATTTGTAATTCTTATGCTCAAAAACACCATTAACAATAGATGAAATGGTGTGTTTTTTGCAAGGGGTATTTTGCACAATTGTCATGAAAGTATCAGAAACAATGGGTAAATCGAATAAAAGCCCATAAAAGGGAAGACAACGAGAAATCTCGTTGTCTTCCCTTAATAGTTTATTTCCTTATTAATAAAGAAATATGCTATCTAGCGAATGCTAGATCTTTTCGACGTCAGAAGCCTGAGGGCCTTTGCTGCCCTGAGTGATTTCGAAAGATACTTTCTGACCTTCATCGAGGGTCTTGAAGCCGTCGCCCTGGATGGCGCTGAAATGTACAAAGACATCGTTGCCTTCGTCCGTGGTGATGAAACCGTAACCCTTAGTTGCGTTGAACCATTTTACTGTACCGTTGCTTTTCAATGTGTTGCCTCCCAACAAAAAATATTATAATCGGATATATATCCGACAAGGCAACTTTAAACTTATAAGTATAGCTTGTCAAGTCTATTTGACTAAATATTTTTTATATAATGCCTATTCTGTTGAAATGTCAGATGTTTTTCTGAACTAAAACACTATTCTCCGTAAACTAAAGCAATTAAACGATATTCAAAGATAATCAATTATTTTAACGAACATTCTTTTTTAAACGCTTGCAAATTCCTTGATTTGGAGTTGTCTGATTTTATCTGACCTATATAATGTTAAAGGTTGGTCAGCATTAGTTAATAAATAAAACATCAATAATGGGGGTGTTTTTATGGATATGAATAAACTGACGCAAAAATCGCAAGAAGCTTTTTACGATGCACAAAATATAGCTATAAAAAACGGTCATCAGGAGGTTGATGGCGAACACCTTGCTGTTGCTCTTATCGGCCAGGAAAAAGGACTGATACCGAAACTTCTTGAAAAAATGAATTTACCGGTAGAAAATATCAAAAATGCACTGGAGGTCGACCTTAGAAAAAGACCTCGCATCTCTGGTGCAGGCCAGGAGTCAGGCAAAATTTTTCTTTCGCAGAGGCTCTCGAAAATTATTGTAGAAGCTGAGGAAGAAGCAAGTAAGTTAAAAGACGAGTACGTATCAGTTGAGCACATCTTTCTCGCCATGCTTTCAGAAGGTAACGCAACATCCTCCGGCAAAGTCTTCTCCACGTTTGGAATCAGCAGAGATAATTTTTTACTAACACTTTGCGATGTCAGAGGCAATCAAAGGGTTACCAGCGATAATCCTGAGGATACATATGAAGTATTAGAAAAATATGGAATAGATCTTGTCAAAGCTGCCCGGGATAATAAGCTCGACCCTGTCATTGGAAGAGATGAAGAGATAAGAAGGGTAATAAGGATATTGAGCCGTAAGACAAAAAACAACCCCGTTCTTATAGGGGAACCGGGAGTAGGCAAAACTGCAATCGTTGAGGGTCTTGCAATACGCATTCTAAAAGGTGATGTCCCTGAAGGACTCAAAGACCGTTCAATTTTTGCACTTGATATGGGATCACTGGTTGCCGGAGCAAAGTTCAGAGGAGAATTTGAAGAGCGGCTTAAGGCTGTCCTTAATGAAGTAAAAAAGAGCGAGGGAGATGTGATTCTCTTCATCGACGAGCTCCATACAATCGTTGGTGCAGGAAAGTCCGATGGGGCATTAGACGCGGGCAATATGCTGAAACCGATGCTTGCCAGAGGAGAACTCCACTGTATAGGAGCAACTACTTTGGAAGAATACAGAAACTATATAGAGAAAGACGCTGCACTCGAAAGAAGATTTCAGCCAGTTTTGGTCGAAGCCCCGAACGTAGAAGACACTATTTCCATATTAAGAGGTCTAAAAGAACGTTTCCAGCTCCATCACGGGGTTAGGATACAGGACAACGCTCTTGTAGCTGCTGCCGTCCTATCAGACCGTTACATCTCAGACAGATTCCTGCCGGACAAGGCCATAGATCTTGTCGACGAGGCTGGCGCGATGATCAGAACTGACATCGATTCTTTACCGGCTGAACTAGACAATGTCTCAAGACGGGTTATGCAGCTAGAGATCGAAGAGGCTGCCCTAAAGAATGAGAAGGATAAAGCAAGCAAGGATCGCCTTGAGATACTGCAGAAGGAACTTGCCGACCAAAAAGAACTTGCAAATACGCTTCGAACGCAGTATGAAACAGAGAAAGAGAATATATCAAAAGTCAGATCTCTCAGGGAGGAAGTCGAAAAAGTCAGAAATCAGATAGAAAAAGCCGAAAGAGAATATGATCTCAACAAAGCAGCACAACTCCGTCACGGAAAACTACCTGAACTTGAGAAAAAAATAGATGAAGAGGAAAAACATTTTTCTTCAACTGGAGCAATGCTCCTGCGAGAAGAGGTAACCGACGAAGAAATAGCAGAGATAATAGCTAAATGGACAGGCATACCGGTCACTAAGCTTATGGAGGGAGAAAAAGAAAAACTTCTCCATCTTGACTCTGAACTCCATCAAAGGGTCATCGGACAGAACGAGGCCGTCCAGTTGGTCGCAGATGCTGTTTTGAGAGCCCGCTCTGGGATCAAAGACCCCAAGAGACCAATAGGGTCTTTCATCTTCCTCGGCCCTACAGGGGTGGGCAAAACAGAACTTGCGAGAACCCTTGCTGAGTCGCTCTTTGACTCAGAAGAGAATATTGTGAGGATAGATATGTCCGAATATATGGAAAAGCACTCTGTCTCCAGAATGGTTGGTGCTCCTCCGGGATACGTAGGCTACGACGAGGGAGGACAACTAACAGAAGCTGTAAGAAGGCACCCATATTCCGTGGTCCTATTTGACGAGATAGAAAAAGCCCATCCTGATGTTTTCAACATCCTCCTCCAGATACTGGACGACGGACGGATAACTGACAGCCACGGCAGGACTGTGAACTTCAAAAACTGTGTGATAATAATGACCAGCAACATAGGAGCCCAAAACCTTATAAACGGAATGGACACATCAACCGGTGAGATCTCAAAAAACGCAAGAGAAGAGGTAATGTCTGCTCTTAGGTCTAAATTCAAACCTGAGTTCCTCAACAGGGTGGATGAAATAATCTTCTTCAAACCCCTAAAAATGGAAGAGATCGCCGAGATAGTAAAACTACTTCTTAAGCAACTGGAGAAACGCATGGAAGAAAGGAACATCTCACTTAAAGTCACGCCTGAAGCGCTGAGCGTTATCACCAAAAACGGATATGACCCGGTCTACGGCGCAAGGCCGCTCAAAAGATATATTCAAAGAAAACTTGAAACACAGATAGCGCGCCTTATAATAGGAGGAAGTGCTTCTGATGGATCAAAAATTGTAGTGGAGAATCAGGGTAACGACCTTGTGTTACATGTTGAATAATATACAATGAAGCAAGGATCGGTTGCTAATTTCAAACTTTGCAGTTAGTAATATTTTCGGGGCTGTATACTGCATAACCACACTATGCAGCCCCGGCTCAAATTTCTTAAATTAAATTATCAGACTTGGGAGGTAGTTAAATGTCACAAAATATCGAAAGACATGAATTTCAAAGCGAAGCTAAGCAAGTACTGGAGCTAATGATCAACTCCGTCTACTCCAACCCCGATATTTTTTTGAGGGAACTTATATCCAATGCATCCGATGCGCTGGATAAACTGAGAATCGAGAGCCTTAGCAACGCCAACCTTTCCGATCTAGCAACGGATGGCGAAATAAGGATCAAGATAGACAAAGAGTCCAAAACTTTGACGATAACAGACAATGGCATAGGTATGGAGCGTGATGATCTTGTCTCATATCTTGGCACGATCGCAAGAAGCGGTACAAAAGAATTCATAAAAGCAATGAACGAAGCAGCATCTTCGAAAAACGATGAATTTATCGGGCAATTTGGAGTAGGTTTTTATTCCAGTTTTATTGCTGCGGATAAGGTCATTGTTGAGACAAAAAAAGCAGGTTCAGACAGTAGCTGGATTTGGGAGTCTGAAGGCGATGGCTCATACACAATAAGAGAAGGAGACCGTGTGTCAAACGGAACCTCCGTGGTGCTTCACATGAAAGAAATTGACAAGGACAACGAATCATCGAAGGACTATCTTTCAGAATGGACCCTTCGCGGGATAATCAAACAGTATTCAGATTTTGTAACTTATCCTATATTCCTTGAAGATATATCAAAAGAAAAAAAAGAAGAAGATAAGAAGGAAGAGACAAAAGAAGAACCTGTCAACTCAATGAAGGCCCTCTGGACAAGACCGGAGACAGAAGTAAGCGAGGAAGATTATAAAGAGTTTTATCGTCACATTACACATGACTGGGAAGATCCGCTAGAACGAATAACTTACAAAGCTGAAGGCTCAAGCGAATTTAGTGCGCTTCTATATATCCCATCCCGTCCCCCGGCAGACCTCTTTTTTCAAGAAGGAAAACATGGTATCCAGCTTTACATTCGACGTGTATTCATTATGAGCGACTGTCGCGAATTGATTCCGGAGTATCTGCGTTTCATAAAAGGAGTGGTCGATTCTGAAGACCTTTCTCTGAATATTTCACGAGAGATACTTCAACAGGACAGACAGACAGTAATGATTAAAAACAACCTTACACGCAAGGTCCTGGAAACACTTAAGAAAATGAAGGCAGAGAAGCCGGACGAATACAAAAAATTCTGGCAGACTTTTGGCACAGTCCTCAAAGAAGGGATAATCTCTGACACAAAGAACCGAGAACAGATAATGAAGCTCTGCCTCCTTGACAATTCTAGGGGCGAAAAAACCACGCTTGAAGAATACGTGTCACGTATGTCAGTCGGTCAAAAAAATATCTACTACATTACAGGAGGTCCAGTAAAAAACCTTGAGATCTCTCCAAAGCTAGAAGGATTTAAAAAGAAAAACATTGAAGTTCTCCTTCTTGGAGACGCTGTTGACGAAGTTTGGGTAAACCACGCAAGAAAATTCGATGAACATGAATTCCTTTCCATTTCTCAGGAAGACCTTGCGTTGCCAGAAGGCAGCGAGTTCGATAGCGGAGAGGGAAAAGAGGAACTTGAAAAAACAGGATTCATCTCAAAACTTAAGGAATCGCTTGCCAATATGGTGGAAGATGTAAAAATATCAACAAGGCTGGTAGACTCCCCCGCCTGTTTCGTGCAGAAGGGAGAGCCTATCTCTCCTCAGATGAGAAACTTCTTCCGCAGCATGGGGCAGGAGGTTCCGGAAGAGAAGAAAGTTCTTGAAGTGAACCCATCCCATCCTCTTATCAAGAAAATAGCAGCTGATACAGAGGATGGAAGTGCTGACATCGCAGAATGGGCAAATGTTCTAATGGGGCTTGCTGCGATTTGCGAAGGAGAACCTGTAGAAGATGGAAAGAAATTCACACGACTCATAACGAAACTTCTGGATAAGTAATATTTCCTAAAAACACAAAAAGGTGCCCGGCGAAAGCCGGGCGCCTTTTTGTCAGGTCTTATAAAGAGGTTTTAATCCACTCCCCTTTTCTCTCTCAAGCGCCTTCTTGTATTCTCTTTATAAGACATACTTGATATGTTAAACTTACTGGATGAAGAAAATAATACTTGTATTGCTAATTCTCTTTCTTTACATCTCATGTCCTGCTGATGCTCTTGAAAAAGCAGCCCCTATGGACTTTATTTTCAAGGGTGGAGACTACAAAGAAAAAATAACGATGGTTATTGATACTCCAATTACTGCAAGGATAGAGGGGAGTAACGGAGTTCTTTTTTATCTTGATACAAAAGGAAGGTGTGAGCTCAAACACACTGGGACTGACGACAACGGGATAGAGACATATTCTGCTCCTCCTGGATCTTTTACACTAAGATCCAACAGGGATTATACCGCTCTTGAAACTTTTTCTGCCGGACTGATTTATGAACCTGTAACGTCCTCTCTTGCCTGGTTCATTAGATCTGCTGGCTCTACTTCTCATGAAGAAAGATGGACAAAAGAACTCACTGAAGCCGAATATCAACTTATAGGATTCCAAGCCACAATAACTGCAGAAATAGGCGCTAACGCCATCTTGATACAATACGCGGGGGTAATTAAGGGAACCAACGACATTATTATTGAAATTACAAATGCCAGCGGCGCTGAAACCTTGATTCAAAAAAACTTGAACTATAAAAAAGTCCCGGGATATTTCCAGATACCAGGAGGAGGAATCCTCTACATTGAAATGATAGAAAAGGTTGAAGGTATTTCTTTCCTCCATTATGAATGGGCAAAGGAACCTGGGATCTAACTACTTTCACCATACTATCGTATGATATGGCCTCGACAGTGTAGAAAAACACCGTTTAATATTTTGTATATTTCGGTCAAACTGACCGTTGGCGGTTTCTAGTTGCCAACGGTCAGTTCATTTTCTACAGCCTTGACCTAAGAATGATGTGTGTCAGTTAGTTTACCGTTTTACAGGGCGAAGGGTAACCAAACCATCAGTTAAATTGTAAACTCCGCCAACTATTTTAATCTTTCCGCTCTTAACATTATTGGCTAGAATTGGCTGTGAGGTTTGCAGACGGCTCACCACTTGATCAATATTTTCTGCAATCGTATTGGTAAGCAGATCTCCCTGCTTAGTTTTGGCAGTAGCCAAAGCCGGCTTTATCTGCTGTACAATCGCGTCAATGTGTCCCTCTGCCTTGCCTCCTGCGATAGTCGCTCTGACTGCTCCACATCCATCGTGTCCCAAGACCAGAACCAAATTAACTCCCAAATTCGCTACCGCGTATTCCACACTACCGATGGCTATATCATCGATAATATTGCCTGCAGTCCGAATGACAAATAAATCTCCCAGTCCCTGGTCAAATAATAATTCCGGTGCTACCCGGGAGTCTGAACAAGCCACTATAACCGCAAAAGGATATTGCCCGTTGCTCAGTTCGGCTATCCGTGCCTGTCCTATATCGGGGCGGCTGTAGGATTCCGAGACAAAACGGTTATTTCCAGCCATAAGGAGATTTATGGCTTCATCCGCACTCACTGAGACGGAACCGACAGAGCTGGCGGAGAACACCGTCGCTGTAGACATCAATAGAATGACAAAAACAATAAATAACATACTTGACTTTTTCACATAAAACACCCCTCATTAATAATATATAGCCAATGTTGTGTTGATTTCTTTGGCTACTTGAATCTTAGACATCATAGAAACCAGTCACTCTCATCACAAACTTTTTTGTAATAACATTTTTTTATTTTAATATTTTATCACTTAAAGAGACGATTGCATTCAAACTGCCATTGTTCGAGAGTGTGGATAAAAAAACCAAACTCTAAAAGGTATTGGTGCAAGGGTAATAAGAAGGAGGGTAAAGCGCCAATACATTGTTGCTTTGCTCATTAGTTTTTATCCGACACATAAAAAAAGCCCTACCTAAAATAGGCAGGGCTTTTTTTATGTATGGTCAACAGCTATCGTATCTTTATTAGCTGGTTATATCTAATGGTGGGCCCATCAGGAATCGAACCTGAAACCATCCGGTTATGAGCCGGGAGCTCTAGCCAATTGAGCTATGGGCCCGCGTTTGCTAATCTATCGTAATCGCGGATACAGGACAGCTGTCTGCAGCTTCTTTTGCAGAATCTGTTACTTCCTGAGAAATAACCGTGGCTTTTCCTTCGTCTTCGTCAAGCTTAAATGTTTCAGGGCTGAGCTGTGAACAGACACCGCAACCGATACACTCATCAGGGTTTATCTTAATTCCCATGACATGGTCACCTCCCTTACGGCGTAAGATTTTACGCTAAGAATGTAATTCCGTCAACGAAATTTTTTATTATTTATCTGGACTCATAAAAAGTGTTGCCTTTCCCTCCTTGTGAGAAAGGGTTAGAAGAGATCTATAGGTAGGTACTGCCTTTATTTCTGGCTCTTCCGATGCGATAAAGATGCCTATACCTACAACTTCAGCATCGAATTGTTTCGCCATTAGGAGCATTCCGGCTGCAGTACTGCCACCCCTCATAAAGTCATCTACGATAAGGACTCTGCATCCTCTTTTGAGTTGTCTGGTGCCAATATACATGGTTTTGACATCACCGTTGGCACTAGGATAGTGGACCCCAACAGCAGAGCCATCGCTGGGTCTGTTTCTGAAGCGACATACGGCCAGCGGCACTCCCATGGCATAAGCAGAGAACATCGCGACCGGTATACCTTTAACCTCTGATGTCATAACTACATCCGGCCGGCAACCTTCAAAGAGTGAAGAAATCGCGTATCCAAGAGATAGTGCAATTTCAGGATTAAAGATAAGATCACTGTAGTAGATAAGTCCTCCGGGGAGATATCTGTCTGGGTCTGTAAGTTTCTCAGCAATACCCTGAAGTATTTTAGTTCTATTTTCTCCTGTACAAAGCGGAATGAACCGAGCGCCTCCGCTACGTCCACGATCGACCTGCATATGGCCAAATCCTTCAGCCGTCATTGCAGAATTGATTACTTCCACATCATCACTAATGACAGTTTTAGATACGTTAAATTTACCCGCTAATTCTGTCAGGGAGACAAGCTTGGAAGGAGCAAGCATAAATTTGGCTGCCAGCCTTACAAGTCTTTCTGTTCTTTGCCCTCTCATTGACCATCACTCCAGTTCCGTCGTTTTTGTTACCCATTCTTCATGTTCTAAAAATTGTTTCGCAGTTTTAAGTGAGATACTATCTTTGAATATCATAAAAAGGGCGCTTCCGCTTCCAGACAGACCCCAAGCAAGAGAACCAGATTTTTCCGCAATATCAAAAGCAGTACAGTACTCTGAATGCTCCTTTAATATCACTTCCAAGAAATCGTTGGGTAAAAGACCTACTTTTTCTTTTGATTTTAATTTATCAAATATTGCCAAGGCTTCCATTTTGTATTCTTCGAGACAATATTTGTTTTCTTTATGCTTTCTCAAATTGTCTAATTCCATATAAGCTACCATAGTATCGGTTTTCCACCCTGGGAAAACTAAGAGCAAGTTAAGACCTGACAGCTGTCCTAGTGGGTCTGCTTTTTCTCCAATTCCGCTAATAAGAGCCACGTCCTTATCTCCTGCAAGAAACGGAACATCTGCTCCTATCATAGAAACTGAATCGTTTACGATATCTAGGCCATACCTAGTACTCAACCATCTCAACATCGCAGCGGAATTACCGCTTCCTGCGCCTATTCCACTCCCCATAGGAAATTCCTTTTTTAGGAGTATGCGCAGAGAAGGTATATCTTGACATCTTGATCTTGCCCAAATCAGTGTCTTGGTAAGAATATTTTCCCCATCTATTTTGATGCCTTCGGTCTCTAAAATATCACCTATATTTTCATTGCGATTGGGTTGAATTGTCAACCCCTCTATCCCCTTTTTCTTCCAGAATAGAGAAATAATCTCATGGTAACCGTCCGATCTTTGAGAAAGTACTCGAAGAGTGATGTTAATTTTAATTGGACAAATCAGTAACTCTTTCAGAAGTATCACCTCTGTAAAAAATTATTTTCCATAAAAATATGCCCTGGCTTTTGCCAGGGCACGTTTTTTCAATGTTTTAAAAAAGGTTCTCCCCGTTTGACTCAAGCTGCACTTCAACTTCTCTAGTCAAAATATCAGCATAGCTGAAAGAGACGGTACTCTGTTGAGATTCAATATAGACGGTGAAAAGCCTTGGGTATGTTTCTTGTATAACCCCGTTTCGCTCTTCAACTTTTCTACGTCCATTCGCAGCTCTGTAAAAAATGCGGGAACCCTTGTGCAGACGCACTAGCTCNNACAAAAATCAAGTTTTTAATAATATTGACTAGTTGGTACAATTGGGTTTATGACAGCACAGAACTTAAAAAACAGAGTCAGTCTTTCCTTTTGAGAAGCATCCTTTTCTCTCCTACTCTACGAGTGAGTCCCTTGCTGTCGAAATATTCAAGCAAAGGAAGGATGTACTTCCTGCTGCTGTTTGTTAAATCACGAACTCCTGCCAAAGTTATATCACCATCAATTTCGGCAAGTTTTTTTCTCAAATCTTCCTCTAGGCTTGAAAAGAGGAGATAACTATCACCTACGATAGTCAAATCCTTTCGTTCTTTAAGATATGTAATTAACCTGTTCATTTCTTTTTCGGAAAGATTAAGGGCTGTTCTAGCTTCCTCTATCAAAGGCATGGCATATCCTGAGGACAACGCAAAGTCCCTGAGTTTTGATACCTGTGAGAAGAACTTCACTTCATCAAAGGGTTCAAACTCTGATAGTCTATACCTGTCGATATCAAGAACAAGCCATGAATCCTTGATAAAAATCCTGACCAGTTCTTTAACAAAACGGGTATCGGGAATTATAAGGATTTTTGAAATTTCTTCTATCTCCATTCCTTTTCGTTCCGGATGTTCCTTGTGGAATCTTTCAAGTGCCGACTTCAGTTCGACCTTTAGTAAACTGATCTTTTCCTTAGAAATGTAGATCGTTTCTGCTGTTTTTATCGTTACCATTCGGCCTTTGGCATCCATGCTTGAGGCGACGCTATCAAGCATGGACTTCTCCATTCCAAGCAGTACAAGGGCATCTTTTGCCTTCAGTGTTCCTTTATAGTCAAGAAGTGCAATAAAACGATCTTTCTCGTTTTCTGTCTCTGAAACTTTATTTAAAAAAGCGACGAGAGACACTTTTGAAGGTTTAGATTTAGGTCTTTCTCCTGAGGTAAGCAGCACCCTCCCACCTGCTATCGTTCTAAGAGGACTGTATGTTCTAAGTATAAAATGTGCATCATTGCATACTGTTATTTCTTCTTCAGGAATCAATTGAGCCGGAGCAGATTCTCCAGGAATGATTTTGTCCCTGTCTAGCAAAGAGAGCCTTACTATCGTATCTGTAGTTCCAACATGAAGCCTTAGCCTCTGCCAATGCTCGAGCGGATCGCTGATGGAGCTTAATACTTTCACCTGAACACTGATACATTTTGTAGGCGAAAACCTTTCAACGGCTGTTACAGCATCCCCTCTTTTAACTTTATCTAAGGATGTTCCTGAAATGTTGACAGCAACCCTCTGGCCTGCGAATGCAGTCTCCACATTTTCACCATGGACCTGAAGAGATCTCACTTTAGAAAGCAGTCGTGCCGGCATGACTTCCAAATCATTATTCACAGAGAGAGAACCTTTGATTGCTGTCCCTGTAATGACCGTACCAAAACCGGAGATATGAAAAGCTCTGTCCACCGGCATGAAGAATGCTCCATTGCGGTCTCTCTGTTTTGACGACAGTACCATGTTGTCTATTTCAGACAACAGTCCGGGGATTCCTTCTGCGGTATGTGCTGAGACAGCAACCAGTGGCTTTCCTTCAAGAAACGTACCGGCTGTAAGTGAATAAACTTCATCTTTCGCCAGTTCCAGCATTTCTTCGTCTACCAAATCTATCTTGTTTATTACTGCGATGCCATTTTGGATACCCAGAAGTGTAAGTATTTCAAGATGCTCCCTCGTCTGAGGCATCACTCCGTCATCAGCTGCGATTACAAGCATCACAGCATCGATTCCTGCTGCTCCTGCTACCATTTGCCTGATAAATTTTTCATGGCCTGGGACATCTACAATGCTTATGGTTTTTCCAGATGGAAGATCGAGAGGAGCAAACCCGAGTTCGATGGTCATCCCTCTCTTTTTCTCCTCTGAGAGGCGGTCACAGTCGACCCCAGACAACGCTCTGACTATGGCAGTTTTGCCATGGTCAATGTGTCCTGCTGTACCTAAAACAAAAGGATATTCCTTGTTGCCCACTATTCTATGCCTTTTCTTTATTTAGCGAAAACATCTCTTTAAAACCATTAAGTATTGCTTTCTCATCCTTTTCAGAGAGAGTGCGTACATGGAAGAGGATCTTGTCATCGCTTACACCTGCTATTACAGGGATAGTTAAAAGGCGCAGCTTTTCAGAAAGTTTTCCGGAGCTACCCATTTCGGGCAACTTTAATGAAACAGCATAGCCGGGAAGTTCAGAACCGGGGAATGACCCTCCGCCCACTGTGTCTTTGACAAGCACAACATCAAGGTAAACTGCGCTAAGCCTCGTCTTGCCAAAAAGGTCCAAAAGCTTTTTCTTAAATTTCACAGCTTGTCTTTTCATGTCATCTGGATCTCTATTTAACATTGAGAATGTGGGTATCTCTTCTGTTCGGCCCTTTAAGTAAAGCCTAAGAGTCGCTTCAAAAGCAGCAAAGGTCATTTTATCAACTCTCAGAGCCCTTAAAAGAGGATGCTTTCTCAGTTTGTCTATCAGTTCGCCTGAGCCGGCAATAACGCCGATTTGAGGACCTCCAAGAAGTTTATCCCCTGAAAAAGTGACGAGGTCTACTCCGGCTTCAATACATGCTTTAACTGTGAAATCTCCTTTTAAAAACGAAGAATCTGTCTCAATAAGCATGCCACTCCCAAGATCCTCCATAAAGATAACTTTTTGATCATGTGCAAGTTTTGCAAGGTCTTCCCTAGAAACAGAAGAAGTAAAACCTTGCAGGCTAAAATTGGATGGATGTACCTTCAAGATCATCCCAGTCTCTTCAGAGAGAGCATTTTCATAGTCATACAGGTGAGTCATGTTTGTAGTACCAACCTCTACCATTCTTGTCCCTGAAAAAGCCATTATCTCCGGGATTCTGAAAGAACCACCGATCTCTACAAGTTCCCCTCTTGAGATTATCGATTCTTTGCCTTTAACGAGGCCTGCAAGGGACAGAATCACTGCTCCCGCGTTATTATTTACTACAATGGCAGCCTCTGCTCCTGTAAGACGACAGAGAAGCCATTCAACGTGGTCGTTCCTATATCCTCGGCTTCCCGACTGGGGAGAGTATTCCAAGGTACTGTAACTTTCGGCTACGCTGCAAACAGCGTCTATTGCCTCTTTTGCCAGGAGGGATCTGCCCAGATTGGTATGAAGCACCACACCTGTTGCGTTTACAACCGGACGCAGGCTTCTGTATGCCCGCACTTTCAACCTTTTTTCAGCTTCGAAAGATATTTCCTCAATGTCAAAGACCGAACTTGGATTTTTAAATATCTTTTTTCTCTGATCTTCAAGTACTTCTGAAATTATAAACTTAACAGATTCACGACCAATCTCTGCCTGATATTGACTTACCCAAGGCATTGAAAGCATCTTGTCCATTGAAGGAATACTACGCATTGCATCCTGAATATTTTCTTTCAAGGAGAACCCCTCCTGCAGCTTTTTTAAAAATAATAGAAAAAGTAAATTTATAACTAATGAGATAAGATGTAGTCAGTTTATACAAAAACATTATAAGGTAAGCTGTCGTTTAGAATCAAATAAGTTCTGACCAGATCCTGTTGGCAACTCTCATTCCTTTGAAAGTGAGAGAGATATTGTTATCTGTAATAAGGTAAAGATCTTCAGGGAACTGACTGAATTTATCAAGTATCCTCTTCTCTTCAGAGACTCCGTACTTTTGTAAGAACTCTCTTCTGTTTATGCCCACTGACATCCTGAGTGCTAAAATAGCTGCTTCCGCAGCTTTTTCTGATCCGGAGAGCTTCTCGCCTGAAGCGATAACTCCTCTGCCTTTGTTGAGCCTTGCTGAGTATGTAGTCAAACCGGACACGTTCTTGTAACGCCAGCCTTTTATACATCCCGAAGCTCCCGGGCCAATACCCAAATAATCCTTTTCGCTCCAGTAGTTCATATTGTGTCTGCTTTCATGCCCTGGTTTAGAGAAATTGGATATCTCGTATTGATTATAACCTTTGCGGGGCATATACCATTGGGCCCACCTGTATGGTGCATAGCCGTCTGAAAGATCATCTTCTGGTAAGGATTCCCACGGAGTTCCAGGCTCTATAGAGAGCTGGTACAAAGAAATATGGTGAACCCCTGAATGTGCAGCCTGGTGTAATGTTCTGGCCCAATTCGCAAAGGTTTGACCCGGGAGACCAAACATAAAATCTGCATTAACAGAAAAACCTGAAGCAAGAGAAGCAGATACGGCTTCAAAAGCTTGAGCAGCGTTGTGAAGTCTTCCAAGCTGATGAAGCTCAGCATCATCAAAACTTTGAACTCCTATGCTTACACGGGTCACTCTCCAGTCACGGAACAAAAATAGGTGATCAGACTTAAGTGAGTTGGGGTTGGCCTCCACGGCCACCTCCGCCCTATCTTCAAAGCTGAAAAATTTATCTAAGATTTCTGTAAGTTTACACCACTGATTCACATCTAGAACAGTTGGAGTACCTCCACCAATATACAACGTGCTAAGAGTTGGCCGTTCTATTCTTTTACTCCACCATTGCAGCTCCTTGGATATCATTTCAAGCCATAAATCTTTTTCTCCTTCTGAAGGGATCTGGCTCTCAAAGGCACAATAAGGGCATTTCCTCTCACAAAAAGGGACATGGAGGTAAAGAGAGAGCCCCCCTAAAGGAGGCTCAAAAGGATTTTCGCTTTTGGTCATTATTTATCATCTGCTTTAGTAACATCCATGAAAGCAAGGAAAGCTTCCTGGGGTATTGAGACCCTACCCACTTGCTTCATCCGTTTTTTTCCCTCTTTTTGCTTGTCAAGAAGTTTTCGTTTCCTCGATATATCCCCGCCATAACATTTTGCAATGACATCTTTTCTTACAGCTTTTATGTTCATCCTTACAATTACTTTTTTTGCAATTGCAGCTTGTATAGGTATCTCAAAAAGCTGTCTCGGGATAAGCTCCTTAAGCTTCCCCGCAATAGCATGTCCTCTATGATAAGCTTGGTCCTCGTGGCATATGAACGAAAAGGCGTCAACAGGCTCATCCTGAAGCAGAAGATCTACCTTAACAAGGTTGGCTGCTCTAAAACCTATGTGGTCATAATCAAGTGAAGCATATCCTCTAGTACAGGACTTCAGTCTATCGTGAAAATCCAAGATGAATTCAGCTAGTGGCATATCATACATGAGCCTGACTCTTTCTGGGGTTATGTAGTCCATGCCAACGTAGGTTCCTCTTTTTTCTTGACATAGCTGCATCGCGGCACCCACAAAAGGTTCCGGAAGAAATATTGTAAGTTTTATGTACGGTTCTCTTATCTCTTCAATTTTCTCCTGGTCCGGAAAATCTGATGGTTTATGGGCTTCAATAACTTTTTGGTTTGTTAAGACTACCTCGTATACGACATTCGGTGCAGTAGCAACAAGATCTACGCCAAATTCACGGTTTAATCTCTCTTTTGCTATTTCCATGTGCAAGAGTCCCAAGAAACCGATACGAAACCCAAAACCCAATGCAGCTGAATTCTCTGGTTCATAGCTTAAGGCAGAGTCGTTTATCTGCAGTTTCTCCAAAGCTTCTCTGAGCTGGTTAATCTCTTCTCTTTCAATTGGGTAAAAACCACAAAAGACGACAGGTTTAACCTTTTTATAACCGGGCAAAGGGCCTGCGGCGGGACGCCTTGACTCAGTTATCGTATCCCCCACACTCGCTTCATGAATGGATTTAACGCTTGCCGCAATATACCCGACCTCGCCGGGGCCAAGCTCTTCAACCTTGACCATGTCGGGCTTGAATACTCCTACCTCGTCCAGCTCATAATCACGGCCGGTAGCCATGAACCTAATGTTCTTTCCCGCCTGCAGGGTGCCATTAACCACCCTGACATAACATATTACCCCTTTATAGTTATCATAGACCGAGTCAAAGATAAGGGCCTGTAGGGGCGATTCCGGGTCTCCTGTAGGAGGTGGCACATCACGCACAATTCTTTCTAAAAGATCTGCGATGCCTTCTCCTGTCTTCGCACTAACGTTTATAGCGTCTTCAGCGTTTATCCCGACGACTTCCAATAATTCTTTTTTTACTCTTTCCGGCTGGGCTGAAGGGAGGTCTATCTTGTTCAATACTGGAATTATTTCAAGGTCAAGGTCGATTGCAAGATAACTGTTTGCAACAGTCTGGGCCTCTACTCCCTGTGCTGCATCCACTACAAGTACAGCCCCTTCACAAGCAGCAAGGGAACGGGAGACTTCATATGTAAAGTCAACATGTCCGGGAGTATCAATCAAGTTAAGCACATATTCTTCTCCATCTAGTGCTTTATAGTTAATCCTCACAGGGACAAGCTTGATTGTTATGCCTCTTTCCCTTTCAAGGTCAAGCATGTCAAGCAATTGTGCCTTCATATTACGTCCCGCAATCGTCCCTGTCTCTTCCAGCAGACGGTCGGCTAGTGTGGATTTCCCATGGTTGACATGTGCTATTATGCTAAAATTACGAATGTTTTCAAGGATCATCTATGTCACTCCTTCAATCAACTATATATTCTAGCCGAAAAAGTACTTCTTTATCAATCATTCTTTTTTACGATGTACAATTTTGTAAAAAGGTTTAATCTGATTGCACAAATTTCAAAAGGGGGAGAATAAATTGAATCGTAAAAAATTAAATATTATCGCAGCTTCGCTATTCTTAATGTTTGTATTGCAAATTCCTGCTTTAGCCAAGGACTGGCCAATGTTTCGAACAAACAACCAGAGGACAGGTAACCTCGAATACAAAACAGCTAAGGTCGCTTTTACAGGAGAGAAAGTGTTGAATGTAAAAATTCCCGACATGGTTAAATCTTCACCCGCCATTTTTGGCAATTCAATAATTTTTGGTTCTAACAACGGAAATATCTATTCATTGGACTTCTATTCCGGAAAAACAAACTGGAGTTATCCAACCGGCAACTGGGTAGTTTCTTCTCCTGCGGTAGCCGACGGCAAGGTTTTTGTTGGAAGCTACGACAGCAAGATGTACTGTCTAGACGCCTCAACAGGAAAAATGATATGGAAATTCACTACTCACAGCAGTATCCATTCCTCTCCCGCAGTAGCTGACGGTATCTTGTATTTCGGCTCTAACGATGGATATGTATACGCCGTAGATATAAAAACGGGATGGCAAAAATGGAGGTACAAAACCGAACGTGCCGTCCAGGGATCCCCTGTAGTATCTGAGGGAATTGTCTACGTTGGGAATGACGAAGGCAAACTTTTCGCTATCAACGCAGCCTCGGGTGCTCTTAAATGGCGCGCCATCGTTGGAGGATCCATCGTTTCAGCACCGGCAGTAGTGGACGGACACTTGTACTTCACAAGCCGAGACGGCAAAATATACTGCGCAAGGATCAAACACCAGGCTGTAATATGGAACTACGACTCCAACGCACAAATAGAAACATCCCCTCTAGTTGAGGATGGGAAAGTTGTCTTTGGGAATATAAAGGGCTGGGTCACATCTCTCAACGCTCTGACCGGGTCCTTGGTGTGGAAATACAAGGCCAACCAATCTGTTTTCTCTTCTCCTGCGTCATCTTCAGGGAAAATATTTTTTGGTACAAACAGCGATGTGCTTGTCTGTCTTGACGGAAAAACCGGAAATGTCGTCTGGAGAGTCCCCTTCGCAGCAGATGTCCTTACCTCCCCTGCCATCGCAGAAGATAGGATAGTAATAGCCGGAGCCGACGGAAGTATTTGCACTTTGAAATAAAGCGACGTTAACGTCGCGGGAGTCAATTGGGGAGTCGGTTGCAAATCGATTGGTTTAAAATTATGAGGCGGAGGAATTGCCAGGCGAACTACTGGCGGAGAATTGCGGCTTTTAAGCCGCAATTCTCCGTTTCTTTGTCTAACAATCGATTTCCAATTGACTCTCCAATGGACTCCCTATCGACTCCCAATTTACTAGCCATTAAGAACCAAGATAGTCTTATAAAGAACCCCCAAAGCAATCCCCATGGCATCCTCGTCAAAGTCAAAATGGTTGTTGTGGTGTCCGGCTTTTGTGTCAGCTCCAATTCCTATGTATGTAGCCTTTCCTCCGTTGTTTTGGACTTTTTTCATCATCCAGCAGGCGTCATCGCTTCCGGTCATAGGCTGTATCAGCTTGACCGTGTCGACACCTATGACAGTGGCGGCCGTATCCATGACTATCTTCGCTAGATCCCTGTCACTCCTCGCGCTTATCGCTTCTCCACATTTTTCTGTTGTAAGTTTGACATCGTACATCTCTGCCGCCCCGATCAATATCCTCATTGCAGCAGAATAAACGTATAAAGCAGCATCTTCTGTAGATGCCCTTGTCTCAATTTTCATATAGGCATTCGGTGGGACAACGTTTCTACCTTCTCCTGCGTTAAGTACGCCCACGTTCGTGCGTGTGAGTCCATCGGGAGAGGGCGCTATTCCATGGATACTAAGAGCCGCTGATGCGGCTGCTAAAAGCGCATTCCTTCCCTTGTCCGGCTCTGCGCCGGCATGTGCGCCAACACCTTTATAATGTGCGTCAATTTTCGTGGAAAAAAGAAAATCATCTGTTCCTCCGAAAACTGTTCCGGTTGGATTTCCAAGCCCCAGATGGAACGCAATGAAATAATCAGTACAGTCAACAACACCCGATTTTACAAAAGCAAAACCGCCTCTTGCACCCTCCTCAGCTGGCTGGAAGATAAAACGAACCTTACCTTTAAGTGAGGTTTTCTGTTGAAAGAGCAGTTCCGCGAGGGCCATTCCTACAGCAGTGTGACCATCGTGAGCACAGGCGTGCATGCTGTTAGCATTAACAGAGTTAAAGCCAAGCATCATAGGCAAATGGGGGTCTTCTCCTGTTTCGGTGGTATCTACGCAGTCAATGTCAAAGCGTATTGCCGTTATGGGGCCAGGCCGTCCGGTATCAATTTCTGCAATTAGACCGGTCAGTCCCTTCATTTTTTCTATTATTTTAGGAGAGGCTCCTTGGCTGACAGCTCTTTTTATCTGAGCCTCTATATCAACATTACACCCCAAAATATGCTCAGGCCTTACAAAATCGCCGGCATAGACAACGCCCAGACCAGCATCTGTCAGCGCTTCAGCAATTTTTGATGTCGTTCTGAATTCTGCCCAGCCTGTTTCCGGATACCTGTGGAAATCACGCCGTCTTTTTATCATTTGTTTTAATAATTTTTCATTTGAATACATTCTGTCTCCTCCGCCATATGGTGCTACAAGTTATAAAAAGAGACTAAAAGTTGGCCATTAAACTTTGTAGTGTATCTGCTTTTCTTATTAATTTAACCGACCCATCTTCTGCAATGAGGACTTCTGCCGGGCGCAACCTGGAGTTGTAATTCGACGACATCGAATAGCCATAAGCACCAGCATTTTTTACGGCAATTATATTGCCTTCTGTGACAGGACC
>LFRM01069275.1_pt2 | contig 52553 bp, 55 predicted proteins | sample 618341 | NCBI WGS metagenome assembly LFRM01 (sample SAMN03654438, study PRJNA283298) | anaerobic digester metagenome | isolation source: pool of bioreactors CSTR01a, CSTR02a, and CSTR03a thermophilic anaerobic... | place: Denmark: Kgs. Lyngby | collected 2014-05-21 | reverse complement strand
GTCGGACTTAATATTGCCTCTTCTATTATCGCTATTTCTGTCTTTATTTCTTCTAAACCAAATGTTGGACTTAGCACCGCTTCCTCTATGTCTGATACTTCTTCTTTTATTTCCTTCAATCCATATTTAGAGCTAGTGAGCAACTTCAAAATTTTCTCTGTGTTCTTCAAATTTTCCTTTTGCTGCTCAAGTATAGAACAAATATAATTAATAATATCTTTGTCACACTTCTTATCTTTTTTGTACTTTGGGTTACACTTTTCACATTTACCACAGCCATCTACTGACATTTCAGTCCAAAAATTACGATGGCTATTTGATTTGTCAGACTTATTTTTGTCCATAAAATATCCACCTCCGCAAACACAAACTAGTATCTATTACTATATTATGTTATGTAAACTCTATGTGTTACTGTATTATAAAATTTTCACAGCAATATAATAGCAACATATTTGTATAAAAAAAGTACGCAAAAACAGAAAAAGCCACATTAACTAAAAAGCTATGTGGCAATTGATGAAACATGGTTTTAATATTCTTGCTGCTAATATGGTGCTAATAAATTATATAAGGGTAACTTGTCAATTCAATACCATTAATTTCTAAATTTATTCTACTGTTCAATAATAGTTCCAGGGGTGAGATTTGGATTTAAATATGCCTTTGGTGAAGTGCTTATTACTCTATCAATTTTATACTTGTTATTTGACAAAGGGATTGCTATTATTTTTTCTCCTAAATATTCCAGTTCAACATATCTTTTCTCATTAACCTGATTGCCAAAATTACCAAATACAAATTCAACCGGCACTATGGAATATAAGATCATTGCAAGTCCCCCTTGTATCTAGGCAGTTTACCGCTTTTGTGAAGTTCAATTAATTCATACAACTTTTCCAATGCATTAAAAAGACCGCCAGTCTCATTAATTATTCCTTTTTTAACAGCTTCGTCCCCAAAAAGAATAGTTCCAACATCATTGGCAAGTTCCCCTGTCTTAAGCATTAATTCCCTGAAATCCTCCTGGGATATATTTGAGTTTTTTGAAACAAATTTTACAACTCTTTCCTGCATTTTATCAAAGTATTCATAAGTCTGGGGAACACCAATAACCATCCCGGATAACCGTATAGGGTGGATGGTCATTGTAGCTGAAGGTGCTATAAATGAATACTTTGTAGCAACCGCCATAGGAACCCCTATACTATGTCCTCCTCCTAATACCAGAGAAACACTTGGTTTTGACATACTGGCAATCATTTCAGCTATGGCAAGACCTGCTTCCACATCCCCGCCAACGGTATTTAAAATAAGCATAAGACCGTCTATTTCTTCACTTTCTTCAATTGCAATTAATTGTGGTATTACATGTTCGTATTTTGTTGTCTTATTTTGTGGAGGCAAAACAACATGTCCCTCAATCTGGCCTATAACAGTAAGACAGTGTATATTTCCTCTGGAGTTTGAAATACTAGACTTTCCAAACTCCTTAATTTCTTTTATTTCCATATTCTTTTGATTTTCCATGGCTTTTTCTTCTACTTTTGAAGTTATACTAAAGCTCATATTATTTTCCTTTTGCAACATACCACTTCCCGAATATTTATAATAATTTATATAACCGTTAGATTATAAAAGAATCTCTAGATAGTATTAGCATTTTAAAATACATTTATTCTCTTTAAAAATATGCTACAAGCATTAAAAAAACCCCATGATTACATGAGGTTTTTTTATAGTTTTAATTAATTAATTTTCAAAAATTCATCAAGTTTTATACTGCTTACAGCTAAATTGCGTTCATTATTATAATCGAGTCTTACCACATAATCATAACTATAGATATCTTCTCCTTCTATTACTCCACTTGACTTTAATGTCTCACTTGCTATTATTCCGGTTGCACTTTCCCCAATAGCACTAGCCTTAACAAAATACACTTTATTGTTTTTAGAATATCCCGGATGCACAGTTACATTTATATTTTCATATCCTGTCAACCTTAACAAACCAGCTTGCAATGGAAAAGCCAGTATACTAAATCTATCCTTATATGTCTCTTCTTCAAGAATGTATAAATTTGTATTTATTCCAACAGTCTCTAAAAATCTTTCAAATCTGCCAAGGCTAACTTCCCATTCATTTCTCAACAAAGCCATTCTTTCTCTATCCAATTTTAACAAGTCATTAAAGAAGTCTTGTATAACTTTTTGCTCTTGCTGAAATATATTATTCTCATCCTGAATATTTACATCAAGGTATGGTAATCTGTCAATAAACTCATTATTTAGTATAAACTTTCTGTTTTTAAAACTTGGCTTATACGCAACTTCTTTTTGAGTCAACACTTTATAAGCATTGCCTTCTCTCACAATTTCAACATCGTATTTTAACTGGACTTTTATTTCATCAAAATTTAGTTTTTCTTCTATTTCACGAATTTTTTGCCTTATATTATTCCTTTCCGAATAATCTTTTTCAGCTACTAGTTTATCCAACAACTCTTTTCTGTTATTTAATAACTGTTTTTCATCATTTCCTATATCTTCTTCACCAAACTCACTTTTTTGGCTGAATATCAATGTGTTTTCATCCTGCTCATAATATTTATAAAAAAGATTAATAGGTAATCCTGTTGCTTTAACATCTACTTTTACATAGTATAGGAAAGAATCTCCTGTTTTACCTATGTATGATGCATCTATCATTGGATTTCCACCATTATCTCTCATCACCTTATAATCTAACATGGCAAGACCACCAAACTCAACAATCCTTGGAAAATGAATACCTACTTCAGGGTTGCCGTCACCTTCTTCTAATGTCCTGGTAGCTATATGTTTTGCTAAACTATTTGGATCATTTGGGTCGTTTGGTATAGAACCCTCTATGAAATTTTTAGTATATTCTTCTGCACTTTTACTAAACAAATCTACAAAATAATTCTTTATAAACTCTTGAGCCGCCCTGTCTTCCTCAATACTTGTCTCAGGAGATTCTATTCTTGGTATAGGATCAGGCTCTTCTATATCCTTTTCAAAAAGACTACAACCTACCCCCGACACAGTAACGGCTAAAAGTGTTGAAAGAGTCAATAATTTAAGTTTTTTATTCATTAGCTCCACCCCATACATAATTTTTAGAAATATTTATTATACCTAAAATACCCTTCTTAAATCAATTCCACATTCATTAAGTTTCTGTAGTAAATTTATTCTCGCAGCTTTATTTAACATTTCATATCTGCCTATAAAATCAGCACCTGCAGCACCTAATACATCATTCGGTTCTAAACCTAGATAAAAATCGACATTTATTGTTCCACCATTTTCCNNAATATCTATCCCATATTTAGCCCGTGGTTCAAATAATCCATCTGCATTATACTCTCCACCACCAGCAGCTATAATAGAACCTTTAACATTAGCTCCTCCTTCTAATGTAACAGTTCCCGTTGTAAAAATTATTCCATTAAAGCTTCCATTTATAATTATATCATTTGAAGGATTAGTATTGTAAACAAAATAATATTCATCTTCACCTGCCAAGTCTGTTCCTGATATTACCAAATCGTCGTTTTTTACTTCTATAAAATATCGTTTTTCTCCATGTTCTGTTGTTATTGTTCTAAATGTACTTTTTATTCCTTCAATTTCTCTTATAATATCCCTGAATAATTCAAATCTTTCATCACTTGCTCCTGTATCCCATATATCATTTCCATACTCCCTTACTAAAAATGGCTGGGTACGATCATATAAATCATCTACTATACCACTATCCAATATCTTCCATACTGCCTCATTAGCATTATTATCTGTAATTGTACCTAGACCCAAATCTTCCCGATTATCAAGATCCCAATAACTAGAATCATATTTTAAAACTAAGGAACCATTTTTTTCAACAAATATATTGTCCAATACATAATTAGAATCTTTTAGAAACTCTAGTTTTTTTAAATCATTACCACTTTCATTACTATATTGATACAAGCCTCCATTAGCTGCTAAAGCGTAGGTCCACGCACCTGAAATCTTTTTAATCTCTCCAGCTTTCTTTTTGTCTTGTTTAGCTTCACTTATTTCCAAATTTCTAAGTGAATTTATTTTAGCATTTATTTGATTTTTTAAACTATCGTTAGTATAAAATCCTGATCTAAACCAATCTGAAAAACCATCTACCCTGTATTCAGATACCTGAAAAAAGTTCATGTGTCCTCCTAAATAACCCTGATTAGTATAAACGTTCATTAAAGTTTCATGATACTTATCAGGTTCTTTTGTAATATCTATATCATAAAGTCTATAAAAAGGTCCATTTCCAACAGCAGAATCCCACCATGCAGTGGAAGCATCTTCTATCTGCCCTTCCGCTTCACCGGTATTAGGATCAATCCTCATTGTACCACCTGGTACTATAACATCCCCACCTATAAATATCCTGGACTTTTGAGAAGGCTCTGAAAGTAAATTATGTATTATTGCACTATTTACAATACCACTTAAATTATCATGTGGTGGATGTTCTTCTCCTACTGCTGTGCGACCTTTAGTAAGACCAACATAACTTCCGTTTATAAATAATATGGAATTTTCTGAGTTTATTTCTAAATCCACAAATGTATATGCATTTCTATACACAGCTACTTCAGTATCATTTCCAAAAAGCTGTATGTTTTGAGCAATTGCATCTTTATATATATGTATTGAACTTCCGTCTGTTTCATTATANNGGTCCACCTGTGTGGAGTGCCCTTGGCTTATAAGGTCCTGTTCTTATAAAACTCCTGGTATATGCATTTCCCATTAAATTTAATTCTGCTTCATTAATAGCATATATGCCACCATAATAATGTTGCTTTGGATCTTTTAAAAACTTTGGAAAAGTACCATAAACATTCACATCTCCTTTTACATTTCCTATGGCTCTATTTGCATATAAATCACCTAATGTAAGTATTGCATATTCTAATTCAAATTTACTCTTTGGTTCTGGTAATTTAAAAGTAAAATCCTTCTCTGCATAAATAAATCTATTGTCAGCTGAATAGATTCCATCAGTATATAAAGCATTAACAGTTATACCAATTGTCACTGTTAAAGTATTTTCTTCACCATTAAACTCTGCTGCAACTGCTTCAACCGCTATGTCTTCATTGTCTTCACCATCAGTTACAGTAGCTATTCTTACTTCAGAAATACCGGTAATGGCATCCCCGGCATTATAGTTAAGTCCTTGTAACCCATTTAATTTATTTATCTTGCTGCCATTTATTTCTACTTCGTTTGATTTATTTAATACTGCTGAAACATCTATAAATTGTCTTTTATTTAAACTTTCTTTTATTTTGTTAACTATTCCAATTGCTAAGTTTTTTACCTCCATATCATTAGAAGGTAAGGAATAATTAGGCTCATTAAAAATTGCATTAATAAAGCTTTCATCATTAGCTTTTTCTTCAATCTTATTAAACCAATTTTCAATAGCAGTATCACCGGCATAACGCGCAAAATCCACATTTCTGCTGTGCTTAGTTAATTTAAGACCTTGTATTGAAACATCAACCAATATAGTTCCAAATAATAAAATTACAGTAGTTATAATTATAACGGTTACTAGTGCAGCTCCTTTATCGTTTCTTAGAAAAAGTTTCACACAAATCCCCTCCTTTTAAAAGGCGCTTTATGGCTCTTCACCTGGTTCCTCACTATGGGCATGTAGTTTTTTCCTGACATCTGCACCTACTTTAAATATGTTTACGGAATTATATTTATTTTGTGTAATAGCCTCTTGTAAGGTACCTTTAAAATCCCTATTAACCAAATAAACAGATACAATAACATGGTATACAGTCTCGTATTCCTCATCATAACATGAATCATGATGATAACTCAATCTATAGAAAAATTTATAATTATTTTTTTCACCATCATCACTTGAATATTCAACTTCTATGGGATCACTTTCCCCTCCATCCCCTACTATATTACTGGATATAAAATCTATTATATTAAAAGTTCCACCACTTACATAAGGTAGATCTATGTTTTCATCTATCAGGGCATCCTGAACCCTTTCTTTAATAATGCTTGTAACAGCATTTACATGATTTTCCCTTTCAATCTTTCTTGAAATAAGAAGACTATTCATAAAACCAATAGTTAAAGGCAATGTAAATATTGCTAATAAAGAAAGAGCTAATATAACTTCAATAAGCGTCATACCTTTTTTACTTTTTAAAAAACATTTCACTTTAGCTCCCTCCCCTTAACTATATCACCCTTAAATTCTCTATTTGGCTATTTCTTTTTATTGTGTTACCATTTCTGTCTAATAACTTTGCCCTGCGGCTTTTATCATCTAACTGGACTCTTATAGGTTTTTGTGAATCATTAATTACCTGAATACTAAGCCCTAAATTTTCATTTTCCTTCACATCCGTTGGAAATTTAGTAAGAACACTTAAATTTATAACATCACTTGTAATAGCACCATTTAATGTTCTTACGTTCCCGGCATCCCCAACAACTTTTACATCTACATAATCTCCATAAAATGTTAAAGTTACATCCGGTGTTATTTTAGTCTTAAAACTGATTATCTTTCCGTCTTGTTTATTAGTTATAACGAAATTATGACCTCCTGACAAAAAACTGTACAAACTAATATTAATATTTTCAACAAAAGCAGGCGCAGCAGCTGTGCTGCTGCCACCTACCGGAGTTATAACCCTATCTATTACGGTTCTGTCTATAATACCTGGTTCAATGGTCATTCCAATGAACGGGGCAGATATCATTTCATCTTCATCATGCACCCTGTTAAACCGCTTCTGACTGTATTCATATATTTTATCTGCATTGCCTATATTCAAAGCATAAAGATTAATTGACATATCTACATCATACATTTTAATATTGTTTTCCGGTTCTTCATCATTAGACTGTAAATTTGTGTTAGTACTTTCTCTTATGGTGAATTTTGGTATGCTTACCTTTTTACTTGCACCCTCTAAGTAATCTATCAGATTCATTACTTCAGCTAATGAGAGTGTAGCATTAAAATTAAGACCAAATTCATAATATACCCTTTGTTTTTCTTTGGATGTTACCCTGACAGGACGCTTAAACGTTACATTTCTAAAACGGTTTCCAAAAAGCCTGTCAAGGTTATCTATATATTCTATACTATCTGCAACATTTGATTCATTCATTAAGTATGAATCAAACCGCTCATCCTGTACATTTAAGATTTCAATATTTCTTTTTATTGTTTCAAGATTAGCTAAATCTCTATCTAAAATTTCCTTTTCCCTCTTTACTTCTTGAAGTTGTTTATTAAGATCTTCAATCTTAGGATCCAACCTTGCCGTCCATAAAAACTGATAATATATAAGTCCATATAGCAGAGCTAAAATCAAACACAATATAAAAATCTTAACACCATTGCCCTTCATTGCTAACTTCCCCCTCTGCCAACAATTAATGAAAGATTGAAAATATTTGTACCATCTTCTACATTCACTTCAGACGATAAGTTCAAGAGACTAATTCTTTCAATTGAAGCGACAAGCTCTGCTACTGCAATCCTGTCCGGTGCTATTCCCATAACGCTAAGCCTGTTACTTGTATAACCTATCTGGGTTAAAGCAACTCCTTCAGGAATTGCACCTTGTAATGCAACAATAACTTCTGCTAAAGGTGTACTTGATTCATCAATTGTGTCAATAACATCTGCCTTTGAAGCAAGCTCTTCCACTATTGAATCTAACTCTGCATTAACCTCTCTTACTTCTGCATACTTGTCACTTTCGATTTCGTTTTTAATTGATTCCAATTCTTTTTCTTTTTGCCGTATGTAAGCAAATGGAACAGCCAATGTAACGGCTATTATAACGACACCGATAATTAACCCCACAAGAATTTTTGCCGTGGTATTGCCACCTCGGGAAGGTTGAATATATTCGGTATCTTTAATCTCCTCCGGCAATAGATTTATGTCTTTCACAGTTTTCACAGCCCCCCTCATAATCCTTTTAATGCAGTACAACCAGGTTCTTTATATATAATAACAGAAATTTCTGTTATTCGGCTTATTCAATTTCATCTACTCTTTTATACCTAACAGAAAATTCTGTTGTTATCAATTCTTGTACATTACTTCCTTTATTTAGTATTCTGTCATTGTTTAAAGGCATTATACCTAAAACTAATTNNTACCTAAAACTAATTGTTCAACAGCATCACGACCATCAGAATAATATGCAAAATAACTTTTGTCAGAATCGATATCTCTGACTACAGTAATATATTCTCCATTATTTATTTTTAACATTAACTTATTATCATTAAATTTCCATGTCCGAGTATTGGTCTCAGATTCATCATCACTAAAATTAAACTCTACACTCTCATATATAACTAACGGATCCTTTCTGTCTCTTACACCTATAAACTCAACCTTTTTGGCCTTTTGAACATCTTCCCGTATAGAAGCTATTACTTCCTGGATTTTATATTGCTGATCAATGTAATTAGTACCGCCTGCAAAATTACGAAGACCGTTTACAAAAATCATAAAAACAATGGGGGAAATAATTGAAATAATTGCTATTGTAACTAATAACTCAATTAGCGACACTCCCCTGCAATTTACTTTTTTTAGCATACATATCCCCCTTTAATTACATTACTTTTTTAATTTTCCCGGCTGGATGCTACTCCAGCCGGGCACATAATTTCTGTTACATAATATAATAAAATATATGTTACTAATATTCAAGAAACTTTTATTAAATTATTTAATTTCATATACACCTGTTACTAAATTCTGGCTCTGACCTGGAACATTTCCTGGATTGTCTTTTGGCACAGGAAGAACGTCAGCCTTTTGCAAACTTGGATAAACTCCAATAAAGTATCCATCACGATGACCTGACCATGTTGGTGCATAATTTTCCCAATCAATTCCCTTACCTTCTTTTGGAGTTAAATAAGGTCCATATTTTACTACTCTCTTAGTATTAGTATTTTCTACAACAATCACATATTGAAGTGCACTAACTAAATCTTTTGAAGCATCATCATTATCACCACTTATACTATCGGTAATTGAAATACTTGAAGGTGCAGTCGCTGGTAGACTACTACCATCTGGCATCTCAAGGCTCACGGCGTAGTTAGAAGAGCCACCAGCGCCACCACCGCCACCAGCGCCACGGCCAAGCAATGATAAAATTCCGAGATCAGTATCCCCTGACTCTACTATATAAGATGTTAACGCTTTTGCTATTTGGTCTGCTGTTCTCTCGTCTGCTCTCCTTCTACTGTTTCCAAGTATACCAGCAAACATACTGAATGCTAATGCCGCTAAAACACCCATTATAGCAATAACTATAAGCAACTCAACTAATGAAAAACCTTTTTGATTTTTTAACATTTTTTTCATACTTAGCCCTCCTATTATTCTTAGTTTATTAAGTTTTTGTATTTACCCTTAATGCTTACTGTCTTATCAAATTCCATTTAAGAAGTATGTAGTCTGATATCCCCCCCTAAACTTTTTTGGAATAAGATAAGCAGGTAAGCAAAAATTACAAATTCATAAATTGTTCGTATAGCTTGAACATTGGATACAGAACACTTAAAACTATAAAACCAACTGTTAAAGCCAAGAATACTATAATCAATGGCTCAATTATACTTGTCAACTGCTGCACAGAGGTTTCAACCTCCTGGTCATAAAAATCTGCTGCTTTATCTAATGCAAAATCAAGGTTACCAGACTCTTCACCAATCCTTATCATTGAAATCAATAGTGGTGAAAAATATCTCATTGCCATAATTGGAGCTGTAAGCCCTCTTCCTTTTTTTATCTCTTCAATGGCATCATTAATTTTATTTTCAATCACTGCATTTCCTACAACCTTTGCTACAACTTCCATTGACTGTATTAGTAAAACCCCGCTTGCCATTAATGTTCCTAATGTCCTTGTCAGCCTTGCTGTTATAATGTTTCTGGTTAAGTTTCTTATAATTGGTATAGATATTAATAATTTGCCAAAGAACAACCTTCCTTCTGGTGTTTTTCTATAAGCTGCAACGAAAATTATTAGCGCTGCTAATGCTAAACCTATTAAGTACCAGAATCTTCTAAAGAAGTTGCTTATGCCTATCAAAATCTTGGTAATAAGCGGCAATTCGCCACCTAGATCCTGGAGTACCTCCACAAACTGGGGAACAACAGCAACCATTAAAACTATAACAACTAAAACAGCTACTATACAAACAACCACCGGATACGCGAGGGCACCCTTTATTTTGCTGTTTAATTTACTCTGTTTTTCAAAATAGCTAGCCACCCTCTGGAAAACTATATCCAGCTGACCACTTATTTCACCGGCTTCAACCATATTTATTAGAAATTGTGGAAAAATATCTTCATGTTTTCTAAATGCACTGGATAATGCAATACCTTTTTGTATATCTTCATATATTTCATTGATGCGTCTTCTTAGAGTGGGATTGGTGGTTTGCAGTTTTAAAACTTCCAAACATTGTGCTATTGGTACACCTGCCTCTAAAACTATGGCAAATTGCCTGCAGAATATAGCTAAATCATTTATTTTTACTCTTTTTTGAAAATATTTAATCTCAGTAATATCAGTAAGCGGAGTCTTCTCTACGATTTCCACAACCTTGTAGCCTTTTTCCTCTAATATTCTCCGCAACTCCACTTCACTTTCTATTTTTACTTCTCCGGTTAATACCTTTCCGGTCTCGGTTTTAACCTTGTAGTTGAAATTTGGCATTTCCTAACCCCCAAAATATTATTTGTTGCACCCCGGTTCACTTGCTGTATTTTTATACAAAAGCCTTACAAATAAAATTCAAAAATTAATTAATAATTATATTATAACATAAGTTACGTAGTATTGCGCTTTAAAATAGAGAAATATTCCAGCGAAAACATTAGTGTAACTGCAGATAGTGTGGATAGGATTGGAAATTTCTATAGTGCCTCCCATGTAATATCATTCACTAAAATACTATAGGATATTTATATTTTTGTTAAAACACCGTATATACATCTATATATATTTTAATACATTTTATCAAAAAATGCTAGTCTTTTTTCAAATTTACATAGAAATTATTTTTCTCAAATTATCCAAGTCAACTGCATACTGACAAGCAGTATCATAATCTATAAGTTCCTGTTTGTATAAATCCGCAATACAACTATCCATAGTATACATGCCAAATTGTGAACCTGTCTGGATACAAGTGTCAATCTGATGGGTACGGCTTTCTCGTATTAGATTTGCAATGGCCGGTGTCCAAACCATAGTCTCTGTTGCCAGTATACGCCCCTTTCCATCTGCCCTGGGCATAAGCTGTTGGGAAATGATACCCACAAGAACTGTTGATAACTGGGTTCTTATCTGCCCCTGCTGATGCGGAGGGAAAACGTCAATAATCCTGTCTATTGTCTTTGCAGAACCTATCGTATGCAGTGTTGAAAGTACTAAGTGACCTGTTTCTGCTGCTGTAAGAGCAGTTGAAATGGTCTCTAAGTCCCTCATCTCACCTATTAATATTACGTCCGGGTCCTCCCTCAATACCGCCCTTAAAGCATTTGCATAAGACAATGTATCAGAACCTATTTCCCTTTGATTAATGACACTTTTATTGTGTCTGTGCAAAAACTCTATAGGATCTTCTATCGTCACTATATGACATTTCCTTTTGCTGTTTATGTAATTTATCATTGCAGCTAAAGTAGTTGATTTACCATGACCGGTAGGTCCGGTTATTAAAATCAATCCTCTCTGCTTTAAAGATAAATCATAAACCAAGCCCGGAAGTCCAAGGTCTTCAATCATAGGTATTTCTGTAGGAATTGGCCTTAGAGCTATTGCGCATGTTGCCCTTTGTTTAAAAACATTCATCCTGAACCTTGCAACTCCTGGCAATGTATAAGAAGCGTCAACTTCCCCCTTTTCCAAAAAAACTTCATAAAGCCTGTTGTTCAGGCACTGCTTGGCCAAATGAACACAATCCTGGGGGGTTAATATGGGTTCATTTAAATAAATAAGATCGCCATTAACCCTTATTACAGGAGGGACACCTGCACAAATATGTAAATCAGACGCTCCTGCTTCCACTGTCTTTATAAGTAAATCATTTATATCCATACCCCTACACCCCTTTTAATTAATCTTCAGAATATGCTATGCGCATCATTTCATCTATTGTTGTTACTCCTTTTTTAACATATCTTGCACAATTCATTCTAAGCGTTTTCATTCCGTTTCTTAACGCTGCCTCTTTAATTACATCTGCATTTTCATTCTTTGCTATAAGGTTTCTTATTTCCCTGTTAATTGTCATTATTTCATATACAGCTATCCTGCCTTTATATCCTGTATTATTGCATTCTTCACAGCCTACTGCTTTGTATAGTTCTATTTCTTCACCCTCTTTTAAACTAAGTGCTTCTTTTGCATATTCATCAGGTTCAATTCTTTCCCTACATTTTTGGCAAAGCCTTCTTACAAGCCTTTGGGCAATTACGCCAACAACTGATGAAGACATCATAAAGGGCTCAATTCCCATATCTATCATTCTTGTAATGGAACTAGCAGCATCATTAGTGTGAAGGGTACTGAAAACCAAGTGACCAGTAATAGCAGCCCTTGTTGCTATTTCCGCAGTTTCCCTGTCCCTTATCTCCCCAACCATTATTATGTCAGGGTCTTGTCTTAAGAAAGCTCTTAAGGCTGTAGCAAATGTAAGCCCTGCCTTTACATTAACCTGAACCTGGTTAATACCCTTTATGGTGCTCTCAACAGGATCTTCAACAGTTAGAAGGTTTACATTCGGCTTGCACAATTCTCTTAGCGCTGTGTATAACGTGGTAGATTTACCACTTCCTGTAGGCCCTGTTACCAAAACTATACCATGAGGGTGGGCAATAATATCATCAAATTTCTCTAAATCATCTTCAAAGAAACCTAAATCTTTTTTATCTACTTGAAAGCCTTCTTTATCGGCTATTCTTATAACAACTTTTTCCCCAAACATTGTAGGCAGTATGGAAACACGCATGTCATAGTCTTTGCCGTCTATCTTCATACCTATTCTTCCGTCTTGCGGGATTCTCTTCTCTGCTATATTAAGCCCGCTTATAATCTTAACCCTTGCCACAAGAGCTGAAACAATCTTTCTGTCGTGCTTCATTATTTCAACTAATTGCCCGTCTATTCTGAATCTTATAAGAACACAATCTTCCTGAGGCTCTATATGTATATCACTTGCCCTGCTTGCAACGGCTTTTTGGAAAATTATGTTGACCATTTTGACAATGGGGGCATTTTCTAAAACATCTATATCAACAACTTCTTCCTCTTCTTCTTCTTCCGTTATTTCAACAGCTATCTTTTCATTTACTTTTCTGATTTCTTCTTCTAAGTCAATGGCTTCTTTATCTCTTTCTTCTTTCTTTATAGCATCTTTGTCATAATATTTATCAAGCATTATCATTATTTGATCTTCGTCAGCAAGACAAGGGATTATATTATAACCTGTTGTAAGCCTTAAGTCATCTATGGAAAATATATTCATAGGGTCGCTCATGGCAACTTTTAAAGAGTCGTTTGAAAGTTTAACGGGAATTAATTTATGCATCCTCGCAATATTCCACGTAACTAAATTTATAACGCTTTCTTCAATTTCAATATTTTCTAAATCTATAAACTCAACTCCCATTTGTTTTTGTAAAAATTCATAAAGGGATTTTGTATCTAAATAACCCTGCTTAACCATTATCTTTCCGATAAGTCCGCCCTTTTTAGCCTGGATGGCCAAGGCAGTATCCAATTGCTCCTGGGTTATTACACCTGCTTTAACCAGAAGATTTCCGATTTTATCTTTAAAAATGCCACTTTCTGAAGTATCATCCTGAATGTTTAAATCTGTACTGGAAAAGCTATCATCCTTTGAATCAAACTCCAAATCCGCCGGTTCTAAATCAGTGGTGATGTCATTATAAAAATCTCTTTCAAGGAGCAGTGACTCCTGCTCTTTTAACAAGTCAGCTTTGGAGATTTCATCTGATTTTGGTGCTAATTCTTTTTTAGGTTTTTCCTCTTCACCAAAATATTTTTTGATTAGTTTTTCAATTTCTTTTGGATCGGAAAACACCGGCTTTATTTCAAGAGCTGTTGCGAGACGGATATCGTCTATGCAGAAAATATCAGTAGGATCTTGCATTGCAACAGTAAGTACCCCGTTTTCTTTTTCAATGGGTATTACTTTGTACCTGTTTGCAATGTTTCTGGTTATCAATGTGGGAACACTTTCGTCTTTAATCTCATAATTGGAAAGGTCTACAAAGGAAATCCCCATCTTAATGGCATTTGCGCGCATAATATCCGTAGGTGTTACAAGTTCAAGCTCTAATAACACGTCCTCTATGCTGCTGCCTCTTTCCCTTTGGATGTCCCACGCTCTTTTAAGATCGGTTATTTTTAATACCCCGGTCTCTAAAAGTATTTCATCAATACCCCTCATATCTACTCCAACCATTTTGTACCCCCAAATATCATATGTAATTATAAAACCTTCTTTGAAACAGCTTTATGATAAAAGTGTAATGAAAATACTTTTGTAACGCCTTTAGTATAATGTCTTAATATAATAATATTCAAAATTGAAATTATTATACATAAATAATTATAAAAAACAAAATGTATAAAATCAATAGTTTTACCTTTTAATTATAGTACTAAAATCATTTTAACACTTTTCTTTATATTTCTCAAGTGTCATTTGCATTTTTTTTGTTTTAATATTGTATAAAAATTGGCTGGATTTGTTTACCTCTTACAGCTTCAGTCAATGTTGGCACTATAAAAGAAAAATCCGCTACCATAGAATTTGACTTACTCTTTGGTTCATCCTGACCAAAGGGAACAAAAAATACATTTTTTGTATTTAAAAGCAATCCAATGTTTTTTGCATTTGTTCCCAATGCGTCATTTGTTGAAACAGCTATTAAAACCGGTTTTTGATTTCTAAGCTGTGCTTTACATGCCATGGTAACAGGAGTATCGGTTATTCCGTTTACTATTTTACCTAAAGTATTACCTGTACATGGTGCAACCACTATTATGTCAAATAGTGATTTAGGTCCTATAGGTTCTGCGCCCACAACTGTATTTATTATTTCTTCACCTGTAATTTCCCTAAGCTGTTTTTTTAAACTTTCTGCTTTTCCAAACCTTGTGTCAAATTTGTCAACAGAATATGAAATTATAGGTACAACCTTTCCTCCGGCATTTATTATTTTTTTAATTTCAGGTATAACTTTATCTATTGTACAAAAAGAACCTGTAATTGCAAATCCGACTTTTAGTCCCATAAGCGTCATTTTAATCCCTCCTGCTCCTTTACTATATTATTTATTGTATCTTTCAATATACCGGCAGCTGTTAAAGGTGCTACTTTTCCCGGCAATGAAAGTGCCCATTTGGTTTTTATATTGTACTCTTCTGCCTTTTCAAAATCCACACCACCGGGTTTAGATGCCAAATCTATTATAAGACAATCTTTTCTGACTCTTTTTAATATATCTTTCCCTAATATAAGATGTGGAATGGTGTTAAATATAACATCTGCGTCTTTAATATGCTCACCTAGTTCATTGATTGGAACGGCACTATACCCATAACTTTTAATCCATGCAAAGTCAGAATGCTTCCTTGCTGCCACATAAGTCTTAGCCCCAATTCCATTTAGCATCTTTGCAAGTGTTTCTCCTACCCTTCCAAAACCTAAAACAAAGGCTTTGCTTCCATGAATGGTTACAGGCATTTCCTCCATTGCTATCTGAATAGCTCCTTCAGCTGTTGGAATTGCATTTAAAACGGTCATTTCTTCCCTTTCTAATAAATCAAAAAATCTTAGATTATTTAAACTAGCAAACTTTACTATTTCATCTCCTAATTTTCCCGCTATAAATAACTGCTTATCTTTTATTTTTTTTAAAATCTCTTTTATATAAATTTTTCCTGAATGATACGGGGCATTAAAGGTTTCTTTGTCATAAGAGCAGGGAAGCGGTCCTACTATTATATCTGAATTTTCAATAAATTCATCTATACTTTTAATTTCTTTGAAATTTATGTCAATTCCTACATTGTCAAAACCATATATGTTAACATGGTTTCCTTCTTCTTCGATAAGTTCGGCAAGTTTTATACTTCTCAAATCGCCGCCTAAAACCCCGTATCTTTTTTTATTCATATAAATCCCTCCTTTTATAAGTATCTTATGTATATTTTCAATTTAAAGTGCTTGTATACATTAAAGCTTATGCCTAAAAAACATAAAAAAAAGCACTAAGACATATAAATCTTAATGCTTTTTTAGAACTTGTATTTTTTTAAAACTATATCCTTTTTAAATCAATATCCCCTTTTATGTTGCCCACTACTGAAATAGCCATATTATTTAAATCAAAAACTTTCTTTATTACTGCATCCACCTTTTCAAAATCAATTCTGTCAATTTTATCTAAAACTTCACGGGAAGTTAATATCTTTCCCAAAAGAATTTCAGACTTGCCTATGCTGTTCATTCTGCTGCTGGTACTTTCTAAACCTAAAATGTAATTTCCCTTTAACTGTTCTTTTGACTTTGCCATATCCTTTTTGGATATTCCTTTCTTTACCAAAATATTAATTTCGTTTATTATGAGCTTTAGTACTTCGTTTAAATGTTCAGCATTCATCCCTGCATATATGGTAAACAATCCGGCATTTTTGTAGGATGAAGGATATGAGTAAATTGAATAAACAAGCCCTTTTTCCTCTCTTATTTTTTGGAAAAGCCTAGAACTCATACCCCCTCCAAAAATATTGTTTACTGCCAGAAGTGAATACAATTCATCACTGCCCTGCTCCACACCCCTGAAGCCAAGACACATATGTATCTGTTCCGTTTCTTTTTCCCTGTAAACTTTGTTGTTTTTAAATTTTGGTGGGGCTATACTTTTATTTTTACAGCAGTTACTGTTCCCCCAGTTTTCAAATCTTTCCCTGATACTTTCAATTGCTTTGTCCCCGTCTATGTTACCGGCAATAGCTATAACGGTATTTTCAGGAAAATAATTTTCTTCCATGTATTTTTTTATTTGTTCCCTGTTTATATTGCCAAGACTCTTGCTTGTTCCCAATATAGGCATTCCTAAGGGGTCGTCCTGCCACACTGCTTCAGATAAAATGTCATGAACTAATTCTTCGGGAGTGTCTTCATACATACCTATCTCTTCTAAAATAACATTTTTCTCAATCTCAATATCCTTTTCATCAAATTTAGAGTTAAAAAACATATCAGATAAGAGATCTAAGGATGTATCAAGGTAAGTATCCAGGGTTTTAGTGTAATAGCAGGTACATTCCTTGCTTGTAAATGCATTAAGTTGCCCTCCAATATTATCTATGGTTTCTGCAATTTCTTTTGCAGTTCTTTTTTTAGTGCCTTTAAACAGCATATGTTCTATAAAGTGAGAAATACCATTATTAGTGGTATTTTCACCTCTAGAACCTGCTCCAACCCAAAGCCCTGTTGAAACAGACCTGACATATGGTATTTCTTCGTACACTACCCTTACACCGTTTTTCAGCTTTATACTTCTACACATAAAATCTCCCTGTTTTAAAAATATTTACTTCTTTTTGTCTGCTTATTTTTCTTTTCCTCGTTTTCTTCCATTGCATCTTTTCTGGAAAGATTAACCCGGCCTTGCTTATCAATATCCAAAACTTTTACAAGTATTTCTTCCCCTACACTTACTACATCTTCAACTCTTACAACCCTGTTTTTGTCAAGTTTGGATATATGGACAAGTCCTTCTTTTCCAGGCAAGAATTCAACAAATGCACCGAAGGAAGTTATTCTCATAACTTTTCCTAGAAATATCTGTCCCGGCTCCACATCTTTTGAAATTCCTTCAATCATTGCCAATGCTCTTTTACATGCCTCAGTTTCAGTACTAAACACATACACTTTTCCGTCATCATCAATGTCAATTTTAACTCCTGTTTCTTCAATTATCCTGTTTATCATCTTTCCGCCAGGTCCTATAACATCCCTTATCTTATCCGGGCTTATTGTTGTTGACAATACCTTAGGAGCGTATTTTGAAAGTTCAGACCTTGGCGCCTCTATAGTCTTTAAAATCACCTCATCAATGATTTTAAAGCGTCCCTTTTTAGTAATTTCAAGAGCTTCTTTGATAATATCCAAAGTCAGCCCGTCAATTTTTATATCCACCTGTATTGCTGTAATACCATCTTTAGTTCCTGCAACTTTAAAGTCCATGTCCCCAAAAAAGTCTTCTATTCCCTGAATGTCTATAAAGGTCACAAACCTATCTTTGTCATTTTCATCAACAACAAGCCCTGCAGAAATTCCTGCCACAGGTTTTTTTATAGGTACCCCTGCATCCATCAACGCTAAAGTGCTGGCACACACACTTCCCTGGGATGTTGAACCATTTGACATAAGAACTTCTGAAACCAGTCTTATTGCATAGGGGAATTCTTCCTGGTCAGGTATAACAGGTTCTAATGCTTTTTCTGCAAGAGCACCATGCCCTATTTCCCTTCTTCCGGGACCCCGAGAAGGTCTTGCTTCCCCTACACTGTATCCTGGGAAATTATAATGGTGCATATATCTTTTTGTCTCCTCAAGATCGATACCATCAAGCATCTGCACCTCACTCATAGCCCCCAATGTAACTGTAGTGAGAACCTGGGTCTGGCCCCTTTGAAAAAGCCCTGAACCGTGAACTCTTGGAAGCAACCCCACCTCAGCAGATAAAGGCCTTATTTCATCAAGGGCTCTTCCATCAACTCTTTTGCCTTCCTCCAATATATATTTCCTTACCACTTTTCTTTCAAGTTTGTTAACGGCTTCAGCTATTTGCTGCTCCATTTCCGGAAAATCATCTTTAAACCTTTCTATTATTTCTTCTGTAAGTTTACTTACATTCTCATCCCTTACTTGCTTATCTACAGCTAATACAGCTTCTCTCATTTTTTCATATGCAAATTCCTCTACAGGGGTGTAAATCTCATCAGGAACTTCCGAAGATTCATATTCAAACTTAGGCTTACCCACTTCTTTTACAATCCCATCTATAAAATCCACAATTCTCTTTATCTCTTCATGTCCTTTTATTATTGCCTCAATCATAACTTCTTCAGAAACTTCATTTGCAGCTGCTTCTATCATTACTATTTTTTCCCTGGTGCCCACTAAATTTACATACATTTTGCTTTTTTCCCTTTGTGCTGCAGTTGGATTAATTACAATCTCCCCGTCAACAAGTCCTAATATAACCCCTCCCACAGGACCGTTAAAAGGTATGTCAGATATGGACAGGGCAATAGACGAACCTATAAGGGCTACTATTTCAGGAGAATTGTCCTGTTCCACCGACAAAACAGTATTTACAATGGCAACATCATTTCTCAAGTCCTCTGGAAACAGTGGTCTTAGTGGCCTGTCTATAACCCTTGCATTTAATATGGCTTTCTCTGACGGTTTTCCCTCTCTTTTTATAAATCCTCCAGGAATTTTTCCAACAGCATAAAGTTTTTCTTCATAGTCAACACTCAAAGGAAAAAAATCCACTCCTTCTCTTGGAGTTGCTGACGCAGTAGCAGTTGATAAAATCACAGTATCTCCGTATTTAGCCAATACTGCTCCATTTGCTAGCTGGGCAAGTTGTCCTGTTTCAATAACCAGCTGTCTTCCTGCTATATCAATACTGAAAGTTTTTTTCATTTTTTCTCCTCCTTATAACCGCAGACTGTAGCTTGTAGATTCTACAGCAGACCTAAAAAATTTTAAATAGTGCTGCACAATCTACCTTCTACCGTCTGCAGTTTTTGTTTTTAGTATTCCAAATTTTTAGTGTTATATATCTTTTTTTGTTATATATCTTTAAAATTTATGTTTATATATTTTTAATTTATATATTTTAAATTTTAAGTTTATAAACAATCTTTTTTTAAATTGCACAATACTTACTTTTTTAAAAGACAAAAGGTAAGTACATATAGAAATTCCCCTGTATTTTTTATTTATTAAATAATATTTTTGCTCATGAATGTCTGTAAGATAGCTGTCAGGGAAGGTTGTAATTCTTTAATCTATCTCTTACTAGTTAAGACGAGATATAAATTTACTTTAAAAGAATGGACGAAAAGTACGCCCATTCTATTTTCTTAAGTTTAATTTTTCAATAATTGCACGGTATCTTTCTATGTCCACTCTTTGCAGGTAATTTAAAAGCCCTCTTCTCTGCCCTACCATTTTAAGAAGACCTCTTCTTGAGTGGAAATCTTTTTTGTGTACTTTTAAATGTTCCGTTAGGTGCTCTATTCTCTTTGTAAGAATAGCTATCTGCACCTCCGGGGAGCCAGTGTCTGTTTCGTGCAATCTGTAAGTGTTGATAATTTCCTGTTTCAAATCTTTTCTCATAAAAAAATCCTCCTTTTCTTTATTAAACCCCCAATAGCTAAGTAATAGGACGGAGCTCCCTACAACCTGGCTAGTGGTTTTATTTACTTAAAACATTCTAACACAACAGCTATTAACTGTAAAGAATCAATTTTAAAATTATAAACTTTTATTTTTAATTTCTCAGACTGTGAAGAGGTGCCGGTATTCTTCCACCCCTGTTTATAAAATCTTTACTGGAATAATCACTTAATTTCATTACCGGTCCCTTACCTAAAAGCCCGCCAAATTCAACCATATCCCCTACATCTTTACCAGGTGCCGGAATTATCCTTACAGCCGTTGTTTTGTTGTTTACAACACCTATTGCAGCTTCATCTGCAATAATGGCGGATATTGTCTCGGCACTTGTACTACCGGGAACCACTATCATATCCAAGCCTACAGAGCAAACACATGTCATTGCCTCCAGTTTTTCTATTGAAAGGGCTCCCTTTTGCACTGCTTCTATCATTCCTGCATCTTCACTTACAGGTATAAATGCCCCGCTTAAACCTCCTACAAAAGAAGATGCCATTACCCCACCTTTTTTAACTGCATCGTTTAAAAGGGCCAAAGCTGCCGTAGTTCCATGTGCACCGCATTTTTCAAGTCCCATTTCCTCTAATATATGTGCCACACTGTCCCCCATGGCAGGAGTGGGAGCCAAAGACAAATCAACAATCCCGAAAGAAACTCCAAGCCTTTTGGAAGCTTCTCTTGCTACTAACTGTCCCATTCTTGTTATTTTAAAAGCAGTTTTTTTAATTGTCTCTGATACAGTTTCAAAATCTGCTCCCCTAACTTTTTCCAGTGCACATTTTACAACCCCAGGTCCGCTTACTCCAACGTTAATTACACACTCTGCCTCCCCAAATCCATGGAAAGCACCTGCCATAAACGGATTGTCTTCAGGGACATTGGCAAAAATAACAAGCTTTGCACAAGCAATTCCCCCACTGTCAGAGGTGAGTTCTGCTGCCTTTTTTATTATGTGCCCCATTTCTTTTACACAATCCATATTTATACCTGACTTGGTACTGGCAACATTGACAGATGAACATACTTTTTTGGTGGTACTGAGGGCTTCTGGAATAGAGTTAATAAGCTTTTTGTCTCCTTTTGTATAGCCTTTATGAACTAATGCAGAAAAGCCTCCTATAAAATTTACCCCAACACTTTCTGCTGCCTTATCCAATGTCTCTGCAAATTTTACATAATCCTCCTCATCTGAGCTTTCTGCAATGATAGAAATGGGCGTTACTGAAATTCTTTTATTTATTATAGGAATCCCGAATTCTCTTTCAATATCTTCACCAACTTTAACAAGATCTTTGGCACACTTTGTAATTTTATTGTATATTTTCTCCCTGGCTTCTTTACTGCTGGAACTGCAGCAGTCTCTTAAAGATATTCCCATTGTTATGGTTCTTATATCAAGATGTTCTTCTTGAATCATTTTTATTGTCTCTATAATTTCAAAGGGTCTTATCATCACAATCCCCCCTATATCCTGTGCATTGAATTAAATATATCTTCATGTTGTATTCTTACACTAAGTCCCATTTCCTCACCTTTTTTTTCTAACTCCTCTGAAAGTTTTGTAAATGAAATTGTCATATTAGAGATATCCACCAGCATTATCATGGTAAAAACATCCTGCATAGTTGTCTGGGAAATATCCAATATATTTACATTGCTAACTGCCAGGGTATTGCTTATTCCCGCTATAATACCCACTTTATCCTTTCCTATAACAGTTATTACAGCACGCATAACATGTCCCCCTTAATTTAACCCTTAAAGAACATTATACTCCTATCATTAAACTATAGCAACTTTTAATTCCCTTTTTCTCTTTTGTTACATTATTGTTTCACAGTCCCTTTAAATCATTGACTTGGTACTATCTGTATGTTATCATTTTTATAGCTGTTTTCTACTTAGTTGGCAGCCGATATATATAAATAAAAAAAATTATAACGGGGGGAAAAACATGTACAAATCTCATTTTTTGAAATTTACAAGTGTTTTTTTTATTATTGCTGCTTTTGTAACAATACTTTATACAAACAGTGTAAATGTATATGCAAGTGACTCTGACGGAATTGTTACTACAGATTTTGTTGATTTGGAATTTACCATTGGCAGAGTTGATTACAGATCTAAAACCGCAGTTAAGAAAATGGAAATCGCTCCTTTTATTGAAAATGGTAGGACTTTAGTACCATTCAGGACAATATTCGAAGAACTTGGCTTTAATGTTAATTGGAACGGGACAACAAAAAGCATCACTGCTACCCGCCAGGGAACAACAATAAATCTTCAAATCAATAATCCAAATGCTTCTGTAAACGGAAAAACAGTTGTACTTGATGTGGCTCCTACTATACAAAAGGACAGGACTTTGGTACCATTAAGATTTGTGGCTGAAAATTCCGGTGCTTTTGTTGACTGGAATGCTGAGAATAAAACTATAACTATAAACAGAATAGGAATATTTGACACAGGTACCATACTGTTTTATGATCAAAAGGGAAGAAACCGACAAGTATATGTGTATGATGGAAAAACCATAGCAACAATCCCTCTGCACGGTAAAGAAATTAAAAATACAATTACATACAATGGCGGTCTTTTAATTACATTATTTGATGCAGATAATGATACAAATAACCTGGTTACATTTAGAAATGGAAAGTTTCAGACTTTAATAAATAATTTTGAAATAAGAAACCAGGTGGAATTTAACGATAACCTCATTCTTCATGGTTATGACAGAAATCAAAAAAAAGATACTCTTTACAGGTTTGACGGCAAAGATATTTATAAAATAGCCGATAATTTTGCAATGGGTAATTATGTTGTGTTTAAGGATCAGTTAATAGTAAACAGATATACCGACACAAGACAGTATTCATTGGTTGTTTTTGAAAAAGGTTCTTGGAACCCTAAGCTCTTAGAAGATAAACATATATTACAAGATTCAATGATTGATGATGATATTTTATTTATGAGCTGTACTCTTTCTGAAGGTGCTGGTAAACCTTTCCTTTCATACGATGGAAAAGTTTTAAGGGATCTCACTAAAGACCTTCCTAAAGATTTGAGAGCAGAGCTAGAAATAGATCTGGAAAAAACTACACATTTTGTAGACGATAGCGGTGTTAATAATATCATCACCGTTGCTAAAAGAAGAGGTCGTGAACACTTGGTAGTTCTTAAAAATTCCAAATCCAATCCATCCAGGTATGATCTTTATGACCTTTTTGTTCCAGCTTCCGTATCAAATGCGGGAATTGTAAGAGTGTTAGATGTGGAAACCTATAACGGTCTTATTTACTTAGCTATAAGTGATACCAGATCCATTGTAACTTCAACCGGGTTTTATACTACAGGTCTTCCTGAAAATATCAGAGAAGATAATACTCTTACAGGAAGCAGATATCTTGTTTTAAGAAATGTAAAAACCGTTTATAGTAATTGCAATTTTTTTGGTTTTTTCCGTGAGGAAGACAAATTTGTTATTCATGTTCAGGATAATACCAGCAGGGACTATAAATTATATATACTAGATAAAAATAAAGAATCTGTAATTCACGATGTAATTAGAATTCATTCTACAAAAACAATAGATAACAGAATGTTTTTAGCAGTTGAAGACATTGACAGAATCACCGGAAAAAACAGACATGCGCTAATTCTATATGATGCAAATATCAGTAGTGCAAATGCAAGGGTAAGAAACCTGGTTCTGGGCATGCAAAAAAATGTATGGGATCAGTTAGACCACTCATTGGTTATAAGTGGTACAGAGGCAGATATTAACAGAAGTAAGGTATATCTTTACAGTGATGAATTTAAAGAACTTTTAAGCAACTTCCAAGTATCTTACTGGAATAAAATTAATAACAAAGTCTTCACTTCCGGTAGGGACAGTGACACTAATACAGTTTCATTTTACTGTATTAATTCTAGAAACTCAAAACTACTGAAAAACAACTTTAGTGCTGAAAATGTTATAAAAGCTAAGGGAGACTATTATATTGTTTATGGTAGAAATCAAACCCCAAATAGTCCATATTCCAACAGAAACATACTCTATATCTACAACGAAAGGACAAATACATTTGTTGACATAGTTGTAGACCTTCAGTTAACTGATTTAATATTTATCAAGTAATAGCTCTTTAAAAGCTCTAAATCTATAAAGACTTCAAGCAGGTAAACCTTTACTTGCTTGAAGTCTTTTTACAAATAAACATAATTTTTTTTAAGTAATATAACAGAAATTTTAATTACTATCTTTTCCTTTAACATTCTAAACAGCTTTTCCCCGCAAATTGAACAGGTAAAAGGTTTAGAAAGAATATCCACCACATCTTCCCTGTCTACACTTGCACTTTCAACCTCTGCCACATATTCTTTATCTATTTCTTTAAACTCGCCAAAACATTGAAATGGTATATTTGTAGTTATGGACTTTATAGAAGAAAAACATGTATCCAAATGTTTGTCTTTATATCTTATCATATACTTGTTTTCAGGGGTGAAAAAAACTATCTCTTTTTTAATATCGCCTTCAACAAGAACACCGCTTTTAAACATGGTACATTTTAAATTATCCAGCTTTGTTACACTTTCATTTATTTTAAGGGCAGGATATTTTAAAGGAAAAGGAATTTCATACTCAAAAAATTTTATAAAACTCTTTCTTTCCACAATCTCATTTATTTCTTTTAATGTATTGCGTGTATTGTACCTTTTTTCACTGTACATATTTTTGCTATTCGCACTTTTAGTTTCCTCTTCAATTTTCTCTTTAAAAAAATCATAATTAGGATAGTTTTTATACTGTGAAATCATATTTTCCCGGCATATAACTTAACATATGAAATATTCATGGATTCCTACTAAATATTATATTCTTCTTTAAAAGAAAAGTGAGGGGCGCCCCAAAAATAAAGTCTTTTATTAAGAGGGATTTTTATAAATAATGTTATTAATTTATATTTTTTCTAATAGAATTCACCATAAACTTTATGGGCAAATGTCACATTTTTCTGGACATACCGTTATTTGAACTTCACGCAGTACTTTTAAATCTATTTTTACTATAACTTTTTCTCTAAGTTTTTTATAAGCTTTCACAGAACATTTAGGAATAGGATCTTCTAAAATGTCAACTTCGCAGCCATCTTCCACACCGGCAAATTCAATCTGGTATTTATCCCCTGGTTTTGCTCCTGGTACATCAATATAAGCTGCAAAAGGCATATCTACTCCTATATGCTTCACATCTCCAAAGAAGGTGTCAAGTTTACCGCATTTTATTTCCCCTTCAAATGTTTTATAATTGATATTTTTGTGCAGTACACCATTTATAAGAACTTTGTTCTTGCATACATGCACTGATAGGTCTTTAACTTTCTTTACAACATCTTTAATTTCCACAGCAGGAAAACACTCTGGAAAAGCAATAACGCTTTCAATTAACACCTGCGTTGAATTCCTACCAATAACTTCAGGTACCTTTATACNNTCTTTCTTGTAGTCATAGTCTTTCTTGCAGTCGCAGTCTTTTTTGTAGCCATAATCTTTTTTATAACCATCATCTTTCTTATAAACCTCATGAAAAGTATATTCAATTTTACAGCAATCAGGCATAAACTTTTTTTGTTCTGACATTTTACAACACTCCTTATACTATGATTAAAATTAACTTCCTAATATCATAGTATACATAATGTATTAAAAAGTTGACTTATTTTTTTAAAAAAAAATACCCGTTTTTTATAAAAACGGGGTTCAACATATTATGTAGGGTATATGTATTGAAAATTATCATTTTAACTGTTGTCGCAACAGTTAGCAAGAGCATCTTAAATGTCCCGCTACTATACTATGCGCACTAATATAAATTTTTGTGTGGGTAGGAGAAAAATTTTTTTACGGTTCTTCTCCCCACCTTAAAGTATCCTTAATATATCCTGTTACCTTTTTCCAATCAACAAAATTATTTGCTGACTGGTTAAAGGAGTAATCATTTGATTGGATATAGTGGGACCAATCATTATTATAAACCCTTACTTTCAAACGCACAAATTTTCCTGGTTTAAGTATCCCTGCATTATCAGAGAAACTTATTTCAAGGATGGTATCTGCGCCATTCTTTGATGATGGCATTTCAATAAATGCAGCCTTTATATTAGAAACTCCCACAGTTGACCAGTCGCATATAAATTTTTGCTCTTTATCATCATCCTTAGTATAGTAGTATCTTACTTTAATATCTGAAAGATCAATTTCTTCATCTCCTGTATTATAAACCCTTATGTTTAGGTAAATGGAATCTGTCTTAGATACAGCATTATCATTATATGTCTGTATCTTTATACTCTTTTCACCTTTTGGTGCCCCTGTTGGTGTTGGAGCAGGCGTTTCTTCCGGTTTAGGTGACGGTGTTGTTGGTACCGGTGTCTCAACTGGTGCTTTTGTTGGTGTTACACTCGGTTCTGGTGTGTCAACCGGCTCTTTTGTCGGCGTTATATCCGGCTCTGGCGTTACAACCGGCGCCTTTGTTGGTGTTACATCCGGCACTGGTGTCTTTACCGGTGTCTTTGTTGGTTTCTCACTTTCCTTTGGTGTCTCCACCGGTGTTTTTGTTGGCACAGGTGTTTTTGTCGGCGTTTCCTCCAGCTCTGGCGTTACAACCGGCTCTTTTGTCGGCGTTATATCCGGCACCGGTGTATCATCCGGCACCTTTTTTGGTGTCTCATCTTTCTTTGGAGTCTCTACTGAATCCGGCGTTTCAGCTGGTGTCTTTGTCGGAGCCACATCAGGTACTGATGTCTTTTCTGGTGTCTTTGTTGGTTTCTCACTTTCCCTTGGTGTCTCAACCGGCGTTTTCGTTGGTGTTGCCTCCGGATCTGGCATCGTAGCCGGCTCTTTTGCTGGTGTCTCATCTAACCCTGGTTCCCCAGGTGCTTTAGCCGGTCCCGGACTTTCAGCTGTCACCTCTTTTTCCTGTTCAGGCATTGCCTTTGGTGTCGGCGTTGCTGTAGTCTTTCCTTCATCCCCGGTAATTTCTAATGCCAATTGATGTATATCTATATCATTTTCTTTTATTAACTCATTCAAACTAGATGATTTCAGCACATCTATAGGAATATCCTTGCCTTTTTCTTTTGCTTTTTCATAAATCAAATATTTACCCATGGAAACTTCTACTTCTGACGCTAAGCGTCTTTTGTCAATTGATACTTCTACAAACTGTATATCAATACCAGTATCAAGCTCTTTATCCATTTCATTTTTTAAATTATTTATAAGCTTATCATTAAATAATTCTTTTTTCACCGCTTGTCTTTTATTATTTTCAAAAGCCGTTGATATTAGAATTATTTCTTTTTCTTGCCCTTTAATAAATCCTTTTTCCTCTGAATTTTTAATTATGTTATATACTACTTTTTCCAATGGTCCTCCCTTATACTTAATTCCATCTAAAACCATTTTTCCCTCTTCATTAAAAGCAATCGCATCTATAACAATGGTGTCTTCATTTACCATTAATTCTAAACTTGGATTTATATCCAAAGCTATGTAAGCATATATTTCATCACTGTAAAAAAACTTAAAAAACGACATTAGCAGTATAAACACAGCGGCTATTCTGGCAATGGCAGAAATAAAGTACCTGTGTTTCTTATTTTTACTTATTATATCTTTATCAGTGTATACCACTTTCTGTCCTACAAACATCCCTTGCCTGTATTTTATCATTTCAAATAAACCTGCTTCAGATACCACTATTGCAATTTTCCCTTGAATTTTAATTATTATGCCAAAGTTAGCCATTCACTTTCCCTCCTTCCTTTTTGGTTTTCCTGAAATACTGCTTAATCTCATCTAAACCGCTTCTTAAAACTAAACTGACAGCTATTATATATTTTCTGTTTCTTTCTATGGTTTTTCTGCTAACGGTAACAAATTTCATTAAGTCTGATATTGGAATGGCCTTTCTTTTTATCATTTTATTGAATAATTCTTCATTTTCCGAAATAATCCTTGCTATATTTATATAAAGTTCTCTGGAATCTTTGTGTTTTGGGGATTTTTTTACAAGATCCTCTAATGTAATTCCAAATTCTTTAAGTTTGTTTTCAAAAATCATAATTTCTTCTTTAATTTCAATTTTCTCATACTGATAATGGGAATCCGATACAAGATATCTCTCTTCAAATTCGCTTTTTTCTTCAAAATATGAAAAGGGTATTGCTTTGTTTTCTCTCTTGTTTTTTCTTATATGGTCAATTATTCTGTGATTTATTACTATATTGCAATAACTAATAAAGTTTCCGTTTTTATCCGAATCAAATTTGTCAATAGCTTCATTAAAAGCCATTAGCCCTACGCTATATTCTTCACTAGTTTCTGAATCTATATATCTCCCCACAGTGCTTGATATGACTTTTAAAAGGTATGGTTTGTATTTTTTAATTAATTCTTCTTTAAGACCAATATCCCCATTTTTAATTCTAGTAATGGCATTATTAATAGAAATAATATGAGGTTTATTGTTTTTTAACAAAAAAATCACCTCTAAAATACTGCTCTTTTGTTCCCCTAAAATATAAAATTAAAACCGTTTATATTTATTGTAACAAATTAAATGGCATAAGTTAATAGAAAAAATAAAATACACTTAAAAAATAATTCTCTTCGAATTATATATTGTGTGTTTTGTAAACCGGGGACATATTTGAATTTTTTAATACAATATGATAAGGTAATTTATATACCAAACATCAATTATAAAAAACATCAATAATGCATAAAATATTATCTAAATAAAAAATACAATCAGGGAAGAGATAAAATATGAACTATATAATTTATGATTTAGAACTAAACAGTAAGCCCTTTAAAAGCAATCTTCCAAATGAAATAATTGAAATAGGTGCTGTTAAACTGGACGATAACTTAAATAAAATAGATGAATTTCAATCTTTTGTAAAACCTAAATATTTTAAAAAGTTATTTTCACTGGTTAAGAAAAAAACACAAATAACCCAGGATGATATTAATAATGCTGACAATTTTAAAAGTGTAATAAGAAAATTCAGGCAGTGGATTGGTTCTGACTTTATACTAATTAGCTGGGGACATGATGATATATATAATTTAACTTTAAATTGCAGGTTCAACCGGATAAAAACTGAGTGGCTCAAAAAAAATATAGATATCCAAAAACAATTTTCTTCTATTTTTAATCTTCCGCCCGGTCAAAGGTATAGCCTTGAAAATGCCTTGAAATTAATGGGTATTGACATTAAAGACAACTTTCACAGGGCTTTAACTGATGCAGAATATACTTCTAAAATCTTTAAAGGCGTTTTTGATAAATTAAATTTACAGACCTTTAATACAATAAAACCTTTTAATAAAAGAACTAAAAGAAAAATATAAATTTTATAATATATCCAGTATTTCCTTTGCTTTTGCTATGCTCTCTAAATCAGGTTCCTTAACCCCTTTTAGAGGATATTTGCACCCTAATTCTTCCCATTTATAAACCCCCATGGTGTGGTATGGAAGTACTTCTACATTCTTCACAGTTTTAAGCCCTTTTATAAAATCTGCTGTCTTTTTTAAGTCCTCTTCCCCGTCTGTAAGTCCGGGTATTAAAACATATCTTATCCAAATTGGTATATTTATATCAGAAACATATTTTGCAAATTTTTTAATTTTTTCATTTTCAACCCCGGTAATTTCTTTGTGCTTCTTTTCATCCCCATGTTTTATATCTAAAAGCACTAAATCAGTATATTCTAACAATTCTTTCACATTATCTGTATCCGCAAACCCACTGGTATCAACAGCGGTATGAATGTCCATCTTTTTTGCAATTTTAAAAAGCTCAGTTACAAAATCTGGCTGGAGCAGTGGTTCCCCCCCTGTAACAGTTATCCCGCCACCAGAAAATTTTATGTAATTAATATATTTTTTTGCCTCTTCAATAACTTCTTCAGGTAAATATTCTTTTCCCTCTGTGACATCCCACATATCCCTGTTATGACAATAAACACATCTTAAAGGGCAACCCTGCATAAAAACCACAAACCTGATGCCAGGTCCGTCTACCGTACCAAATGACTCAAAGGAATGGATTCTCCCTGTTTTTTTCATATAATTTCCCACCTCATAATCCTTTTATATCTCTATAAATTATAACACTTCTTTAATAATAACATTTCAATATTATGACGTAATAACAATAAAAACATCCAGGCTATTATAGCGCTTAAATTATTATGGCATTTTAATTATTATAACACTTAAATTTAAATAAAGTTTTGTATTATATACCCTATTGTATATTTAATACTCTTTTATTGAAATTTTTCCTATAGAAGTGTTAACTTTAACTTTGGTAGGATAATTATATTCCTCAAAATCATTTTTTTCTACAGCACCTATACTTTCAAATGACACTTTAGAATCTTTAGATGCCTTAATGTCAATATTGCCTGCACCGGTATTAATTATATAATCCCCTCCTTCTTCAAACTGGGATTTTATACTTATTGAACCAATGTTTTTTACTATACTGGAATTTTTAGATATTCTGCCTTCTAATATGCTTACATTTCCCATATTCCCTTTTATATTTACCTTTCCAATGAGTTTGTTTATTTCTATATCAGCTATATTAGTATCCGCATTTAATATTCCCTTTAAATCATCATGAAATTTAACCCATCCTTCATCTAAATGCAAATTTAAAACATCTATAAATTCAGGCAGGTAAATTTTTAAATCCACCATTTTATTTACACTGCTATCATTCTTTCCTGTATATTTAATATCAAAATTGAGTTTATCCTTCTCTTCAATTAATTCTATTTTAAAATCATCTAATTTTTCATTTAGCCTGTCATCAGAATCTTCATTTAAGTTTTCATTTTTAAGAACTCCAATTATTTTTTTTTTAATTTCCAATTTTATTGTTTTTTTATCCCAGTTAAAAAACTCAATATTTCCAAAATCACAGTATATGCTAATTTCCTTCTTTCCGTCACACTCAAAAAATTTCTCGCTATAACAACTCACTTCTTTTTTAGGACCAACTTCATTAATTGAAGGTGAACAACCACAAAGCATAAAAAACACCATTGTTAAAATTAAAATTTTGCACTTCAAGGCCACCCCTCCCCCTTTAAAAAGTAAACTCATTAATAAATGGTAACATAAATTTGATGGTAATTACAATTATTTCCCAAAACTCATCGGCATTTACGTTAACAATTTTTTGTTTTAAATAAAAAAATATTAGATTTAGTATTACTAAGTCTAATATTTTTTTCATAAATCTAATATTTTTTATAAAATATTTTTTAAATAAAAATTAGTCTAATAAATTCTAATTAGCACCCTCTGTTATAACTTCTTCAGGAAATATCATTCCATGTTCCTTTGCCTTTTCTATTATCTCTTCTTTAGTAATTTTATTATCCATTCCGGCAGAGTATATAATCCCAACAAATGAAGTTAATATTATTCCTATACCAATTCCTAAAAGTATGCTTTTTATGTGAAATTTCCTCAAATCTAAAAATCCCCCTTTTTTATGAAAAGTTTTTAAATATTTACTTATTTATGCCTAAAACAAGCTGTATTTCACCTTTTCCCATATTTAGCTTTTTAGCTATCTGGGTTTCATTAAATCCACTTTGTGAAAGACTTATAACTTCCTTGTATTTGCTATTTAGTGAAACAATTTTTCTTTCCCTTTCAATTTTATCAGAAAGAGCATTGCTGGTATCTTCAGAAAGTACATTTCTAAAAATCTCACTATTATCATCAATTAAAGGTTCTTTTGCTTCTGTAAAATATACCTTGCCTGTTTTTTGGGCAATCTTTTTTTCATTAATGGATTCAATTTCTTCTTCTGCCATTTCTCTTACTATTTCAGCTATAATTTCTTTTATTTCTTTATCTATTATTTCTTGAATTTTTTTAGATGTTAATGTTTTAATTTCTTTGTCCAATATTTCTTTTATTTTTTTGGATGTTGCACTTTTAATTTCCTTATCTATAATTTCTCTGATTTTTTTATCTTTTACTTCTTTAATTTTTTCATTTGCCTCTTTCATTGTATCCATAACTTCTTGTCTTTTTTTATCTATATGGGATACCAAATAATCTGAAATATTATTTAACTCTTCAATCATTAGTTCAGCATCTGATATTACCGATACTAATGTCTCTTTTTTTTCTTCAAGTACTTCTTTATCATCTGATTCTTTCTTTTTGTCAAAGGCTATCCACACCAAAGAAACAGCCATTAGAAGTATTCCCACAAACATTATGCTTATGTGAAAATCCGCCAAAACCCTCACCTCCGGTTACAGTCTGATATCAATTGTACTGGTACTGTCTTTTGATTTTTTTTTGTGTTTATATTTTCTGCCGGTATTTCTTTTGTCTAATTTCTTTTTCTTTTTTTCCCTCTCTTTTTCTCTTATTACAGCTTCCTGAGGTTTTTCCTGTGAATATACTATATTGACAGAATCTTCCGCCTTGTGCTGGGTTTGAATAGTTTGCTGCTGCTGGACCGTGGCATTTTTATGCCGGTCATCATTTTGTATCTTTGATACCTCTGAAGTCTTTGGAATAAGAATTTGAAAATCAACAGGTTTAATGGACATATTCCTCCTCCTTATTTTTAATCGTTATAAGAACCAATTTTAACATCGGAGCCCTCTCTGTATAAAGTACAATATTGTAAATTGTCTTTTACATATAACATACTTGTTCCTATTGAAACTTTAGTTCCAGGATAAATATAACCATAAACTTTTATTTTCCCGCTGGCTTCCTCCTGCAGCTTCATCTCTATATATACAGATTCTTCTTTTAGCCGGCCAATTTTGTTTGTGTAAAAAACTTTTGTCCGTATACTTTTAGCCAGCAATTCTTGTTTTTCAGGAGTGAGTTTTCCTAGCATCTGGAATTTTTTTAATATTGTTATGGCCTGCTCAGTCTTTTTTAAATCTTCTTCAATTTTTTCAATCTCAATCTTTAATTCTTTATACCGCTCCTTCAGAGAAGGGTCTATGCCCACCTCTATATCCGTAGGGGTTGACATATAAGAACCTATAACCTTCGCTGATACCTCTTTTCCAACTTTACATGTCCCTCCTACCAAAAGTCCTTTTTTACCTGTTAATTCCAATTTGTTTCCACATTTTACATTGCTGTGCATTATAGCTTCAGCTTTTATATCCATTTTAGCTTCTATATTGCTGTTTTCTATATATTTTGCAATTATATCCCCACCACTTTTTAACACACCTTTTCCATGACCTTGCATACCTCTTCTCAAAATTATGTCTCCCCCGGCTATAATTGTTGCACCTTCCACTACCCCTCCTACTTCCACATTTCCACCTGCTTGGATTACAAAACCTGACAGTACACTCCCTCTAACTATAACATTACCTATAAAATTTATATTCCCCGTTGAATTGTCAACATTGGCAGGTACTTCATAATTTTGAAAAACATTCACCTTGCCGTCAATATAATTAATTTGCCCATTTATAGCTGCAATAAGATTTTGTCCGTCCTCGCTTATTTCTGTATTTTTTCCTTTTGGCAAAACAGCATCTTTACCGTCTTTAGCAGGTATATCCTCACCTAATACATTTTTTCCCGGAATGCCCTTTGAAGGTGGTTCTAACGAACAGAGGATTTCTCCTTCTTTTATATTTTTTATAAGATCTAAATTTCTAAAATCAACTCTTCCATCATCTGTAATTGTAGGTTTTCTATCTTCCTTCAGGTTAAAATGAAATTTTACCTGGCCGTTTTTACCATTTACAGGCTGAACCCCTTCCGCCACTAATATATTCTCATTGTACACAGGATACTTAGATATATTCTCCAGCGTTTCCATATCAAGCCCATACTTTACCCCATGATCATTTAGGGCTTTTAGTATTTCTTCTAATTTAAGTTCCCTCCCGTCATCCGGAGGTGTTAAAAATATTGAGGCTTTCATTTTATCCGGTGTAATAAAAACTTTTACATAAGCATCTCTCACTTCACATTCCTCCTTTCCCTGCTTTCCCCTCCACTGCCCATGGAAAGCCTTCTAATATACTCATTAATTCTAGCTAGTTAAGACACTTTTGTGGCGTGCAAGCTTACCTCTCAATCTCAAAATTGCTTTGGTGTGCAGCTGGGAAACCCTAGATTCTGACACATTCATTATTGCACTGATTTCCTTCAGAGTTAAATCATTAAAATAATACAAAGAAACAACTTTCTTCTCTTTTTCAGGCAGCTTATCTATTGCATCTGCCAACATTCTTTTAACCTCTGCTGCTTCAATATATCCTTCAGGTCTCTCTTCCTTATTAACATTGGAGTTTATAGTCCCTATTTCATAATTTTGTTCTAAAAATTCTTCTAAAGATACCAAAGAGGATAAATTAACTTCATTTAAAAGCTTGTTTAAATCTTTAACCCCTATACCAAGCTTTTTAGCTACTTCCTCATCTGTTGCAGAACGCCCCAGCATGTTCTCCAATTCCATATACACCCGTTCTAATTCTTTGCTCTTTTGTCTTAAAGATCTTGGCACCCAGTCCAGTTCCCTAATGCTGTCTATTATTGAACCTCTAATCCTTAAAGATGCATAAGTCTCAAATTTAACACCTTTGGTAATGTCAAACTTTTCAATAGCATCAATAAGCCCGAATATTCCGTATCCAATTAAATCGTCATATTCAACATTTGAGCCAAAATATATGCTCAGCCTTCCTGCAACATATTTAACTATGTGGGCATACTCTAAAATCAGCTTGTCTTTTAGGGCCGGATCATTTGTTTCTCTGTATTTTATCCATAATTCGTTTCTTCTGTTATCAACAGTTGACATTTAAATCCCCCATTACTTTTATTTTTTATTGTTAAGTTTAATGGTGTTTACTTCCATAGGTCTGAATTCTTCGTCATACAACTCTTGCTCATCATGCTCCTCTACTTTTATGTCAATTTTTCTTCCCTTTTCCCTTTTGGCACTATCCTCTTCTTCTTTTAAAGCTTTTTCTTCCTTTAAACGCTCTTCTTCTTTTAAGAGTTCTTCTTTTAAAGCTTCCTCTTCTTTTTCCTTTAATTCATCATGAATTTTAATTATAAATTTCTTTAAATACAATCCCACCGCAAAAAATACAATCATACTAATTGACATTCTTATGTAAATATCCCTATATTCCACTCCGGACTTATAACCAGCCAAGCCCACTATAATTGATGCGAAAACGCCCAAAATAAACGGTATTTTGTGAATATTATCCATTTCACTACCTCTCTTTTTAACACTTTAGCTATATTTCCTTAACACCATATCCTATTGTCTTTATACGGAGTATTCCTGTCTCCGAATCAAGTACAATGGTACGGCCATGATTTCCTCCTGTGTCTTCCGAAACAATTGGTATTTTTAATTTATTGAGTATCTCCTTTGCTGCAACAACATTTCTGTGACCAATTCTCATTAAATCCAGACTTTGTCTGAATGCAAACATCTGAGCCCCACCAGCCAGTTTTGCAATGATGTTCTCCTTCGTCCCGCCTAGTTTTTCCATTTCGCTAATAAGAGCGGAAATAGAAGTGTCTACAAATTTTGCAATATTTTCCCTATTCCTTGCCTGGGTACTGTCCGGGAGCATAGCATGTGCAAGCCCCACTACTTTAGTTTTTACATCGTAAAGAGCAATTCCTATACATGACCCTAAACCTAATGTAGTTAGTTTAGCAGGATGTGAAGAAGCAGCTAAATCTGCCATTCCAACTCTAATAATATTTTCCATTAGCTTATAACTCCTAATGATTTTAATAGTACTCCATAAGAATCAATATCCGGAACAAGGAAAAAATCACCTACCACTCTGGTGCTTCCCTCAAAAAACCCGGTTTCAATGTACAAAACTGAATCCCCCACTTCCCCGAATTGTATGGCAGGAACACTTAATATTGCCCCGGCCATATCAATTGCAAGTTCCGGAACTGACGGCATAATGCTAAGCCCGGTTAAACTTGAAAGAGAGGACAGGTATGAACTTGCTAAAATGTTCCCTATTTCCTGCAGTGCTGAAAGCTCCATTTCTCCAAATTCCCTACATTCTTCAAGTCTTCTTTTCATTAGCATATTTACCAAAATATGAGCCGCATCCATTTTTAATATAAACATAATGCTTCCCGATATATCTCCTTCAACATTTAAAAGTAGTCCCACAACAGGTATTTCTGCCCCACCTAAAATTTCACTTACATCTTTAAACTTCATTACCTTTACCTTAGGTACATCCATATCTACTTTTCTGTTTAACATTTTAGCTAAAGCCGTAATTGCATTGCCTGTACCAATATTCCCTATTTCCCTTAAAACATCTATATGTGTACTGTCTAAATTTTCAAAATTAATTTTCATCCTTTTCACTCCCGGTTTCATCTATATCAATAAGCTTTTTGAAATTCAGAAGGCTTACTATCCTGTCATCAACTTTCCCCACTCCCGATATATAATCTAAAGAAAGATCATTGGTAAAATTTGATACGTTTTCAATAGTCTCTTCCCTTAGCTGCAAAACTTCATCAACTTCATCAACTATTACACCAAAGGGTATATCTTTTAATTGAAGTATTATTATTCTGGTTTCGTCAGTTTCTTCAAAAGTCCCAAGTCCGAGTTTTTCCTTTATGTCTATTACCGGAATTATATCACCTCTTAAGTTTATAACCCCTTTTATATAGTGGGGGGCTTTAGGTACTTTTGTAATTGGAAGCATTTTTTCAATTGTAGTAACATTTTGAATGTCCACACCATACTCCTCAGTTCCCAGCTTAAATACAACAAACTGCCTGTTTTGAATATAAAAACCCTCACTCATTAACTTAAAACCTCCTCACTTGCGGCAACATAAATTTTAAAAAGCTAAACTGCCAATGAATTCACATCCAGTATTAATGCTACATTTCCATCCCCTAATATAGTTGCCCCTGCAATATACTTTATACCTGAAAGCAGTTTTCCAAGGGATTTTATTACCACTTCCCTCTGGCCGATTAAAGAGTCCACTAAAAATCCTGATGTTTTTTCACCTTTTTTCACAATAACAACCGTCATATTCTTTTTCTCATCATGGTCTCCAGGCACTTCCAGTATTTTATTCAACCTTACAATTGGAACCACCATGTTTCTAAGCAGTATAACTTCCTGGTTTTGAATCATTTTAATTTGTTCAGGGGTAATTTTTATAATTTCCTTAGTGCTGTTTAATGGTATAGCATACTTTTCATCCCCGATTACCACCAATAGAGCCTGTATTATTGCAAGGGTAAGGGGAAGCCTTATGATAAATTTACTTCCCACCCCTTTTTCAGTCTCAACTTCAACTGCCCCTCCTAACTGCTCTATTTTAGTCTTCACAACATCAAGACCTACTCCCCTGCCTGAAAGGTCGGTTATTTTGTCTGAAGTGGTAAAGGATGGCTTGAATAATAGGTCAATAGCCTCTTTTTGGGATAAGTTATTTACCATATCTTTTTTCAAAAGACCTCTTTCTACTGCTTTTTGCTTTACCTTTTCTAAATCAATTCCCTGACCGTCATCCTCCACCTCAATTACAACATTATTCCCAACCTGGTATGCTTTTAAATTAATATGTCCGCTAGGAGATTTACCAAGTCTCTCCCTTACCTCTTTTGGTTCTATCCCATGGTCTGCAGAATTTCTTATAAGATGTATCAAAGGTTCACCAATTTCATCTATAACCGTTCTGTCCAACTCCGTCTCTGTTCCTGTCATAGTAAGCACAATATCTTTTCCAAGTTCCCTTGAAATATCCCTTATCATTCTTGGAAACCTGTTGAAAACCAGCTCAACCGGCACCATTCTCACTTTCATAACCGAATCGTGCAGGCTTGTTGTTATTCTTTCTAAATATTCAACAGCCTCTGCATATTTTTTGGAAGCATCAATATCTTCTATCCCTTCAAGACGTGTTTTAATAATAATAAGCTCACTTACAAGGTTCATTAAAACATCCAGCCTGTCAATATCAACCCTTACGGCTTTCCCTGTCTTTGTCTTATGGCTCATTACCTTTGACTTATTTCCTTCCCTTACACCTTCACCGTCTTTTTTATCACTTTGTAAATTACTTACTCCGAATAAATCTTCGTTTTCTTCTAACTGTGATTCATTAAGCTTTTCAGGATCTAAAGGCTTTATAATTACTTCTTTAACTTCTGATATCTGGTTTATTTCCTTAGAAAAAGTTGAAGCTTCTTCTTTTGCTATGCATACCACTGTAAATTCAAAATCAAATTTTTCATCCTCAATATCTTCCACCTTTGGCACTGACTTTATAATTTCTCCATGTCTTTCAAGGGCTTGAAAAATTATAAATGCACGGGCTGATTTTAAAAGACAGCTTTCATTTAAAACAACTGTTATTTCAAAAACATTCATGCCCATAGAATAAGCTTTTTTTACCGCATTTTGTTCAAACTCGCTAAGTTTGAACTTTGCCGTCTTATACACCGGCTTATCAGTTTTTTCTTCTTTCTCAATCTTTAAGGAAGGAGCCTTTTGACTGCCTTGGGCCTTTTTATCTAATACAGCATTTAAACTGTCTATTAAACCGGCATAGTCATTATCCCCTTCGCTTCCTGTATTTACAACGTTTTCTGTATAATTTTCCAAAGCGTCAAGGCATTTAAACAATAAATCCAGCAAATCAGGGTTAATTTTTAATTCACCGTTTCTAATGGCATGTAAAACATTTTCCATGTCATGGGTAAGTTTTGTCATTTTGCTAAACCCCATGGTTCCGGACATACCTTTTAATGTATGGGCAACCCTGAATATTTCATCTAAAACAGCTCTATCCTGAGGGTTTTGCTCTAAACTTAGCAGCGACTGGTTAAGCAACTGTAAATGCTCTTTACTTTCATCAATGAAAATTTCTAAGTATTGACTCATATCCATTATTCATGCACCCCCACAATTTTCATAATCTCGTCTGCTATTTCGTTAAGCGATGCCACAACATCCACCACACCTTTTAAAATTGCCTCTTTAGGCATTCCAAATACTATAGAGCTTTTTTCGTCTTGTGCAATAATATGTGCTTTATTCAGCTCTTTAAGCATTTTTACTCCTTCACTTCCATCCCGCCCCATCCCGGTCATTACAACTCCTACTACATTCTTATGTTTAGTTTCAGATACAGACTTCATTAATACATCCACCGACGGTCTGTGCCCGTTTACAGGCGGATCTTTTGAAAGTTTTAACCTAAGAACATTGTCAGCATTTTTATTAACCATTAAATGAAAATCTCCTGGTGCTATATATACATGGGCATTTTTTATAACTTCATTATCTTCTGCTTCCTTTACCCTAACTTTGCTTATATAATCAAGCCTCTCTGCTAAAGATTTTGTAAAACCCGGAGGCATGTGCTGCACAACTAAAAATGCAGCTTTAACATCCGGTGGTATTGAAGATATAACTTCTTTTAGTGCTTTAGGACCACCTGTTGATGTTCCTATTACGACAATATATTTTAATTCTTCCTCATATTTACTAAAATTTGTTCCCGCCAATACTTCTGTACCGTTATTTAACACTCTTCCCATTTTAAACATTCTTCCCACAACCTTCAAAAAATCAAATCTTTTTAATAAGCTTTCTCTGTTCTTGAAATATATAGCTTATTATTTTTTCCCTGGACTTGTCATCTATTTTTTGAAAAAGCACTCCGGCTTCGTATTTATATTTTCCTTTGCCAGCCTCGCATTCAGTAATCCTTACTATTTTTCCTAAAAACACTACTTTATAAGAATCATTTAAAAATAATTCACATTCAATGATATCCCCAACATTTAGTTTTTCTTCTATTTTTATGCACAATCCCCCGCCGCTTAAGTCCTTTGTTATTGTGTTTTTAAAACTTCTATCTTTATCCTGGACTGCCTTTTTAGAATCCACCACCCTGTAATTAACGGAAATCATGCATTCAAACCTGAAAAATTCCCTTCTTTGAATTTTTTTAATTTCATCCAATGCCTTTATTTTTAAAAGGCTAATGGCAGATTTTCTGCTCCTGTCTAAAACTTTTGCCTTGAATTTGTAAAAATTTTCTTTTTCCACAAAGTATACATCCAAAATGTTGCCCACTGATATAGGATATATTTTTCCTCCATATATAGGCGCTGAAACATAATAAGTCCCGTCACTGCAAGTCCCTTCAAACTGGCTTACAAGTTTTGGGCTTTCTTCCTCATCACTTAATACTATTTCTACTTTCATTCCTAATTTCAGTTGTTCAAAACCCATCTTCTTCACCTCTTTTGCTAAAAAGCAGTAAAAGATCACACTTAGCCACTTAAAATACTGACAAACCTGTTTACAAAACTTTTTATACCTGTCCTGCCTCCGCTATTATTAGCATTGTTATTTATATCTAAAAGCTTTTTGGATATTTCTTTAATTTGCTTTGCTGCCATGCTTTTTGGAAAGCTTATGGTAAAAGGCTGCTGTGCCTTAACAGCTTTTATCACCATGTTGTCTTGAAGTATGAAGCCTAAAGGCTGGAGATCTATTTCTAAAAATTTTTGAGTTACCATTGAAAATTTATTTATAACATTTTTGGCTTCAGTGACATTTTCAGCCATATTTATAATTAATTTTACAGTTTTGCTGCTGTACCTTTTTGACACCGCCTTTATAATTGCATAAGCATCTGTAATTGAGGCAGGCTCAGGGGTTGTAACAAGAATCACTTCATCTGCCGCCATGACAAAATTCATCACGCTATCAGAAAGCCCTGCACCTGTATCAATAAGTATTATGTCCGAAATTTTATCCAAAAGTGCAATGTTGGCTAGAAATTTTTGAATCTGATAATTATCAAGCTTTGCCAAATCCTCAATACCTGAACCGCCGGCAACAAATTTAATGTTTCCAGGACCTTCTGACAACACTTCAACAATATTTTTATTATTATATATAACGTCCACCAATGTGTATTTAGGCACCACACCAAGGAGTACATCTATATTTCCCAAACCTAAATCCGCATCCATAACTGTAACTCTTTTTCCCATCTCACTTAGGGCAATGGCAAGATTTATTGTTATATTGGTCTTTCCAACCCCGCCCTTACCACTGGTTACAGTAATTACTTTAGCTGACTTAAGGTTAACTTTATCATCAACTTTTTCTGCAGGTTCTTTAATTTTTAAATTACCTATAATTTCCCTTAGTTTATTTGCTTGATCCATCATTGACTAAATGCTCCCTATTAGATTTTTTGTTATTTTGTCGATATCTGCCAACTCTATATCATCTGGTACATTTTGTCCGTTTGTTACGTAGGATAGCTTTTTGCCGGCATACTGTTTCACATTAAGTATAATCCCTAATGAAGGAGTTTCATCCAGCTTAGTAAAAATCAGCTTGTAATTTCCCAAAAAACTGTAGCTGTCAATGATTTCCCTGCAATTATTCATACTTGTAGTTGTACTTAAAACCAAAAATATTTCGTCCGCACCCACTTCTTTTACCAAAGCCTTCAACTCATTAAAATGAGGCTTGTTTCTGCTGCTCCTTCCGGCAGTATCAATAAATATGATATCTTTGTCCCTGTAGCCTTCAATTATATCCTTTATTTCATTTAAGGAATATACCACACTTAATGGCATTCCCAGTATATCAGCATAGGTTCTGAGCTGTTCTACAGCCGCAATCCTGTAAGTATCTGCCGTAATAAGCCCTACATCTTTCTGGTGGTTTAAAGCATAGTCCGCTGCAATTTTTGCCAACGTAGTGGTTTTTCCCACTCCCGTAGGTCCTACAAACATAACCACCGTAGGTTTGCCGTCTTCCCTGAGTTTTATTGTCTCTGGCTTTCCAAGCATCCCGGATATAAGATTATGAAGTATTAACGCAGTATTGTTAACACTTATATTTGAATTGCACCTTTCCTCCACCATATCCAATAGCTGGCGGATAATTTTTGTGTCAACTTCGTTGTTTTCAAGGTTGTTTTGAAAGAGTTCTATAACTTTTGAAACTTTTTGATTTGTTAACTCCTTGTCCAAATTTTTACCAGGTCTCTGGACTTCTTCATATATTTTTTGAAGTATGTTTTCCATACTATTAACCTTATTCTCCAACAGTATGATTTTTTCCTCTTTTTCTCTTGATTTACTTACCGGCTCATTATTACTATTCCAGTTCTTATCATTGCTGCTGTAAGAGGTTGTATTGGATTTCACACCGGGATATTCATCAATGGCAGCCAAAACCTCAATCATGGGCTTTGACATAAATTTTAAAAAACCCCTCTGCCTTATCTTCCTGGTGTTTAATATTACTGCTTCGCTTCCTAAATCCATTTTTACTTTTAACATTGCTTCCTGGGTATCTTTCCCTATATACCTTCTTATTTTCATTAAATACTCACCGTCCCAACAGCTTGAACCTGTATATCAGGATCAAGTTCGTTATATGATAGCACTACAAGTCCTGGTATAGATTGATCTACAAGCCTTTTAAAGTATAATCTTACAATTGGTGACGCTAGTACTATAGGCTGCTGTCCTAAGTTTATAAGCTTTTGAACCTGCTTTGACAAATTATTTATAATTGTATTAATTATTCCAGGTTCTAAATTTATAAATGAACCTGTTTCAGTTTTTTGAACTGAATCCATAATTACCTGCTCAAGTTCCGGATCCAGTGTTATAACAGATGATTGTTTTTCCTTCATAAACCTTCTGGAAATAGCCCTTCCTAAGGCCTGCCTTACATACTCAGTTAATATGTCGGTGTCATTTGTTGTTGGAGCATAATCTGCTAATGTTTCTAGAATTGTTACCATATCTCTTATTGATATACCCTCTTTTAAGAGGTTTGCAACAACTTTTTGAATTTCCCCGATTGTCATCACCTTAGGAACAAGTTCTTCCACTATAGCAGGGTAATTTTCCTTCACTTTTTCTATAATTGTCTGGACTTCCTGTCTGCCGGTAAGTTCATGGGCATGTCTTTTAATTATTTCAGTAAGGTGGGTAGCAATGACAGATGGTGGATCCACCACAGTATAACCCAGCATTTCTGCCCTGTCCCTCTGGGACTCATCTATCCACACAGCCGGAAGACCAAAAGCCGGTTCGGTGGTGTGAATTCCTGTTACCTCTTCTTCCACCACTCCAGGGCTCATTGCAAGGTAGTGGTCAAGCATTAATTCCCCGCTTGCCAGCTCAACCCCCTTAATTTTTATAACATATTGGTTAGGACTTAAAGCTATATTGTCCCTTAGCCTTATTACAGGAACTATCATTCCCAAATCCAGTGCCAGCTGTCTTCTTATCATAACCACCCTGTCAAGTAAATCCCCACCCTGGTTTACGTCTGCCAAAGGGATTATACCATACCCAAATTCCAGCTCTATAGGGTCAACTTGAAGGAGGTTAACCACATTTTCAGGTTTTCTTATTTCCTCTACTTCACTTTCTTCAATCTGTTCTTCCTCTTGTTTTTCAAACTCTTCCATGTGTTTTGTAAGTATTATTCCTATAATTATAAATATTGTACCTAGTGTAATAAATGGCAGTGTAGCCAGAGGAATAGCCAATAACATACAAAAGCCGCCGGCTATAAAAAACACTTTTGGGTTATATAATATCTGCTTTCTTAAATCTTCGCTTATTCCGTCATCTGATGCAGACCTTGTAACTATAAGGCCTGTTGCAAATGAAATCAAAAGAGCCGGAACCTGGCTTACCAGACCATCTCCAATGGTAAGTATTGTATACGTCTCTAAAGCTGAACTAAAATCTTCCCCTCTTATTACAATTCCTATTATTAACCCACCTATTATATTAAGTATGGTAGTAATAATACTTGCTATGGCATCCCCTTTTACAAACTTTGTTGCCCCGTCCATAGCACCATAAAAGTCTGCTTCCCTCTGGACATTTTTTCTTCTTTCCCTTGCCTCCGCCTCACTTATAATTCCGGCGTTTAAATCCGCGTCAATAGCCATTTGCTTTCCTGGCATTGCATCTAGTGTAAATCTTGCTGCAACCTCTGATACCCTTTCAGTTCCCTTTGTTATAACCAGGAACTGGACAATCATAATAATCAAAAATATTATAAAACCCACCACCAGGTTTCCCTGGGCTACAAAAGTCCCAAACCCTTCAATTACCTTTCCGGCCTCACCTTTGGCTAAAATTAAAGTTGTAGACTTTATATTAAGGGACAACCTGTACATTGTAGTAAAAAGCAAAAGGGATGGAAATATTGAAATTTGCAGTGCCTCTTTTGAATAAATAACATTTAACAATATTATTAAAGCTGCCGATATATTAATTGCAAGCAAAACATCAAGTAGCCCGCTTGGAATGGGAATTATTATAATCAAAACAATTACAACTATTAAAATGGCAACTGACATATCTCCAAATCTCATATATTACCCTCCTTTCTTACCACTTTTTAATCCATATACAAAGGCCAGTACTTCGGCAACAGCCTGATAGAGGTCCGGGGGTATTTTTTCCCCCACTTCAACGGTATTATAAAGGGTTCTTGCCAAAGGTTTATTTTCAACAATTTCTATCCCGTTTTCTTTAGCTTTTTCTTTTATCCTTAAAGCCATGTAATTCTGCCCCTTTGCCAAAACAACAGGGGCATCTGAAATTTTTATGTCGTACTTTATGGCAACCGCATAATGAGTAGGGTTTGTTATAACAACATCTGCCTCAGGTATACTCTGCATCATTCTCCTTAAAGAAATTTGCCTTTGCTTTTGCTTTATCTTTGATTTAATTTCAGGATTACCCTCCGTCTGTTTATACTCCTCTTTTAATTCCTGTTTTGTCATCCTGATGTTTTTTTCATATTCCCACCACTGGTATCCATAATCCAAAACTCCCAGGGCAAGGAGGACTATGCACATTCTTATTGCAACATTTGTAGCGGTAACCCCTATGTAAGCAGCTATACTTACCACATCCATATCCATGGTTTTTAATATGCTGGAAACTTCACCTTTAAGGTAGGAAAAACCTATTGCTCCCACCACTACTATTTTAAAAATTGCCTTTATCAGCTCTGTCAAAGATCTTGTCGAAAAAATCCTTTTAAGCCCGTTTAATGGATTAAGCCTGTTTAGTTTAATCTGCAAAGTTTTGGTTGTAAACAAAAACCCTACCTGTGAATATCCTGCCACAAGTCCTGTAATTAGCGCTACAGCAAGTACCGGAAGTATTATTTTTATAAACATCAAACTAACCTGTGAATATAGCTTAACCATTCCCCTTATGGAATAAATGTCTTCAACACCTTGCCACTGGGAAAAGAAAACTTTAAATATCTCTAAAATTCCTTCATAGATATAACCTCCAAAAACCCTTAGTGTAATAAACATACAAAGCAAAAGTATCGCCGACGTTATTTCCCTGCTTTGAAGTACCTGTCCCTCTTCCCTTACTTTTTTACGCTTTCTGGGTGTGGCTTTTTCAGTTTTTTCACCACTATCTGCAAAAAGCTGGAGATTTACAGGTACTAATATTGGTTTTATTTTTTTTAATTTAATTAACTGTGATATAAAGTAATATCTTTTTTTCATTTTGGAGTCATACTTTCTAAAAAGTTGTACATTTCTCTATCCATCCCTTTTATCAAGTATTCCAAAAGGGATACAAAAATGGGCATGGTAAGCACCATAACTGATAATCCTAAGAAAATCTTTAAAGGCATTCCAACCATAAATACATTAAGCTGGGGTACAGTTTTTGAAACAATACCTAAGGCAACATCTGAAATCAATACTGCAGCAACAACAGGTCCGCTGATTTTAAATGATATAATAAAAATATTTCCAAAAACTCTTATAACGTCATTAATTACTTCTTCACTAAATAAAGCCTTTCCTAAGGGAACAAAATCGTAGCTGTAAAAAAGTGCTCTGATTAAAACATGGTGCCCGTTACATATAAGAAAAATTAACATGCAAAATATGAAATAAAAAGTTGACGTAATGGGTACCTGGATATTGCTTAAAGGATCCACAACATTTACAATCCCAAACCCTACTTTCATGTCAATAAGCTGGCCTGCTAAATGAATTGCAGTAAATATCGCATATGATACATATCCTAAAGTAATTCCTACCAAAAATTCCTTTAGTACCAGAAGAAAATACTCAAAAATATTTGAATAATACAGCTCATCCTCAATTTTTAGGGAAGTAACAAGCATCAGGGCTAACATAAATGAAAAACCTATTTTAAGGTAAACAGGAACGTTTCTCCTGCTAAAAATGGGAGCTATTACAAAAAGCCCGGTCATTCTTACGAAGATTAACAAAAATATTTCTATGCCGTTTAATAAAACTCCTTCTGGTATAAACAATTTTTTGCCCCCCGTTTTTTGTAATTTCCCACCTTAAGTAAGCCTTGTGAATAATTATGCAATATCTTTTTATAACACTTTATTTTATAACACTCTAAATTTAATAAAGGACAATACTTTTACTTTATAAACTGATTTATATTTGCATATATTCCCTGGGTAAATTCAGTCAACACTTTAAGCATCCACGAACCGAATATTGCAATACCGCCTAAAACAGCTAATATCTTAGGAACAAATGTAAGGGTCTGCTCCTGAATCTGGGTTGTTGCCTGAAAAATACTTACAGCCAAACCTACAATCAAACTCATTCCCAGCATAGGTGCTGCCACATATATCACCGTCAAAAGAGCCTTTTGCGCCAAATCTATTACCATACCCTGATCCACTTAAAATTCCTCCTTTGTGTAACAATTTCTAAAAGCCAAAAAGTTTTAAGTAGCAAAACTGTTTATTAAGGACTGGGTTATAAGATTCCAGCCGCCTACCATTATAAAAAGCAGTATTTTAAATGGCAGGGATATCATAACCGGTGGAAGCATCATCATACCCATTGACATTAATGTACTGGAAACCACCATATCAATGACAAGAAAAGGTATGTATATTAAAAAACCAATTTTAAAAGCAATTGCCAATTCACTGATTAGAAATGCCGGAATTATTATAGTAAGCGGCAAATTAGGAATATCTTCTTCATTAATGGGAGTTTCCATTCCTGATAAGGACACAAAAAGTCCTAAATCTTTTTTTGATGTCTGCTTTATCATAAAACCTTTTATTGCCTTAGAAGCTTCTTCTATTGCAGCTTCCTGTGTAATTTCTTCATTTGCATAGGGCTTTAACGCATTATCATTTATGTCTTTAAGTACCGGCTGCATTACAAATAAACTTAAAAACAAAGCTAACCCAATCAAAACCTGATTTGGAGGCATTTGTTGGGTTCCCATTGCATTCCTCAAAAAGGACAATACAATTATAATCCTTGTAAAGCTTGTCATCATTATTAATATAGAAGGTGCCAGTGCCAATATGGTAAGAAGCACTAAAATTTGTACCGCATTGGTCACATCTTCAGGATCATCTGAAGTATCTAAAGTCAGTCCTATCCTGGGAAACTGTATTGTTTCCGGTTCAGCATGGACATTTGATATAAATATTGCAAAAACTAATACTGCCAATATTATTACCTTAAGATAATTCAGCTTTATTTTCATTTGTATATCCATCCCCATCTTCTGTCTTTTTTTCTGACTGTAAATCTAAATTAAATTCCTTTAATTTTTTTAAATTTCTTTTAATTTTTTCTCCATTAAAATTCTCAAAATTCCCCTTGGATATATTTTTATGTGAATTTTTATTGTATTCATTTCCATCTTTTACTTTAAAATTACCCAGACACTTTTGAAAAAAATCTTTAAAGTTTACAATATTAGAATTATCCTTTTTTATGTCTTCTTTTTCCTCATTTATGTCAATGGTTTTTAGCATTTGAACATTTTTACCTGAACAGGATATTAATATAAACTCATCAGCTACTTTCACTAAATGCAGTTTATTGTCAAAACCCAAACTAACCGTTTCTATTACAGTAATGTGTTTCCCTTTCATAATACGACTTGTCTTTTTTCCTATGTATTTTGTAACTATATATGCCAAAAAAAGTACTGAACCAAAGACAAGTACAAATGCAATTCCGCTAACAAGGCTTTCCATTTGTAACTTCCTCTCTATTAGATGAAATTTTTAATGCTTATTTTATCCTAAAACCTTCTTTACCGCTTCAACTACCCTTTCTGCCTGGAATGGTTTAACAATAAAGTCCCTTGCCCCTGCCTGGATAGACTCTATAACCATTGCCTGCTGCCCCATGGCAGAACACATGATAATTTTTGAGTCACCATCAATTTTCTTTATTTCCTTCACCGCTGCAATGCCGTCTAATTCCGGCATTGTAATATCCATAATCACCAGATCAGGTGAAAGTTCTTTAAATTTTTCAATTGCTTTTGCACCATTTTCTGCCTCTCCTACAACTTCATACCCGTTTTTTGTCAGGATGTCTTTAATCATCATCCGCATAAAAGCTGCATCATCAACTATAAGTATTTTTTTACTCATTGATTATCCTCTCCTTAATCATGGTCTGTTTCTATATTCTCTTTGAAGGATTAATTATGTCAGTTATCCTTACTCCAAAATTCTCATCTATTACTACAACTTCACCCTTTGCTATTACCTTTCCGTTTACTAAAATATCCACCGGGTCACCTGCCAGCTTATCCAATTCAATTATAGAACCCGGTCCAAGCTCTAGTATTTCCCTTATATATTTTTTTGTCCTGCCCAGCTCCACTGTCACTTCTAAAGGCACGTCCATAATAAGGCTTATATTCTTTCTTTCAAAAGATATAAAATCTTCATTAAAGTTTTCAAAACTAGCCGGCTGCACATTCACAGATTCATGCACCTTACCACCACCTGAAAAGCTGCCACTTCCACTTTGATGCATATATGCCTGATGCTGCGGTTGCTGGTATTGCTGTCCTTGGGGCTGCTGTGGCATTTGGTATTGTGCCCCTTTATACTCTTCCTCCTCTGACAACGCTTGCTGTGGCTCCTTATGCTGTTCTTGTGATAACTGTTTCCGTAGGGCTTCTTCTTCCTCAGCATTTGTCTTTAAAAGGTTTGCAACCATTTCCTTGGCAAAATCAATGGGTATAAGCTGCATTATTTCACTATCTATAATTTCTCCTACTACCATTTTAAAAGATACTTTAACTACATTACCTGAATCTTCAAATGCCGAATCCCGACTTTCTGAGTCAAGTCTTAATGAATATGCTTTAGGCGGTGAAATATCTATCCTTTTATTAAAAACAGATGACATGGAGGTAGCTGCCGAGCCTATCATTTGGTTCATGGCTTCTGAAATAGCACTTATGTGTAAATCTGATATTTCCTGCTCATCTACACCGCTGCCATCCCCGCCCATCATTAAATCGGCAATTATTTTTGTGTCCCTTTCCTTTAGNNTTAACGTATTCTACTTTTGTGGCAACATATAAATTCTCGTATTGTTTAGCCATGTCTTCCCATGACACAACTTCAACAGTAGGTGTAGTTATAGAAACTTTTTGACCAAGTAGTGAATGCAGTGTTGTTGCAGATGTTCCCATACTGATGTTACCTATTTCACCTAATGCATCTATCTCCTCAGGGGTCAGCACATCTTTCCCTGCATCCTGGTCATTTTGCAAATCACCTGATTCTGTATCTCCGCTAAGCAGAGCATCAATTTCGGCTTGTGATAACATATCATTCAATTTATACTTCCTCCTTTCCATCTGTTTCTACAACTTCAGTTACTTTAACAGCTATCTTGTTTTTCATAACTCCAGGGGTTGCATAGAATTTCAGCAATTCACCAACCAATACTTCCAAATTGTTGTTTAGATTAGTATCCAAAGGAATTACATCTCCTGACTGCAGCTCAAGAAAATCATTCACTGAAATTGTAGTCCTGCCTAAAACTGCTTTAACCGGTACTTTTGTATTACTTATTTTCTTTTCAATATTTTCTTTAATATCTTTTGGAACTTCCTTTTCCTCATCAGAAAACCAAAACCTTGTACTTAATTTAGAAACCACAGGTTCTACAACCATATGAGGTATACATAAATTTATCATTCCTTCTACTTCACCAATTTTTGCCCCTAAAGTTATTAAAGCTATGGTTTCATTGGCAGATACAATCTGGGCAAACTGTGCGTTAGTTTCTATTTTTTCAAGTCTTGGCTTTATTTCTATAACATTTTCCCAAGGCTCTCTCATTAAATTTACAGTTTGTATAATTATCCTTTCTATAATGGCAATTTCCACTTCTGTAAAATCCCTCAGTTTCTCTAAGGTATTCCCCTTACCTCCTAAAATCCTGTCTATAAGCGCATATGCAATTGAAGGAGAAATTTCCAATATTATCGAGCCTGGCAATGGCGAAAAATCAATAACTGCAAGCAATGCAGGGTTTGATATTGAGTTATTAAACTCATTGTATGTAACCGCCTCAACTGAAATAACTTCAACCTGCACAAGAGTTCTTAAATATCCGGAAAGAAAGTTTGTTATAAGCCTTGCATAGTTATCATGTATTATATTTAAAGTCTTGATATGATCCTTTGCAAATTTGTTTGGTCTTCTAAAATCATATAACTTAACTTTCTTTTCCTCTTTTTTATTATTTATCTCATATACATCTATCTCACCGGTGTTTAAGGCTTTTAGCAATTCATCTATTTCGCTTTGCGAGAGTATGTCTCCCAAAAAAAGCACCTCCTACTGATAAAACCATTGTTCAAAAACAATAGTATATATTATATTTTCTTTGCTGTTTTCATTGGATAATAAAAACTCATTCATTAATGCTGTTAATTCTTCCCGTGCTTTTTCTTTAAACTCCACATCTGCCACATCATCAACGGTGAGCTTTTGAAAATATGTACCTACAATTTCCTGAAGTTTTCCTTTATTTGCTTCAATTTTAGCAGTTGTATTTTTTATCCCTTTGACTTTCTTAAAGTAAGAAAGTTCCACACTCACTACAATAACAGATGCCTTCCCTGAATCTTCACTTTTTAAATTGAAGGCAGTTTTTTCATCAAAAAGCTTCTCCTTTATGAGTTCTTTTTCCGAAGGTATCCTGACATTTTGATTATGAGGATCTTTGGCGCTTACAGGGTTTGAATTCTGCCCAAGCCACACATACCCTGCCAATAGTGCAAGAGTTAGCGACAGAACTGCAACTATACTAATAAGAATAATGAAACTTCCTCTACTTTCCAATTTTATGCCCCCTTTAATGTTTTAAATTGACTTTATATTGGGCAGCAAGGCAATAAGACAGACTTTACATAATGACAATGTAATAGGATAACTATTGATGTTGTTTTATAAGGGAAATAATCCTGCTCTTATACTGTATTACCTTTTCCACAATTTCTTCAACACTTTCGGCAACAACTATTTTCTTGCCATTTGTTGTAGTAATGACAGTATCCGGAGTTTTTTCAAGAGTTTCGATATATTCACAATTTAGAACAAACTTAGAACCATCTAACCTCGTTATATTAATCATAATACCTCTACCTCAAAAACTCAATAGTAATTTTATAACTTTATGAGAAAAATATTCTTTAATGTAAATTTATATGTAAAATATGCTGGTCTTTGTAGTTTTTTAGGCTTTAAATATGTTTTTTGAAATATTTTGAGTGGTAAAAAATTATGATTTTCATGTCTTTAATTCTATTCTACCTAAGGTGGGAAAAATCCTCCCACCTTAAGCAGAAACTTTTAACTTTTTTTATTTACTATCGTTTTAAGTTAACCAATTCCTGAAGCATTTCATCTGATGTGGTTATAATTCTGCTGTTTGCCTGGAATCCTCTTTGAGTTATAATCATATCACT
>LFRM01032533.1_pt1 | contig 52597 bp, 58 predicted proteins | sample 618341 | NCBI WGS metagenome assembly LFRM01 (sample SAMN03654438, study PRJNA283298) | anaerobic digester metagenome | isolation source: pool of bioreactors CSTR01a, CSTR02a, and CSTR03a thermophilic anaerobic... | place: Denmark: Kgs. Lyngby | collected 2014-05-21 | reverse complement strand
GGGATATAAAGTAATAACCATTATCTTACATTTTGGTGCTTGACATAGGTTGAAATTTTTTTCAACGCTACTGATACCAAATAAAACATATCTTTTATGTAAACTAAAAAAGCATAAAATAGATCTCCCAGAGGCAATTTAAAGGTGCTTTAATTTATTTGCTTCGGGAGGTTATTTTAAATGTATGGCTGCAGAAAAAGAAATCTAATTTACCTGATCACAGTATTTCTTTTATTATTTTTTCTTTTGCTCCCCCTGGAGCTAAATATTAACCTTGATAAAAATCTTCGACTTTTTGAAGGTCAGCAGCAAAGTTTTGATTTAAAATTTCCACTGGATCTTTATATTAAGGCTGACAAAGACGGAATTATAAATCTTAACGGCAACCCGCTCAGTTGCAACGAATACAGCCGCCTGGCGTTCCACAATAACATCCTGCTACAGGGTTTAAATACGGGAAGCGTAAACCTGGAACTCAGCCTCTTTAAAGGCCTTATACCTATTCGACAGTTAACTGTAAATGTTTTACCGGAAATGAAACTGGTTCCGGGCGGTCATTCTATCGGCATTAAACTATACGATGAAGGAGTAATTGTTGTAGGGTATTATTATATAGAAAAAGATAGCGATGTTTTTTCTCCTGCAGAAAATAGCGGGGTGTTAATTGGAGACGTTATTGTTGCCGTTAATGGGCGCAGGGTAAAGGATATTGACATGGCGGCTGAGATAATAAAAGCAGAAGCGGAAAAGGGTTCTTTAAATTTTACAATCAAAAGAAGCGGGGAAGAGATACTAAAAGAGGTTACTCCATATTTATGCCCAAACAGCAATGAAAAACGGATCGGTCTTTACATCAGGGATACTGCCGCAGGAGTGGGCACGCTAACTTTTTATGACCAGGAGAAGGATTGCTATGGCGCACTAGGTCATATCATTACCGATCTTGATACAAATACGGCCATAGATATTAGCAATGGTCTCATTGTAAAAGCGGATATTATCAATATAAAAATGGCCCAACGCGGTCAGCCGGGCGAAAAAGCGGGAATTTTCAGGGAAGGTACGGATATACTGGGAACGATCAATAAAAATACAACTTTTGGTATATATGGTAAAATAAAGTATATTGAAGACTATGAAACACCTTACCCGGATCCTGTGCCTTTGGGCTTGGCCTTCCAGGTCGAACCGGGACCCGCCGAAATACTGACAGTAATTAAAGGGAGTAAGATAGAAAGTTTTAAAATAGAAATTGAGAAAGTCGCCAATCAGAATAAACCTGTTGATAAAGGAATGGTTATCAGGATTGTCGATGAAAAGCTGCTGGGAATCACCGGCGGCATCATACAGGGTATGAGCGGCAGTCCGATTATTCAGAATGGGCGCCTTGTAGGTGCGGTAACACATGTGTTTGTAAATGACCCCACAAGAGGGTACGGGATTTTTGCCGAATGGATGGTTAAAGAAATGGAATTTATACCGGTTTCTTGAATTTACAGATCAATTTAATAAAAATAATTTTTGATAATCTAAAAATATATTTTGTAGAAAAGAAGGAATTACTTACCAAATGTCGAATAATTATATCTAATTGAAACAAATCTTATAAAAAGGGGGCTTTTTCATGCTTAAAATTCTCGTAGCTGATGATAATCGAGAATTTAATGATCTGTTGTCAGAGTATCTAAGCAAAGAAGAAGACATGGAGGTGGCCGGCAATGCCTATAACGGCAAGGAGGTCCTTGAAATAATAAAGGAAAAACAACCCGATATTGTTCTTTTAGACATTATTATGCCTCATCTCGACGGAATCGGGGTTTTAGAGGAACTCAATAAAATGGAACTGTCGTCAAAACCAAAAGTAATCATGCTTACAGCCTTTGGCCATGAGAATATTACGCAAAAGGCGGTTGAGTTGGGAGCGTCGTATTACATACTTAAACCATTTAATTTGGAAATCCTGGCTGAAAGAATCCGTCAGCTCGGCAAAGCACAGCCGCAGGGACAGAAATCTTCTTCATCATACGCTGTAACAAATATTCCGGCAAAAAAAGAAAAAGACGATTTTATAGAAGAGATTACTCAGATTATCCACGAGATAGGCATCCCTGCCCATATTAAAGGGTATCTATACCTGCGCGATGCTATCTCTATGGTGGCCGAAGAAATTGAACTGCTAGGGTCGGTTACCAAGATTCTTTATCCCAGGATTGCACACAAATATGAAACAACCCCCAGCAGAGTGGAGCGGGCGATACGCCATGCCATCGAAGTGGCCTGGGCCCGGAATAACATTGAAACAATTAAGAAATTTTTCGGCTATACAATCAATACAGAAAAAGGAAAGCCCACCAATTCTGAATTCATAGCACTGGTGGCGGACCGTATCCGCTTGAAAAACAAAAAATATGAATATAAAGTGCTCTAGACAGCTTTGTTTCACTAATTATAAATGCAGCAGGGAATTATGGCAGGGGTGGCCCTTCGGGACGCCCTTTTTATTTATGCAGTGGGATCATGTATTTTTTACACTTTTTGTTTAAGTTTGTTGTCAATTAAACATACTAAAGAAGAAATGGATAGTACTATTACCGGCACACTCAAAATGGACCGTAAAACAAAAATGCTTTGTAAGAGGCTGAAGGCTGGAGATATTGCTCTCATCGCCCACAGGGACCTGGATGAACTTGCAGCGCAGGATCTGGTAGAAAAAGGTATTAAAGCTGTAATCAATGCCGATGATACCTTTAGCGGGGAATATCCGGCTTTGGGCACCAGTTATCTTCTCCAGAGAGGTGTCTTTATCCTGGATCACGTCGGTGACGGAATCTTTTCCAGGGCGCGGGAGGGAGCAATCGTATCTATTGTGGGAAACAGTGTCTACTGCGACGGTGAAATCATTGGCCAGGGAAGAATTATTGATCAAAAATTACTGGCAAAAAAATATGCGCTGGCGGAAAAAAATCTTAAACGCCAGCTTGATCTATTTGTCCAGAACACTTTGGATTATGCCCGAAGGGAAAAAAGCTTGATTCTGGGTAACCTTGAAATACCTGAAACAAAGACAAAGTTGTCAGGCAAGCATGTTTTAATTGTGGTAAGAGGGAAAAATTATAAACGGGATCTATGGGCCATACGTTCGTACATTAAGGAAGTAAAGCCTGTGTTGATCGGTGTAGACGGTGGAGGCGATGCTATCTGCGAGCTGGGCTTTAAACCTCATCTTATCATAGGAGATATGGACAGTGTAGAGGACAGTACTTTAAGAAAAGCGGGAGAAATTATTGTTCACGCCTATCCTGACGGCACGGCACCGGGAATGGAACGGATTAAACGGCTGGGCCTGGAGGCAAGTATTATACCGGCTCCGGGAACAAGCGAAGACCTGGCCTTTTTAGTGGCCTATGATCAAAAAGCAGAGTTGATTGTTGCTGTAGGCTCGCATTCTCATATGATCGATTTCCTGGAAAAAGGGCGTAAAGGAATGGCTTCCACTTTCCTGGTACGCTTAAAAATTGGCGATAAACTGGTAGATGCCAGGGGACTGGCACATCTTTACTGCGGGGGTGTGAGGTGGAAATATTTGTCAGCCCTTCTGGCAGCTGCGCTTTTCCCTGTAGTTGTACTGGCGATGATGTCACCCCTGGTACGCCATTTTTTTTATCTCCTTTCTTGGAGGTTCGGTCTCCAGTAGTTGATTTAATGAGCTCTAGCAGGGCCGTCATCCCAGCCTGGGACGTGAGGCGGAAGCTGCTGATCACGGTTGATTTAATAGGGCAGGTATCACAACAATGGACCAGCAACAAAACCAGATTATATCTTTAATTGCTGTTTTTTTGGCGCTGGGTATAGGGATCCTCATCGGAGCTTCCATGGGTGAGAAGGCGCTTGTCTTGCACCAGCTTGCCTTTATTGAGGAATTGAAGGGAGAAATCATGCATTACAAGGAGGAAATAAATAATCAATTTGCCTCTTTTTCCAGGCTGCAAGAGGAGCTTTTGCACTGGGAGTTGCTGGAAGAAAAATATCTTAATTCATTGCTAATCGAGAATAAACTGCAAGATGTAGTTATCAAAGTTATCGCTCTGGAGGGAATAGAAACAGGGCTGGAAAATTTTTTGCTCGATAGCGGCTCTGCTTATCAAATATTTGTTTACACGGAGGCGAGCCGGGAAGTCCCCTTTTTTATCCAAGAGGAGGCTGAAATATATATTCTGTCAGGCTCCGGTAATCCGGATGAGTATTTAGCGGTTGTTTTGGAAAATATACAGCAGCAGGGTATGTTAATTATCAGGGTAACAGAGGACTTAGATGAAGAAATGGCGCTAAATGTCGCAAGCGACAATCTGTCCTTCCCGACAGTCAACAGGATCGATAAATTTTACAATAAAGTAAAGCTCCTGGAGTTGATACAGGAGCACCTCCGGAAAGTGGGAGGTTGGTAAATGCGGGTCTCAGCCATTATCCCCGCTTATAACGAAGAAGGATGGGTGGGTAAAACTGTTCTGGCTCTGCGCGAACTTTCGGAGATCAACGAGATTATTGTAGTTGACGACGGCTCTACGGACGGGACTTACCTGGAAGCCTGGAATGCCGGAGCCACTGTATGCCGTTTTTCTTCCAACAGGGGCAAGAGCCGTGCTTTACGTGAAGGAGTCGCCCTGGCGCGAGGTGATGTCCTGGCTTTTGTTGACGCTGACCTTTGCGAGACGGCGTTGCAATTTCGCAGACTTATTTCCTGTATTGCTGCGGACCGGGCAGATATGGCGATAGCTTCTTTTGGTGCCAAAGGAAAGAGAGGACTAGGGCTAGTAAGAGCTCTTGCTTACTGGGGGATCCGTTATCATACAGGACAAAGTATGAACACCCCCCTTTCCGGACAGCGCGTTTTAAAAAGGGTCCTATGGGACTCGTTAAATTTCCGCGCGGAAGGTTTTGCTGCGGAAGTGGCTCTTACCATTGAAAGCCTGAAAAAAGGGTTTAGGGTCATAGAAATCCCCTTGGAGATGAACCACCGCGTTTGGGGTAATGACTATGCATCTTTTATGCACAGGGGAGGGCAGTTTTATGACCTTATCAAATTATTTTGGAAAAAAGAATATTAAAAGGGCGGAAAATGGTGCAAAAGATTTTACTGTCTTTTATGCTGGTTTTGATTCCGGTAACCTTGACCTATATACTGACTCCTTTTTATATTAAGCTGCAGGAAGAAAAGAATTATACTGTAAGTAACTACCAAGGAAAAAGAGTGGCCACAGCCGGCGGGGTAATTTTATGGCTGGTTTTACTATCTGTATATCCTCTTTACTATTTTTATCCTGGTGTGGAGCCACTAACCCTCCGAGTTATGTTTTTTTACGTAACAGGGATTACCTTTCTGGGACTGTTGGACGACTTCCGGGGAGACAAAAAATGTAAGGGTTTTCGGGGGCATTGCAAAGCGTTGTGGGAAAAGCGAGTAGTCACCACCGGGCTGGTTAAAGCTGCCGGCGGTTTTTTGCTGGGGGCTTCGGCCACGGCACTGGCGGGCGGGGGAGGCTGGATTGAATGGGTTGCAAAGGGAATCTTTCTATCTTTGTTTTCCAACTTTTTCAACCTCCTGGATACAAGGCCTGCCAGAGCTGCCGGGATATTTTTATTTTTTTCGCTGGTTTCCATGCTCATTTTCCGTGAACTGTTGTTCATATTATTTCCCTTGTGGAGCGCGCTGTATATTTACCTGTTGCAGGAGTTGGCAAGGCGAATCATGCTGGGGGATACCGGCGCCTACTTGCTGGGAGGCGCACTCGGCTTCCCCCTGGCTTTAAGGCTTACAATGGGGCAAATTATTTTATTCAATATTGCCATGATAATTTTACATTGCTACTGTGAAAAATTCTCCCTGAACAAGTTTATGGAAAGTAAGAAGCTGTTTCATTTTGAGGCTCTAAAAGAGGAAGATAAGAGTGATCAGTGCTGAAACTGGAACGGTAGAAAAGATTATATGGTCGAGAGAGGGAATCCAGTGCCTGGAAGTAAAGATAGGTGACAAAAAAGAAAAAGCCCTGAACTATCCCTTTCTTACCGGCACAGCTTTACCGGGGCACTGCGTGTTATTAAACACCACCGCTGTCAACCTTGGCCTGGGAAGCGGCGGTTATCACTTTGTAATGGCCAATTATGCATTAAAAGAGTTGTCCTTGAGGCCCGGGGGCCATATCATGAAATTAAGATATACACCCCTGCAGTGCAAAGTCCAGGTCTACGAGGAGCTTTTAGACAGCAGGGGATCTGCACTGGCATGGAACAGTTACGAAGGATTAAAAGGCCTGCCTGTTGTTATCGGTGAACTGCACAGTATGGTGGCACCCTTTATCCTGGCCATGAAGAAGTTGCAGCCTGGTGTGAAAATTGTCTACATAATGACCGACAGCGCTGCTCTGCCAATTTACCTGAGCGATATTGTTTTCCGTTTAAGACGAGATTCTTTACTGGAAGGGACCGTAACCTGCGGCCATGCTTTCGGTGGCGATCTGGAGACGGTCAATGTATATACTGCTTTGATGGCCGCCAGGGAGGAGTTGAAGGCTGATGTTGTTCTCCTTGCTCCGGGGCCGGGGGTTGTCGGCACATCCACCCGTTACGGTTACAGTGGCATTGAACAGGGTGAGCATATTGATCGTGTGCGGAAGATGCAGGGCCTTCCCATAGTTATCCCCAGGATCAGCTTCGGTGATTTGCGAACCAGACATTTTGGATTGAGCCATCATACGATAACCGCCCTGAGTGAAATCACTTCACAAAGAGCCTGCATTCCGCTGCCTCTCCTCGGCAGGGACAAGATGCTTTTGCTTTACAGGCAGTTTAAAAGTGCAGGGCTTCTGGAAAAGCATAGAATAATCGTGATTAAGAAACCAAAAAATGTCACTTTTTACAATGAGGTGAACTATACCTTTAACACAATGGGAAGGGGGGTTAAGCAAGATCCCGTCTTTTTTGCTACAGTAGCAGCAGCAGCCTGTTTTACGGAAAAACTCCTTACCTGGGATTAATTTTTTTACAGCGGCAAAAAACATATTCACCTTCAGGGAAACATATCTATCATTAAAAGGACAACCCACAAAGAGGTTATGAATATGTTTAAAAGGCTGCGCAGGGCTTTTCTGGAATATATTAGGGAAAATTCGGGCATATATACAGTTGTGACTATCTTTTTTTTGGTCGGGCTTGTCTCAGGGGCAATTGTAGTAAGATTTTTGGATGAAAAACAACTGGTAGAGCTCGGCACGGCGGTATCCGGTTTCCTGGAAGGGCTGAAAAGCGGCGCCAATGAAGTATTAATGCCGCTGGCACTCTTGAAGTCCTCTTTGCAGAAGAATACTTTGTTCATCATTATCGTCTGGGTCCTGGGCTTTTTATGGATGGGTTTTCCTCTGGTGCTGGCTGCCGTAGCCGTAAAAGGTTTTGCCCTGGGTTTCACCGTTGCCTTCATCGTTTCCCGTTCTTCTTTAAAAGGTTTGGTCTTTTGCCTGGCAGCTCTTTTACCTCACAATTTGTTGCTGGTTCCGGCTTATATCCTGGCAACAGCTGCGGCTTTAACCCTGTCGCTATTAAAATTTAAAGATCGGCTGGGCAAGAGACGTATAAATAGGAGTAAATATTACCGCGATTACTGCTATTTTATGGCTTTAATTTTTATTTTGATCTTATTTGGCGCGTTCGTGGAAGCTTATATAACTCCCGTCTTTATGCGCTTGGCTGCTTCTGTTATCTGAACCCGCAAGTCAATTTATTAGGGATATTTTTTTTTAAAAAAGGATTTTAAACGAGTATGTGGAATAAGTTATAAGAATTGCTGGATTTTAGTTAAAGGGGATAGTGCTGGATGGAGAGGATATTAAAGGATTTTATCTATTACCTTTCAGTAGAAAGAGGACTTGCCGACAATACGCTGGATTCATACCAGAGGGATTTGAAAAAATATTTGCAGTTTTTAAAAAAACATAATATTAAAGATTTCCATGAGGTTTCCAGAGCGCATATCTCCCAGTTTCTACTGGAACAGAAAGAAAAAGGCCTGGCCCCTTCTACTTTAACCAGAAATCTGGCTTCTATCCGCTCTTTTTACAATTTTCTATTGAGAGAACAGATTATTCAAGAAAATCCTGCGGCAGAGCTGGAATCTCCACGGACCGAAAAAAAGCTTCCCAGGGTTCTTTCTTTTAAAGATATGGAGCGGCTGCTGGAACAACCGAAGACCGGGGAAGCTATTGGCTTGCGGGATAAAGCGATGCTGGAGTTGTTATATGCCACGGGCATAAGGGTTTCTGAACTGGTTTCGTTGAGTTTAAACAACGTGAATATTAAAATGGGCTTTTTAAGGTGCGACGGAAAAGGGAACAAGGAAAGAATGATACCATTGGGCTCCGTTGCCATCAAAAGCCTTCAAGATTACCTTCAGTACGGCAGGAATAAGTTAATAAAGCAAAAAGATGAAAAGGCTCTTTTTATAAACCAGCACGGGAAAAGGTTAACCAGGCAGGGCTTCTGGAAAATATTGAAAAAATATGCCCTTAAAGCCGGTATAAGTACGGAGATTACCCCCCATACCCTGCGCCATTCTTTTGCCACGCATCTGTTGGAAAACGGCGCAGACCTCCGTTCGGTCCAGGAGATGCTGGGCCATGCGGATATATCTACGACTCAAATTTATACTCAGATAACCAGGCGTAAAATTAAGGAAATTTATGATCAGACACACCCGCGGGCTTAAGTAAGGGGGGAAACTACAATTCAAATTAAAAGATTTTTTATCATCGTTTTGGATGGCGCAGGTGTGGGAGCTTTACCGGATGCTGACTTTTACGGGGATCAGGGAAGCAACACCCTGGGCCATGTTATTTTAAAAAAGAACCCGTACCTGCCAAACCTTTTTGAGTTGGGCCTTGGGAAGATACTTGCCCTGGAGAAAGTAAACGGTGGTAAAAGGCCACAGGGGGCTTATGGCAAAATGGCCGAACTCTCACCGGGGAAAGATACTACCACAGGCCACTGGGAGTTGGCAGGGTTGACGGTGTCCAAGCCCTTTCCTCTTTACCCAAGGGGGTTTCCCAGGGAAATAATAACGGAATTTGAGAGGTTGATTGGCCGCAAAACCCTGGGCAACATTCCTTTTTCAGGTACGGAAATAATAAAAAAATTGGGAGAGGAGCATTTAAAAACAGGGTTTCCGATTGTCTATACTTCTGCGGACAGCGTATTCCAGGTAGCCGCGCACGAAGAGATTGTTCCCCTGGAGGTGCTGTACAGATGGTGTGCGGAGGCGCGCCGGAGAATACTGGTAGGCAAACATGCCGTAGCCAGGATTATTGCCAGGCCTTTTAGAGGCAAGCCGGGCAGTTTTTATCGTACCGAGGGGAGAAAGGATTTCTCCCTTCCGCCTCCCAGTGTAACCCTCCTGGATCTGGTTAAACAAAACAGTTACGAAGTGTGGGTTGCTGGGAAAGTTAAAGATATCTTTGCCGGAAAAGGTGTCACCCGTCATCTGCCGGCTGCAGACAACAGAAGCACGATGGATGCGGTTATCACCGCCCTGGAGAGTAATTTCCAAGGTCTTTTCTGGGCTAATTTTATTGATTTTGACATGCTTTACGGCCATAGGAACGATGTGGATGGTTATGCCAGGGCACTGGAGGATTTTGACCTTTTTTTGGGAAAAGCCTTAAAACTTTTAAGAAAAGGAGATATGCTGGCTATTACGGCCGACCATGGCTGTGACCCGACTTTTAAAGGGACGGATCATACCAGGGAATATGTGCCGCTGCTTATCTACAGTGAAAAAATCGTTCCCTGCGATTTGGGAATAAGGGAGAGCTTTGCGGACCTTTCTGCCACGGCGTTAGATGTTTTGGGTTGTAAAGGAAGGCTGCACGGCCAGAGCTTCGCTAAAAATTTATTTAAGGGGATAATTCAATGAGAGTACTCGATTTAATCATAAAAAAAAGAGACGGTGGGAATCTTACTACAGAAGAAATAGAATTCCTGATTAGCGAATTTACCAGGGGCGATATACCTGACTACCAGATGTCGGCTTTTTTAATGGCCGTTTATTTTCAGGGTTTAAATGCCAAAGAAACTACCGCTCTTACCACTGCGCTGGCAGAATCGGGCGAGATGATCGATTTTACTTCCCTTGGGGCGCTTGTCGCAGATAAACACAGCAGCGGAGGGGTCGGTGACAAAGTAACCCTCGTCCTGGCTCCGTTGGTGGCAGCAGCCGGAGTCCCAATGGCCAAGATCGCGGGAAGGGGGCTTGGCTTTACAGGAGGCACGATCGACAAGCTGGAAAGCATACCCGGATTTAGTGCCCGGTTGCCGGTGGAGAAATTCATGGAATTAGTCCGGGAAAATAATCTGGCCATTATGGCGCAAACGGAAAGGCTGACTCCGGCTGACGGGAAGCTGTATGCGTTAAGAGATGTAACTGGAACGGTGGAAAATATCTCGTTAATAGCAGCCTCCATAATGTCAAAGAAAATTGCTGCCGGGGCCGGCGCTATTCTGCTGGATGTTAAGATGGGAAAGGGGGCTTTTTTGCAGAACAGGGAGGAAGCTTTTCACCTTGCGGAGACAATGGTGCGCATCGGCAAAGAAATTGACCGGCGCGTGGTTTCGGTGGTTACCGATATGAACCAGCCTCTTGGACGGGCTGTCGGAAATGCCCTGGAGTTAAAAGAAGCTCTGGCTGTTCTCAGAGGAGAAGGGCCTGCGGATGTAGAGTATTTAAGCATTCTTTTAGGCGGCTACTTGCTGGCCCTCGTCGGCAAGGTAAGAAATCCTGAAGAAGGGCAGGAAGTCCTTTCAAGGTTACTGAAAAACGGCGCGGCACTGGAGAAGTTTAAACAATTGGTACATTCCCAGGGAGGCGATGTCTCCTGTCTGGAAGACCCTGCTCTTCTACCCGGGGCAAAAATAATTAAAACAATTAAAGCTTCCAAATCCGGGTACCTCCACGAAATCGACGCAAGGAAGGTTGGCAATGCAGCTACCATCCTTGGGGCCGGCCGTTCCGTTAAAAATCAAGGGATCGACTATTCTGTCGGGATCGTCTTGAACCATAAAATTGGTGATATGGTGTCCGAGGATGATATCCTGGCTTATATTCATGCCAATAACGAAGAGCAGCTTAATTCAGCTTTAAACGAGCTTGCCGGCACCTTTGCCATCGCTGAAGAGACGCCCGAACCACCACCTCTTGTTTATGGTGTAATCCCTCCGTTCCCCAGCTAGTCATGTTAACCCTTTTATCTTTCAGGTCACAATGGGGTGAAAATAACTCTTTAGAACCTACTGCCGCTCGAGCAGCAGATTGCTGTTGGCGGATCTCTCCAGCCTGTCCCGTACCAGCATTACGCAAGCTGTGAAACGATTACCTTGAGCCCTGCTGAAAAAAAGAAGTAGGGCTTTTTTTGTATCATTTTATTTGCGCTGGAGAAAATAAAGGCAGGAGGGATTAACATGAAAACCAAGGATTCGCGCTTGTTCTGCTTAATAATTTCCTTTACGCTTATTTTTTGCCTTTGCCTCTGTACTTCATTTAATCAAGTTCAGGCCTATGACCAGACGATACAATCCAGGGCAGCCCTGCTCATGGAAGCGCATGCGGGAGAAATTATTTTTGCACATAACGAGCACGAAAAGCTTTTTCCTGCCAGTGTGACTAAAATAATGACCTTGTTACTGGCCCTGGAGGCCCTGGAAACAGGTGAAATTGGTCTTGAAGACGAAGTGCCCGTTTCAGGGAATGCCGCCTCTTTCGGGGGTTCGACACTGTTCCTGAGCCAGGGAGACATAGTGGATTTGGAATCCTTGTTAATCGGTATTACGGTGGGGTCAGGCAATGATGCTGCAGTAGCCGTGGCGGAGTATATGGCCGGCAGTGAGGAAGCTTTTGTGGAGCGCATGAACAAAAGAGCCCTTGAATTGGGGATGAAAAATACAAATTTTGTCAACTGTACGGGCTTGCATCACGATGACCACTATACCACTGCTTACGATGTCGCTTTGCTGAGCAGGGAAATAGTTAAGTATCCCCGGTTTTTTAACTGGAGCAAGATATGGATGGATGAAAATTTCCTGGAAGGTAAAATTAAAAGTGAAAAAGTTTATTTAAGCAACACCAACAGGCTGATACGCAGCTATCAAGGCTGCGACGGGATTAAAACAGGTTTTACCAACGAGTCGGGACACAGCATTTCGGCTTCGGCCTTGAGGGGTGAGACACGTTTTATTGCAGTTGTCCTTAACGCCCCGTCCAGTGACATCCGCTATGAAGAGGCAGTAAACCTCCTGAACTATGGTTTTGCTAACTATAGTAATATTCCACTGGCAGGTAAAAAAGAAGTCGTCGCGCGCCTTGCCGTAGAAAAAGGCACCTTAAGAGAAGTGGATGTTGTTACCAGTGATATTTTGTGCCTGCTTGTGAAAAAAGGCGAGGAGCCCCATTATACAACAGAGATCGTTCTTCCGGAAAGCCTTGAAGCGCCCCTATCATTGGAAGAAAAAGTAGGAATGATGCGGGTTATGGAGGGGGAAACAGTGTTAAAGGAAGTTGACCTGGAAGTATCCCAGGAGGTTAAAAGGGCATCGCTGCCGCAACTTTTTCGGAGATATATGGAAATATGGTTAAAATTTGGCCGCTAATATTAAAAAGCCCTGCAGGGGCTTTTTTTTTGCAGGAAATTACAGATAGAACGTAGAATTATTTTCCAGTGAAGCTGTGATAGGGGGATTCAGATGCAAGTCCAGATCATTAGAAGAAAAAAGAATCTTATTGTTAGGCTAAAAGGAGAACTGGATCATCATACATCTTTAACTTTTCGTCAGGCCGTGGAGAAAGAGCTGGAAAAGGAGATTATTCAAAACCTGATTATAAATATGGAAAACCTGACCTTTATGGACAGTTCGGGTATTGGAGCGATACTGGGGCGCTACAAGCAGTTCAGGGACAGGGGGGGCAAAGTCGTTATCTGTGGTTTAAGCAGGCATAATAAGAAGATCCTGGAGATGGGCGGCCTGTTAAAAATAATACCTGTCTGCACCGATGAGCGGCAGGCACTGGAGAACCTAAGCTAAAACAGAGCGCAGCGGCATTTCTCATTTACCTTGTCAAAGCAAAGGCGCAAAAACACATGCAAATTCTGCATCCAATAATGAAAGCATTATCTTAGGATCCATATATTTATCTCTAATCTTTTAAGCGGGAGGTGTAACTGGTTTGTACCATTACAGGCCAGGCAAGCAGATGAATTATATGATGCTGGAAGTACCGGCGAGATCGGAAAATGAAAGCTTTGTGCGGGTTGTCATCGCTGCCTTTGCAGCACGCCTTGACCCCACGCTGGAAGAGGTTAACGAAGTTAAAACAGCCGTTTCAGAAGCAGTTACCAACAGTATCCTGCATGCTTATGATGATGACCGGGGTCTTATTAAAATTAGGGCCTTTGTGGAAGATAAAAAACTGTGGATTGAAATAAGCGACAGTGGGAAAGGAATTGATGATATCGCCAGGGCCCGTGAGCCTCTTTATACAGATAAGCCGGAATTGGAGCGTTCCGGTATGGGTTTTACAATTATGGAAAATTTCATGGATGAGGTTGTGATCAGTTCCTCACCCGGTAAGGGCACAGTCGTTAAAATGTTGAAGGTTTTTAACAAAGTTGCTGAAAGCAGCCATTAAAAGGGGTAGAAAAGACTATGCCGGAGATAACAGAGAAGGAATTACAGGACTTATATCTTAAAACAAGGCAAGGGGATCCTGAAGCCCGGGAAAAAGCGGTCAGCTATAATCTTCCTCTCGTACATGCCATCTGCAAAAGGTTCTATCCCCTCGAAATACTTGATTACGATGATCTTTTCCAGGAAGGCTGCATTGGTCTGCTAAAAGCATTGACAGGATATGATCCCGAAAGAGGTATAAAATTTTCTACCTACGCCGTCCCGTTCATACTTGGAGAAATAAAAGCGTGTCTAAGGCGCAACGGGCATCTTGTCAAGCTCTCCCGCTCATACTATGAGCACTACCGCCACCTCCTCAACAGCAGGGAAGAGTTGGCGCAGGAGCTTAAACGCCAACCACGCCTGGAGGAGCTTGCTGTAAAAACCGGACTCCCGGTGGAAGAAATCGTGTGGTTGATGGATTTGCAAAATCCGGCTATCTCCCTACAGGAAAAAGGTCATGCTGAAACGCTGCCCGAAGCACAGTATGGCGACATAAACACAGAAATAATTGATAAAATAACTGTCCATGAAAAACTAAGTCTTCTGCCTCCTCGTGAAAGGCAGATAATCGTATTACGTTACATTGTGCAAAAAAGCCAGGAAGAAGTTGCCCGGATTCTGGGTTTATCTCAGTCCCATGTTTCCCGCCTCGAGAGGCAGGCTATAAAGCTTTTAAAAGAAAATAAATAATCTAAGAGATAGACGAAAGAGTATCGTCTTTTTTTTTGCCTTTTTCCAGTTTCGGCTATGAATGCAAATTCAGGGTTTTTTTGTTGTTATAAAAAAAATAATAACGAGAAAAATAAAAAAGAAACTCTCCGGGGGGAAGTCATGTGAAAGGCACTCATTTTTTTATGCTTATTGTAATTATAATTATCCTGCTAATGACCGTTTTTACTTTTATTTTGACCTTTTCCTTTTTTCCGTACGAAGAGCCGGCTCCAAAACGTTCGAGGCCGGTAATTACCAGGGTAATTACCAAGGAGATGTTATCCGGGTCGCAATACATTGGCGAAGGGACAGAATAGAAGAAAAGCAAAAGAGGAAAACTACTGTTAGCTTGATTTAAATTTTAAAAAAGGAGAATGATAATGGGAGTTGCAAAAGTAATCGAATTGATCGGCGAGTCGACTTTAGGATGGGAAGACGCTGTCAAGGATGCGGTAAATAGGGCTTCTAAAACGGTGGATAATATCACCGGTGTGGAGGTCTTGAACCTTACGGCTAATATTGAAAATGGTGATGTATCAGAGTACAAAGTTAACGTAAAGCTGGCTTTCGGTGTAAGGGATTAACCGCACTCCCCCTTCTTTAAAACAAATATATTTTTTGTTAAGGGGGTGCAGAGCAATAGACGCTAAAAAAAATGATGAGATTCTGGTTAATCCAAACTGGATAAAAGACTGGAACAAGTTGAAGCAGCCCAAACCTCCTCTTTTAAAAAATATTATTTATGCTTTCCTCTTTGGGGGGGGTATCTGCACTATCGGGCAGGCAATCCTTAACCTTTTTGTTACCCTGGGCGTGCCGGAAAAGCAGGCCGGAAATCCTACCGTGGCAACTGTAATTTTTATTGCGGCAGTTATGACCGGATTGGGAGTCTTTGACGACATCGCCCGGGTGGCCGGGGCCGGCATCGCCGTCCCGGTAACGGGTTTTGCCAATTCAGTGACCTCCATGGCTGTTGAGTTCCGGAGAGAAGGGCTGGTTCTGGGCACTGGTTCCAAGATGTTCGCCCTGGCGGGTTCCGTGATTGTTTTCGGAGTAGTAACGGCATTTTTTATCGGACTGATATCAGCCCTGATTTAGCTCCAACCGGTATAAGGGAAAGGGGGCTGTCCAAAGCAGATTGCAGAGTTATACTATAGAGAGAAAAATTGGCAAGCAGAGTGTTCTCCTGGACAAAACAGTAACGCTGGTCTCTTCAGCGACCGTAGCCGGCCCCAAAGAAAGTTTGGGGCCTTTGTCAGCTTTTTTTGACCGTAGCTACAACGATACTATTTTAAAGGAAAAAAGTTTTGAGCGCGCTGAGTGTCATATGATGGAGGAAGCGTGTCACCTGGCGCTTGCTAAAGCCGGGCTTTCTCCTGACGATATTGATTATTTTATCGCCGGCGATCTGTTAAACCAGGTTATCAGCGCCTCCTTCTGCGCCAGGAGGCTGGCCGTGCCTTTTCTGGGGATCTATGGTGCCTGTTCTACTCTGACGGAAGGCTTATCCATCGGCGCAATGCTTCTTCAGGGCGGTTTTGCCAGGAATATTCTCGTGGCCACTTCCAGTCATAACTGCAGCGCTGAGAGGCAGTATCGCTATCCCACAGAATACGGTTACCAGAGACCCGGGTATGCACAGTGGACCGTTACCGGGGCCGGTGCCGTCGTATTAAGCTCAGAAGCGGGGGAGGGGCCGCGCCTGGAGTCTATCACCATTGGGAAAGTCGTGGATGCCGGGATAAAAGACCCTTTTGCTCTGGGAGTAGCCATGGCGCCGGCAGCCGCCGATACAATTTATAACCATTTTGTGGATATGGCCAGAGAGCCTTCTTACTATAACCTGATTCTTACCGGAGATCTCGGGGGAGTTGGCAAGAAGCTAAACGAGGATATTTTAGCCGGAAAAGGTTATACAATTACCCCCAATTATTCCGACTGCGGGGTGTTGCTGTATTATCCTCACCAGCAGGTAGGTGCCGGAGGGAGCGGCTGTGCCTGTTCAGCCCTGGTGTTCCTGGGTTATTTTTACGAAAAAATGTTGAAAAAGGAATTGCAAAGGGTTTTGTTGGTGGCCACAGGCGCACTCCATAGTCCCACGACATATTTGCAAAGGGAAAGTATGCCGGCTATTGCTCATGCCGTATCCCTGGAAATTTAAAATAGCTTTAGTAAAAGAAGGTGTTGTTTTGGGAAGTTACTGGACAGCTTTTTTAGTCGGCGGATTAATCTGTGTAATTGGACAGCTTTTATTTGACCTGACGCCTTTTACGCCCGGGCATATATTGACCGGCTTCACTGTGGCCGGCGGTATTTTAGGGGGGGTGGGTCTTTATGACCGCCTGATCGAGTTTGCCGGAGCCGGTGCGCTGCTGCCGATTTCCAGTTTCGGCAATGCGCTGGCCAAAGGCGCCATGGCTGAGGCGGCAAGAAGCGGCATCCTGGGAGTTTTGACGGGAATGTTCGAGTTAACATCCACGGGGATCACCTCGGCAATAATTTTCGGGTTCATTATGGCCATAATCTTCAATCCAAAAGGCTAGATGATAGAGGCAGGCGAAAAAAAACGGAGCAGAAAAGACCGGTAAACCTTAAAATTGAAGATAATATCGCTTATTTCAGCCGTAAGCTGGGCATGGATATCAGTTTTGATGTTGTGTTAAGGGAGTTTAAAATCGGGCGCAAGAAGGTCGCTTTTATTTTTATTGACGGCTTTGCCGACTCCGATATTATTACTCTGATTATGCAAACCCTCCTGGAAGCAAAACAGGAGGAGGTTGTACCCAATACTCTGGAAAAAATAACTTCAAAATTGCTGCCCTATGGCGAGATATCAATAATAGACAACCTCGAAGAGGCTGTCAAGGAGGTCCTGGCCGGCCCGCTTGTTTTCCTTATTGACGGTGAGGAAAAAATTATTGCTGTAGATACCAGGAAATATCCTTCCCGGGATCCGGATGAGGCTGATATTGAGAAGGTAACCCGCGGTTCCAGGGACGGCTTCGTGGAAACATTGCTCTTTAACGTTACACTAATCAGGAGAAGGATAAGAGATCCCCGGTTGCGAACGGAGAGCTTTAAACTGGGCCGGCGTTCTTTAACGGAAGTGGCACTGCTATACATAGAAGATATTGTTAACCCTGAAATTTTGGAAAAAATCAGGGATAAACTGTTAAAAATAGATGTTGACGGTTTGCCGATGGCTGAAAAATCGGTAGAGGAATTTATTACTGAGGGCTTCTGGAACCCGTTCCCCGAAATCCGCTATACGGAGAGGCCGGATGTGGCCGCGGTTCACCTTTTGGAGGGGCATGTGTGCATTCTCGTCGATACTTCACCGTCTGTAATGATTGCTCCGGTAACCCTGTTTCACCATTTACAGCACGCCGAAGAGTTCCGTCATAACCCTATTGTTGGTGTTTATATACGCTGGGTCCGTATACTGGGGGTTTTTATATCTGTTTTCCTGGTACCTCTTTGGCTTATACTGGTAGAATACAGGGATTTACTACCCGAGATCCTTACTTTTATCGGCCCCAAGGAGTCACCCACCATACCGCTTTTTATACAGTTTATCCTAGCCAACCTGGGACTGGACCTGCTTCGCATGGCCAGCATCCATACGCCGTCTCCCCTGGCTACGGCCCTGGGACTTGTAGGGGCGTTATTGATCGGCGATATTGCTGTTACTGTCGGTGTTTTTGTCCCGGAGGTTTTGCTTTATATCAGCCTGGTTGCCATTGGCGTCTTCTCTACACCCAGCTGGGAACTCAGCCTGGCCAACCGTTTGGTACAATTTTTTCTGCTGGTTTTGACGGGTCTTTTTAATATTTACGGTTTTATCGCCGGCGTTTTAATTATTTTTTACAGGCTGGCCAGCACCCGCTCTTTGGGGATTCCCTATTTATGGCCTTTGTTACCTTTGGATATCAAGGCGCTGTTTAGTGTGCTGGTTAGAAAACCGGTTCCCATAAAGGGATTCAGGCCGTCCATTTTAAAGACGCGGGATGCTGATACTGCACCCCCGGGCGAGAAATAATTAGCTGTTTTTTGGAGGTAAATAATGGGAATAAAAATCGGTATACCACGTGCTCTTTTATATTACGATTATTTCCTTTTCTGGAGCACTTTTTTTGAAGGACTGGGCGCGGAAATAATCCTTTCACCGAAAACAAACAAGGAAATATTGAACAGCGGGATTAAAGCAGCGGTAGAGGAAACCTGCCTGCCTGTCAAGGTGTTTATGGGGCACGTGCAGAGTTTGGCCAGCCAAAAAGTTGATTATCTCTTTATTCCCCGCTATGTCAGTGTGGAGCCGCGCCGGTTTCTATGTCCAAAATTTATGGGTCTGCCGTACATGATCAAACAGTTAATTCCGGGAATTCCTCCTGCCTTGAACGTCGATATTGATATCCGCAAGCATAAGGGGGAGGTGCCTGAAGAGATGTACCGGTTGGGAAGGGTTTTCACTTTTAATCCCTGGAAAATCCGCCTGGCTTACAGGCTGGCCCTGGAAAATCAGGAGAGTTTTAAAAACAGGATGCTCCGGGGTTTACAGCCGGAGGAGATTTTTTTTAACAGAACGGATGCAAAAACAACCCGTACCCTAAAGCAGAACAGCACCTTACGCCTGGGGTTGATTGGGCATAGTTATAATCTCTATGACAGGTATATCAATATGGATATTATAACGAAGCTGCAGGGAATGGGAGCAGAAATAGTAACCAGCAAGATGTTCTCCGATCGGGAGATTAATCAAGGGTTAAAAAAGCTGCAGAAAGATATTTTCTGGACTTTTGGCAAAGAAACTATCGGCTCTGCCTATTACCTGCTGGAAAACGCCAGTGTTGACGGCATTATTCTTCTTGTTTCCTTTGCCTGCGGGCCTGATTCATTGATTATGGATCTGATTGAAAGAACTTATAAACGTGCGGAAAGACCCTTTCTAACCCTGGTGCTGGATGAACATTCGGCGGAAGTTGGAGTCATTACCAGGCTCGAGGCGTTTATAGAAATGCTGAAATGGAGGAAACAAAAGAATGAGAGTTACATTCCCGCACATGGGAAATCTGTGGATTGCCCTGAAAGCCCTATTTGAAAAACTGGGCCACGAGGTGATACCTCCCCCGCCGATAACCAGGAAAACGGTTGAGTTTGGTGTACGTTACTCCCCGGAGTTCGCCTGCCTTCCTTTAAAAGTTAACGTGGGAAATTTTATCGAAGGGCTGGACAAGGGGGCAGAAACAGTAGTGATGCTGGGTGGCTCCGGACCCTGTCGTTTCGGTTATTACGCTCAGGTGGAAAGGGAAATTTTAAAAGATCTGGGTTATCAATTCAAGATCATTGTTATTGAGCCTCCCATGGGGGACTGGGCAAGCTTTTTGCACAATCTGCAGCCGCTGGGAAATGGATGCAGTTGGAAGGAGATATGGGAGGCCCTCACCCTGGCCTGGGGAAAAATAATTGCTCTGGATAAAATCCACCGGGTTCTTTTAAAAGTACAGCTCTACAATCACCGCGATGCCTGGCGATGTTACGAGCAGGCGGTAAAAGCCATTAACGTCACAGATGAGAAAAAACGCTTGCGGGAAACAACCGTGGATTTTCTAAGGGCACTATCTTCTTTCAGCAAAAGCCGGAACAGGAGATGCCAATCCCTCAGAATTGCCGTTGTTGGCGAGGTTTTTACGATGTGGGAACCTTATGTGAATCTCAACTTGGAAAAGGTGCTGGGAGGCATGGGGGTGGAGGTCATAAGGAGCGTGTATCTCTCTGACTGGATTTGTGATAATGTTCTTATAAGCCCACGTCACCTGCTCAGGCGCATCAAGTTTAAAAAGGCGGCGAGGCCGTACCTTAACTGTTTTGTCGGCGGACATGGCTGGGAGTCTGTCGGTGACAGCATCATTTACGCCAGAAACAATTTGGCTGACGGGGTTGTCCACATACTGCCTTTTACATGCACACCGGAGATTGTGGCGCAGAGTATTCTTCCTGCCGTAAGTCGAGATTACCGTCTGCCGATTTTAACTCTTTCCCTGGATGAGCATTCTGCTCAGGCCGGTTTCCAGACGAGAATAGAGGCATTTGTGGATCTGATACGCGAAAAAAAACGAAGGGCCGTTAAGAGTTCTATGACCTGTTAACCTTTTTCGTCTTTACAGAGCAGAAATCTGGATGACGGTTTCTCTGAATTTTCAAGTTGTCCTGCCTTTATTTTATATTTTGTTATTATATGGTATAATTGACGAAAGAAATAATGATACTTTAAAAGATTTAAGGATTGTTATAATGAAAAACCTCACTCCCCTGATTAATACCGCACTTTCCAAGGAACTGCAGGCCCTGCTTTATCTTCTGGGGTACTGTTCCCAGCAAGGATTATTTAAAGTATATGCTGTCGGCGGTTTTGTCAGGGACCTGCTGCTTGGCCGGGAAAACCGGGACATAGACCTGGTCGTAGAGGGTTCTGCCGTAGAGTTTGCCAAAAGCTTGCTAAAAGCCATGCCGGGAACCTTGCGATCCTATGAAAGATTCGGTACGGCCACGCTTACTCTGAACAAGGGAATAGTCTTCGATATGGTCACCGCCAGGAAAGAATTTTATGCCGCCCCGGGCGCTCTCCCTGCGGTGGAACAGTCCACACTTAAGAATGATCTTTTTCGCCGGGACTTTACAATCAATACCATGGCCTGCGCGCTTAATCCTGGCGAATTTGGTATGTTCTTCGATTATTTCGGTGGCAGGGAGGATTTAGAGAAAGGCCTTATCAGGGTGCTGTACAAGCTTAGCTTTGTAGATGACCCTTTGCGGATTATACGGGCTATACGGTTTGAACAGAGATTTGACTTTGTCATCGAAGCAGATACGCTGTCGCTGATGACTAAAGCCATAAGAAACAGGCTCTGGGAAAAAGTAAGCAAAGAAAGGCTGTATAATGAAATAAGGCTTGTTTTTCGAGAGCCGAAGCCCTTGAAGGTTCTAACGCGTTTTAATGAACTGCACCTGTTCAAGGAGATTTTTCCGCGGCTCCTTTTCACTCCGCAGGTAAAAGAGAGGTTGCAGCAGCTTGAGTATGACCTGACAGAGTTTACACCTGAGGCCGGAAGCTGCAATTATACGCTTCTTTTTCTTTCTGCGCTTTTTTATGACCTGGCGGAGCATGATATCAATTTTCTCTGCCATTTAATGCGCCTTAAGAGGAAAGAACGCCTGGCTCTGCTTTCTATTCGGGCCAATGTCCCTTCTGTTTTGCGTCAATTAAAAGCGGAAACCGTCGGTCCCGCAGGTCTCCACGCCCTCTTCAAGGAGTTGCCGGAAGAAGGACAGCTTTTAGCAATAACCCTGGCCCCGGAACCCCGTATCCGGGAGCAGATCATGTATTACCGGGAGCATCTCAGGGGGAGGAGACCCTCAGTGACGGGAAAGGATCTTCTGGAGGCCGGAATGAAACCGGGGCCTGTTTTCAACAGGATTTTGTCAAAACTGCACGAGGCTGTTCTGGAGGGAAAGGTAAAAAATAAAGAAGAGGAGCTCAAGTTGGTCAGCTTATTAATGAAAGTAACAGGAGAACAGAGCGCTGAGAAATAGGAGGCAGAGCAATGCAGTTATTACAGTTTTTCCCTAATGATTTGCTGGTGCGCATACCTGCTTTACTTATAGCCATTACTTTTCATGAATATGCCCATGCCAGGATGGCCTATCACTGGGGAGATCCTACGGCTAAACACCAGGGCCGTTTGACATTGAACCCCCTTGCCCACCTTGACCCCATCGGGTTGCTTATGCTGCTGATAGTGAGATTTGGATGGGCCAGGCCCGTTCCCATAAACCCTTATAATTTTCGAGACCGCAGGAAAGGCCTTTTCTGGGTTTCTCTGGCCGGGCCGGGGATGAACCTGCTCCTGGGCCTTTTCTCTACATTTATACTTGTGTTGTTGACCTTGCAGGGTTCCGGCTCTCTTGTACGGTCGATCATGTGGAATTTAGTTATTTATAACGTTTTTCTCGCTGTTTTTAATATTATTCCTTTGCCGCCGCTGGATGGTTCAAAAATATTAACTTCAGTTCTGCCGGGCCGATACCTGCGCTTTTACTATTCAATAGAGCCTTACGGCCCCTTTTTGCTTATTCTGCTGCTGGTTTTCGGGCTGCTGCCAGTCATCTTGATTCCAATTTCCAATATTATTATTAACCTGTTCCATTATTTGGCTTTCCTGGTGATGAATTTTTAAACCAGATGATATGATCATAAATGATTTTTAGAAGGGATTGATGCTTTTTGTCAGAGAAAAAAGGTGTTATTTTAAGTGGAATGAGGCCTACGGGTAAGCTGCACCTGGGAAACTTATTCGGCGCCCTGGAAAACTGGGTAAAGCTGCAGGATGAGTACCGCTGCTTTTTCTGTATTGTTGACTGGCACGCTTTAACCACAGCGTATGAAGAGTCGTTAAATATTAAAGCAAATGTAAGGGAAATGGTTTTAGACTGGTTGAGTTGCGGGATCGATCCGGAAAAATCCGTAGTTTTCAAGCAGTCTGATGTAAAAGAACATGCGGAGTTGCATCTTTTGCTCTCCATGATAACGCCCCTGTCCTGGCTGGAAAGGGTGCCCACTTACAAGGAACGACTGCAGCAACCTGAGGGGCGCAACCTGGCCACTTACGGGTTTTTGGGATATCCTCTTCTGCAGGCTGCGGATATTCTTCTTTACAAAGCCGACGCTGTTCCGGTCGGGGAGGATCAGGCCCCGCATATTGAGTTTACCAGGGAGGTGGCACGCAGGTTCAATTACCTTTATGACCAAAAAGTTTTTCCTGAACCGGCCACTATCCTAAACGAATACAAACTGGTTCCCGGGCTGGACAATAGGAAGATGAGCAAAAGCTATAACAATGTTATCGAGATCTCCGTTCCACCGGAGGATATTCCATCCCATGTAAGAAAGATGATTACCGATCCCGGGCGTATCAGGAAAAATGATCCAGGAAATCCGCAGATATGCAGCATTTATGCTTTTCACCGCATTTTCAATCAACAGGAGCTAAGTAAAATTGAAGCTGCCTGCCAGGAAGGACAGATAGGTTGCGTTGAATGTAAGAATAACCTCTCCGGATATATGCAAAGCTACCTTGCGCCTATCTTTGAGAAAAGGCGAGAGCTGGAAAAAGATCCGCAGGCAATTGATGATCTTTTGGCCAAAGGAAGTGAAAGGGCCCGGGAGATTGCCGCAATCACGATGCAAGAGGTTCGTTCCGCCATAGGATTGTTATAGTATTTGGGGGAAGGATAATTGGTCATTTCAAAGACTACAAAAAATAAAAATGAAGAGGATTCCTATGTCGTAAAACTCCCGATTTTTGAAGGCCCCTTTGATCTCCTTTTTCATTTAATAAATAAGGAAGAGCTTAATATCTGGGAAATCCCCATGGCAAAAATAACGGAAGAATACCTGCGGTACCTGCATTCGCTGCGGGAGCTTAAAGTCGAACCGGCCGGCGAGTTTCTGGTTATGGCTGCATCGCTGCTTTATCTTAAATCTAAGCTACTTCTACCGCAACAATCCTCTTATTCCCCCGAAGAGGAGGCAGAGGCACTTTTTTTTGGCTCCAAAGAAGAGCTTGTCCGCAGCCTGCTGGAATATAAGCGCATTAAACTAATTGCCGCAAAACTAAAAGAGCGCGAGGAGCAGCAGGTAAGGATTTTTTTGCGATCTGCGGCTTTGCCAAGAGTTGTTATTGTTAACAGGCAATTCAGCTTTTACCCTCGCGATCCGGATGTTTTAAAAGATGCCTGGCAGCAAATAAAAAAGAGAAATGTTATAAAGGCGAAGACGGTTTCCCTGCCCGAGGAAATTCCTTTCAGCCGCAAGCTGCAGGATATCATTTCCAGAATAAAACAAAAAGGAGCAGTAAACTATTACCTGGATGATTTTTTAGAAAAAAAGGAAAAAAAAGAGATTGTGCTCACTTTTTTTGTACTGCTGGAGCTGGCAAAAAGAGGGAAAATTTCCTTGCAGCAGCGTAGGATCTTCGGGAAAATATCCGTGTTACGCCCAATAATCAGAAAATAAAATGGAGAAGGCTGGTTTCATGAAGGAAAGAACTAAATCGAGTCAGGCTCTACCGGCAACGGCTATCCTGGAGGCCGCTCTTTTCCTGAGCCATGAACCTTTATCCCTGGAAACATTAAGCCGGTTATGCGGGACAACCCCTCAGAAGATCAAAGAATCCCTGCAATGGCTTAAAAAAGAACTGGAGAAAGAGGAAAGAGGCCTGGTGCTACTGGAAACTGAACAGGGATATCAGCTCGGGACCAAACCGGAAACGGCAGCTTTTGTAGAACGTTTATTTGCCGAGGAAGAGTATCCCAGCGCTCCACTTTCCCGCGCTGCATTAGAAACGCTGGCCATCGTTGCCCTGAAACAACCGGTAACCAGGTTGGAGATTGAGCATATCCGGGGAGTAAAGGCTGACGGGGTAATTGACAACCTGATCAAGAGGAGATTAATCAGGGTTACCGGACGCAAGGAAACACTGGGTAGGCCTTTGCTGTACGGTACTACAGAGGAATTTTTGCAGTACTTTGGCCTCAAGGAAGATTCTGAACTGGAAACGTTAAAAAAATTATGGTTGGACGATACTGTTTTTCCTGAAGTTGGAGAAACTAAATAGAAAGACTATATAATCAAGCAGGTGCCTTCTATGCGCTTTGCACTCCCCCTGTCTTTCTATCTATGGTTTCTCTTTTTCGTTCTTTTACCCGCCATTCTGTTCCTGCCGCTTAAGATACGAATATCATTTGATAATTTGCGGAAAGATAGTAGTGTCTCTTTCCAATTGGCATTCTATCTCCCTGGGCCGATCTTGATTGGCAGGTTTAAAAAAAATATTTTCATCCCAAAGATAAAAGTTGCCTCCGGTCTAACGTTACAGAGCATCTGGAAAAACTACTGGGGAATATTGACAAAAACTCGCCTCCATAAACTTTTGTCTATAGCGTGCCGTTTTGCTCTGGCTTCAAGATGGAAAGTTATAGACATTAAAATTAAAATCGGGATCGGTGAAGCTGCCTGGACAGGACTGCTGACAGGACTGCTCCGGCAGGTGGCGGCGGTTGTTTCCGGATACCTATTTCAGGTGCTGTCTATGGAGCAAAGGCCGCGCTTGTTGGTTTACCCGTCGTTTGGGCCGAAGGGATTTGTTTTTTCTTTCCATGTTGAATTTTACACAAGCATGATCAGCATTTTTTATTATTCCACCTTACTTTTATATGAAGCAGTAATAAGACCTAAAAATCAATATCTATGGAGGATGATAATATATGGCAGATCACCCCATACAGGGCTTGATGATAACCGCCATGGAAAATTTAAAGGAAATGGTCGATGTTACCAAGGTAGTGGGCGATGCAGTAGAGACTCCTGACGGTCATGTCATTATCCCTGTATCGAAAGTGACTTTCGGATTTGTTACCGGGGGTTCGGAATTCGATGCGGGCGAAGAGGAGAAAAAAGCCCCGGCGCAAAACCAGCAGGCCTTTCCCTTTGGCGGCGGCAGCGGAGGAGGGGTCTCCATTCACCCGATGGCCTTCCTGGTGGTAGGTCCTGGTGAAATAAGGCTATTGCCGGTCGATCGCAGCGCTATTTTTGAACGACTGATTGACCTTGCCCCGCAGGTGTTTCACTACCTGCAAGAGCTTATAAAACCGGAGGAGGAAAAAAGAGCGAACATTAAGCTATAGCTTGCCTGTAAAACAGAGTCGGGGAGTAGCAGTCACCCGCTCCAAACCGTTACTTTTATCATAATAAACCCAATAGCAGAATAAATATATGTATAATACTACCTCCAATAGCAAATCAAAGGGCCTGAGACAACCCGGAGGGATAATGTTAAGAAGAGTTATCGCCAGTTTTTTGCTGCTGTCCCTTTTATTTTTTCTAAAGTCCCCAGTCGGGGCAGAACCTGCGGTGCCGGAAATTTCGGCTGAAGCAGCAGTGCTCCTCGACTGGAACAGCGGACGGATCCTTTATGCAAAAAATCCTCATTTGCCTCGACCCAACGCCAGTACAACCAAAATTATGACTGCTGTCCTGGCTTTGGAGAGAGGACAACTCGATGACGAAGTAGTTACAAGTGCAAGAGCTGCCGCTACCGGCGGTTCTTCGATCTGGCTGGAGGAGGGGGAAATAAAAACGCTGGAGGAGTTGTTACTGGGGCTAATGCTGCGTTCCGGTAATGATGCCGCCGTTGCCATCGCAGAGCATATTTCCGGCAGCGTGGAAAGTTTTGCGGAGTTGATGACGGAAAGAGCCCGGGAACTTGGAGCACTGAATACTTCTTTTCGTAATCCTCACGGCCTGCACCACCCTGAACATTACACCACCGCTTATGATCTTGCCTCTATAGCCGCACATGCCATGGGAATGAAAGAATTCCGCCGGATTATAGCTACGCCGGACACGGTAATATCCTGGCCGGGGCATCCATGGGATCGTTTTTTATACAACCAGAACAAGCTTTTTGCTATGTACCAGGGGGCGGAAGGGATAAAAACAGGCTGGACGACACCGGCTGGCCGTTGTTTTGTCGGGGCAGCCGTACGCAATGGCCGCCGCCTCATCTCTGTTGTTTTAAATGCGCCGCAATTGTGGGAGGATACTGTCGCCCTGCTGGATTACGGTTATAACGAGTATCAATATAAATGTATCCTGGAGGAGGGGCAGTATCTGAAAGCAATAGCAGTTGAAGATGGGGTGACCGAAAAAGTGGAAGCGCTGGCTTCCCAAAGTTTTAGCTACCCGTTCAGGGAGACGGAGGAGGACAAAGTATCCTACCGTTTTATTCTAAATGAACCTTTAAAACCTCCTCTCAAAAAGGGTGAAAGATTAGGGGAGTTGGAGATTTGCTTTGAGCAGGAAGTAGTAGGTTTAATTGATTTGGTTGCCGGGCATGATGTTAAAAAAATCAGTTTCTGGGAAAGGCTCAAAAGAATGCTCGGGGGGAGAAAATAGGGTGGTAAATTTACTCTGGGCCGGTATGATTGTTGTGGCTATTGTTTTTGCAGGGTTGAACGGGAGAATTGAAGTGGTGACACCGATTATTTTTAATTCAGCAGAAAAAGCCGTAACTATTGCTTTAAGCTTAATCAGCGTTATGGTCTTCTGGCTTGGTATCATGAAAATCATTGAGAAATCAGGTTTTATTCATATCGTTATTTTTTTGCTCAAGCCGCTGGCCTACTGGCTGTTTCCAGGCATCCCGCGACAACATAAGGCCATGAATGCGATGCTTATGAATATGAGCGCCAATCTTCTGGGTATGGGTAATGCCGCTACACCTTTTGGGATTAAAGCGATGGAGGAGCTACAAAGTTTAAACAGTAAGCCTGATACAGCTACAGACAATATGTGTACATTTTTGGCCTTAAATACCGCCGGGCTGACCATAATTCCCACGACGGTGATTGCTCTGAGGGCGGCAACAGGGGCCTTAAACCCGGGAGATATAATCGGGACGACAATCGTTGCTTCTTTGTGTTCGACGTTTGTTGCCATTTTAAGCGATCGTCTCTTTCGTCGCTACAACCGCTGGAAAATTATAGGAAATAACACGGCTCCGGACTCTAAAGCCCATAATCTAAAGCCCAAAGGTTAACAACAGTTACCTGAACCTTGAACAGTTGCCGGGGGTAGAAGATGAGCCCTTTTACAATTCTTAATGTTATTTCCATATGGGTTGTCCCGGGTCTTATTTTGCTGGCGCTGCTCTATGCTTACTTTCGTAAGGTGAAACTTTTCGAAACATTTGTAGAAGGAGCCAAAGAGGGCTTTGGGATGTCGGTAAGATTAATCCCGTTTCTGGTGGGTATGATGGTCGCTATCGGCCTGTTCAGGGACAGCGGTGCCATGGAGTTCTTCACAAGGCTACTGGAGCCCCTAATCCAACTCCTTGGTATTCCGGCAGAAATCCTTCCCCTGGCCTTTATGCGGCCTGTCTCGGGGAGCAGCGCCCTGGCCATTACCGCCGAAATAATGAATACTTTTGGCGCTGATTCGCTGTTGGGCCGTATGGCTGCTACAATGCAGGGGAGTACTGATACCACGCTTTTTGTCCTCACGGTATACTTTGGTGCGGTTGGCATCAAAAAAACACGCTATGCCCTGGCTGTAGGTTTAATGGCTGATGCAGCGGGGATTCTTACCGCAATATTTATATGCAATCTGGTCTTTGGCTGATAATTATATTATAATTACGCTATGACAAGTAAACTAATTAGGTTACCCAAGTATCTTGCCAGGAGCGGCCTGGCTTCCCGTCGTGCTGCAGAAAGGCTGATCGCTGACGGCAGAGTAAAAGTCAACGGTATACCGGTAAGCGAGCCGGGAATAAGGATAGATATCCGGCACGACAGGGTTGAAGTCGATAATATACCGGTGAAAAACACTCCGGAGAGAAAATATTACCTTCTGTTTAAACCCGTCGGTTACCTGTCCACGGTCCGGGATCCCTTCGGCCGGCCTACAGTAATGGATCTTTTCCCCCGGAATGTTAGAAAGGGGCTGTTTCCTGTGGGTAGGCTGGATATGGACACAGAAGGGCTGATTCTGCTGACAAATGACGGGGAGTTGGCTTTTAGGCTTACACATCCCCGTTTTCGGGTTAAAAAAACCTACCAGGCTACGGTCAAAGGGCGCCCTTCAGAGGGCGAACTGCTCCGGCTCCAAAAAGGAATAATCCTGGAAGAGGGCCGGACAGCACCGGCTGAGGTCAAGGTTATTTCAGCGGGGAAAAAGAAAACGGTACTGTTAATCACAATTCATGAAGGCAAAAAAAGACAGGTTAAACGAATGTGCCAGGCTGTTGGGCACCCTGTTATCTCCCTTAAAAGAGTCTCCTATGCCTTTTTGAATCTTGACAGGCTTCATCCTTCTGACTACAGGGGTTTGACGGGGGAAGAGATCCGCGGGCTTTATGCCCTGGTGGGGCTTAAGCCTTAAGCAACATTTTGGACAAGCAGAGGTGTTAACCGTGCAAAAGATTTATTTAATAAGACATGGTGAGACAGACTGGAATCTGGAGAAGCGTTTCCAGGGCAGGGAAAATGTTCCTTTAAACGGAAAGGGTAAAAAGCAGGCTCAACTCCTTGCCCAGAGATTAAAGGAGAAGGAACTCGCCGCCGTGTATTCTAGCCCCCTCTCGCGTGCCCGGGAAACGGCGGAGATTATTGCCGCCGCACACGGTTTAATGCCCTGTATTGTCGAGAAACTGGGTGAAATTTGCTTCGGCAGCCTGGAAGGAAAGAAATACACTGAACTGAACGAAAATGAGCGAAAAATAATTGACCGGTGGATGGTTAACCCTGAAACGGTAAGCATTCCTCGCGGAGAAACCTTTAAAAAATTCCGGGAGAGGATTCTGGAGAGTTACAATAAGCTTTTAAATGTAGAGCAAAAGGGTGATTTGGCCATTGTAACGCATGGCGGAGCCATTAAAGTTCTGGTGGCCGATATTCTAAATGTGCCTTTTTCACGGTTTCCCGCTCTAATCCTATCTCCCGGTTCGCTTACCACTATTCTGTACGATAATCAGAGGAACTCATACCTCGAGTTGTTCAATGATGTATGCCACTTGCAAAAAATATTCTAATAATTTTTTTATATCATTCGTTTTAGCAGGAAATAGTGATGTTTCGGCGAATTAAATTACCGCGAGGATCATAATTTAAGGGATTAAAGCACAGATTAGAGAATAAAACTAAAACACTGGGGAGATAGTTAGAAAAAAGAAAGGGATCAAGGGATGCTTAAATCTGAAATAAATTCCCGGGATAAAGAAGAGAAAAACGAAGCGTTAAAAGAACAGCGCGTCTATTCCCGACTGAAGTTCAGGGTAAGATTTGATTATAAAGGTAAACCCAGGCCGGCACGCTTTTTTTTCGGTGGCAAAAGAACAGAAAACGTTGCGCAGGAGTTGAGGGATCAGCAGGTCGCTTTGTGGAAGAACGTTCCTTTGCAGGGAATAAATATTGAGAATATGGATTTGGGCGAAGTATACAGTGTATATGATGAAGAAATGGATGAAGAAATTGCCTTTGCTCCTTTGGAACTGATCGTATCCGCTGATTCGCTGGAGGATCTTCTCCGTTTTGTCTTTCGCGAAGAGTTCAGGCGCATTGAAATCCTGGAACCCGGCAACTTGATTTTAAGCGGCAAAGAAATAGAAAGATTGCTCTTTAAGATGAACGAGCTCTTTCATAACAGGTTGTTGCTGCGTTTAAGAGAAAGCCGTTAAATAAAAGGAAGATCAGGTATGAAAGCCCCTCTTTTTGCATAAAGATATAAATAAAAGGGGGCTTTATATTTTATGGATTTCGATAGATGGTTACAACGTTTTGTAACTGCAGTCGAAAAGGTTATTTTTCGCATTGCCCTGACACTTGTCGTAGCATTATTTATTGTCCAGGCTATGCTGATGAACGGCAACTTGCGCCAATTTTTGAGTAAGACGGACAGGGCCGAAGGAACACCTGTACAGCAAGATGTCCAGGATGTCATGGGAAGGAGAACGAGCGGCAGAACGCTGCCGGACGATCCGGTCCAGGATGAGATCGCCGTTGTTTTAAAGTTAGAAGAGCCCCCGGGAAATGCATGTACACTTTATTTAATGGTTAATAACCAAGTCGTTGGGCAACTCGGCGAGGAAAACTTTTATATTAATGTTCAGCCGGGAGATTTGCTGGAGGTGATCGGTGAAGTCCCGGGCGATATCCCCGCCACGATCAGGGTAATAGAGGTTTACGGTAAACTGCAGGCGCCTGAAGAAGGATATGAGATACAAACTTTTGGAGAAAGAGATCTTTTGGCCTGGATTGTACCCTGAATATTTAATAATTCCGATCTTAGGGTTGTCAAAAGTTTTATTCTAGTATATTATTGCATAGGAGGCCTTTCTTTTTCTCTATGAGGTGGTAACAGGTGCAAGGTGTTAAGGTGCGGGCTATTAAAGGGGTTATAAAAACATTTTCAGCAACCGGGTTTTCTTTTCATTTTGCGCAGGTTTTCCATTGGGGCGGTTAAATGCGCATACCGAGAAGATATCCGGTGTATTTATTTTATGGGCGAAGCCAAAAGCCAAAAGCATTAAAGCGGAGTGAAGGGATTAATGCAGATCGCTATTGACGGGCCGGCAGGAGCCGGTAAGAGCAGTGTAGCTCGCGAGGTTGCACGCCGGCTGGCATTTAAATGCCTGGATACAGGGGCCATGTATCGTGCTGTTACTTTGCAAGCTTTAAAAAAAGGTATAGATCTTAGCAACGGCAAATTACTGGTGGAACTGGTACGTTCCTGCAAACTGGAAGCGGAATATAACGACCAGGAAGGTACTTTAATATATCTGGACGGAGAAAATGTCACTGCAGAGATCCGCAGTCCTCTGGTCAATCAAAATGTTTCTGTGGTAGCCAAATCACCTGAACTAAGAAGAGAACTGGTCTTTTTGCAGAGAGAACTGGCGGACAAAAGCAATGGGATTGTCATGGAAGGGAGAGACATTGGAACAAACGTCCTTGTTAATGCTGATTACAAGTTTTTCCTAACGGCCAGCCCGGATGAGCGTACCAGAAGGCGCTGGCTGGAGATGAGAGCCAAGGGGCTGGATGTCAGCTTTGAGGAACTGTACAAAGAAATTGCCTTGAGAGACCGTATTGATCAGGAAAGAGAAGAAGCACCGCTTAAGATTGCACCAGAAGCGTTGGTTATTGATACTACACCTTATACCCTGGAAGAGGTCGTGGAAAAGGTTTTGTCCGTAATTCGTAAAGGTAAACCAAAAGAACGCGGGGAAGAAAAGGTTAAATGAATAATCCAGAGGGCTGCTAAGATGCTGTTTTACCGGGTAGCAAAGGGACTTTTCACTTTATATTTTAAATGTATGTATTCACTAAAAGTTCATGGTTTGCATAACCTGCCTCCCCAGGGACCTTTTATTATTTGTGCCAATCATACCAGCTGGTTTGATCCTCCTTTGGTAGGATGCGTGTTATCGGGGAGAAACAGGATCTATTTTATGGCCAAAGAAGAGCTTTTCAAAGTTTTTATCCTGGGAGCCCTGATTAAAAAGCTCGGAGCATTTCCCGTAAAAAGAAACAAAGCAGATTTGGGTGCTATCAAGCATGCCTTGAAGCTACTGGAAAAAGGAGGTATACTGGGTCTTTTTCCTGAGGGGACCAGAACCCGGAACGGCGAACTGGGAGAGCTCCATAACGGCGCTGCTTTAATCGCTTTAATGAGCAAAAAGCCCGTTTTACCTGTATCCGTCAAGTGGCCCGGAAAAATATTTGGGACAGTTGAAGTTAAGATTGGCCCTTTGATATATTTTAATGAAGAGGGTAAAATAAGAGGTAAGGTTTTGGACACAGCAAGTTCGCGGATTAGAGAAGAAATCAGGAAGTTGTTGTAAACACAGGGAGGCACGGCTTATTTGCAAGTCTTTCTAGCGGAACACTCCGGTTTTTGTAACGGGGTCAAAAAAGCTTTGGAGTTGACACTGGAAGCGGTTAACAGGGGTAAAAAGGTAAGTACTTTAGGGCCGCTGGTACACAATGACGAAGTTAATAATTATTTAACCTCAAAAGGGGTCAAGTCAGTCGATAACCCGCAAGAACTTGATAGCGGTACTGTTATTATTCGCACCCACGGTATTTCGCCGCAAACCCTGAAGTTTCTCCAGGAGAGAAAAGATCTGGAAATAATTGATGCCACCTGTCCAAATGTCAGGAGCTTACAAAAGATCGCTTCGCGTTATCTTGCAGATGGTTATGAGATTCTTATTTTCGGAAGCAAACAGCATCCCGAAGTACAAGCTGTCCTGGGTTGGACAGAGGGAAAAGCCAGGGTCATAGAACCCGATGATCTGGAAATGGTTGAAAAAATGCGACTCAACGCCAGAGCTGTATTGGTTTCCCAAACTACCCAGCGTGAAGATAGCTTCTATAAAGTAGCAGAAATTTTAAAAAATAATAATCCTGATCTAAAGATATGCCCAACCATCTGCAGAGCAACTGCTCTCAGGCAGGATTCTGCTGCTAAATTGGCTTCAACGGTAGACTTGATGCTTGTCGTGGGGGACGAGAAAAGCTCTAACACCGGCAAGCTAACGCAGGTCTGCCGTGAAATAGTAAAAACCCATCAGATTACCGGTGCAAAGGACATTTCGGCAGAGTGGCTGATGGGAATCAATAGTGTGGGGGTTGCTGCCGGGGCTTCAACCCCACCCTGGACGATAAAGGAGGTTATGGTTAAAATGGAAAACGGTAATTTGGAAGCCAGAACGGAGGAGGTCATCTCTTACCAGGAAGCGGACGGGAAGGATTATCATCCCGGTGATGTGGTCACAGGGAAAGTCGTCCTGGTGGAGGAAGATCAGGCCATGGTCGACATCGGCTATAAGTCGGAGGCAGTACTCCCCCGCAGCGAGGTTTTCCTGGAAGGGGAAACCACCTTAAAAGACAAATTCTCATCTGGAGACGACGTTGATCTTTTAGTCTTAAAAGTCAGCTACCAGGAAGACAAAATTATTGTTTCCCAAAAGCGCCTCCAGCGCGAAAGGCGCTGGAAAGAATTGGTGGAAGCTGTTGAGAACGGCTTAACGATGAAAGGAATTGTCAAAGAAATCGTACCAGCGGGCATTATTATTGACCTGGGCGGTGGAATTGAGGGTTTTATGCCCGGATCGCTGGTGGACGTTCGCTATATCCCTGATTTTCAACAGTTCATGGGACAAGAATTTTCCTTCAAAGTTATCGAGTTAAACAAGGACCGGGATAAGGTCATCCTGTCCAGAAAGCAAATGCTGGAAGAAGAAGCCGAGCAACAAAAACGTGAAACTCTGGAAAAATTGAAAGCTGGGGAAATTGTGGAGGGAGTTGTTAAAAGGCTGACAGATTTTGGCGCCTTTGTAGATGTGGGCGGCATTGACGGATTGGTGCACATTTCCGAGATCTCCTGGCAGAGAGTTGGGCACCCTCAGGATGTCCTGAAAGTCGGCGAGCAGATTAAAGTAAAGGTGCTGGAAATCATTCCGGAACGGGAAAGAATCAGCTTGAGTATCAGGCAGGCGCAGCCTGATCCCTGGTCCAAGGTAAACGAAGAGTACAAGGTCGGAGATATTATAAAAGGCAAAGTAACAAGAATTGTAAACTTTGGTGCTTTCGTTGAGCTGATCCCGGGAGTAGAAGGCCTGGTCCATATTTCTCAGATGGCTGATTTCCATGTAAAGCACCCTTCTGAGATTATTCAGGAAGGGGAAGAAGTTGAAGCCAAAATTTTGGATATAAACCTTGAGAACAAAAGGATCAGCTTGAGTATCAAAAAGGCACGTCCCGCGCCGAGAGACCTGACCGCTCACTCTTTGGCCAAGGAGAGCGAAAATCAAAACGTAACCCTTGGGGATGTTTTCGGGGACCTCTTTAACAATGAAAGCAGCAATGCAGATACGAGCAAGGAATAAAAATCTTGCTCCTCCTGACATATATCTCCCCGTTTGTTCAAAGAGAAACAACCAGTTGGCTATAATGCTAATTAATAAAAAAATAAATCTTTTACTTTGCAAAGCGGACTTTTTTAACAAGGTCCGTTTTCGTTTTATAAAAAGAATAAATAATGTGATTAGGGTTATTCTACTATCGTAGCAGAAAAGCGTCATAAAAGGGGAGATAATATCTGTGAATATCGGCATGTTACTTCTTTTAGCCGTCGCCATTGTAATCTATTTTGGTTTTGCACAGAGGGCTTTGGACAGATTGCGGTTAAGCGATCGCGCTGCCCTGCTATTTCTTATCGCCATGATCGTGGGCGGTTTTTTACCGGATATTCCGCTTTTAGGAGGTGTAAGCATTAACCTGGGCGGCGGTATTGTGCCCATAGTCCTAGTCGCGTACCTCTGGAGTAAGGCCGAGAAAGTTGAAATAAGCAGATCGGTGACAGCGCTTTTGATTACCGCAGTGATTGTATATTTTGCGGCGAAGATCATGCCTGTGGAACCCACCTATAACTTATTTATGGATCCGTTATATGTGATGGCCATTATTGCCGGACTGGTGGCTTATATTACCGGCAGGAGCAGAAGGGGCTCCTTTATTGCAGGCACCATGGCCATTATTGCAAATGATATCGTTGCCCAAATTGAAAATACTTTGCTTGGTGCCAGGTCATCGATAACCATCGGGGGAGCGGGAGTTTTCGATGCTGTAGTTATAGCCGGCTTAATCGCTCTCGGATTGGCTGAATTAGTGGGGGAAACGGCAGAAAAAATAAGTCTTGGATTAAAGGAAACAGATAAAAAAGACGAGGGCGGGGAAAACCATAACGAGGAGTAGAGCTATTTTCACTATTTCACAATTCTTACGGGCAGGTGTTAAAATAGTTGCTATGATAAGCGGGAAAAAAATGCTGTTATCTCTGGTTATTGTAATGATTTTGTTGCTCGGTAATACCTTGGGCGCATCCGCAGAAGATTATTTCGAGCTCAATGAATTGGATGAGCGCGTTGATGGATTTTATACTATGAAAGATATCAAGTCCGGGGAAACGATTATGCGTACAGCAAGAATTATTCATCCAGGTGACGAGTACATTAACAGCGCGAATAAGCTCTATCGCGTGGAAAAGCTGGAAGGAGATATCGCCTGGGCAAATTTTATCGAAGATATCAAGCTTTTGGAAATAAGCGCGGAAGAGGTTTTAAAATCCATTCCTATAAAAGGAGGAAGCGGAACCTTCCTTGAAGGAGAACCGCAGCAGCAAAGGAAACCTTTTTTAGTAGGTGTGTATCACTCCCACGGAGCCGAATCATACGTGCCCTCGGACGGAGCGGAAAGCATTCCTCAGGGGGGCGGTATTCTGGAAGTGGGTAAAGCTTTTACCGAAGCCCTGCGGGGAAAAGGGCTGCATGTAAAACATTCAGAGGATACCCATATTCCCCATGATGCCGGTGCTTACAACAGATCAAGGAGAACTGCGGAAGAATTTTTAAACGAAGGGGTTAGCGCATTGTTTGATATCCACCGCGATGCTGTTCCGGCGGAGGAGTACATTGCAACTGTTGAGGGCCGGCCCACTGTACAACTGCAGCTTGTTGTTGGCCGTCAAAACCAAAACATTCAGGCTAACAGGGATTTTGCCGAAGGCCTTAAAAATATCACCGACGAGCGCCATCCCGGATTAATCAAAGGTATATTTATGGCCAGGGGTAATTACAATCAGGATATGCTGCCCCTGGCCATGCTGGTAGAGGTGGGAAGCCACGAAAATACCAGGGAAGGTGCGGAGAGATCGATAGCCCTCTTTAGTGATTCGGTCGCCGCCTATTTCCTGGGGAGAGAAGGAGACCAGGCGCGGGAAGGGGTCGGAGCGACAGCTTTAAAAAGCGTTCTCTGGTTGCTCTTGCTCGCAGGCGTGGCGCTGGGTGTTTACATGTTAATCAGCACACGAAATATGGAAGAACTGCGCTCCAAATTTAGAGGTTTCTTTAAAAAAGAATTTGCTGAATTAGGGGGAAGAAAAAAAGATGGTAAAGATGGGGAAGAGGAGGCGGGTGAGTGATCGGATGAGTGATCTACAAGGAAAAAGGTCCACACAACGGCACTTGACTGAGGCAAGCAGGCGGATGAAAAAAGCTTTTTGAAGATTCGCTGCTATAAGGGAGGGAATGATGTTGGGTGCTCCTTTTTTCCAGGCAATGTTGACCGGAATAGTAACCGGTGTGCTCATTCGTTACTCTATGCTCAAAAGAGACTACCGCCAGTACCCGAGCTACCCGCACGGTACAACCATACACCTTGCCATGGCTTTCATAGCAGCCGTTATCGGCTCGGTGGCCATACCTGCCCTGGCGGAAAAAGAGTTCACGGCAGTTACTTTTTTGGCCCTGGCTGCTGCTCAATTTAGAGAAGTGCGCGGCATGGAAAGGATAATGTTAAGGAACCTGGATCGCTTAAATTTAGTTTCCAGAGGTATGGAGTATATTGAAGGGATTGCCAGGGTTTTTGAGGCCAGGAATTATCTTGTTATGCTTACCTCTCTGCTGGTAGGAGGGGCAACATACTGGGGCAATATATTCTATGGTCTGTTGGTCGCTTTTATTGCTTATTTAATTACCGGAAAGCTAAAGGGAGGCAAGAATATCGGGGAGATTGCCCGCGTCCGGGAGGGGAAGATTAGCTTTAAGGGTCCCAACCTATTTGTGGACGACATACATTTCATGAACTTGGGGACAGACAATATAAAAAATAAATATCTGCAGAGGGGTCTGGGGGTAATAATAGAACCTTTTGATGACAATGCCCGGGCGACGCTGGCCAATGTAGGCCAGCGTATGGCTATTGCCCATGATGCGGCAGCTTTACTGGGACTATACAAGGATGTGGATACAGCCGAGTTTACACCTCTTTTGCGCAGGGATCTGGATACCGGCAGGGTAGGGATGGTTATTGTCCCTATTGAGAAAGATATCGAGTTATTAATAGAAGCCATAAAAAAGGTGCCTGTACTGGAAAGCGCCTATCGTTCCCCATTAAAAACTATAATAGGGCGCAAGGCATCCGATTAGTATAATTGAAACAGGAGAACTATAAAAATGGAGTTGAACAAGTTCATTTTAGCGGTTATCGCTCTGAAGCCAGAAAAAGTAGGTGGGTGCGGAGCACCCATTTTTTATGCCGAAAATAAGGAGGAACAGGATAAAATCGCCACTACCCTGGCAAGAATAACCGAGGGGGTAGTACACGACCTTGAAAACGGAATTTATATCATTGTAAAGCATTAAGGAGCCTTTATGAAAATTATCTACCATTGTTACGGAGGGACGCATTCTTCCGTCCTGGCGGCTGCCCTTCACCTGGGAATATTTAATTCTCATAAATTTCCCCGGTTCAAGGAACTCCTGTCCTGCCCTTATTTTGACAAAGTAAAAAATAGCGAACTGGGAAAGATTTTTTTTATGGGGAAAGATGAAAGGGGTAACGAGGTATATGTAATGGGATGCAGGAATGCCGGCTCTCTTGTGGAGAGAGCACTCCGGGAATTCAGCAGGATTATGAATATTAACCATGAGGAAGTTATCTTTGTCGGCACAATGCCCTGCCTTAACATATTATTAAAACTGGGCGGTTTTTTATCCAGGAGCTTCAATCTGGTTACCCTGGGAAGATTGTTATTGTATCCCGGGTGCATGCTCGCCTACAGAAAGATCGCTAAAGTCGTGGAGGAGGTAAAGAGCAGGAGTTGTTACTGTTAGCAAGATAGTAATATCACATAATATCACGTTTACTTATACCTTTATTATGCATAGCCTCTACCCTATTTTTCACTGTCTTGACAGAAAGCAAAGGAAATAGGATAATGATTGTAATTATGCGGGTATGTAATCGCAGGGGTTGGTATCTTGGCTGGATACAAAATAAGTAGAAATCACAAACCCTGTATAAAAACGCGCGGGCCAAGAGGTTTTGCTATTTCCGGGGTAAAAGAAGCATCACCGGCTGCTCTGGCCGGAATCAAAAGAGGCGAGTACCTCTATAAAATAAACAATTCTCTTTTTCATGACATTCTTGACTACCAGTACCTTTGTTCCGGTTCCAGCCTCTTACTGACACTATATAACAAAAAGGGACAGCGTAGAAGGATTAATATTGACAAGCAATATGACGAAGATTTGGGTCTGGAATTTTTTTCACCCACGGTGGGGCCTGTACGGCACTGTCGCAATCATTGTGTATTTTGCTTTGTAGATCAACAGCCTACAGGTATGCGTCTTTCTCTGTACGAAAAGGATGATGATTACCGGCTTTCGTTTTTTTATGGCAATTATATTACCCTAACTAATCTGGGCGAACTGGACATTAAAAGGATTGTGCGCAGGGGGATCTCTCCCCTTTATGTTTCCATACATGCTACTGAGCCCGATATCAGGCGGAAAATGATGGGCAACGCTGCCGCCGGGAACATCCTGCAGCAGCTGAAAGAACTGGTCCGCGGAGGTATAGAACTTCACGGGCAGGTAGTAGTATGTCCGGGTCTGAACGAGGGGGCTGTTCTTAAAAAAACGGTGGAGGATCTATCCTTTTTTTACCCCGGCTTAAAAACAGTGGCGCTTGTGCCTGTAGGTTTAACCAGGTACCGCCGGCGCCTTGCCCCGCTTAGCAGCTTCTCATCCCTTCAGGCCTGCCGTATAGTTGAAGAGTATTCGGCTATGCAGAAGCGTTTTCAGGAAAAGTTGGGTGCTCCGTTTATTTACCTTGCCGACGAATTCTATCTTCTCGCCGGGAAACCTTTACCTCCGCATGAACATTACGGGGCGTACCAGCAGCTAGAAAATGGGGTGGGATTAGGGAGACTATTTCTGAATGAGCTTGAAATATGGAAAAAGGAAACGCCGGCATCTTTGCCTCGAAAAATGGAAATCTCCCTGGTCACCGGTCAATCCGGAGAGGTTTTTTTAAATAAGTTTATTAAGGAACTGGATAAAATAAAAGGTTTAAGGGCGTACCTTTATGTTATCCCCAATAGCTTTTGGGGCGGTAACGTTACAGTTGCGGGGCTGCTTACCGGTAGTGATCTGCTGAAAAGCCTGAGAGGGAAAAACCTGGGGGATGTCCTGTTTATCCCCTCGGTTATGCTTAAAGAAAGCTCTACACTTTTTTTGGACAATATGTCTCTTGATTTTCTGTCAGCCGGACTTAAAGTGCGGATTGTGCCTGTCAAAGGCCTTGTGGGAATCAAGCACTATCTCTGGCCTGCCGAGTAAACAAACAAAGGGAGAGGTGCTTTTGTCTACACCGTTTGTTGCCCTGATTGGGCGCCCCAATGTAGGAAAATCAACTCTTTTTAACCGCCTGGTAGGGGGCAGAAAAGCGATAGAAGAGAAGGTCCCGGGGGTAACCAGGGATCGTTTGTATGGACGAACCAGCTGGTTAAACAGGGATTTTTTTGTAGTAGATACAGGAGGCCTGACTCTTTCAGCTAAAGAAGAAATGGAGATCATGGTCAGGCGGCAGGTGCAGTTGGCCATGGAAGAGGCTACGGTTATTGTTTTCCTTGTAGATGGACGTCAGGGTTTAACCCCTATGGACGAAGAAATAGCCGGTATGTTACGGCGTCAGGGGAAGCCGGTCATTCTAACCGTCAATAAAATAGAGTCTGCCGTGCCAAACGTCGCCGATTTTTACCGATTGGGGTTGGGTGAGCCCTTGCCCATTTCTGCTGCACACGGCTTAAATATTGGCGATTTTCTCGATAAAATAGTATCATTTTTCCCCTCTGTTGCGGATGAAAAGCAGGAGGAAGAGAAGGCGATAAGAATTGCGGTAGTAGGCCGCCCCAACGTGGGGAAATCTTCTTTTGTAAATGCTTTACTCGGAGAAGAACGAGTAATAGTGGACCATAAACCGGGAACAACAAGAGATGCTGTAGATACATTGCTGGAACGCGAGGGGAAAAAATATATATTTGTTGATACCGCAGGCATCCGTAAAAAAAGCAGGGTTTTGGAAAACGTCGAATATTATAGCGTCATACGGTCTTTAAAAGCAATAGACAGTGCAGATATTGCCTTGTTACTGCTGGAAGCCCGGGAGGGAGTAACCGAACAGGATAAAAAGATTGCCGGCTACATCCTGGAAAGCGGCAAAGCAATGGTTATCGCTTTGAATAAATGGGATCTGCTTAAACAGGCGCGCCGGGAAGGGCGGGTTTTAGAAATAGTGAATAATGCCAGGGATAATTTAAAATTTGTATCTTTTGCCCCGCTGGTATTTACATCTCTTTATGAGCCCCGCCGTTTAAAAAAGCTATTTGCCCTTTTTCAGACAGTGTATGAAAATTATTGCAGGAGAATACCGACTCCCTTGTTGAATAGACTTCTGGCTGACGCTCAGGGGGTAAATCCTTTACCTGCATTAAAAGGGAAAAAAGCCAAAATATATTACTGGACGCAATCCGCTACGAAACCGCCGGCCTTTGTTCTTTTTGCCAATAATTCATCATTGATACATTTTTCTTATTTAAGGTATTTGGAGAACCGCTTGCGGGAGGCCTTTGATTTTCAAGGAACTCCGATAAAACTTCTGGTCAGATCCCGGTATTGAGAAGGAGTGAAGCAAGTTGTCCGTTCTTCTGGTTTTATTTTCCTATCTGCTGGGTTCTGTTTCTTTTAGTTACTTTATTTCCAAGAGAATAAAAGGGGTGGATATCCGTAAAGTTGGTAGCGGTAATGCAGGAGCTACCAACATCTCCAGGGTTTTAGGTTTGAAATTTGCCTTGCTGGTGCTGTTCCTGGATGCTTTAAAGGGGTTTGTTGTCGCTCTGCTGGCATCTTACCTCACCACGAATACCCCTCTTTTCCTCCTATGCTGCGGCGCTGTAATTATCGGGCATAATTGGCCTGTTTTCTTTGGTTTCAAAGGGGGGAGAGGCGTAGCGACGACACTGGGTGTTTTCCTGGTAATTGCACCGATACATACACTAATAGTTCTTTCTTTCTTAATAATTATTATTGGGTTGACACGCTATGTTTCCCTTGGTTCCATAATTGGAGCCATATCTGCGCCTGTTGTTCTGCTGCTTTTGCGCTATCCGCTTCCTTATTTTATTTTTGGCATGGCAGTATGCCTGCTGCTTTTATGGAGACATGCTCCCAATATCAAGAGGCTTCTACAGGGGAAAGAATCCAAACTGGGCGAAAAGGTTAATATATAAAAGAGAGGAAAAGACCGATGGAGATTGGCGTTATCGGCGCAGGAAGCTGGGGGACTTCTCTGGCCAAGCTACTGGCGGAGAAGGGCTTTAAGGTCACTCTTTGGGTGAGAAGAGAAGAATTGCGGCGAAGTATTTCGCAAAATCATGAAAACACGGACTATCTACCGGGTGTTTTGTTGCCTGAGTCATTACAATTAACTTCTGAGCTGAGAAACGCTGTTCAGGGAAAGGAAATAATTGTTCTAGCCGTTCCCTCTCACGTTGTTGGGGAGGTAGTAGCGAGTATTAAATTTTTTTTAGAGCGCGGCACTATTATTGTCAATACGGCCAAGGGTCTTTCCGAGGGCTCTTTAATGCGAATGTCCGAGGTAATAAAGGACAGGCTCGGGCCGGATAATTCCTGCAAGATTACCGTTTTATCCGGTCCCAACCATGCCGAAGAAGTAAGCCGCCTTGTTCCGACGGCAACGGTCGTCGCTTCCAGTGATGCGGCTGTGGCAGAAAAAGTTCAGGATATCTTTATCACCTCCTATTTTCGAGTTTATACAAATCCGGATGTAATCGGAGTAGAGCTCGGAGGCGCCCTTAAAAATGTCATCGCCCTGGCAGTCGGGGTATGTGAAGGTCTGAACTACGGAGACAATACTAAGGCGGCACTTTTAACAAGGGGACTGGCAGAAATTACGCGCCTGGGGGTCTGCCTGGGAGCCAAGCAGGGAACATTCAGTGGTTTAACAGGCTTGGGAGATCTTTTTGTAACATGTAACAGCCCTCACAGCAGAAACCGCTATGTGGGAATAATGTTGGGCAAAGGTCATACCCTTGAAGAGATAACTTCCCAGATGAAGATGATTGCAGAGGGGATCAAGACAACAAGAGTTGCTTATGAGTTATCACTTCAGTATGATGTGAAGATGCCCATAACCAAAGAAGTATATAAAGTCCTGTTCCACAAAAAAAACCCACGGGAAGCGGCTGCCAATCTTATACAGCGGCCAAGGACTCATGAAATGGAAGAAATAGTGTTCCAATAAAATAGGGTTCGCTTGTCCCATGGAAATATAGCAGCGCTTTGCTGTAGGCGGAAATCCGGCCTAATATAAACCTGTTTGGTGGTAAAAAAACAAACAGGTTTTTCTTTATTTAATGTAATATTGTCCTTTTATCTTCATATAAATATAACGTTAAAACATTTTTTGTTGTAACTTTGTCCGAAATTAAAGGAGGGGAGAAGTTGTGAAGTTCGACCTTTTTAAGGATATTATCGAACGAACAGGAGGTGATATTTATTTAGGCGTTGTTGGTCCGGTCAGAACGGGTAAATCAACTTTTATAAAAAAGTTTATGGAAATACTTGTTCTCCCCAATATCGATAACCCTCATGTCCTGGAAAGAACCAAGGATGAACTGCCCCAGGGAAGTGCCGGCAAGACTATTATGACTACTGAGCCAAAATTTGTTCCGGACGAAGCGATAGAAATTAAGTTGGAAGAAAATATAAGCATGAGAGTACGGCTTGTAGACTGTGTGGGTTATACTGTTCCTGGAGCAGTAGGTTACGATGATGAAGGTAAGCGCAGAATGGTTTCCACTCCATGGTTTGACGAACCTGTTCCTTTTGAACAAGCTGCAGAGACAGGCACACGTAAAGTTATACAGGACCATTCCACCATAGGTGTAGTTATTACAACAGACGGGACAATCACTGATATTCCCAGAGAAAGCTACATAGAGGCCGAAAGAAGAGTAATCAGCGAATTGAAAGAAATTGGAAAACCTTTTGTAGTGGTTCTCAATTCCACCATGCCTTTTTCCGAAAGCACGCTGCAACTCGAACAAGAGCTTTCACAAAAATATGAAGTACCGGTCGTTTCATTGAACTGCCTGGAACTCGAGGAGAGCAATATCAACCTTCTTTTTAAAGAAATCCTTTATGAATTTCCTGTTCAGGAAATTAATATTAATTTACCTTCCTGGGTAGAGGCGCTGGAACCTTCTCATGAGCTGTCTATTGAATATACCGACATTGTCCGTGAACATCTCCTCAATGTGGAGCGCTTGAGGGATATCGAAACTGCCGTGGAAGCAATTAGGAAGTATGATATTGTAGAAGAGGCATTAATCCGAAATATAGAGCCGGGTAGAGGTTATGCACTGTTTGAAATTACTGCGCCGCAGGAACTCTATGATAAAATACTATCCCAGATCTGTGAAGTTGAAATTGAAGACCAGGCCGATCTGCTTAAAGTACTGAAAGAGTTTGCCTATGCCAGAAAAGAATTTAACAAAATTGCACAGGCTCTGCAAGACGTTAAAGAAAAAGGTTACGGTATTGTTCCTCCTTTTCTGGAGGAAATATCGCTGGAAGAACCGGAGATCATCCGCCAGGGTAGCCGTTTTGGTGTTCGACTCCAAGCCAGTGCTCCCTCTTTACATTTCGTACGCGTGGATATTAAATCGGAATTTACTCCCATTGTCGGCACGGAAAAACAAAGTGAAGAACTGGTGAACTACCTGCTGGAAGAGTTTGCGGAGAATCCAGAAAAACTCTGGGAGTCAAATTTATTTGGAAAATCCCTCTATGAACTGGTAAAGGACGGTATTTCCGGAAAATTGAGTAATATGCCCGCTAATGCGCAGCAGAAACTTCGCGAAACTCTGGAAAGAATACTTAACGAAGGCAGTGGCGGGTTAATCGTTATCATTTTATAGCCTTCGGCAAATGCATATTGTAAACAGAATAAAATTTAAAAGAAGCACTTCTTGTTCAGAGGTGCTTTTTTGTTTCCGGTTGCACGAAGATGCATTTTACTTCCTAAATAAGGGAATATAGTTATTATCATACTTTTTAAGAAAATATTACATGTTGTTACATCTCCTGATGGTTGATATAATTCAACCGAACAAAGCTCGAAAGGAAAAAGTCGCGATGCTTATATCCACTATTTATGGCGCTAACATCTGTGTTGATCCCGGAACTGTAAATACATCAATTTTCGTAAATAAAAAAGGTGTTGTCCTCTTTCAACCTTCTTTAATAGCTCTTAAAAGTAACGGCTCGGTGCTGGCTATTGGCGACGAGGTAAAAAAAATGATTGGCCGCACTCCGGAAAATGTAAAAATTTATAAACCTATTCAAAATGGTGTGGTCGTAAACTTTGATCTAGCCAAGACTATGCTAAAGCATTTTTTTTCCAAGGTTTTTCGCCTTCGCACTCCTTTGGCAAAACGAGTGGTTGTCCCTCTCTCTACCGGAGTTACAGATATTGAAAAAAGAGCTCTCCATGAGGCTATAAGACAAGCCGGGTTAAAAAATGTTTTTTTTATTGAGGCTCCCATTGCAGACGCCTTGGGCGCAAATATTCCGATCGATGAAGAGACTGGAAGAATGATTGTGAATGTTGGAGGCGGGACAACCGAAATTGCCGTCCTATCCTTCGGCGGCATTGTAACAAGTTGCTGCGTCCATCTGGGTGGTGAATACATGAATCAAGCCATCGTCAAACATATCAAAAGAAACCATGGCATGGCAATCGGGGAGAGGACTGCCGAAGAAATAAAAATCAAAATCGGCTCCGCTTCCCGTATCCCTCTTGAATATATGGATATTAGGGGTAAAGATATTATCAGCGGTTTGCCCAGATCCTGTACGGTGAGTTCTCAAGAAATACAAGAAGCGCTTGCTGAAGCTGTCGAAGTTATAATTAAAAACATAAAGGATACCCTGGAAAGGACTCCTCTGGAACTGGCGCTTGATATTATGAGAACCGGGATAACTTTAACAGGTGGCGGATCTTTATTGAAAGGTTTAAGAAAAGCGGTGTCTGAGGCTACAGGGATTCCTGTTCAACTGGCGGGGAACCCTCTGGAGGGTAATGTTTTGGGTGCAGGGAAGATTGTAATAGACCATAACCTCTGGAAAAATTTGTCTGTCGTTGCCCAAGAAGCCCGATAAACAGGGCTTCTTTTATAGGTTTTTTAAAGGAACATAATTGATTGCTCATACGTCTTTCTAGTATATGAGTACTTACAGAAATATGTATTGGCAATTCAATTCGCATGGGGAGTGGTGTAGATATGAGAAAAATATTTTTTCTTTCTCTAATTTCTCTAATCATTATAACTGTGTCTCTTTTTACCGGCTGCAGTATATTTAACAGATCAAATAGTTCAAAACCTCCGGAGGAGCAAAGGCAGGAAGAAAAAGTAAGCGAGGGGGAAATCACGGAGCCGGAACAGCAAATGCCCGCAGAAAAGCCCCGGGAAGATACACCACGGGAAGATACCCCAGAATACGAAGTGATAGAAGATCTCGATACTTTACCTGAAAAAATAGCCGAGACTCTCGAACATTTAAAGCGTCAAAGAGGATATTTTGTGTTTAATCCTAAGGATTATGGAACCGGAAACGACCTTTATGTGCTGATCAGCGCGGGAGAAAAACCTACCGGCGGCTATTCTATCAATATAGATTCTTTAACCCTGCAAAACAACACTTTAAAGGTAGTAGTTAAAGAACAGGAGCCTGCTGCTGAAGACGGGGTTATACAGGTTATAACCTATCCTCTAGTGGTTGTAAAAATGTATGATTTAATCGAAGGAATTTATGTCATTGATGAAGACAATGAGGAATTCAAAGGAATAACTACGAAAAATCTACCATCAGACTAAAATGTCACCTGAATTAGGCTGCAGCTGGCTCTGCCTGCCTTAAGAAACACGGACGCTAGGGTCTTACCCCTAAGGCAACTTGTTATATAAATGGTTATACTGTATGCTTATGGTAATTTATTAAGTGTTTAAGTACATAATATGTTCATATAGATTTTTAACTCACATTTTTCGCAAGCTTTTTCGGGGCCCGGTCTAAGTTAAGCTTGTTTTTTTTAAAAACAGACACTATACTTATAAGTGCTTTACAATAATCAAATAGTGAAGTCCTAAGAAGGTGGAAGAGTGTGTTGTAAAAATAACTTTATCAAAAATATCTGCTTTTTAAGATGGGAAAAATTAAAAAAACAATTTTACAGTACTATAGAAAAACAGATAGTGGAAGTTAAAGAAAAACCGTACAAAGTTGCTTTTGGATGCGCTATAGGAATAAGCATCAACTTTATCCCCACATTTGGGGTTGGATTTATTTTGGCCTTTTTTCTGGCAGGACTGTTTAAGGCTAACAAAGCAAGTGCAGCCGTAACAAGTTTAGTTACTGGGCCATTAGTTCCCTTGATGTATGCCTTTAACTTTTTCCTCGGAGGTTTAATCTGGGCCCCTGTGATGGAAAAAGAAAACCTATGGGATTTTATTATCGGCCAGTACGCCTTAATTTTAAAACTCGGTGATTTTAAAGCAAAGATTTTAAGCTTCCTAGAGCTTTTTGGCTTTACTTTTCTACTGGGGGCGACAGTAAATGCTGTCCTATTTGGCATTGCTTGTTACCTTTTAGTTAATTACTTACTCAATAAATACTATCAGTGAAACAAATGGTTCGTAGATAATATTATTCAGGAATTAACTATTTTCGTGCAGGCAAAAGGAATTTTAATATTTTAGAACTGCTATTTTCATAGAGAGAAACAAGCTGTTCTTCTGAAAAGTAAAGTTTGCTATCCTCATTCTCCTTTACTATTTTGGTATTTATCAAAAACTGTAGGGCATCAGGCCTGTAATCACGCATTTTTACCATCCGTTCCATAAAAGTTCTTGGCCTTATTCCGAGTTCTTCACGGGTTACAGCATTTTCAGCATCTAAAGCATTTTTTTGCCTGAATATTTTTAATACAGAAATGATTGCACGCCTTTGAAGAACAAGTGGCAGGACAAGGCTGAGAATTAATAACAAGACAATTATCATTATAAAATAGAGAATTTGCATCGCGCATCACCTTTCCTTCTAGAAATATTACAATTGTATTTGACGGTTATAGAAAGACGGGGATTGTTGCCGTTTTTTCTAAAAACCAACGTTATTATACCATTTCTTGATAAGATGAACAATCTTATACTAACTCTTGACACGATCCAATCCATCCAGGTTATTGACTTTATGACTCTATAGTGGTAGAATAAATAGTGCTATCGGGGCGTGGCGCAGCTTGGTAGCGCGCTTGACTGGGGGTCAAGAGGTCGCAGGTTCAAATCCTGTCGCTCCGACCAGCATAAACCGGCAGAAAATGGGCATTCGTTAATGCCACATGATTCTGCCGGTTTTCTATTTTAGGATAAAGCTCTGCAGATCTTCTGCCATGACATATATTTCCGGCTTCTTCCACTGCAACATCCCCAAAGGAGGATTCGTAAAAGTCCTCTTTTGTCTTTTGGTTTTTGTTATGCAGAACCTTCATTCGCTTGACTAAAGCATTACACTCGGATTGGACAGGTAAATCAAATTGATATTTAAAGTAGATTGTTAAGAGGAACAATCCATTACATCCATAATAAAATAATGAGTAGGAAATAGAGAAAACATATACTTCACAGCCAGATAAATCTGAAATATAAAGAATATAAAATGAAAACTGCTATAATTATACTGTTTTTAGCGATTAAATGCTGTTAGCCTCTATTATTAAGGACCTGTATTATATTTTTAAAAAAAGTTCTTGTAATCATTGACTTTTTCACTTAATTTGTTAAAATTTAATTTGACCTTTTAAAAATATTAAAAAGGGGGTTTTGAAAATGCGCGCTTTAGGCCGTCACGTTCTAGCTGAATTTTATGGGTGTTCTCCTGATATATTAAACAATACGGCACAAATCGAAGAAATAATGGTAAATGCAGCCCTGGAAGCCGGAGCCGAAATTAGAGAAGTGGTCTTCCATGAGTTTACTCCCCAGGGAGTAAGCGGAGTTGTTGTAATATCTGAGTCGCATCTGGCTATTCATACATGGCCCGAATTCGGTTATGCTGCGGTGGATGTTTTTACTTGTGGAACTGCAGTAGATCCTTGGATTTCATGTTACTATTTAAAGAGGCGCTTTACCGCTGAACGAATGGCGGCCAAGGAAATAAAACGCGGCATTTTCGAACTAAACGACGACAGTACAGACCTTGTTCAGACCCAACAAAAATCTGCCGTTTAGAAGCCAAAGGAGGTTTTTTCTTGCCGTTACGTAGCGGGAAATGGTATATTGAGTATACACATCCTACACAAGCGCATATGTATGGTGTTCAAAGATATATCTATAGTGGGCAAACTAAATACCAGCGTATTGAGATTATGGAAACAGAATTTTTTGGACGATGTTTAATCCTTGACGGGAATATCCAGTCGGCTCAATTTGATGAATACATTTATCACGAAGCGCTGATTCACCCGGCTATGGTAATGCATCCTTCCCCGAGAGAAATACTGGTTGTTGGCGGTGGGGAGGGAGCCGCGTTAAGGGAGATATTGAAGTATTCTTCCGTGGAAAAGCTGTTAATGGTAGATATAGACAGCGAAGTAGTTGAGGCTTGCAAGTTATATTTACCGGAATGGAGCCAGGGAGCGTTTGATAATCCTAAAGTGGAACTCCGCTTTATGGATGCCCGCAAATATCTTGAAGAAAACGACGATAAATGGGATATTATATTCTTTGATCTTACGGAACCCCTAGACGACAGCCCGTCCTACTTGCTGTTTACCAAGGAGTTTTACCAACTGGTAGCCAAAAGGGTTAAAGATGGGGGAAGTATTGCCCTGCAGGCAGGCAGTCTTAATCCCTTTCTGCTCGAATGCCATAGTGCAATTTTCAATACCCTGAAGCCTGTTTTTAACAATGTTAATTCCTATGGGACTTTTATTCCTTCCTACGACTCAAACTGGGGTTTTATTTACGCTTCTCAGGATATCAACGCTCTTACTATCACACCTTCCGCCGTAGATAGGCGACTTAAAGAAAGGGAGATTCATGATTTAAGATTTTATGACGGTTTAACACATCAACACATTTTTACTTTAACCAAGAATATTCGCACATTGCGAGCTGCTGAGAGGCGTATTATTGAAGACAACAATCCTCTTTTTATTTATTAAATGATATTAAAGCTTCCTTAATATAAAGGGAAGCTTTTCTTTATAGCTAAAAATACTGTAGAAAGAGGGAGCTTCTAAATGGAAAAAACCTTTGTAATGCTTAAGCCGGATGCAATTCAGCGCAGTCTTGCCGGCGAGATAATCAGCAGGCTTGAAAAAAGAGGGTTAAAACTGGTCGCTCTGAAAATGCTTTTAATAGATAGAGGATTGGCCGAACAGCACTATGGGGAACATAAAGGAAAGCCTTTTTTTGATGATCTGGTTAATTTTATTACCTCCGGTCCGGTAATAGCTATGATCTGGGAAGGGAAACAAGCAGTTCAAGTAGTACGTAAAATGATGGGGAGTACAGATCCTCAAGAAGCGATGCCGGGAACTATAAGAGGTGATTATGGCCTCTTTACCGGCAATAATATCATTCACGGATCAGATTCACCGGAAAGCGCACGCAGGGAGATTTCTCTTTTCTTTTCTGAGGATGAGATAATAGTCTATCATAAAGAAAGTGATAAGTGGTTATATGGTTAGAGCCAGTAACCAACAGGGCATTATGAAGACGGCAGGCGCAGAATTATGGACAATTCTGCGCCTTGTCGATTCTGCTTTTTAACCTTCTCATCTAAGTTACCAGTATTCCTTAGCCAACCGCATCATCTCTTCGAATGTATCTCTGGCCGGCAAGCCTTTGGCCTCAGTTTCTTCTATCCATTCTTGGTTTATATCATTAACATATTCACCCCACGAAGCCATTTCTTCGGGAGTTAATTCTATGAATTTATTTCCTTTTTCTCTTAACTTTTGCAACGCGGCTTCGGTCTCTTGCTGCAACAGTTCAACACTTTCTTCCGATACCGTATCAAAACACTCCACCAGTATCTCCTGGAGATCGGGAGGCAGGTTATTCCAAGTTTCCAGATTTACGAGATATCCGACGCCGGAGTTTGTAAGCCCTCCATCCCCAAATACGGTGTGACAATTTACTAATTCAATTAGGTTCATGGCATCAAGCGTTAACCATTGCAGGAACTGACCTTCAAAAAGGCCTCTTTCAAAACCCATGTACCAATCGTTCACTGGAACTTCTATGGCAGCGCCACCCATCTTATTAATCATTTTTGAGACATCGCCATAAGCCTGTATTTTCATGCCCTTTATATCCTCAGGTGTCCTGACCTCTTTTTTGGTGGTATGCAAATCTTGACCTGGCATGGCGAAAATACTTAGCCACCTCACCCCTGTCTTCTCCATCTCTTCCTGAAGCTCCGGCACATTATTCAATAGATCCTTATATACTTGGCTCATAACGCGGTGATCGGGAAACTCTTCGGAAAAAAGCCGATGCCATATTAAGTTTAAATCATGGATGCCGGTGCTAAAAGTCGAAACAAACCATGCTATATCGGCTACACCGGTCGAGATACCTGAAAAAGTATCTTCATATTTTACTAGCGATTCGGAAAAATAAGGTGTTATCTTTACTCTACCGTTTGTCCGCTCTTCAACCATTTTTATCGCTTTTACACTTTGTTGGGCTAGAGTGAGTTGCTCGGGCCCCCAGTCGGTAAAGGTAAGATGATATACCTCTGATTCTGTATCCTTAGGTGATCCGATTCCTTCAGGAGCCGTCGTGGAGTCACCACAACCCGCCAAAAGAAAGGAAAATACTAAAACGCTTAACAACAAAATCAACACAAACTTTTTCATTCCTTTTGTTCCCCCCATTTTAATATTACTTCCTACAAAAGTGTTCAGTTCTAGATTGAACCTTCGTTCAAGACCACTCCTCTCTAAAAGATCTTAGATAACCAAAAAAATAATATAAGGCTTATGTATCAGTCGTAACACAATTGAATTTCTTTTGAAGGTTCTAACAATATTAATTATATTTATAAAGTTAAATTTTGTTTGTCATTTATCTGACAATTTCATGGTATTTGTTTTTACTAACCCAAAACATGATGAACGGGCAACATAGCCTTTACACCCTAACATGGGATGAACATAAAACAGCAGGGAAATATTTAGATCCCTGCTGTTTTTAAATAAAACTAACAGATAATAATTATTTTCCTCTCAGCTTTATGATTTCATCCAAAGGATATTTCTCATGGGTCTCGTGGGGGGGTGTGTACTCATATCGCCTACCGACCTTGTATATACCGGTGCGATAACAATATCCAGCAATATGACGGGTTTGTTTACTTTTTTGAACACGAGAGGACAGTGAAGCAGACCTTTGGGAATATAAAGAATTGAAGTGGTATCGATTTTATGCACTTCAGCTTCTTCACCCAGTGTTATCTCAATTTCAGCGTCAAACTCGAAAAAATTTTTAGGATTACTACCGATAAAGCATAAA
>LFRM01117482.1_pt1 | contig 52653 bp, 50 predicted proteins | sample 618341 | NCBI WGS metagenome assembly LFRM01 (sample SAMN03654438, study PRJNA283298) | anaerobic digester metagenome | isolation source: pool of bioreactors CSTR01a, CSTR02a, and CSTR03a thermophilic anaerobic... | place: Denmark: Kgs. Lyngby | collected 2014-05-21 | reverse complement strand
TTTGCATGGCTTGCGCATTGCTGTCTTGAAGGGATTCCAAGCAATCGACCTGCAGTCACTGGCGCCAAGGGCTTACGCATACTTGGCGCCATCTATCCCGCATAAAGCAACTGACTTAGATAGAGAAAGATGAACCACAACCACATGTGGTGGTTGCATTAGGGTTGTTGATCACAAAACGTGAGCCTTCCAATCCCTCGGTATAGTCAACTTCAGCACCGACCAAGTACTGGAAGCTCATTGGGTCAATAATCAGACTTACGCCTTCACGCTCAATGATCGTGTCATCTTCTGCCATATCTTCATCAAAAGTAAAGCCGTACTGGAAACCAGAACAACCGCCTCCAGTGATAAACACACGCAACTTCAAACGCGGATTACCTTCTTCTTCCACCAGAGCTTTAACTTTTTTTGCGGCCCCTTGGGTAAACTGCATTGCGGCAGGGACGAAGGATTCAACACTCATTTTACTTTCTCCCAGCATCGCGCTGTAAAAACTATAGTTAATATTATCTGCTTATCCTACCATTACAGTCAACTATTACCAACGCTTAAGGAATTAATGCGATGGTAGCTAAGCCACTGCTTTCATCCAGGCCAAACATAATATTCATATTTTGCACAGCTTGACCCGATGCACCCTTGACCAGATTATCAATGGCTGACATCACTACGACCACATCACCATCCTGTGGACGTTGCACAGCAATACGGCACATATTTGCACCTTTTACAGTACGCGTCTGTGGAAAAATACCGGCGGGTAATACATCCACAAACGGCTCATCTTGATAACGCTGCTCAAATAGCGCTTGCAAATCAACACTGCGATCAACAACAGTGGCGTACAAGGTTGCATGAATACCACGAATCATCGGCACTAAGTGCGGAACAAAGGTTAGACCAACCGGTTGGCCTGCAGCACGAGCCAATCCTTGCTTGATTTCTGGTAAGTGACGGTGACCATTTACAGCATACGCCATCATATTTTCCGTCGACTCACAAAAAAGCGAGCCCACTTTAGCACCACGACCTGCACCACTGACACCTGATGCGCAACTGGCAATAATCTGTTTGGTATCAACAAGGCCTGCTTCAACCAGCGGTAACAAACCCAACTGCACAGCAGTTGGATAACAACCTGGCACAGCAATTAAGCGTGCCTCTTTAATCGAATCACGGTTTACTTCAGGTAAGCCATACACAGCATCAGCAAGTAAATGCGGTGCGCCATGCGGCTGTCCGTACCATTGCGCCCACTCATCAGCATCTTGTAAGCGGAAGTCTGCAGAGAGGTCAATCACTCGCGTGCCTGCTTGTAAAATCTCATCGGCTAAACTATGAGCCACACCATGCGGCGTCGCAAAAAACACTACATCGCACGAAGTTAAAGCTTCTGCGTCTGGCACTGTAAAAGCCAAGGTCGGATAGCTTTCACGTAAATTCGGGTACATATCAGCAACCCGAACACCTTCTTCAGAGCGAGAGGTGATCACTTTAACCTGTGCATGCGGATGTAAGGCGAGTAAACGTAGCAACTCAACCCCTGTGTAACCTGTACCGCCAACGATCGCGACTTTAATCATGCATGCACCCTCTCTGAAGTAAAATAATATGTAACTCTATAACCAACACTTTGCAGATGACACTGCACCCTGTGCAGACTACCATGTACGCTATTTCCTAATTGGAGTTGGTTATGACGTATTTATGGATTAAGGCTTTCCATATTATCGCAGTGGTCTGTTGGTTTGCGGGTTTATTTTATTTGCCGCGTTTATTTGTCTATCACGCGATGAGCTCGGACAAGGCGAGCCAAGATCGTTTTGTTATCATGGAACGCAAACTGTACCGTGGCATTATGCATCCATCATTGGTTGCTACTCTAGGTCTTGGGCTCTATATGCTATATATGAATCCAGCACTGCTGAAGATGGGCTGGATGCACGTCAAGCTGACATTACTGGTTTTACTGATCGCTTATCACTTTTCTTTAGGTGCGATTTATAGACGCTTTGCTCAAGGTGACAATCAAAAAAGCCATGTCTTCTATCGCTGGTTTAATGAGCTACCGGTATTGTTTTTAATCGTGATTGTATTACTGGCGATTTTAAAGCCTTTTTAATCGCGAACAATCAGTAGAGAACATGATCTCAATAATCGACTGCCCATCAACGCAGAACTATATGCGCTGATGGGCAGATCTCAATTAGCCCGTATTACGTAATCCCGCCGCAATACCTGCAACAGTCACTAACAATGCCTGCTCAATCGCCGGGCAAATCTCTTCACCCTGCTCTCTTGAACGCGCCAGTAACTCAACCTGTAGCAAATGCAATGGATCCAGATAGGTATCACGCACACTGATTGAAGCGCGCACCTGTGGATGGCGTTCTAACAAATGTGCCTCACCGGTTAAGTGTAGGACCTGCTCGACTGCTTGGCTTAAATGCTGATACAGCTGCTCACCAAAACCACGCAACTCATCATCGACCAGACGTTCATCGTATAAGCGCGCAATACCTGAGTCGGCTTTTAACAGCACCATTTCTAGCATATCTATGCGTGCTCTAAAGAAAGGCCACTGATCACGCATTTCTACCAACAGAGGCTCTTCTTTGCGCTCAATAGCATTCTGCAAGGCAGTTTCCCAACCCAGCCATGCCGGTAACATCATCCGTGTTTGCGTCCACGCAAAAATCCATGGAATAGCACGCAAACTTTCAATACCACCGGTACGGCGGCGCGCCGGACGGCTGCCTAAAGGTAAACGACCCAACTCTTGCTCTGGCGTAGCTTGACGAAAGTAAGCCACAAACTGTGGATCTTCACGCACTGTTTTCCGGTAGGCGGCTAAACCATCAGCAGCCAAGCGCTCCATCACCGCACGCCATGCTGCTTTCGGGGTGGGTGGCGGTAATAAGGTGGCTTCCAATACCGAGGCCAGATACAGATTAAGGTTTTGTGCAGCCACTGCCGGCAATCCGTATTTAAAGCGAATCACTTCACCTTGTTCGGTGGTACGGAAGTGTCCAGCCACTGAACCTGGCGGTTGTGACAAGATTGCTTCATGTGCCGGACCACCGCCACGACCCACGGTACCACCACGACCATGGAATAAAATCAGCTCAACACCTTGCCTCTCGCAGACGGCAACCAGTTCTTCTTGTGCACGGTATTGCGACCACGCAGCAGCGGTTGTGCCCGCATCTTTAGCTGAGTCAGAGTAACCAATCATTACTTCTTGCGGCCCAGCGAGGCTGGCACGGTAATCGGCTAAGCTCAGTAATTGATCAATCACACCCGCGGCATTATGCAAGTCATCTTGAGTTTCAAATAATGGCGCAATACGCATCGCACGATTCAGACCCGCTTCTTTCAGCAGCAGTTGCACCGCCAACACATCGGAAGGTGCAGATGCCATTGAGATCACATAAGAGCCCAATGAATCCGCCGAGGTTTGCGCAATAACCTTACAGGTGTCCAAGACTTCTTGAGTGTCTGCACTGGCGACAAAAGTGCTGGGCAGTAAGGGCCTACGGTTGGCTAATTCACTGAGCAAAAACGCTTGGCGCTGTGCCTCATCCCACTGCTCATATTCCCCTAGACCCAGCCATTGAGTGATTTCATTTAAAGCACTGGTATGACGCTCAGCATCTTGACGAATATCCAAGCGCACCAAAGACAAACCAAAGGTTGCAGTACGGCGAATCGTATCGAGTAAATCACCATCAGCAATTAAGCCCATACCGCATTCATGCAGTGAGCGATGGCATAGAAGTAACGGCTGCAGCAGGTCATCAGTATTGTAAAATATATCCGCTGATAAAGGTGCACCGGTGGAGATAGCATCTTGTAATTGAGCACGGGTTTTACGTAAACGCACGCGAATTCTTTTCATCAGAACACGGTACGGCTCATCACTTTCACCGACCAAATCCATCAACTCAGCACTGCCCTTTTGCATCGATAACTCAGCCGTGAGGCGAGAAATATCACGTAGAAATAAATCTGAGGCAATCCAGCGCGCTAAGAGCAATACTGTTTTGGTAACGCGTGCGGTGACATTCGGATTGCCATCGCGATCGCCGCCCATCCAGGTTGCAAAACGAATTGGCGTTGCGGTAATCGGTAATTTATCACCACCAGCTGCTTCTAAGGTTTTATCCACATGGCGCAATACATTGGGAATCGCCTGCCACAATGAGCGTTCAATCACCGCAAAGCCCCAGCGTGCTTCATCAACGGGGGTTGGCTGCTCGCTACGGATTTCAGTGGTGTGCCACACTTCAGAAATTAAACGACGTAATTTGTCGACAATTTTTTCACGTTCAGCATCGGTTAAATCCGTGTGATCCAGGACCGCAAGCTGCTGAGCAATCGCATCGTACTTCATAATTAAGGTGCGACGTGAGACTTCCGTTGGGTGCGCTGTTAGCACCAGCTCAATCTTTAAATCAGCTACGGCCTGGGATAAGTCTTGGGGATTGTGCCCAGCGACCTGTAAGCGCTCAAGTACTGAGGCGAGCATCTGCTCTTCAAAGGCAGGCTCTTCGTCATCGCGACGGCGACGCATCAAATGATACTGGTCGGCAATATTAGCGAGGTTCAGAAACTGGTTAAAACCACGCGCGACCGGCAGCAGTTCATCTTCAGATAATTCATCAAGGGTTTCGGTCAGTTGTTGGCGTCCATCGTCAGAACCACGACGCGCCGCTTTTGCACCCTGACGAATCAGTTCGATTTTTTCTAAAAACTCTTCACCGCGTTGTTCGCGCATCGTGGTGCCAAGCAGCTCACCTAATAAATGAACGTGCTCGCGTAGACGTGAATCAATTGGGATCATACTCGCTCTCCACTAAAGTTCTCTTCAGCTTGCACAGTTATGTAACGTCTGGCAAGCCAACTTTAGGTTCTAGGCGAGATGTTTTAAAGCAATGTAAAGGTTATAGATTTCGCTTACTGCGTCTCAAACTCACAACGTACAACACGTTTTTTATCATCCACTAAAACGCCAGTTAAGCCTTTTTGCTGAGTATCAAATAACACCACCATGCCATTCATACACTGGGCAATTTGCTCAGCAGGTTTTAGTGAAGCTTTGTAATCTTCGCCTGGAATAGTTTTTAACATGGTGTATTCCGCTAACAACAATGCATCCACAGGTCGAGCCATATGCAAATAGCCGTAATAGCTTAAAACTGCAATCGTACCGAGAATACTGGCAACAGCAGTGCCAATCAGTGGCCGCAAGTCACGTTCGCTCATAAAAACTCCATCAGTTTCACAGTGATAGGTATTAAAACTGAACGCCCCAATCACAAAATCTCTTGTAATTGGGGCGGCTCATTAACTCTCTGGTCGCATATGTGGGAATAGAATCACATCACGAATCGAGGCTGAATCGGTTAATAGCATCACCAAACGGTCGATACCAATACCCTCACCTGCCGTCGGTGGCATACCGTATTCTAGCGCGCGAACAAAGTCAGCATCGTAATGCATGGCTTCATCATCACCGGCATCTTTATCGGCCACTTGCGCTAAGAAACGCTCCGCCTGATCTTCAGCATCATTGAGCTCTGAGTAAGCATTGGCGATTTCACGACCACCAATAAACAACTCAAAACGGTCAGTGACGTTTGCATCATCATCGTTACGACGCGCCAGCGGTGACACTTCAAACGGATAGCGAGTAATAAAGGTCGGCTGCTCAAGCAGGTGCTCAACTGTTTCTTCAAAGATCATGGTTTGCAGCTTACCAATACCTTCAAAGCCCATCACCTTAGCTCCGTGCTTTTTCGCTAACGCACGTGCTGTATCAAGGTCTTCTAGGTCAGCAGCTGTAATCTCTGGATTGTATTTCAAGATTGAATCAAACAGCGAGATACGTTGGAACGGCTCACCAAAGTGGAAGATTTTACCTTGGTAGGGCACATCAGTTGTACCCAGTACAGCTTGCGCTAACTCACAGAATAACTCTTCGGTGAGATCCATATTATCTTCATAGTCTGCGTAGGCTTGGTAGAACTCAAGCATCGTAAACTCAGGGTTATGACGCGTTGAAACACCTTCGTTACGGAAGTTACGGTTGATTTCAAACACGCGCTCAAAACCACCGACCACTAAACGCTTTAAATACAACTCAGGCGCAATACGCAAATACATGGGTAAATCGAGCGCATTGTGGTGAGTTTCAAACGGCTTCGCCGCTGCGCCACCCGGAATGGTTTGCAGCATCGGTGTTTCCACTTCTAAGAAATTACGTTCAGTTAAGAAGTTACGAATATGCGAGATCACTTTCGAGCGCACTAAAAAGGTATTGCGCACATCTTCATTGACGATCAAGTCAACATAACGTTGACGGTAGCGCTGCTCAGTATCCACTAAACCATGGTGCTTATCGGGCAATGGACGCAATGATTTGGTCAGTAGCTGAACGTGCTGCATATGCACATACAAATCACCCTTGCCCGAGCGCGACAAAGTACCTTCGATGGCAATAATGTCACCTAAGTCCCAGCTTTTAATTTCAGCCAGTTTCTCTTCAGGTAGATTTTTACGATCAACATACGCCTGCAAGCGGCCGGTCATATCTTGGATCACCATAAAGGCGCCACGGTTGAGCATAATACGGCCGGCAACCTTGACTGGAATGGCTGCACTGGCTAACTGCTCTTTGGTGTCATCCAGATACTGCTTTTGCAGATCAGCGCAATAATGCTCGCGACGAAAATCATTCGGGAAGGCATTACCCTTAGCGCGTTCGTTGGCTAACTTTTCTTTACGCAAAGCAATTAGTTTGTTTTCTTCTTCTTGCAACTCATGCTGGGTTGGCGCTTGTTCGCTCATGATCTGTATCCACTCATTTATTCAGGCCGCTGCTATAGCGACTGTAGGCACTTTATATATTGTGCTGAGACAGCGTTGGCACGCAAAGCATGCCACGGCTGATCAAAGTCCTTGTTTTAGACTCGCCTCTAAAAACTGATTGAGGTCGCCATCTAATACTGCATCGCAGTTACTTTCTTCAACGTTGGTACGTAAGTCTTTAATACGTGACTGGTCGAGTACGTACGAACGGATCTGATGCCCCCAACCAATATCTGATTTGGTATCTTCCACTGCTTGAGATGCATCGGTACGCTTTTGTAATTCCAGCTCATACAATCGAGCTCGCAGCATTTTCATCGCGGTGTCGCGGTTCGCATGTTGCGAACGTTCGTTCTGGCAACACACCACGGTATTCGTCGGTACGTGGGTAATACGTACAGCCGAGTCGGTGGTGTTTACGTGCTGACCACCGGCACCGGATGAACGGTAGGTATCGGTGCGTAAATCCGCTGGATTGATATCAATTTCAATATTGTCATCAATTTCTGGGGAAACAAACACCGCAGTAAAGGAGGTATGACGGCGATTACCTGAGTCATACGGACTTTTACGCACGAGACGGTGTACACCGGTCTCGGTACGCAACCAACCAAAGGCGTATTCACCTTTAATATGTAAAGTCGCACCTTTAATACCGGCCACATCACCGGCCGACAACTCCATAATCGTCGCTTCAAAGCCGTTATGGTCTGCCCAACGTAAATACATACGCAGTAAAATATTGGCCCAATCCTGTGCTTCGGTACCACCTGAACCGGCTTGAATATCAAGGTAGGCGTTATTGGCATCCATCTCACCGCTGAACATCCGGCGAAACTCAAGTTTGCCAAGATGCTCACCTAAGCGAGCCACTTCTGCACGAACCTCTTCAACGGTATCTTCGTCTTTTTCTTCGACGGCCATTTCCAGTAGTTCTTTGCAGTCCACTACACCACTTTCAAGATCATCCAGTGTGTCTACGACTTGCGCCAACAGCGAACGCTCACGGCCTAAATTTTGTGCATTTTCTGGATCAGTCCAGATGGCTGGATCTTCCAGTTCACGCTCAACTTCGGTTAGACGTTCACGCTTAGTAGCGTAGTCAAAGATACCCCCGAATGACTTGCGTACGCTCAGCTAAGTCATTGATGGCTAGATGGATTGGATTGACTTCCATAACAGACAGTTCTCACTTGATTGGACATGTAAAAAAAATGAATTGTACCTGAATTCGCACTGACTGTACGCACCGCTCAAGCACAGTCAGTGCATTTTTAGCTGGGCATAATACTGGAAACAATCAGCTGCAAGCTTTCATTGCCGCGAAACTCATTGACGTCAAGCGTGTAGGCCGCTTGCGCATTGATGATATTAGGGTTGGGCCAAATATCCAGATCCACATTAAAAGCGATCGCATCGACTGAAGGTGCGCTTGGCGTGCTTTGCAACACCAGCTTAAGGTGCTTTTCACCCACTAAACGTTGGCTGAGGATTTTAAAGTCACCATGAAACAAGGGCTCAGGGAAACGCTGCCCCCAAGGACCGGCATGACGCAGTTGTTGCGCCAGCTGCATATCAAATTCATGCGCAGCTAAACTGCCATCGGAATAAATGCGGCCGGTTAAGTCATCCGCCGTGAGCTGGCGACGTACTTCAGCATCAAAGGCTTTAGCAAAAGCTTCGTAATGCACCTGTTTAATAGTTAAGCCGGCAGCCATGGCATGGCCACCAAACTTACTGATTAAATCAGGAAAGCGTGCAGCAACCGCATCTAGCGCATCACGAATATGCAAACCCGGAATCGAGCGCGCTGAGCCTTTAAGCTCACCATTATCCGCATCAGCAAAGGCAATCACAGGACGGTGATAACGCTCTTTCATCCGCGAGGCTAAAATCCCAATCACACCTTGGTGCCATTCTGGCTCAAACAAGCACAGGCCAAAGGGTAAGTTATCCAGTGGTAAATCTTTCAGCTGCACCAAGGCTTCACGCTGCATACCTTGCTCGATGTGCTTGCGGTCTTGATTGAGCTGATCAAGCTGTTGCGCACGCTGCATAGCACCATCAAAGTCGTCACAGAGTAAGCACTCAATACCTAAGCTGATATCGTCCAGACGACCGGCCGCATTCAAACGCGGCCCCACAATAAAACCCAAGTCAGTGGAGACCAAACGACGGTAATCACGACGCGCCACATCTAAAATCGCCCGAATGCCAGGTCGTGAACGTCCCGCACGAATCCGCGCCAAACCTTGATGGACTAAAATACGGTTATTGGCATCCAACGGCACCACATCAGCGACACTGCCTAAAGCGACTAAGTCCAACAACTCGGCTAGATTGGGCTCAGCAATACCCTGCTGTGCAAACCAGCCGGTGCTGCGTAAATGGGCGCGCAAACCCAGCAGCACATAGAACATCACACCGACACCGGCTAAGGCTTTACTGGGGAACTCGCAACCCGGCTGATTGGGATTCACAATCGCATCAGCGGCAGGCAATTCAGAACCCGGCAAGTGGTGGTCAGTAACAATCACCGTCAGCCCTGCCGCTTTTGCAGCAGCAACGCCTTCAATACTGGAAATACCGTTATCCACAGTAATCAGCAGATCAGGTTGACGCTGCAATGCCACCGCAACAATTTCTGGAGTCAGCCCATAACCATAGTCAAAACGGTTCGGTACTAAGTAATCCACATGCGCGGCACCGAGCATTTTCAAACCTAACATGCCCACACAGCTGGCCGTAGCACCATCGGCATCAAAGTCACCGACAATCAGTATCCGCTGACGTTGCTCAAGTGCCTGCGCCAGCAGTTGCACCGCTTGATCCATACCCTTTAACAGATGGGTTGGTAGCAAACGCGCTAAGCCTTTTTCTAATTCAGTGGCATTCTGCACGCCACGCGCCGCATAAATACGCGTCAACAGGGGTGGAATATCACCTAAATTAGGTAAAACATCAGGTAGCGGTCGTTGTTCAATACGCATCACAGTGGGCTTACTCTTTTATAATCTTAACTAAAACAAATCGGAGCAACAGTTCAGCGCAGCAGCTTAACCACGCTCGCCGTGCAGCCACTCCAACTCAAGTGTGTGCTGGCCACGCTCATCGGTTACAAATACATCACCATCACTGATCATCACGCTCCAATTAATGGTCCGTGACAAATCATCGGCTAAATGAGTCAGTGACTCTTGGCTGATCGCTAGCACATTGAGATTCTTTAAATTACGCACTTGATCCAACTCTTTCGTCACCCAAGTGCGCAAGCTGCCATAGGCTAAAACGCTTAAGCGCTCACCGCGGCGCGAACACCAGGTCATACGCTCAGCCGTGGGCTGGCCGACTTCAATCCAATGCAGAATACGGCCATCTAAGCTCTTCTCCCACACCGCAGGCTCATCCACATTGGATAAACCACGACCAAACTCAACCTGCTCAGAATGCCACAGTGCCCGCGCTAATAAGCGTGCCAGCAAACGTTCCGCAGTTTCCGAGGGATGACGGGCCATACTAAAACGCACACTGTCATACACATTGCGATCCATATCCGTCAGATTTAATTCAACTTTATAAGGCGTGGCTTGCAGAGCCATAGCGGTGTTCTCTATAAGATAACAAAGCGGTCAAGTCTAACCTGTTCTGCTGCTCGGTGCTGCATGCCAATCAGCCTGCTGATCTGGCTCATTGAGCAAGACATTGATATAAAACAGCATGGATCCAAGCTTAGCGGTGGTCTTTACCTAAGAACATGTCGCATAATATATATGGTTACGCACTAACAGGGTTGTATAGTCGTTTTCTTTTCGTGTACGGAGCTCGATAACTGTAATGATTCGTTTTGGCCGTTTTATCTTGTCCATCGGCTTTTGTTTGTCCTCTCTTTTTGTCCACGCAGACGACAATTCACTTCTTATTCCTGCGACCCATCAGTGCACCTTAGAACGTATTGCCAATGAGCCGCAGCGCGGCCTTGAGGAATGTTTGAATTTTGCTCAGTTAGGTTATGCCGATGCGCAATTTACTCTGGGTGAATATTGGTACCAAGGTGACTATGCGCCGCGTGATTACCAGCAGGCCATCAAGTGGTTTGAGCAAGCTTCAGTTCAAGGCCATGCTATTGCTCAACTGCGTTTGGGCACCATGTTCTATCGTGGTGAAGGCGTACCTGCCAATACGATACAAGCCTATATCATCCTAAAAATGTCAGCGATTAACGGCTCAGATGAAGCTCTCGACAGTGCCGACCACGTTGCCCTACAAATGCAACGCAATGAGTTAGATATTAGCAATCAAGTCCTTGCGCAAATTTTCCGCAGTTACTTGCTTGAGTTAAGCAACGAGACTTACACTCCTTAAGCTCGTTTGCACGGCATCTGCTCCGTGCTGCCATTGGAGAGTGTTATGTCAGCTTTTTATCCTGCCATTGTGCTGTTATGCACTGGATTGTATTGCGCCAGCAGCCTTGCTGCAGATCAAGCAGACGACCCTATAACTGAATCAGCGCCAGCAGTTTATAACGCACCCAACCTCCCTCGTGGGGCGATACTGGGTCGTAATGTGCAGGCAGCACAAGCCATCCAACTCAGTGCTGACGCCAAACAGTTGATTGATCTCACCACGCCTGTTGAGCATTTTTCTGCATTATTTCTACCGGCAAATGTCGCTCAACCTCGCGGTATGGTTATTTTATTGCCGGGCGCAGACGAAAGTTTTGATTGGCCAGTGGTCATTGGACCATTACGTAGAAAGCTACCTAATGCGGGCTGGCATACATTAAGCATCAACCTCCCCCAACTACCCTCTCCGATCCTCACAGACAACAAAATTCTTGCTGATATCACTGCAGAGCAAATTCCCGTGCTAGCACCCGAGCCGATCGATGTTCCTGAAGACATAGAGCTAATGGATGATGAGGAGCTGATCGAGCCAGAACCTGAGCCCGAGGACGAAGAACCCGTCGAAGAGTTGGCCACAACAGAACCACCCTTGGACGAAGAGAATGACGACATCACCCCAGAGCCGATACAGCCTGCAGTGATTGTGATCCCAGAGTATCCACAGCGGATCAGTAACTTTCTCGATGCCGCAATCGACTACGCACAAACCCTAGCTGTCGAAGAGGTGGTACTGATCGGACATCATGAAGGTGCACATTGGGTGCTGAACTATCAAAATCAGCATGTTGCACGACTGCCTATACGCAGCGCATTAATTTCACCGCGCAATAGCGAACTACTGGATACGTCTTACGAGGCTTTAATTGAAGCCAGCAACCAGCCGATCGTCGATTTTTATTATAAACATAATGCCATTGCCCACACAGCAGCGCAGCAACGCTTAGCAGCGAGTCGTCGCGCCAATCGTCAAGACTATAAGCAAATCAGTTTAACCACAGCAACAGGCGTGCGAACACTTGAGCAAGAGTCTTTGTTTCGCCGCGTTAAAGGCTGGCTGAATAAACCCGTAGAAACCCATTAATAACAATACCAACGTCAACCTACACTTCTAGGTGTTTACGAATCATGGCATAAGCATGATGTAAAGCACGGGTCTTATCAGTAGCCGCACGCACTTGGGCAGGCGTTGCACCTGCACCCATCAGTTTATCCGGATGGTGCCGACTGACGTGACGGCGATAGCTTTTTTTCACCTCAGCCAATGTTGCAGAGCGCTGCACACCTAAGAGTTTAAACGCGGCATCCAGCTCACTTCCAGCTGCTTTAGGCACTCCCCGTCCCCGCATAGATTGCACTTCAATACGAGCAAAGCTTTCAGGCGAGCATGCCAGCCAATTGGCACAATGTTGCAAAATCCGGCGCTGCTTGGCGGTGGGCAAGCCCTGAGCTAAGGCCATACGCCAACCGGCTAGCAATAAACGCTCAGGCTGCCCCGCGGAGGAATAGTGCAAGCGTAAACTAAGGCGTAACTCATCCAGACGGCAGTCCTTGCCCTTGGAAAACGCAGTAATCGCGGTTTTTTGAGCAGCGCCCATCAGCTTTAAACGCTGCATTTCTAAGCGCGCCACTTGGATATGCTCTGGCGTCACCCGACCGGTGCTTTTAGCCAGATGCCCTAACAGCATAAATAACACCTGCTGAGCATCTAAGCTGCTCGCAGATGCTGTGCGACGTGATAAACGCGCACGCAGTTCAGCCCAGCTTTTTATCGCTAAATTACGATCAACAATGCTGCCAACCAATAATCCAAACAGCGCACCGGGGATATGTGCAATAGCCAACCCCAGCAATGCGCCAACGATAGTCGCAGGCCAAATCATATACGCGCCAACAACGCTTCAGCCTCGACTAAACGCTCGGGCGTACCCACATCAATCCACTGACCGCTAAACAGCTCACCACTCACCTCACCTTGACGAATAGCATGGCGTAATAAGGGTGCCAATTTAAAAGCACCCGCCGCACTATCGGCAAACAGCTGTGGATGTAACACAGCAATACCGCTGTAAGTGAATGCATCCTCAGAGGCACTGGGCAACTGTACCTGCTCTTGCTGCAAGGCAAAATCACCTTCAGGATGATGCTCAGGATTAGGTATCAAGACTAAATGCGCTAATCCTTGCAGCGGGCGACGTAAGCTAGAAAAATCATAGTCAGTGTAAATATCACCATTGACCACGACAAAAGGCTGATCACCTAAATACTTCAGCGCTTGGTAAATACCGCCACCCGTTTCCAGCGGCTGTGTCTCACGCGAATAGGTCACCTGCAAAGCAAAACGCTCGCCATCACCCACATGCGCTTCAATTTTCTCACCCAACCACGCATGGTTAATCACCACCTCGGTGAACCCCGCACGTGCTAAAGCACGCAAGTGGTATTCAATCAATGGCACACCGGCCACAGGAATCAAGGGTTTAGGCGTATGTAACGTCAACGGACGCATCCGCTCGCCTTTACCGGCAGCTAATATCATGGCTCGCATTATATTTATCTCACTACTGAAAAACTGGCTAAAAGTTGAGCTAAGGGAGCAAGCGCAGGTTGGCGCTCAATCACATGCTGTAAGTAATCAAAAAAACGTGGCACATCGGCAAGATAACGTGGCTTACCGTCACGGTGGTAAATTCGCGCAAAAATTCCGATCACTTTAAGATGACGCTGCGCACCCATCAGATCGCAATCATACTGGAATGCCTCGAAGGTCTCTGGCACAGGGATAGCGTGAGCCTGCGCCTTTTGATAATACTGTTGCATCCAGTTTTGCACGCGCTCTTCTGGCCAACTGATAAAAGCATCTTTAAATAAGCTGGTAATGTCATAACTCACCGGCCCCTGTACTGCATCTTGGAAGTCTAAAACACCAGGATTGGGTGTACTGAACATTAAATTGCGTGGCATATAGTCACGATGGACCAACACTCGCTGCTGCTTCAGTGCATTGCCCACTAACACATCACAGGCTTGCTGCCATAAGTACTGCTGTTGTTCAGTGAGGTTTATGCCCAACTCATGCTGCACATACCAATCTGGAAACAACTGCAGTTCACGGCGCAACAGTGCCTCATCGTAAACAGGGAGCTGTGCATCCTCTATATTGATTTCTTGTAATGTAATTAAGGCATCAATCGCTAAGCCAAACAACTCATCGGCATTCTCTGAGTTAAGCACCTCAAGCCACGTGTTCTGGCCCAGGTCAGACAGCACTAAAAAACCACGCTGTAAATCTTGCGCCCAGACTTTTGGCACATGCAAACCACCTTGCGCTAATAAGTGCGCTATTTTTACAAAAGGACGGCAATCCTCCTGTGGCGGTGGCGCATCCATCAGTACTAAATCAACGCTCTGGGAGTGCCAACGAAAATAACGCCGAAAACTTGCATCACTGCTAGCTGGCTGCAGGTTATTTACGGTAGTCTCTGTACAATCTATTTGCTGAGCGATATCGGGTAACTGCTCGGCAAACCACTGCGTTAGCTCGTATAAACGGCTATCCTTGTCATTATTACATTGATTCGGCATGGTAATTCTCCAACGGTGCTGGCCGTTATGTAGGGCATGCTTTATTATCGCTGATCTTTTCCAGCCCTTCGAGAGGCATGCAGGGTATTTCAACCAAGCGCATGCGGGAAGCACGGACACACTATGGCAGCTAAATATATTTATCGTAAAAAACTCCCCCTATTAGCAACTGGGGCGCTCTGTATCTTACAACCTTTACTGATGAGCAGTAACGCTGTAGCGCAACAGTATGACTGTCAAGCCACGGCCAGCGGTGGCTGGGCATGCAGTTCAAAAGACAGTCAAGTAGCACAACCACAGCGTCCGCTCAGCGCACCTGTAGCCAGCACTAATAAGCAACCGATAAGTCAAACGCAAAGCACCCACCGCATACCTCGATCTATATCTGCACCGCTTGTATCCGTAAGGGATAGCAAAGGTAAAGGATTAACATCACGCAGCGCCGATTTTAGTCATCTCGACTGGGTGCCGCACGATCAACTCACACCTGCGCAACAGGCTGAAGTAAATCCATCCTGCAGTGGCCGCTACATTGAGCCCTTGCGCCCAGGCATGAACGACACCAGTGCATTTAAAAATGCGCCGCTGTATATCAACGCCGGTGCCTCACGTTATGCACAAACCACAGAAACTGCCACCCTCGCCGGTGATGTAGTGATTCGCCAAGCCAGCCTGCAAGCAGAAGCAGACGAGGCTAATTTATACCAGCAAGACAATATCGGCGAACTGAAGGGCAATGTACGTATCCGTGACAATAATACATTGCTCGTCGGGGATCGTGCAGAGTTACAACTCGATAGCGGTGCGGTTAAAGTTGAGAATGCTGAATATGTGATGCATGCAAGTCGAGTTCGGGGTAGCGCGCATTCAATTAAGCGTCAAGAAGATGCGATTATCCGCCTTAAAGATGGCACTTACACCAGCTGTGAGCCGGGCAGTAATACTTGGCATTTAAAAGGTAACAACGTCACGCTCAATCCAACCACTGGATTTGGTAGCGCAACCAATGTCACCCTACGCGTTAAAGATATACCGGTTTTTTATACGCCGTATATCCACTTTCCGATTGATGATCGTCGCCAGTCCGGTTTTTTACCGCCCAGTTTCAGCTATAGCAATCGTAAGGGTGTAGATATCACCACTCCTTACTATTTCAATTTAGCTCCGAACTTTGATGCAACCCTATACCCTAACTATATGGGCAAACGTGGTTTACTGACTGAAGGTGAGCTGCGGTATTTAGGTAAGAGCAGTGAAAGTCGACTGGGAGGTGCCGTGCTAAATGACCGCGAAACCGAACGTAAAAAGCAATCGAAATATAAGAAAGACCGTTGGATGTATACCCTGCAACATGAGCAAGGCTTTAACTCTCGCCTGTTAGGCACAGTTGACTACACCGACATCAGTGACCCATATTACTTCCAAGACTTGCGCAGTAATGTGGTGAGCGGCTCCAACGAAACTCTGGATCAAAAAGCCAATTTAACTTGGCGCGGTGATAGTTACACAGCTCAGTTTGGCGTGCACGCCTATGAAATGGCCAATATTAGTGATGTGACACCGTACGATCGTCTACCGCAGTTCACCTTAGACGGGGCATTACCGTATCAGCCAGCGGGTCTGCAAATGACCTACAAAACCGAACTCACACGTTTTGATCGCTCGCTAAAGAAGGGTGATTACTTCGATAAAAATGGTCAACCAACAGCTTGGAATGATACCCGTCTCAAAGGTTTAGACCGTGCTAACGGCAACCGCATGCATATTGAGCCTGCGATCAGCTTGCCGATGAATTGGGGCTGGGGCTTTATTAAACCAGAAGTTAAATACGCTTATACGCGTTACGATCTAAGCCTAGATAACACAGGCAAAGATGAATTCCGTACTCAAAACAAGACATTTAACAGCAGCCCAGAGCGTAGCGTTGGCATTTACAGTGTTGATAGCGGCTTATACTTTGACCGTCAGAGCCAGCTCTTTGGTAAGTCATACCGCCAAACACTAGAGCCGCGCTTGTTCTATCTCTATGTACCTAACGAAGATCAGTCAGATCTACCCTTGTTTGATACCAGCGAAAGCCAATTCAGTTATGCCAGCCTGTTCCGTGATAACCGCTTTAGTGGCAATGACCGTATCGGTGATACCAATCAAGTATCCTTAGGCTTAACCAATCGCTGGTTAGAAGATAATGGTTTTGAACGCCAACGTATCAGTGCAGGTCAAGCCTATTACTTTACCGATCGTAAGGTTTTATTGTCCGGTAATGACTATAAAGATGTTGCAGAGAACACCAGTACCCGTTCACCCTACGCTCTGGACTATATGCTGCGGTTCAATCGTGACTGGCGCGTTAATGCGGACTTAATGTGGGATCCTGAAACACACCGTACGCGCTCAGGTAGCGCCATGCTGCATTATCAGTCACAAGATGATTTAAATAAAATTGTCAACTTCGGCTACCGCTACCGTAATGATAGCAACCACTACAATTACGATACTGGTCGCTGGGAAACTGGTAGTGCTGACTACACCGACCCTAATGGTAAGGTGTACAAAGACTTCTATAAAATTGAGCAAACCGATGCCTCAATTATGTGGCCAGTGGTACCGCAATGGAATGCTATTGCACGCTGGCAGTATGACTACAATCGCAACAGCACACTGGAAGCCTTTGGTGGCTTTGAATACGACAGTTGCTGCTGGAAAATGCGTCTAATCAGCCGCTATTGGGTTGATTATGACGAGCGAAATGTATCGCCACTCGACAACCGTCGAGGTGATCACGGGGTATTCCTGCAGATCATCTTAAAAGGTTTAGGTGGTGTCACTGGTAACAAAGTAGAGACATTCCTCGATGAAGGCATTCAAGGCTACCGTGAGCGTGAAAACAATGCTTATTAAACCCCTATCAGCGTTAATACTGAGCAGCAGTTTGCTGGTCAGTACCCTATATGCAGCGGAGCAACCGCTCGACCGTGTGGCAGCCATCGTGGATAACGATGTAGTCATGTACAGTCAATATCAATCGCGGCTCAAAGAAGTACAACAAACCATCAGTAAGCGCGGCGTTGAATTGCCGCCTGATGATGTGCTGCGCCAGCAAGTGATGGAACGGCTGATTATTGATGCGATTCAATTGCAAATGGCGGAACGCTCAGGCATTCGTGTCAGCGATGAAGAACTCAGCGCTTCTATGGCGACTATTGCCGAGCGTAATGGCCTGACTCAAAAAGAGTTTGAACAAGCCTTAGCTAGCGATGGCTTAAGTTTGCACGATGCACAAGAACAAATCCGTCAAGAAATGATTATCAGCCGGGTACGCCAATACCGTGTCACCGAGCGCATTCAAGTCACCGAGCAAGAAGTACAAAACTTCTTAGCCTCTGACTTAGGCAAAATGCAATTGGCTGAAGAATACCAGTTGGCGAATATTCTGATCCCTGTATCGGACGGCGCAACCAGCGCAGAATTAGATAAAGCCCAAAAAACCATTGCTATCATCATGCAAAAACTTGCTAGAGGCGGCGATTTTGCCCAGCTAGCTATCACCTATTCTGGCAGTGAAAACGCACTGGAAGGCGGGGATATGGGCTGGCGTAAAGCCGCACAATTACCACCCCCCTTTGACCGTCTTATGGGTGAAATGCAAGTGGGTCAGGTTGCAGGACCCAACCGCACAGCAGGTGGCATTATTATGCTGAAACTGCTGGATAAACGCGGCGGTGAAGCCATGTACATCGATGAAGTTCATGTACGTCATATCTTACTTAAACCCAGCGAAATTCGTAGCCCTGAAGCCACTCAAAAACTTGCCACTCGCATCTATGAGCGCTTGCGCAACGGTGAAGATTTCAGCACTTTAGCTAAACAGTTTTCTGAAGATCCAGGCTCCGCCCTCAATGGCGGCGACATGAATTGGATTGATCCGAGCTCATTAGTACCTGAGTTCCGTACAGAAATGGCGAACACTGCCATCGGTGAATTATCCAAACCTTTTGAAAGTCAATTTGGCTGGCACGTTCTGCAAGTATTAGATCGTCGCAGTACTGATAGCAGTACACAGGTACGCGAACAACAAGCGCTCAACTTATTACGCAATCGCAAATACGATGAAGAGCTGCAAACCTGGTTACGCCAAATTCGTGACGAAGCTTATGTGGAGATTAAAAACTTATGACTTTGCGCTTTGCTTTAACGCCAGGTGAACCTGCCGGTATCGGTCCTGACTTATGCTTAATGTTGGCACATGAAGTACAGCCCTATCCTGTGATTGCCATTGCTAACCGTCAACTACTGAATGAGCGTGCAGCACAACTGGGTTTACAAGTGCAACTGCTGGATGTGCAGCCCGACGCTTGGCCTGATAAGCCCGCGCCAGCTGACAGCCTCTATGTCTGGGATACGCCACTGTATGAACCTGTTGTCGCCGGCCAGCTCAATAAAGCCAATGCCCAGTATGTTTTAGAAACACTGACACGTGCGGGCCAAGGCTGCATTGATGGCGTGTTTAGTGGGATGATTACAGCGCCAGTGCACAAAGGCATTATTAATGATGCCGGTGTACCGTTCTCGGGTCACACTGAGTTTTTACAAGAGCTCACACAGTCACCACAAGTGGTGATGATGCTGGCAACCCACGGTTTACGTGTGGCTCTAGTGACCACGCACTTACCTCTGCGTGATGTGGCTGATGCGATTACCAGTGAGCGCATCGAAACTATTACTCGTATTCTAAACGCGGACTTACAGCAGAAGTTTGCGATTAAAAAGCCAAGAATCTTAGTCTGTGGACTCAATCCGCATGCCGGCGAAGATGGCCACTTAGGTCGCGAAGAGCTGGATATTATTCAGCCAACGCTGGAGCGCTTACGTGCTGAAGGTATGGACTTGGTTGGCCCGCTACCGGCTGATACCTTGTTTACTCCGAACAACCTAAAGCAATGTGATGCAGTATTAGCCATGTACCACGACCAAGGCTTACCGGTCCTCAAACACCGTGGTTTTGGTTCAGCCGTTAATATCACTCTGGGCATGCCAATTATTCGCACCTCAGTCGATCACGGCACAGCGCTGGATCTAGCTGGAACAGGTGAAATTGATACCGGAAGTTTACATATTGCTCTAGAAACCGCCTATCAAATGGCGGCAAGCAAAACGGTCTAAAAGAATAAAACAGCGCCATACCCTGCAATAGGGGGCGCTGTTAAACCACTGATTTACTCAAGTGGGCGTAAGCGATACTGTGCCGGTACTTGATCAATCCCTTTGACCGTCACATCTAAATTCTTCCATAAACCATCTTTAATACCGTAGACACAACCATAAATCGAGAGCTTCTGGCCACGATGCCAAGCGTTTTGCACAATGGAGGTATGACTGACATTGGCCACTTGCGCAATTGCATTGAGCTCACATAAGCGATCCACTCGTTCTTCTTCTGTTGGCAACAGTGCTAGCGCTTCATAATGTTCGTAATGCAAATCACGAATGGGGCGTATCCAACTGTCGGTTAAACCCACTTGCTTATCTTGCATCGCTGCACGCACACCACCGCATCCATAATGACCAGTGATCAAAATATGCTTCACTTTCAGCACATCAACCGCATATTGGATCACTGACAAACAGTTTAGATCGGTATGTAAAACCACATTACCCACATTACGGTGTACAAATAAATCACCCGGTAACATACCTACAATTTCATTGGCAGGAACACGGGCATCTGAACAACCAATCCACAAGTATTCTGGTGCTTGCTGCTTGGCAAGCTTCTCAAAAAAGGTGGGGTCATCTTTTTTAATCGACTCTGACCAAAGGACATTATTGTCAAAGAGCTGTTGTAGTTCAGGCATATATTCCTCTGTTATATCGCTTAGATCGTATGACTTATCAAGTATCTAAAGTTTGACAAAACCCAAGGCTGTGCAGTCACAATTTATTACAATTGCTATTCATCTGCAAATAAAGTCGCCGCCATCACCAATGCGTCTTCATGGCCATCGCTAGTTGGGTAGTAATCACGACGTCGTCCTATTTCATTAAAACCAAAACGCTCATATAAACGATAAGCCGACTGGTTGGATGCTCGCACTTCTAAAAAACATTCAACACAGCCGCGCTGACTGGCGCGTTGCATCAGATGTTCAAGTAATTGCAAGCCCAAACCTTGGCCTTGCTGCTCAACTGCAACAGCGATATTCAGCAGATGCGCTTCATCCAACACCTGACTGATCACCCCATGTCCGACATGCTTACCATCAATATGCATCATCCAGCATTCATAGCTGATCAATGCATCGGCATAGAGTTTGCGCGTCCATGGATGAGAGAAGGCTTTGTGTTCTAAGGCAACAACAGGGTCTAAATCTTCAGTTTGCATCAGCCGATATTCAATAGCATCACTCATGTTTCACCTGCCAAAGTGAGCCAATGGCACACATACTGCGCCAAATATCACGCTTCAATAAAGGCTGCTCCAAGACGCTTTCCAAATTGGGTAAAGTCCACACCTGAACACCCTCAGCAAAGGGTTGCAGACTGTATAAGGCTGCATCATCTGCAGCACTACCAAAGCGTACCGCTTGACTGCCAACCAGCCAAACACACACTGTCGGTTCGCTACTGAGTTCAACATTTAATAAGTCACGCACACAAAAGCGTGCCGCTTCTGCATTTTGCTCGCCCATTAAATTACCACTACGCAACATCGGCCACACCAGCGGTGTACCTTGACGTAAAAAATGCGGTTGATCGGTCAGACGCGCTGCGCGCAGCATATCTTTCAGCAATTGATAATCAGGATCACGACTTTGAAACGGCTCACCGGTGGGTAAATCGACCAACAATAAACAGTTACCCGCACGCAATATTTGTAATGCAAAGCGTGGCAACGGCTGAGTCTGAACTTTAATCGGCTCAGGCTGGGCTGCAATCTCGACCGCTTTAATAGACTTAGCACTGCTGTTTGCTGCTTGGCTGTTTAACCCTGTAGCAGCTAAAGCCAATCTATCACGTACCGAGACCCGCCCCTCACTGCGTGCTGGGCGCGCAGGTGTCGTAACAGGTGCAGATACGGCAGCAGCAGGGCTAGGATCCAGCAGTCGTGCTGCTGGCTTGACTGCTGTCACTGTAACTTGATCAATCGTTTGCCAGTCCAGCAGATAATCACGTGACGGCGCCGCGTTGACTAAGGGCTGGCGAGGTAGCCACACATCCAGTTGCATCGCCTGCAACATCGCTTGGCGGCGTACCTCGTGCTCATGCATCAATAAAGTTTCTCTGGTCACACACCATCCACCTGCGGATGTGCTTTATCCGCACCCATATGCATCAGGTTCAGTGCATTGAGATAGGCCTTGGCTGAAGCGATGACAATATCGGTATCAGCTCCATTACCATTGACAATACGACCGCCGCGCTCTAGACGTACCGTCACTTCACCTTGCGAGTCCGTCCCTTGGGTAATCGCATTCACCGAGTACAACTGTAAGGTGGCACCGGATTTTGCAGTTTTCTCAATAGCTTTAAACGCAGCATCAACGGGACCTGAACCTTGGTCATCGCTGGCCACTTCTTTGCCATCCACACTGAGGATGATCTGTGCATGAGGCACTTCACCAGTCTTACTGGCCACTTCCAAGCTCACCAGCTTATAAAACTCAGGGGTTTCTTGGTTTAAGGTTGATGACACCAAAGACTGTAAATCTTCATCAAAGATTTCATGTTTTTTGTCCGCTAAGTCTTTAAAGCGCGCAAAAACCGCGTTGAGTTCGGTGTCACTGCTAAACTCAATGCCTAACTCTAATAAACGGCTACGGAATGCGCTGCGACCTGAGTGCTTACCCATCACCATTTTATTGGCATGCCAGCCGACATCTTCAGCCGCCATAATTTCATAGGTTTCACGGTGCTTGAGCACGCCATCTTGGTGAATACCTGACTCATGCGCAAAGGCGTTGGCACCGACAATGGCTTTGTTCGGCTGTACTGGGAAACCCGTAATGCCTGAAACCATGCGCGATACGCTAAGGATATGCGGTGTATCAATATTGGTATGCACACCCAGCAAGTCATGACGGGTTTTAATCGCCATTACAATTTCTTCAAGCGCCGCATTACCGGCACGCTCACCCAGACCGTTAATCGTGCACTCAACTTGACGTGCGCCAGCCACAACAGCAGCCAAGGAATTGGCCACAGCTAGACCTAAGTCATTATGGCAATGCACTGAGAAAATCGCTTTATCCGCATTGGGTACGCGATTAATCAGCTGACTGATCAAATTGGCATACTCATGCGGAATCGAGTAACCGACAGTGTCAGGAATATTAATAGTGCGCGCGCCCGCATCAATCGCCGCTTCAACAATGCGGCATAAAAAATCAATTTCAGAACGGCCAGCATCTTCACAGGAGAATTCAACATCTGAGCATAAGTTGCGCGCTTTCTTAATCGCACGTACCGCTTGCTCAACCACTTGATCCGGTTGCATGCGCAGCTTATGTTCCATATGAATCGGACTGGTGGCGATAAAGGTATGGATACGACCTGAATTGGCGCCGGCTAATGCTTCAGCAGCACGCTCAATATCGGCATCCAAAGCACGTGACAAGCTGCAGATGGTACTGTCTTGAATGGTGTCAGCAATGGCTTTGACCGCTTCGAAATCACCCTGACTGGCAATCGCAAAACCGGCTTCAATCACATCAACACGCATACGCTCAAGCGCTTTGGCAATACGTAGTTTTTCTTCTTTGGTCATTGAAGCGCCAGGGCTTTGTTCGCCATCACGCAAGGTGGTATCAAAAATAATAACGCGATCACTGCTGCTCATTGTCTTCTCCTGAAGCTGCCACACGGTTAAGGGCAGTCAATTTCTAAATCCCTGTGCAATTTTATGCATGCACAGAAACATTTTATAATGTCGATATGGGTTACAGATTAATACCCTGCTCTGCTGAGGTCTAGCGGCAATTCGTAGTACAGCGCAAAGCCTAGCCAGTGCAGGCCTCAGCATCAGGCTAGAAAGCTATAGGTTGGTGGCTAACTGCGCCTGAATAATATCAAGCAAGCACTGCAAAGCACCTTGGTTACGTTGCAAAACCTGTTGCCCAGCCTCACACATCTGTTGAGCTTGCTGTGGCTGACTCCACAACTGAGCGACGGCTTGCGCCAACTGCTCAGTATTATCAACCTGCTGCAGACCACCGGCTTTCAACAGCTGCTCAGCAATCTCTAAAAAGTTAAAATAATGTGGCCCAGTTAAGGTGGGTTTGGCTAAGGCAATCGGCTCAAGCATATTATGTCCGCCATGCTCGACTAAGCTGCCGCCGACAAAGGCTACATCAGCCAAGGCATACATAAACAGTAACTCACCCATAGTATCGCCTAAGAGTACCTGATGCTCAGCAGTCACCGCTGCGGCTGTTGATCGGCGTTGTACCTGCATATTCTGCTGCACGCATAAGCTATAAACAGACTCAAAACGCTCAGGATGGCGCGGTACTAAAATCAATAAAGCATCGGGAAATTGCGTTAATAACTGCTGATGCGCAGCTAAAATCAGTACATCTTCACCATCATGGGTACTGGCAGCGATCCACACTGGACGCTGACGGGCCTGCCACTGTTCACGGAGTGCTTGCGCTTGCAGAGGCAACTCATCAGCAACGCGCAAATCGTACTTAATCGACCCGGTCACCGTCACCGTTTCAGGACGTGCACCCAGTTCAATAAAGCGCTGTGCTTCTATTTCACTTTGTACCGCGAACGCACTCACGTTCTTAAGCATGGGCACCACTAATTTTGGAAAGCGGGCATAGCCTCGTGCCGAACGCTCAGATAAGCGTCCATTGGCCAATACCACCGGAATATTTAAGCGTGCGCACTGATCAATATGATTGGGCCACAACTCAGTCTCCATCACAATCGCCAAGCGTGGCTGCAAACGTTTAAAAAAGCGTTTGGATGCCAAGGGCAAATCGTAAGGTAAATAACAATGCTGTACGCTATCACCAAAGAGGCTTTGAATACGCTCCGAACCCGTTGGCGTCATACAGGTGACGGTAATCGGCAGGTCTGGATACAGTTGCTGCAAGGCTTTCACCACAGGTGCAGCAGCAATGCTCTCACCGACTGAGACTGCATGCAGCCAAATACCGCCCTGCTTAAATTGAGGTAAAGATACAGAAAAACGCTCACCAATCCGCTGAGCATACGCCGGCGCTTTTCTGGAGCGCAGCCATAAGCGTACGGCAATCAGCGGCACGCCAAGGTACAACAGCAAGGTATAAAGGGTTCTATTCATAACGGCAAAGTTTAGCAAAGGCGCAGCGATAATACTGCGCTCGGTTATACTGCTCACATATTTTTTACGAGAGGCGCTTATGTCACTCACTTTAAACACAGATATTGCGATTATTGGCGGTGGCATCGCAGGCTTATGGCTCAATGCTCAATTGCGCCAGCGCGGCTTTAATACCCTGCTCATTGAACAGCATAACCTTGGCGGCGGCCAATCGGTTAAATCCCAAGGGATTATTCATGGTGGCGCTAAATATGCACTGCATGGCGCGCTCACCGGCTCATCCGAAGCCATTGCTGATATGCCGGAACGGTGGCGCAAAGCGCTCAATGGCGAAGGCGAGTTGGATTTACGCGGCGTGCGTTTATTGTCCGATGCGCACTACTTATGGTCGCCCGGCTCGATTGCCGGCAATCTGACAAGCTTTTTTGCCAGCAAAGCCATGCGCGGTCGTGTTGATCAAGTTAAAGGCCAACAACTGCCCGCAGCACTGCAACATAAAGACTTTAAAGGCCGCGTCTATCGCTTAGCGGAATTAGTGCTGGATGTACCCAGTTTAGTGAATCGCTTGGCGGAATTAGCCGGTGACAGTCTTTTGCATGCGAAAAACATTAGCCCACGTTATGAAAACGAGAAACTGCTTGGCGTACAAGCTGATGATTACAGCATTAACGCTCAGCGCGTGGTTTTTTGTGCGGGTGGTGGTACTGAAGAGTTACTGCAAGCCTTTGCGCTGAAAAAACCTGAACAACAATTGCGCCCACTGCATATGGTGTTGGCCAAAGGGCCGGCTTTATTACCCTTGTATGCACACTGTTTAGGCGGTGGTAGCAAACCACGGGTGACCATTACCACCCACCCTGCCGCTGATGGTCAGTGGGTTTGGTATTTGGGCGGCAATCTCGCTGAAGCAGATGGCGTGGCCCGTTCAGAAGCTGAACAAATTCAAGCAGCCAAAACCGAAGTGGCACAGCTACTGCCTTGGGTGTCACACGATCAGACCCAATGGGCCACCTTACGTGTCGATCGTGCTGAACCGGTGCAATCTGGATTAGTGCGCCCTGATAACGCCTTTTTAAGCGAACAAGGGGCATTGCTGGTCGGCTGGCCCACCAAGTTAGCCTTAGCACCAGATTTAAGTGATCGTGTACTTAAATTATTAGATCGCGACGGCATTCAACCCAGCGCAATGCAAAACTATAGCGATTTACCACGCCCTACCGTTGCACAACCTGTTTGGGAGACTCTGTTTAATGACCTTGCATGACTTTCATCGACCATTAGGTAGCACTGGTTTTAATGTATCGCCGCTGGGCCTTGGCACCGTTAAACTGGGCCGTGATCAAGGCGTGAAATACCCCAATGGCTTTACGATTCCCGATGATCAGCAAGCCTTGGCCTTAATCAATCAAGCCCGCGAACTGGGGATTAACTTACTGGATACTGCGCCGGCTTACGGCATCAGCGAAGAACGTCTTGGCCATTTATTACAGGGCCAACGCCAACACTGGGTGATCGTCAGCAAAGTCGGTGAAGAATTTATTGAGGGCGAGTCGGTCTTTGATTTCTCTGGCGCACATACGCGTTTTTCTGTGGATCGCAGCCTTAAACGTCTACGTACTGACCATATTGAATTAGTGCTCGTGCATTCCAATGGCGATGATGTGGCTATTTTGCAGCATGAAGAAGTCTACGACACCCTGAATGCATTGAAGCAGGAAGGTAAAATCGGTGGCTTTGGCTTTTCTGGAAAAACTGCAGAAGGTGGCATTCTGGCCTTAGAAAAAGGCGACTGCGCGATGGTCACTTACAATCTCAATGAGCGTGATGAGTTACCGGTTCTGGATTATGCCGCGCAGCACAATAAAGGTATTTTAATTAAGAAAGCCTTAGCCAGCGGGCATATTTGTTTGGCCGAAGGCATTGATCCCGTGCACGCCAGCCTCTCGATGATTTTCCAGCACCCTGCAGCCGCCAGTGCGATTGTTGGCACCATCAATCCCAAGCATCTACAAGCAAACGCTGAATGCGTAGCGAAAATACTCAGCAAAAAAGGCTAAAAAAAACCGCTGCGCCAGTCTAAAACTGCAGCGCAGCGGTTGTTTGCAGATCTTTACTTACTGCGGATTTTCTCAACAATGGCTGTGGTTGAGCTGTTTTCCACTAAGCCTAAGACGCGCACTTCTCCGCCATAGGCATACACCAACTCGGCACCTACCACCTGATCCACGCCGTAATCACCACCCTTCACCAAGATGTCCGGCTGAAGCAGGGTAATCAGACTTTCTGGCGTGTCTTCAGTAAAGCTCACCACCCAGTCCACTGCGCCCAAGCCAGCTAGGACAGCCATACGGCGGTCCACTGAGTTGATCGGACGACCAGGGCCTTTCAGGCGCGTCACTGAGGCATCGCCATTCACTGCAACGATTAAACGATCACCCTGCTCGCGAGCTTGCTCTAAATAGCTGACATGCCCCGCATGCAAAATATCAAAACAGCCGTTGGTAAAGACCACGCGCTCACCTTGTGCCCGTGCATCTTCAACTGCTGCTTGTAACTGCTGCAGACTCAGAACACCACGCTCAGCACCCTCTTCACGCTGTAACGCACGACGTAACTCAGGCGCACTGATGGTTGCGGTACCTAATTTACCCACCACAATCCCCGCTGCTAAGTTGGCTAAGGTCATCGCCTGCGGCAAGCTCTCGCCTGCAGCCATAGCGGCGGCCATGGTGGAAATGACGGTATCGCCGGCACCGGTCACATCAAAAACCTCACGCGCACGTGCAGGTAAGTGCAAAGCTGCTACACCGTGACGTAACAAGGTCATGCCCTGCTCACCACGGGTAATCAACAAGGCGTCTAACTCCAGCTCTTGTAGCATGGCAGTACCGCGCTGCATTAATTGTGCTTCATCCGCGCAATGGCCCACGACTGCTTCAAACTCAGCCAGATTGGGTGTCAGTAAAGTTGCGCCGCGGTAAATAGAAAAATCCGTACCTTTAGGGTCAGCTAGTACTGCCACGCCGCGTTTTTTTGCCGCTTGTAATAGCACCTGATGATTGCGCAAGGTGCCTTTGCCATAATCGGACAAGATCATCACTTTAACGCTATCGAGCACTGACTCAACTTCGGCCAATAAGGCTGCCGTATCAGTGTTGAAATTATCTTCAAAATCCATCCGCAATAACTGCTGCTGACGACTCATGGCGCGCAATTTAACAATGGTAGGTTGGCCTTTAATACGTTGAAAATGTGTCTGTACACCCACAGAATGCAGCTGCTCAGTCAGCGCATCAGCGGCTTCATCAGCACCGGTGACGCCAATCAACTGCACCGGCGCACCCAAAGCGGCAATATTTAACGCCACGTTTGCAGCACCACCCGGACGGTCTTCAGTGCGCGTGACTTTCACCACCGGCACCGGCGCTTCAGGGGAAATACGTGTGGTGCTGCCGTACCAATAACGGTCCAGCATGACATCACCCACCACCAATACAGGGGCTTGGGTAAAGGGTGGTAATGGTGATTTCATAATACGCTTAACCTTATAAAATTTTTGCCAATGATAACATGCCGCTTCTAAGCAATCAGCGCCACAGCCAGCGGCATCAGTACTGCAGTCAGCACACCCATCACACTCATCGCTAATGCAGCAAAAGCACCCGCCTCCTCACTTTCCTGTAAAGCGCGCGCCGTACCAATACCGTGGGCAATAATACCGAGCGCCATACCTTGCGCAGCCGGATGAGTAATACGCAAAATACGCAGCAACTCGACGCCAAACATGGCACCAATAATACCGGTAATCATTACAAAAACGGCAGCCAGCGAGGCTGCACCGCCAATTTCTTCCGCCACCAGCATGGCAATCGGCGAAGTCACTGATTTTGGCGCAATAGTTTTTAAAATCATGGTTTCAGCACCAAAAAACCAGGCCAAAGCAACGCCCAAAACTGTGGCAAATAACCCACCGACAAACAGCGTAATTAACGTTGGCCATAAGACTTGACGCACGCGCCGTATATTCAAATAGAGCGGTACCGCTAGTGCTACCGTTGCGGGTCCCAAAATCATACTTAATAGCCCTGTACCTTTTTTATAGTCTGCGTAATCAATACCCAGCAATAACAAGACCGAGATCAAAGCCACCATGGAGATTAAGAGCGGCTGTAAAAAAATCCAACGCGTCTTGTCATAAGCCGCTACAGCTAGCTGATAGACACCTAAAGTTAAACCTACAAAAAATAGCGGATGGTGAATCACTGCATCGAGGGCTGCGTGCCATTCAAGAGTCATACACCCCCCTTCTTACGCGCTTGTCGTTTAATCAGTACTTGCATCAACCAGCCAATAAAGACTATGGAAACTAAGAGTGAAATCACTAACGAGCCGGTAATCGCCCAGAAGTCGGCTTTAATGTCTGCCACATGCGCCATCACCCCAATCGCCGGCGGTACTAAGAGCAACGGTAGATAACGTAATAAGCTTGATGCAGCTTCATTGATTGGCTCATTGACACCACCGCGCACCATCAGATAAATAAACAGCAGCACTAAACCAAGGATAGGACCCGGTATAACGGGGAAGAAAAGTACATTCAGCGCTGTTCCCGCTAGCTGAAACGCCACCAGCCAGCTTAGCCCACGTAGTAACATCGTCCTCTCCAGTTATATATAAAAATAACAGGCAGTATACGGGTAAGAAGTGTTGGAAATAAATGCATTTACTTTCTGCATGCAGCTCAAGGGTGTTAATGATCACGCATCAGCGACATCCAATCATCACAACACTCACCGCCAAACTCACTATCAGCTAGAGTGATAAGTGACTTGCATCCAGCTGCCAAGCCTCTAGTCGAGTAAAAGATTAATTCGTAGGCAATAAAAAACCCGCATAAAGCGGGTTTTTTATACACAGAGGACGCAATCAATTACTTGATTTTGCCTTCTTTGTAAATCACGTGTTTACGGATAACTGGATCAAATTTTTTGATTTCCAATTTATCAGGCGTAGTACGCTTGTTCTTATCTGTAGTGTAAAAGTGACCTGTACCAGCACTTGACACTAAACGGATTAAATCACGCATGATGTTCCCCTTAAACCTTTAGGCCGCGAGCACGAAGCTCAGCGAGTACTGTGTCGATTCCGCGCTTATCAATCACGCGCATACCTTTTGCAGACAAACGTAAACGTACAAAACGGTTTTCGGTTTCTACCCAAAAACGGTGATGCTGCAAGTTTGGCAGGAAACGGCGACGGGTTTTGTTGTTGGCATGGGAAACTTTATTCCCTGTAACCGGACCCTTACCGGTTACTTGACAAACTTTTGACATATCTCAGCCCTCATAAACCACATGCTCAACCCAGCATGGGTTGGCTGCTTTAAAACGTAATTGGATTCGTAGGTCGTTAAAAACATGATGGTTTTTATAACCTGCATATTATTACCCAGACTTAACTAAGGAACAACAGTAACGCAAAATATAATGCGAAACGTGTTCTCTTAGAATCGAGCCGTGCTTTATAGCAGAAACCTGTTTACTAATCAAGGAAAGCTAAACTTTTAACCCAGCATCTGCTGACATTAACAGTCACATCCAGCCATTTTCAACCATCGATAATGGCTCGCCATCACCGACAATAAAATGATCTAAAACACGCACATCAACCAGCGCTAGCGCCTCTTTCAAGCGTTCAGTCAAAATCTTATCGGCCTGACTTGGCTCAGAAATACCACTGGGATGATTGTGCGTTAAAATTAATGCTGCCGCATTATTGGCTAATGCACGTTTAACCACCTGCCGCGGATAGACACTGGCGCCATCAATGGTGCCATAAAATAAAATCTCAAAGGCTAAAACACGGTGCTTGGTGTCTAAAAACAAACAAGCGAACACTTCATGCAACTCATGGCGCAGCTTGGCCTTCAAAAAATCACGCACTGCTTGCGGACTTTCTAAAGCAGAATCACGCTGAATACTGGCTGCTAAATGCCGGCGGCCCATTTCCAATACCGCTTGCAGCTGCGCGTATTTTGCCGGACCTAAACCTAAATGGCTGGTAAAGCTGGCTTGATCCGCTTCCAAAAGCTGACGCAAGCCACCAAACTCGCTTAATAAGTCACGCGCCAAATCCACCGCATTGCGCCCGCGAACGCCCGTACGTAGAAAAATAGCCAAGAGCTCAGCATCCGATAAGACACCCACGCCATACTCTAATAAACGCTCACGCGGCCGCTCATTCACCGGCCAATTTTGCATACTCATAGACGAACTCCTTATCATCCGTTCGCGCCTGTAGTATGGGCGCATCGACACGGCCGCAATCCTTATGGATCAGCCACTGCCGCTCTAACAGCGGCTATGTTATCTTAGTCAATATTTACAGATTGGCCATTTCCACTCTTTTACATACAACCTCAAACAACAGGCAGACCCATGCAAAGGCTGTTTCAAAAACATATTATTGTTGGCATTGGTGGCGGGATTGCTGCCTATAAAAGCGCAGAACTGGTTCGCCGTTTACGCGATTTAGGTGCCGATGTGCATGTAGTGATGACCCGTGGTGCACGCGAATTTATCACCCCTCTGACCTTACAAGCCTTATCCGGCAATCCAGTGCACGTGGATTTACTCGACACTAAAGCTGAAGCTGGCATGGGCCATATTGAACTGGCACGTTGGGCTGACTTAGTCTTAATTGCACCCTGCACAGCAGATTTAATGTCGCGCTTAGTGCAAGGCTCAGCCAATGACTTGCTCACCACGCTGATTCTCGCCACTGATGCACCGATTGCATTAGCACCCGCGATGAATCAAGCCATGTGGGCTGATCAAGCAACCCAAGCCAACGCAGACATTCTCAGCCAGCGCGGCTTCCACTTACTCGGCCCAGGCTCAGGTGTCCAAGCCTGCGGCGATATCGGCTTAGGCCGTATGCAAGAACCTGAAGTATTGGCACAAAGCGCTGCCGATTTATTTGCTCATAAAGCTCTAACGGGCAAGCACGTACTGATTACTGCCGGCCCGACCCGTGAAGATATTGACCCGGTGCGCTATATCACTAATCACAGCTCAGGAAAGATGGGTTTTAGCCTGGCTGAAGCGGCGGCTGAAGCCGGTGCTCGAGTGACGCTGGTCAGTGGGCCAGTGCATCTACCGACGCCGGATCGCGTCGAACGCATTAATGTGAACAGCGCCCGCGATATGCTGGCTGCATGCGAAGCAGCGATGCCCTGCGATATTATGATTGCTGCCGCAGCCGTGGCTGACTACCGCCCTGAAGCCAGTGCTGAGCATAAGCTGAAAAAAGATCCCAATAGCGCGGATGGCATGACGCTGAAGATGATTCGCAACCCCGATATTCTCGCGACTATTGCTAACCGCGCTGATCGCCCCTTTAGCGTGGGCTTTGCTGCTGAAACACAAAACCTGCTGGATTATGCAGCCTGCAAGTTACGCGATAAAAATCTGGATTTAATTGTCGCCAATGATGTGGCCAATACTGATATTGGCTTTAATAGCGATGAGAACGCCATCACCGTGATTGATCGTCAACAGCAACAAACTTCATTTGCACAGACCAGCAAAAGTAAGATTGCTCGTCAGTTGATGTCCTTTATTACCACCCATTCCAACAAGGTTTAATTATGCGCCGTATTCAAGCTCAAATCCTCGACCCTCGCCTCGGCACAGAATTCCCATTACCCGAATACGCCACCGCCGGCTCAGCGGGCCTTGATTTACGCGCGATGCTCAGCGAAGACCTAGTCATCGAACCGGGACAAACCGTGCTGATCCCAACAGGCTTAGCGATTTATATTGAAGACAACAGTGTCGCAGCGATGATTTTACCGCGCTCAGGCTTAGGCCATAAACACGGTATTGTTCTCGGCAACTTAGTCGGCTTAATTGACTCTGACTACCAAGGCCAGCTGCAAGTCTCCTGCTGGAACCGTGGTAACAGTACTTTTACCATTGCACCCGGCGATCGGATTGCCCAGTTGATTTTAGTACCGGTGATTCAAGCACAGCTGGAAATCACCGACAGCTTTATTGAAAGTGACCGTGGACAAGGTGGCTTTGGTCATACGGGCAAGCAATAAAACGGACTTTTCATTGCGCGACCTCACGTCACTACACTCAGGACACTGATATTTTGAATACTCAAACATTAGATGCTGCGCCTTGCAGTAGCACTGCGCAGAATGTGCCTGCTGGTATTTTCCGCGCTTACGATATCCGCGGTATTATCGATAAAACCTTAACCGCGGATACCGCCTACTGGATTGGTCGCGCTGTCGGTTCAGAAAGCATTGCCAAAGGTGAGCGCAATGTCGTCGTCGGTCGTGATGGCCGCCTATCCGGCCCTGTGATGGTGCAAGCGCTGATTCAAGGTCTTCGTGACTGCGGTTGCCATGTCACCGACCTAGGCATGGTGCCGACGCCTGTATTGTACTTTGCCACCAACGTACTTGCAGCCAGCACCGGCGTAATGGTCACTGGCAGCCACAACCCTCCCGATTACAATGGTTTTAAAATTGTATTGGCTGGCGAAACTCTGGCCAATGAGCGTATCACTGCGCTACACACCCGTATTATGCAGAACGATTTAGCCAGCGGCAGCGGTAACCTGACTCAAATTGAAATGCTGCAACGCTATCTTGAGCATATTCGTGATGACATCAAACTCGCCAAACCACTGCGCGTGGTGGTCGACTGCGGTAATGGCGTCGGCGGCGTGATTGGCCCGCAAGTGCTAGAAGCATTGGGTTGCAGCATTATTCCGCTGTACTGCGATGTGGACGGCACGTTCCCAAATCACCATCCTGATCCAGGTAAGCCAGAAAACTTACAAGAGCTGATTGCTCGCGTAAAAGCAGAAAATGCTGATATTGGTGTCGCTTTTGATGGCGATGCCGATCGGATTGGCGTCGTGACTAACAGCGGACGTATTATTTTTTCTGATCATCTGATGATGCTGTTTGCCCACGATGTACTGTCACGCAATCCTGGTGCTGACGTTATTTTTGATGTGAAGTGCACGCGCCGTTTGGCCACAGTGATCAGTGACAATGGCGGCAACCCCATTATGTGGAAAACTGGCCACTCTCTGATGAAAGCTAAAATGCGTGAAACCGGCGCTTTATTGGCCGGCGAAATGAGCGGCCACGTGTTCTTTAAAGAGCGCTGGTTTGGCTTTGATGATGGTATTTACAGCGCTGCACGTTTACTGGAAATCCTCAGCAAAGACTCACGCGATGCTGATGCGATATTTGCCTCATTCCCAGTCAACTTATCCACACCTGAAATTAATATTGAAGTCACCGAAGACACCAAATTTAAAATCATTGAGCGTTTACACAATGAAGGCCAATGGGGCGCTGCCAGCCTGACAACACTGGACGGCATACGTGCTGACTTCCCAAAAAGCTGGGGCCTGGTGCGTGCATCCAATACGACGCCGATGCTGGTATTGCGCTTTGAAGGTGAAACCGCTGATGATTTAGAACAGATCAAAGTACTGTTCCGCGAACAGTTACTGGCCATTGTGCCTGACCTCGAATTACCTTTTTAATCAATAGGAGCCTGCCCAAATGAGTTTAAAGCGTGCTGATGCCGTCCATGTAGCCGAGGTTCTATCCGAGGCCCTACCCTATATTCGTCGCTTTGTCGGTAAAACACTGGTGATCAAATATGGCGGCAACGCCATGGAAAGCGAAGAGCTAAAAACGGGCTTTGCCCGCGATATCGTGTTGATGAAAGCTGTGGGTATCAACCCCGTAGTGGTACACGGTGGCGGCCCACAAATTGCTGATCTACTCAAACGCCTGAATATCGAAAGCCGCTTTGTCGAAGGTATGCGCGTCACAGACGAGCAAACCATGGACGTTGTCGAGATGGTGCTGGGCGGTCAAGTCAACAAAGATATCGTTAACCTGATCAACAGCCATGGCGGTAGTGCGATCGGTTTAACCGGTAAAGATGCTCGTCTGATTCGTGCGCGCAAACTCAAAGTCACGCACCAAGGCCCTGATATGCTGCAGCCAGAAATCATTGATATTGGCCAAGTCGGTGAAGTGGCCAGCGTCAATACAGATTTGCTAGATATGCTGGTCAAAGGTGACTTTATTCCCGTGATTGCGCCGATTGGCGTCGGCCCTAATGGCGAGTCTTACAATATCAACGCTGACTTAGTTGCAGGTAAAGTCGCCGAAGCACTGCATGCAGAAAAACTGATGCTGCTGACTAATATTGCCGGCTTGATGGATAAAGAAGGCAATGTGCTGACCGGTCTCAATACCGCTCAGGTGGATGAATTAATCGCGGATGGCACAATTTACGGCGGCATGCTGCCAAAAATCCGTTGCGCTTTAGATGCGGTACAAGGTGGGGTGAATAGCGCGCATATTATTGATGGCCGTGTGCCCAACGCGGTATTGCTAGAAATCTTTACCGATCATGGTGTGGGTACCTTGATCACCAACAGCTGATACGTTGAGCTGCTGTAAAAATCTAAGTGGTTATAGATACGCCCGCACTCAATATGCGGGCGTATCATTTATGAGCTGTTACATTCCTAAGTAGGCTTCACGGACTTTATCGTTACTCAGTAATTCTTTACCGGTTCCTTGCAGCACCACGTCCCCCGTTTCTAGCACATAGCCTCTATCTGCCAACGCCAGTGCTTGAGACGCATTTTGCTCAACTAGAAAGATGGTCATCCCTTCATCTTTCAGCTCGCGGATAATCTCAAAGATCTCTTCAATAATCAGCGGCGCAAGACCCATACTGGGCTCATCTAGCAACAATAAACGTGGACGGGACATTAGAGCGCGTCCCATCGCCAACATTTGCTGCTGACCACCTGAAAGCTCACCGGCTAAGTTATAACGCTTTTGTCTTAAAATTGGGAATTTGCTATAGATTCGTTCGATATCGCTCTGAATCTCTGGATCACCGCCGCGCGTATATGCACCCAATAAAAGGTTGTCGTACACCGTCATATCTTTAAAGACTTGGCGACCTTCAGGCACTTGCACAATACCTTTACCCACTCGTTTATCGGCTGACACTTTTGATAAGTCTTCACCATCGAAAAATATCTGCCCTTTATCGGTGGGCTGTAAACCAGAAATAGTCATTAATAGCGTTGATTTACCCGCACCATTGGCGCCCACTAATGAAACAATTTCACCCGCGTTAATGATGATATCAATATCATGCAAGACTTCTATCTGTCCGTACGAGGTCACCAAGCCCTTAATGGAAAGCAGCTCCTGCCCCTCTTTATGCGCAGTCATTCGCGGGCTATGTGCTAGACCTAGGCCACCAAAACGCTCAGGTGTTAAGCTGATAATTTTATGGCGCAGCTCACGAAATTCTTCTCTAACACGATCACCAAATAAAGGATCATCTTGCTGATCACGCGCGATAATAATCGCACCCCAATCTTCATCTGATAACACATCGCGCGCGCGCGGGATCACCACACCTTCTTCTTTTTTAATATGCTTGCGCAAGGCCGCACTGAAACGGCCTAAGGCATGACCAAACGCCTCACGTCCATTGGGCCAGTTCGTCAGGCAATCTTTTAGCAAGTCACGTAATTCCAATAACTTTTCATGACCCACCACATAGCCTCTTGCTAATTTATCTAGCAAAGGCCCTGTTTCAGGTGATTTTTCTCTAAGCAATGTATAGAGCAAAATCTCAGTGGGCTGGCTGTGCACACGACTAGAGAAATGCTGGATATAATCAAAAATCGTGGTAAATAACAGCTCATCAGGCTGCGTAGCATTAATATTCATCTCTTGCTCAAGCATGTCCATTAAATCAATGACACGCCATAACCCCTGATGCTCTCGTACGATAATGCTAATAACTTGCTCGCCACGTAACTGAGTCGGTGCAAGCTTATTGTGTTCTTGTGTCATAGTATTTACCTCTACGCTTAGCTGCCTAAATAGGCTGCAATTACATCAGGATTATTACGAATCTCTTCAGGTGTCCCTTCCGCGAGTTTGCGGCCATAATTGAGCACCAACAGGCGATCCGATATACCCATCACCAATTTCATATCATGCTCAACCAAAACCACAGTAATACCCTGGGCTGCAACCTTTTTAATCAATTCTTCAAGCGCAGCTGTTTCGGTACCGTTTAATCCCGCTGCTGGCTCATCGAGCAACACAATTTTAGGGTCAGATGCCAAAGCACGCGCTATTTCTAAACGCTTGAGTGCGCCATAGGACATCGCAGAAGCATCAGTTTCAACGTATTCGCCACAGCCCACAAACTCCATTAATTCAATAGCTCGCTTGCGGCAATCCTCTTCATCCTTAAGCAAGGAAGGCAGACGTAACATCGTCGTTAACAAACTGCTTTTTAGTTGTAAGTGACGACCCAACATCACGTTTTCTAACGCCGTCATATTCATACAAATTTGCATCTGCTGAAACGTGCGGCACATACCCCGCTCGGCCAACTGATTTGGCTCTAAGCCAACAACCATTTCACCGTTAAGCTTGATCTCACCTTTGGTGGGTGTATAAACGCCGGTAATCAAGTTAAAAAGTGTTGTTTTACCTGCACCATTGGGGCCGATAACTGAGTAAATTTGTCCAGCATCAACGCTGAAACTTAAGCCTTCTACGGCATGCACTCCGCCAAAGGTTTTATCCAATCCAGTGACTTCAATCAGAGCTGTCATGCTTGTTCCTCAGATTTCTTAGACTTTCTGTTGGCTAACTTATTTTGAATCGTTGGAAACAAACCCTTGGGCATGAAGATCATAGTCAGCATCAAAATCAAACCAAACATGATCATTTCTAACTCTTGAAAATCAGCTAACACTTGCGGTAAAAGCATTAATACAACAGCACCTAAAATCACTCCAAAAGTGGATGCCATGCCACCCAGCACCACCATAGTGATCAGCACAATCGATTGATCAAAACTGGCTAAGTGCGGAGTGATAAAACCAGAAAAATGCGCATACAGACTGCCCATAATGCTGGCGTATACCGCGGAAATAACAAACACTAAACTTTTATAGCGAGCGGTATCGACACCCACTACACGTGCAGCGATTTCTGAACCATGTACAGAGCGCAACGCGCGACCAATCGGTGAATCAATAATATTATCTGCAACCCATACAGCAACTAACAGCACACACCCTGCAAAAAAGTACCAAGCAACATCACCACCAAACTCGATGCCAAATAGAGAGTATTGATTAAAAGAACTGAGTTCCCAACCAAACACACTAAAAGGGGGCACAGGCATTCCATCAGGTCCACCGGTTAACCAGCCTTCATTATTAATAACAATGGCAACAATAAATCCTATGGCCAAAGTCGCCATGGATAAGTAATGGCCCTTTAACTTAAGAATTGGACGTCCAACCAACCAAGCCAGCGTGCCAACCGCCACTGCAGCAACCAGCAATGCAGGTACAGGCGTCCAACCATAGACGCCCGTCATCACAGCACTAAAGTAAGCACCTGTACCAAAAAAGCCTGCATGCCCCAAACTAATTTGCCCGGCATAGCCAACCAGTAGATTTAAACCCACCACTGTAGCGGCAAAAATAGCGATTTGCGTGGCTAAGTCATAGTGAAAGGGATTGCTCATAAACAGCGGTAACAGCAGAATAATGACCGCTAGTACTATCAGCCCCTTTAAGCGCATTTGCATAAATTTACTTAACATCAGACACGCTCCACTACACGACTACCAAAGAGTCCACGAGGCATGAAAAACAGCACGACAAGAATCATCGAGAACGCCACGGCATCTTTATAATCAGAAGAAATGTAGCCGGCGGTCATGGCCTCAACTACACCCAATAACAAACCACCAACAACGGCACCCGTACCACTACCTAAACCGCCCAACGCTGCAGCAACAAAACCTTTAAGGCCCAGCATGATGCCAATGTCATATGAGGTAAAAGTAATAGGCGCAACAATAATTCCGGCAATAGAGCCTAAGAGAGCAGAAAGCATAAAAGCCAGCATCAGCACCATTTGGGTACGAATACCGACTAAACGGGCTGCATCTTTATTCATCGATGTTGCAAGAATTGCCTTACCGGTCATGGTGCGGCTAAAAAACAGTATCAAGGCCACCACCAGCACTGCGCCGACACCTAATACCCAGAAGCTTTGGCTATTGAGTACGGCTCCTAACACTAGGATCGGTTTATCTGTCGAGAAGTTTTGCATCACGTGGTACTGCTTGCCCCATACCAACTGAGCGACACCGCGGATAAAAATGGATGCACCAATGGTAATAATAATCAGGGTAACGACATCAGCTTTCTTCGCTGGTGCAATAGCAAAACGCTGCAAAGCGATACCAATGACGCCCGCCAGCAAAACAGCTAGCACAATGGCAACAGGCATTGGAAAACCCATTTCAGTCAGAGAAACGGTAGCCATACCACCAATCATCAAAAACTCACCCTGTGCAAAGTTAATCACATGGCTCGAGTTGTAAATCAGGGTAAAGCCCAAGGCGATTAAGGCATAGGTTGCACCGATGGTAATACCGGTAAAAAGATACTGAATAAATTCTGCAAGCATAATTTAAATCCCATCTGCAAGCGCACAGACAACCAGCGTTAAAAACGCTGGTTGCTGTAAGTCAGGCAGATTTAGTGTTGAGTCAGTTGATCAGTTTCCACTGGCCGTTTTTAACTTCCAAAATACGGAAAGAATCAGGGCTCAAACCGTTGTGATCTTCAGAAGACATATTGAATACGCCAGTAACACCGACATAGCCTTGAATGCTTTCTAAGGCCTTACGGACAGCTTCACGATCCGTACTACCGGCTTTTTCAATGGCGGCAACAGCGATCATTAAGCCGTCGTGTGCATAACCACCAAAAGTAGAAACCTGCATATTCCAGCGCTTCTCATATAAAGTTTTATACGACTGCACTACAGCTTTCTGTGGATCGCTATCAGGCAATGAATCAGGTACTAACAATGGCGAAGCAGGTAAACGCAAACCTTCACCCGCATCACCGAGCAACTCTAGGAAACTATCAGAAGCAACACCATGCGACTGATAGAACGGCAGCTTAATACCCAGCTGTGAATAGTTGCGCGTGACAATAGCTGGCGACTGTCCAAAACCAAAGTTAAAGACCGCCTCCACACCTGCAGTATTACGAATGCGAGTCAGCTGTGCAGTCATATCGGTATCGGTTGGGCTATAGGTGACATCCGCCACAATTTCCACACCCATATCACCGGCAATAGCTAATGTTTGCTCACGACCCGAACGACCGAAACCATCGGTTCCAGAAATCAGTGCAACTTTAGTTAAACCACGGTCTTTGATATCTTGCAGCACCCTTTGAGCAGCAGCACGGTCAGATTGCGGCGTTTTAAATACCCATGGTTTGACAGGGTCGGTGATCACTACCGCACCCGCCAAAGAGATAAAAGGAATTCGCACCTGCTCAATCATCGGCACAGCAGCCATGGTTGTACCTGTAGTACTACCACCAACAATGAGATCCACACGATCGGAACGAATTAAACGGCTGGCAAAGTTACGTGCTGCAGATGCATCACCCGCATCATCATAGTGCACCAACTTCAAAGGACGGCCAATAACGCCACCCGCCTCATTAATGTGCTCCACATACATTTCCAAGGTTTTTAATTCTGAATCGCCCAGAAAAGAAGCAGGACCTGTTACGGAGAGGAAAGAACCGATTTTAATGGGTTCAGCAGCGTGAGCTCCAGCAAACATACTGGCAGCTAGAGTGACTGCCAAAAAGCCTGCACGGCGTAAGATTTTTTTGCTCATTATTTTTATTCTCTGAGATTGATATTGGGGCAGTGCCTGCCCTCATTTATTTTTATTACAAAACGCAGCTTTCAACTTAAATACTTTAAATATGTATCATTTATCTCCGTCTAAAATGGGCTAAAGCTGATGAAACCGTCTTTTCGCCATTCATACAAAGGACTTACCTCCATTCCACCAGATATTTCGCACACAATCAAAGCGACACACTCAACTGATGATATCAAAAACTATTGTATCGCAAACTATATGTCAACCTGTTTTATGGCTAATGGAAACCAGAAAAACGTCTACGGTGCACACAAACAAGACCTGCATTGCCACTTAAAGGTTTACCTAGCGCTAAAGAGCGGCATAATAGCGACCAACTCATCCTCTAGCCCTTTAGTAGAACCTCGAAGTTTATGCTTGCTAAAAATCAACTGGACTTACTGGTCCATAATTTTCAGAACAAACGCCCACTACGTGCAGGGTCTTTGATCATTACGCTGTATGGCGATGCCATCGTGCCGCGTGGTGGCACAGTGTGGCTTGGCAGTTTAATGAAATTGCTCGAACCCATGGGCATTAGTGAACGCTTAGTACGCACCTCAATTTTTCGCTTAACCAAAGAATCATGGTTACAAGCAGAAAAGGTTGGCCGCCGCAGTTATTACAGTTTGACGGGGCCTGGTTTAAGACGCTTTGAACAAGCATTTAAACAGGTTTATAACGTTAACAATGAACAGTGGACCGGCAGCTGGTGCTTAGTTTTTCTGTCGCAGCTTGATAACGCCAAACGACGCACAGTCCGCGAAGACCTTGAATGGATGGGCTTTGGCTGCCTAGCCCCTAACGTGATGGCGCATCCTCGCCTGGAGCGCACTGAAGTGCTCTCAGTGCTGCAAGAGCATGATGTGCTAGACGATACCATCGTGATGCAAAGCGAGCCGCAAGAGCTTCTGACTTCACGTGCACTACGTCTACAGGTTAAAGAAAGTTGGAATCTTGAGCATCTTGCAAGTCGTTATGCAAAATTTATCAACCAGTTTCGCCCCCTCTGGCAAGAACTGACCAACGAAAATAATCTAACGCCAGAAGAGTGCTTAATCGCTCGCACATTGCTGATTCACGAATACCGTAAGGTTCTGTTGCGTGATCCACAACTGCCTGATGAACTGCTACCCGGCGACTGGGAAGGGCGTAGTGCTCGACAACTGTGCCGCAATATTTATCGCCTGATTTATGATGGCGCAGAGCAATGGCTCGACAGTAATTTAGAAAATGCTTCCGGCCCACTCGCTTCGCCCAACGCAAACTTTTACCAGCGTTTTGGTGGTCTTAAATAGAAAACCACAAAGCGATACAGAAAAAATCATTCAGACAACAAAAAACCATCATTCAATGATGGTTTTTTGTTTAATCGAACAGACATAGCGATGCCATAGAACTGTTTTATTTAGCGATGTGTAAACTTAGGCGCACGTTTTTCCACAAACGCCTGCATGCCTTCACTGCAATCTGCAAAAGCAAAACTACTCTGAAATGCATGACGCTCAAAACGCAAACCCGCCGACAAACTTGTTTCAAAAGCCTGATCAACTGTTTCTCGAATTAATAACGTCACTGGGCGCGATTGAGCAGCAATAGTTTCTGCCGTTGCCAGCGCTTCACTGAATAGCTCGGCAACAGGCAGTATACGACTGACCAAACCACAGCGCTCAGCTTCGCTCGCATCCATCATGCGCCCGGTTAAGCACATCTCCATCGCCTTAGCTTTACCCACTGCACGCGTTAAGCGCTGCGTACCACCCGCACCAGGCATGGTAGCCAGCTTAATTTCTGGCTGACCAAAACGCGCGGTATCACTGGCTAAAATAAAATCACACGCCATAGCCAACTCACAACCGCCACCTAATGCCATACCTGACACGGCTGCAATCATAGGTTTGCGTCTGGATTCCAGCACATCCCAACCATCACCCTGCACATACGGGAAATCCATAGCAAAAAGCTCTGGAAAATCCTTGTTAGCCATTTCTGCAATATCAGCGCCAGCCGCAAAAACCTTCTCACTACCTTGAATCAATACACAGCCGACTTCCGCATCCTGCTCAAAAGCACGCACTGCTTGACCCACTTCGGCAATCAACGCCATCGATAAAGCGTTATACACTTTAGGTCGGTTGAGAGTGATTACACCCACCGCACCTTTTTTTTCAACTAAGATATTTTCGTAAGCCATAGAACACTTCTCACTGCTTATGTTTGGGCTGAGTTTCGCCTGCATCAACTTGAGGACGATCCGCTTCAACTTCAGTTAAAGGCTCACATTCTTCCATACTAGCCAGACAACGTAAGGTCAGGCGCTGGTATTCACCGGTGCCTTCTTGTTTCCAAGCAATTTCCTGGGCACTCAGCTGGCGATGTACTTTAGCGGGTGAGCCAATAATCAGTGATTCAGGCTCACAGGTAAAACCTGCCTTAACAAAAGCAGTCGCAGCAACGATGGAACGCGGGGCAATTTTCACACCATCCATCACCACAGCATTCATACCGATCAGTGCATCTTCGCCGACAATACAACCATGCAAAATCGCGCCATGACCCACATGACCATTTTTCTCGACAACAGCATCTAAGCCAGGGAAAGCATGCATAACGCAAGTATCTTGAACGTTAGCGCCTTCTTTAAGAATAATGCGGCCAAAGTCACCACGTAAGCAGGCCGTTGGGCCGACATAGCAGTTCGGGCCAATATGCACATCACCAATCAAAACCGCGGTGGGGTGTACATAGGCAGTTGGATGCACAACAGGAGTTACGCCTTCAATTTTATAACAGGGCATTTTTTATTTTCCTCAAAAGCATGCTGTTTAAGTGAGTCCGCTCAACGGTCGGCAGACTCACTTAAGATAAACCTAAGCGTCAGTATTACAACCCACGCCTAGGCCATCATCAACAGTGACTATTTAGGCGTGACGACGACTTTGCACAACCACAAAGCGGTTCACTAGGAAGGCTGTATCAGTCAAACAAGCATTCGCTGCAGGGTTACCACCGGTCGCATGGAAATCACTGAACGCAGCCGATTGGTTAACAAAGACACCACCATCTAAGTTGCAAGATAGCGCGACTTTAACCTCTAAGGCCAACTCTTCAGCTTGGTCTAAAACAGCGTCAGACGTGGAGTACACACCCAAGGTGATAGCACCTTGTTCACTGATCACTTCATTGGCTAAGCGCATTGAATCTGCTGTGTCTTCAGTCGCAATTAGGAAAGAAATAGGACCAAAACGCTCTTCTGAGTAAGTCGCTTTATCCTTACCATCCACTTTTAGAATCAATGGGGTATGGATGCGCGCCTCAGGATATTCAGCAAGTGTACGGCTTTCGCTATCTAGAACGATCTCACCCAGCGTGCGGCATTCATCAATGCGCGCAGCAGTTGCTTCAGATTGAATCGCACCCAGCACCATGCAAGCACGGTCGTTATCAGATAGGAATTTACTGGTTGCTGTGGCAAGTGCCTGAGCAAACTCATCAAAGCTCACCTTACCATCAGGCGTATCAATACCGTCTTTCGGCACATAGATCGCTTGAGTGGTTGTGCACATTTGGCCTGAATAGAGGCTTAAAGTGAACGCCAAGTTACGGGTAACAGCTTTTAGATCGCTTACGCTGTCAACAATAATGGAGTTAACGCCTGCTTTTTCAGTAAATACTTTGGCATGCAGAGCGTTCTGCTCTAACCAGTTACCAAAAGCGCTAGAACCTGTGTAGTCAATCACTTTAACTTTAGGATTCATCGCCAACACTTTAGCTACGGGCTCAGCCTGTGTATCAACGGCTAGGCTGACAATCAGCGGATCCAGGCCTGCTTCTTTCAACACTTCTTGCGCAACTTTAACCGTTAACGCCGCTGGTAAAATTGCTGCAGGGTGCGGCTTAACAATAACTGGGTTACCGGTCACTAAGCTGGCAAATAAACCTGGGTAGGTATTCCACGTTGGGAAGGTCGAGCAGCCGATCACCATCGCCACGCCACGCGGCACGATAGTGAACGTCTTATTCATTACCAGCGGGTCCATCTTGCCTTGCGGCTTTTCCCAGCGTGCAGTGTCTGGAATCGCCTGCATTGCATCCCAACCGTACACAACAGCTTCTAAAGCACGATCTTGAGCATGCGGTGCACCCGCTTGGAACGCCATCATAAAGCCTTGGCCACTGGTGTGCTGAACAGCATGACCAATCAATGGACTCATAGCATTTAAGCGCTGCAGGATTTCCATGCACACACCAACACGACCTTTAGGGCCGACATCGCGCCACTGTGGAATAGTCGCGTGCATTGCATCAACCAACTTATTCATATCAGGCTGATCGTAGCTTGTACCTAGATCAAAGCCATAAGGAGAGCGCTCACCCGTGATTTTTTTCACAGCAGGCAAACCCGCCAGCTCAAAATGCTGATTGCACAGCGCTTTGAAATCCTCAGGTGCAGACTTAACGGTGTCTTCTGCGTAGCTTCTTAGGCTTTCAGAATAGGGGGACCAGTATTCACGCGTGTGAATAGCTTCGATGGCGCGATTGAGCAGTGCTTCATGACGCTCAAATAATACTGCGGGGGTTACTACTGACATGGTAAGTCTCCTGAACACTTAATGTTTCATAAAAAAAGACATTTCTTACCAAGACAACATAACTACAACAATTTGAAACAAGACTGCGTTTTTATATCACATTAAATTATAAAAACAAAGCAACACGCCTATTTTACAAACTTACCGCACTATAAAAATCAACCAACCCCTTTAATCATATGGCTAACCAGCCTTTATATTAAATATGAGTCACTTAAACCTGACGAACAAGACATCCACCTAAAGTGATACACAAAATAGTAAATAACCTCTTGATCAGTGTCAGTTTTTGGATATACTCGATTCCAGCACTTCACCCAGGCCAACATGGCTTACAACAAAACAAGACAAAAATGGTGTAACTGCTACTTAGGTCAAGATACGACCGATACAAGCTAAAGCAGCACATAAATAATAAATAATAATTAACGGGTTGCTTATGTCCAATAACCTGATTACTCATGGACCAGTCAAGGGTGTACTTTTACTGACCCTTAACCGTCCTGACGCCCTCAATGCTTTAAATACTGCCCTTTTGGGGGAGTTATCAGCAGCACTCGATGCGGCTGAAACAAACTCAGAAGTACGCGCAGTAGTCATTACTGGTAGCGAACGAGCATTTGCTGCTGGAGCTGATATCAACGAGATGGCGGCACGCGATCTTGTTGGCATTCTTGAAGATCCTCGCGTTGCCCATTGGCAGCGTATTGCGCGTTTCCCTAAGCCTATTATTGCCGCAATCAATGGCTTTGCACTGGGTGGTGGCTGCGAACTTGCCATGCATGCTGACATTCTTATTGCTGGTGAAAATGCACGTTTTGGTCAGCCCGAAATCAACCTTGGCATTATGCCGGGCGCCGGTGGTACGCAGCGTTTAACACGTGCTGTTGGCTCAGCCTTAGCGATGCATATGGCATTAACAGGCGAGCAAATTTCTGCACAACGCGCTTTACAAGCAGGCCTTATCAGTGAGATCTGCCCAACTGAATTAACCGTTGAACGTGCGATGCAAATTGGACAAACCATTGCCAGCAAAGCACCGATAGCTGTGCGCTTTACTAAAGAAGCGATTCATAAAGCCAGCGATACAGACCTCGCCACTGGACTTAGATTTGAGCGCCATGCCTTTACGATTTTAGCCGGTACCGCTGACCGCGCTGAAGGACTTAAAGCGTTTCAAGAAAAACGCCAACCTAAATTTACCGGCTGTTAGTTTATCTAACACAGACCAAAGGATTTTTTATGTCTCAGCCCAGTATTCTTCTTGAAATCGATCAGGGTGTTGCGCTACTTACCCTTAATCGCCCAGACAATCTCAATAGCTTTAACGCAGAGATGCACGATCAAATGCGTGCCGCTCTCAGTCAAATTCGCAAAGATGCAAGCGTTCGCGCTTTAGTTATTACCGGTTCAGGCCGGGGTTTTTGTGCCGGACAAGACCTCGGTGATCGCAATGTCGCACCAGGTACAGAAGCGCCTGATTTAGGTGAGTCGATTGAAAAGCGTTACAACCCCATGCTTCGTACACTGCGTGATTTACCACTGCCAGTGATATGCGCCGTCAATGGTGTAGCAGCCGGTGCGGGTGCCAATATTGCCCTAGCCTGCGATATCACTTTAGCAGCACGTTCAGCAAGCTTTATCCAAGCCTTCTGCAAAATTGGTCTAATTCCAGATTCTGGCGGTACTTGGACGCTACCGCGTGTTGCCGGTATGGCACGTGCTAAAGGTATGGCACTGCTCGGTGACAAAATATCTGCAGAGCAAGCGGAAAGCTGGGGCATGATTTGGCGCTGCGTGGATAACGAGCAGTTGATGGAAGAAGCGATGAAACTCGCGCGCCATCTCGCCACTCAGCCGACTAAAGGTTTAGCACTGATTAAACGTGCTTTACATGCCAGTGCAAGTAACACTTTTGATGAACAACTGGACCTTGAGCGTGATCTACAGCGTTTAGCCGGTCGCACTGAAGATTACCGTGAAGGTGTTGCTGCCTTTATGGAAAAACGTCAACCCAGCTTCAAGGGGCAATAACATGCACGCACTGGAAACTTCAGTAAAAATCGCCGTGATTGGCGCGGGTGCTATGGGTTCAGGTATTGCGCAAATTGCTGCGCAAGCCGGACATAGTGTTTACCTGCAAGACCAGCAAGCGGGCGCTGCTGAGAAAGGTAAATCAGGTGTTGCCAAGGTATTACAAAAGCGCGTTGATAACGGCAAGATGCAGCAATCTGATTTAGATGCTTTGCTAAGCCGCATCCAACCTGTAGACAGTTTAGAAGACTTGACTGACTCAGGCTTAGTGATTGAAGCGATTATTGAAAACTTGGATATCAAGCGCCAGCTCTTTTCTCGCCTTGAAGACCTGTGCGGCGAAAACGTTATTTTAGCCACCAACACCTCCTCAATTTCGATCACATCTTTAGCTGCTCAGCTTAAGCGTCCAGAACGCCTGCTGGGTATGCACTTCTTTAACCCTGCGCCAGTGATGGCCTTGGTTGAAGTGATTTCAGGTCTAGCAACAGATAAGCAGCTAGCCGAAGTCGTGCATGCTACTGCCGCTGCTTGGGGTAAAAAGCCCGTTTTTGCCACATCAACACCGGGCTTTATTGTGAACCGCGTGGCGCGTCCTTTTTATGCTGAAGGCTTACGCCTAATGCAAGAGCAAGCCGCTGACCCAGCAACGCTCGATGCTTTGCTGCGTGAAGCCGGCAGTTTCCGTATGGGGCCTTTTGAATTAATGGACTTGATTGGTCATGACGTGAACTACGCTGTGACTGAATCTGTTTTCTCCGCCTATTATGGTGATTTCCGCTTCCAGCCATCGTTAATTCAAAAGGCGCTGGTTGAGGCTGGCCGCTTAGGTCGTAAAACAGGCCAAGGTTTTTATTCTTATGCAGAAGGTGCCGAGCGCCCTAGCCCTGCAACTGAATCCCACCAAAGCACAACTGCACAGCCCGTTATTATTGAAGGCGAATTAGGTGCGGCAAGCACATTAATCGAGCGCTTTAACCAAGCAGGTTTAACAGTAATTCAACGCGCTGGCGCAGGTGTGATTCGTTATGGCGATGCGACTTTAGCACTGACCGATGGTCGTATGGCCAGTGAACGCGTAGTAGCTGACGGCTTGCAAGACTTAGTGCTGTTTGATTTGGCTAAGGATTATCAACAAGCCACTCGCCTCGCCATTGCTGCGGCACAACAAACAAGCGCGAGCGCAATACAGGATGCAATCGCCCTTCTACAAAAAGCAGGCTTTGCTGTAAGTCTGCTGTCTGACTCTCCAGGTCTCGTAGTGATGCGTACTTTAGCCATGCTAACCAATGAAGCTGCAGACGCTGTACTGCAAGGTGTTGCCAGCGCTGCTGATGTCGATTTGGCAATGTGTGCCGGCGTCAATTACCCACAAGGTCCACTCAGCTGGAGTGACGGTTTAGGCCAAGGGGTGATCTGGCGAGTCTTAACCAACCTGCAAACCAGTTATGGCGAAGATCGCTATCGCCCGTCGTTACTACTGCGTCGTCAGGCTTTTGCAGGATAATTTTTAGTTCACATAACCTAATAATAAGAGAAAACAATAATGACTGATCTTTCACCACAACAACTAGCAGAAGCCTGCGCTGAGGCAATGTACTCACGCGACCAAGCCAGCCAGCAACTGGGTATGAAAATTATTTCTGTCGCACCCGGTCGTGCCGTACTCACGATGACGGTTGATAATCGCATGGTTCAAGGCCACGGTGCGTGCCACGGCGGCTATCTGTTTACCTTTGCCGATTCAGCGTTTGCGTTTTCTTGCAACACCTATGACAAAGCCACTGTTGCTTCAGGCTGCAGTATTGATTACGTCACACCAGCCATGGAAGGTGACCGTCTGACGGCCAGCGCAGAAGAGCGCAGCCGCGGTAACCGCACCGGCATCTACGACATCACTATCACCAATCAAAATGATCAAGTGGTCGCCTATTTCCGTGGAAAATCCTACCAAGTGCGCGGAAGCGTTCGCCGTTTAGAGGAATAAAAATGAAACCTAATACTATTTTACAAGATGCTTATATTGTTGATGCAGTCAGAACGCCAATTGGTCGCTATGCCGGTGCACTATCAACAGTTAGAGCAGATGATCTTGGCGCTATTCCAATAAAAGCCCTCATTGAACGCTACCCAGATTTAGATTGGAGCAAAATTGATGATGTGCTCTACGGCTGTGCTAACCAAGCGGGCGAAGATAACCGTGATGTAGCGCGTATGTGTGCATTGCTAGCCGGTCTGCCAATTGATGTACCAGGTGGCACTATTAACCGTTTATGCGGATCAGGTATGGATGCCATTGGTACTGCTGCCCGTGCACTGCGCACAGGTGACGCGCAGTTATTAATTGCTGGCGGCGTTGAGTCCATGTCACGCGCGCCTTTTGTGATGGGTAAAGCAGATTCAGCATTCAGTCGCCAAGCTGAAATGTTTGATACAACGATTGGCTGGCGTTTTATTAACCCGCTGATGAAAAAACAGTATGGCGTTGATTCAATGCCTGAAACAGCAGAAAACGTTGCTGCAGACTTTAATATTTCCCGTGCTGACCAAGATGCTTTTGCTCTGCGCAGCCAAGAGCGTACCGCTATTGCTCAAGCCAGTGGTCGTCTCGCTGAAGAAATCACACCCGTACTTGTACCGCGCCGCAAGCAAGAACCTCTCGTTGTTGATAAGGATGAACATCCTCGCCCAACAACACTGGAAGCACTGGCAAAGCTATCAACCCCTTTTAGAGAAGGTGGCAGCATTACACCCGGCAATGCGTCCGGTGTAAACGACGGTGCATGCGCACTACTGATGGCCAGTTCTGAAGGTATTAAGAAGTTTGGTTTAAAGCCCCGCGCCAAAGTTTTAGCCATGGCAACTGCCGGCGTTGAGCCTCGCATTATGGGTTTCGGCCCAGCACCTGCGACCCGTAAAGCACTGCACATTGCTGGTTTGACACTCGAAGATATGGACGTTATTGAGCTCAATGAAGCATTTGCTGCACAAGCATTAGCGGTCATGCGCGATTTAGGTTTAGCCGATGATGCCGCACACGTGAACCCCAATGGCGGTGCAATTTCACTGGGCCACCCGCTAGGCATGAGTGGTGCGCGCTTAGTCACTACTGCTCTTCATGAACTCGAAAAACTTCATAAAGAAGGTAAATCCAGCCGTTATGCGCTATGCACAATGTGCATTGGTGTTGGGCAAGGCATCGCTCTGATTATAGAGAGAGTCTAATCAGGCGTGGCTAAATAAAAACAACTTTATAACGTTAACAGTCAACGACTGTTCGATAACAAAAATAATAATTTAGGATAATATTATGAGCTTACCACTACAAAAACTCGGCGCCCTAGACCCTCTTGAAACCGCTAGCATCGATGAGCTACGTAATACCCAGCTACAACGTTTACGCTGGAGCTTAACTCATGCCTATACTAACGTACCTTTTTATCGCAAAGCCTTTAATGACTTGGGCATGCACCCGCTAGATATTAAGTGCTTGGAAGATTTGTCTAAAGTGAGCTTCACCACTAAAGCAGACTTACGCGATAACTACCCCTACGGCATGTTTGCTACACCGATGCGTGATGTTGTTCGTATTCACGCATCGAGCGGTACAACAGGTAAACCTACCGTTGTTGGTTATACACAAAACGACATCAACACATGGGCAGACGTAGTTGCGCGCTCAATTCGTGCAGCAGGCGGCCATGCTGGCGATAAGGTCCATATTGCCTATGGTTATGGCATATTTACCGGTGGTTTAGGCGCTCACTACGGCGCTGAAAGACTCGGCTGTACGGTAATTCCAATGTCTGGTGGCCAAACCGAGAAGCAAGTTCAGCTGATTAATGATTTTGGTCCAGATATCATTATGGTGACGCCTTCCTACATGCTAAATATCGCTGACGAAATGGATCGTCAAGGTATTGACCCACACAAACTACCGCTGCGTATTGGTATTTTTGGAGCAGAACCATGGACTGATAGCATGCGCACCGAACTCGAAGAGCGCTTAGGTATTCAAGCATTGGATATCTATGGTCTTTCTGAGGTCATGGGTCCAGGTGTTGGCATGGAATGCGCAGAAACTAAAGATGGTCCCACTATTTGGGAAGATCACTTCTACCCTGAAATTATTAATCCCTCGACCGGTGAAGTACTACCTGACGGCGAGTATGGCGAGTTGGTGTTCACTTCTCTAACTAAAGAAGCACTACCCGTTATTCGTTACCGTACTCGTGACTTAACACGCCTATTGCCAGGCACAGCACGCCCTATGCGTCGTATTGATAAAATCACTGGACGCAGTGATGACATGTTGATAATTCGTGGCGTAAACGTCTTTCCTACGCAAATCGAAGAGCAAGTTCTGAAAATACGACAATTAGCACCGCAATACGAAATTGTTATCTATCGTGATGGCAACCTTGATTGCGTTGATATCCGCGTTGAATTGAGACCAGAAGCGAACACAGTAGACACTGAGACATGCCAAAAGCTTGCCAGAGAACTGCAACACCACATTAAGTCGTGCATAGGTATCAGCACGCACGTCAAAGTGTGTAACGCTGGTTTACTGCCACGATCTGATGGCAAAGCAACGCGTGTGTTCGACAAGCGTCAATAATCTTTCAGCTGAGCACATACTAACCCCACTTGCATGGGGTTTTTTATCTATGAATCAGTGATTTACCAATAAAATCGCGATACATAAATAACATTTTTTTAACAATTAACGTATCGGTTAAAAAAGCACTCTAAAAATCTGATCAAAACAGATATTTCACGATACAAAAACAAACACGATACAAATTATAGATTTAACCTAATGACATATAACGCTGTTTTTTAAGAAAAAACGATAAAAATGCTTAAAAATACGCAAAATAAATGCGATACACAAAATCAACACTTGATATTAGTTTAGGTATCATATAAAAATAACAATCGCGGCTTAGCCACACCATCTGGGTTGTATCACTTACAAGCAGCCCAAAAACAAAAAAGAC
>LFRM01169536.1_pt1 | contig 52686 bp, 45 predicted proteins | sample 618341 | NCBI WGS metagenome assembly LFRM01 (sample SAMN03654438, study PRJNA283298) | anaerobic digester metagenome | isolation source: pool of bioreactors CSTR01a, CSTR02a, and CSTR03a thermophilic anaerobic... | place: Denmark: Kgs. Lyngby | collected 2014-05-21 | reverse complement strand
ATTTCAGCTCCCATTAAAAAGATGCCTAAACCAGCAATTATTATTAATGTGCCAATTAAAAACTTAATTAACATATCACTCTCTATTGGCACAATAGTAAAGTGTAAAGTCAAGACTATCAGCACTATCGGAATTACCGAAAGTGAGATTTCTTTAAATTTTTCGATTAAAAGATTCAAAAAAAGCCTCCTTTTCTAAACCAATAATGCACTCATTATGGTTTTATCTTCTCTTATTATAACATTATAAAAACTTTAAAGAAAACATCAAATAAAAGGCCTACCTCTCGATAGGCCTAATACTTAATTTATCGTTATATCATCAATGACAAATAATCCATTAACTACATCCAAGTATAGTTTAGAGTTAGCTTCAATGTCTTCACTCAAAAGCTTTTTAGCTAATAAAGTTTCAATATTTCTTTGGATATAGCGTTTTAATGGCCTTGCTCCATAGCGAGGCTCTACACCTTCAGCAACAATTTTATCTAAAGCACTCTGGCTAACACTCAAACTTAAGTCTTGATCAGCTAAACGTTGGTTTAACTCAGCGATAAACTTAGCTGTAATTTTTACATAGACAGCATCATTTAGAGCGTTAAAGACAACTACTTCATCAATTCTATTAATAAATTCAGGTTTAAATGTTTTTTTGATAACCTCATTGTACTTTTCAATTTTTAAATTTCGATCTTCTTCAAAAGCATACTCACTTGCAAGGTTGCTAGTCATGATAATTATAGTGTTTTTAAAATCAACTTTAACTCCCTTGTTGTCAGTAACATGGCCATCATCCAATATTTGTAATAAAATATTTAAAACATCTGGATGGGCCTTTTCAATTTCATCTAAAAGTACAATTGAATATGGTTTTCTCCTAACAGCTTCAGTTAATTGTCCACCTTCATCATAGCCAACATAGCCCGGTGGCGCTCCAATTAATCTAGAGACAGTGTGTTTTTCCATATACTCACTCATATCAATTCTTACCATATTATCTTCACTATCAAATAATTGTTCTGCTAAAGCTCTGGCAACTTCGGTTTTACCAACACCGGTTGGCCCTAAAAACATAAAAGATCCAACAGGTCGATTAATGTCTTGAATTTTCGCCTTAGAGCGCATAATCGCATCACTAACCGCTAACAGTGCTTCATCTTGACCCATAACTCTTTTGCGTAAAAAGTTTTCTAAATTTAAGATTTTTTCTTTATCACTAACTTCAAGTTTACTAACATCAATATGCGTCCATTTGCTGACAATATCAGCAATTAAATCAGCATCAACAATTTCTTTAATAATATCAAAACGTTTTTCATTTTTGCCAATTGCAATTAGTTTTTCTAATTGCGGAATCGTTTCATATTGAAGTTTGGCCGCATCTTGATACCTTGTTTCATTTTGCGCTTTAGCCAGCTCTAATCTAGCTGCCTCTAAGTCTTCTTTAGCCGTTTTACTTGAATCTAACATTGTTTTTTCTTGATTCCATTTACCAAGCAAAATATCATATTCTTCTTTTAAAGGCTTAAATTCATCTTTGAGCTCTTTTAAACGACGCTTAGAGTTTTCACTTGCCTCTTTTTCTAAAGCTTTTTCTTCTATTTCAAGTTGCATAATCTTACGACGCATTTCATCTAAGTTTTCTGGCATTGAATCCATATCAACGCGAATGCTAGCACAAGCCTCATCAATTAAATCAATGGCCTTATCTGGCAAAAAACGATCAGTAATATAGCGATCTGATAATTGGGCAGCAGCAACAATTGCATTATCTAAAATTTGAACACCATGATATGATTCAAAGCGATCTTTTAAACCACGTAAAATTGAAATTGTGTCATCAATTGTTGGCTCATCAACAATAATTCTTTGTAGACGTCTCTCCAAGGCTGCATCTTTTTCAATGTATTTACGATACTCATTAAATGTTGTAGCACCAATTAGTCTTAATTCGCCTCGAGCTAACATTGGTTTTAAAAGATTAGCCGCATCCATTGAGCCTTCACTTGCCCCAGCTCCAACAACAGTGTGAATTTCATCAATAAATAATACAATGTTTCCATCAGCTTTTTTAACTTCATCTAAAACTGATTTCAAGCGTTCTTCAAATTCACCACGATATTTGGCCCCGGCAATTAGTGAGCCCATATCTAATTCAATCAATCTTTTATTTTTTAAAGTAATTGGCACATCATTATTCATAATACGCCATGCTAATCCTTCAACAATTGCGGTTTTACCAACACCAGGTTCACCAATTAAAAGTGGATTATTTTTCGTTTTACGACTTAAAATTTGCACAACTCGGCGTATTTCTTCATCCCGACCAATAACTGGATCAATTTTTCCATCACTAACATCTTTAACCAAATCACGCCCATACTTATTGAGGGCATCAAGGTTTTGTTCACTACTTGGTGTATTCATCAATGCTCCATTACGCAGATCATCCTCAATTGCATAAAGGGCTTTTTTATCATTTTCTATATGTTTTTGATACTCTTTAGCAACAAAACTATTACTAAAGAAAAGTTCAATTAAAACAGGTGTTACAGATAAAAAACTATCACCATACTTATTTGACCATTTATCAGCTTTTTTTATTGCTTCATACACATCACTACTCAATTGAGGCATTGAAGATGAATCTTGCTTACTAATTTTTGCAATCGCCTCATCGCTTATTCTTTTTATTTCATTTTTATCAATTTTAGCTTTTCTTAAAAAAGCATCACTAACGTCATCTTCTAAAATAGCTAATACTAAGTGGGCAGTACTGACTTCACTGTTTTTGTTTTCTCTAACAATTTGGACTGCCCGATTAATTATAACTTGTAATCTTTCACTCATTTTACTAGGATCCATATTTATACCTCCTTGCATAATATGTACTATTTAATATGTGGCAATTGAAGTTGGCTGATTGATTTCTAAAGATGCAACTGGCTCACTTAAATAACCATTGTTCAAATCTATTTCTAAAGCTGTAATATTGTTTGAATTTTGATTGCTGACAAATAAGTATTTACCATCAGCACTCACTTTAAAACTACGTGGCCATTTACCACCTGTGCTAAATTTTTCAATAAATACCATCTTGCCAAATTCAACTTCAATAAGGGCGATTTCATCTGAACCTCTCAAGCTTACATACAGATATTTTTCATTTAAACTAAAGTGAATATCAGCTGCATAAGATTCAACTTCTTCTACTAAGCGTATTTTTTCAATAAATTCTAAGTCGCCATTTTCTTTATTTATTTTATAACTATAAACTGAATTACCAAACTCATTAACAATGTATAAATAATTGCCTAAACTATCAATTGTCATATGTCTTGGTCCTTCAAAGTCATCAAGTTTGGTTGATGCTTTAAAAGCTGAAACGCGGATAATACCTTCTGGATAAACTTCATAGTGATAAATGCGATCATTGCCAAGATTAGCTTCATATAAATGTTTACCATCTTTAGTTAAAATTGTTGAGTGAGCTCTTGGCTCTTCACCAACATGCTCCATGTTACTCATAACTTCAATCAAGTTACCATCACTTTCAAATGGAACACTAAATATATTTCCTGAACCATAATTGGCAGCATAAACAACATTATCACCAATCGTAATGTCACAAGTCTCACTACCTGGTCCATCAATACGGTTAACTAATCTTAAAGCTCCACTTTTTTCAATTTTAAAACTTGAAACACGGCCAACACCTTCAATTTCATTGGCTGAAAAAAGCAGGTTGTCTTGAATCAAAATGTGGATAGGATTAATTGATTCATTGTTTGTCGATAAAACTTGAAACTTGTTTTCACTAGGTTTAAACTCTACTTGGTAAATTCCAGCATAATCATTTGAATATCCACTTACATATAATTTATAACTTTCCATATACCCTCCTTTAGCACTCAATTGTAAGAGTGCCAATTAATTTTTTAAAGAAAAGTAAGATTGCTCTTACTTAAATGCTCTTTTAAAACGACCGAAAACTGATTCTTTTTCGTCTGTTTCGATTGTTCTTAATTGTTCGTATAATTTCTTTTCACGATCTGATAGACTTGTGTCAACTTCAACTTTTACTTGGACAATTTGATCACCTTGTGGCCCACTACGTAAGTCTTTAACACCTTTTGATTTAAGGCGCATCCTTGTACCGTGTTGTGTTCCTTGTGGAATTGTTAAATCAACATCACCATAAACAGTTGGAACATCAATTACTGCTCCAAGTGTTGCATCAATTGCTGAAATTGGAACTTCAATTAAAATGTTTTTTCCATCTCTTATAAAGTATTTATGTGGTTTAACTAAAACTTCTAAGTATAAGTCACCATTTGGTCCGCCTTTACTGCCACGCTCACCCTTGCCTTCAACTCTAAGTTGTTGACCAGTGTTAATTCCCGCTGGAATTTTAACGTCGACTTTAACGCGTTTACTCTCATAACCTAAACCACTACATTTGCTACATTTAACTTTAATTTCTTGGCCAGTCCCATTACAAGTTGGACAGATGCCCTGACTTTGGATTACACCAAATGGTGTTCTTTGTTGGGTTATAACTGAGCCTGCTCCATTACAAGTATGGCAAGTCACTAAATCTTTTGGTGTATTGGCACCTGTGCCCTTACACTTACTACAAACTTCATCCACATTTAAAGTTAAACTTTCCGTCTTACCAAAAATGGCATCCATAAATTCAACGTTCATACGAATAAAGCGGTCTTGACCTTTTGTCGGCCCTGTTCTTTGACGACTTTGTTGGCTAAATCCGCCACCAAATGGACTTCCACCACCAAAGAAACTACCAAAGATATCTTCAAAGCCACCAAAATCTGCAGATGAATAGCCACCTTGTTCCATTCCAGCATGACCAAATTGATCATAAGTTGAACGTTTTTTCGGATCACTTATTACCTCATATGCTTCTTGGACTTCTTTAAACTTTTCTTCAGCATTTTCTGCTTTGTTCATATCTGGGTGATACTTTTTAGCTAATTTTCGATAGGCTCTTTTTATCTCATTAGCATCGGCTGATTTTGATACGCCAAGCACCTCATAATAATCTCTTTTATTAGTTGCCATAACTTCACTCCTTTATGTAAACATGACACAAACTCTAAAAAATAGAGTTTGTGTATGCTAGTTTATTTATTCAATAATTATTCTTTTTCTGAAAATTCTGCATCAACAACATCATCATCAGCACTTGCTTCTGTATCTGTTTCTGCAGCTTCTGCAGCTTGTTGATACATAGCTTCACTCATTGCTTGAGCAGCTTGTTCTAAGGCAGAAAGTTTTTCTTCTAATTCTTCATATTTTTCATTGTCTAAAGCTTCTTTTAAATCATCACGCAATTTACTTACTTCTTCTCGTTGTTCATCAGAAACACTTACTTCATCATTTTCTAATGTTTCATCGATTTGATTGATAAATTGTTCCGCTTTGTTTTTAAGTTCAATTTCACTACGACGTTTTTCGTCTGCTTCTTTATTTTCTTCAGCATCTTTTACCATTTGTTCAATTTCTTCTTCACTTAATCCTGAAGAGTTAGAAATAGTAATTGATTGTTTTTTATTTGTTCCTTTATCTAAAGCTGATACGTGGACAATTCCGTTTACGTCAATATCAAATGAAACTTCAATTTGTGGAACTCCACGTCTAGCTGGTGCAATACCATCTAATTTAAAGTTACCAAGTGTTTTATTGCCGTTTGCCATTGGACGCTCACCTTGTAAAACGTGAATGTCTACTGCTGGCTGATTGTCTTCAGCTGTTGAGAATACTTGTGATTTTGAAGTTGGAATTGTTGTGTTTCTATCAATTAGTGTTGTCATTACGCCACCCATTGTTTCAATACCTAATGATAATGGTGTAACATCTAGTAATAAGACATCTTGAACATCTCCACTAATAACACCAGCTTGAATTGCTGCACCCATTGCAACAACTTCATCAGGGTTAACTGAGTGGTTTGGCTCTTTACCTAATTCATTTTTAACAACTTCTTGGACAGCTGGAATTCTTGTCGAACCACCAACTAGTAATACTTCATGAATATCATTTTTGCTTAAACCTGAATCTTTTAATGCCTGTCTAACTGGACCTAATACTCTATCAACTAAAGGTTTAGTCATTTTATCAAAGTTAGCTCTAGTTAGTGTTGCTTCAAAGTTTATTGGTCCTGCTGTTGTTGCTGAAATATATGGTAGTAAAATATCTGTTGAAACAGCACTTGATAATTCTTTTTTAGCTTTTTCAGCTGCTTCATTTAATCTTTGCATTGCCATATAATCAGTTTTCAAGTCAACTCCATGAGCTTTTTTAACTTCTGCTAATAGCCAGTCAACAACGATTTTGTCAAAGTCATCTCCACCAAGTTTATTGTCTCCAGCTGTTGATAAAACTTCAAATGTTCCATCAGCTAAGTCTAATATTGAAACGTCAAATGTTCCTCCACCTAAGTCAAAGACTAAAATGTTTTGTTCTTGGTCAGCCTTGTCTAATCCATAAGCTAGCGCTGCAGCTGTTGGCTCATTAATAATTCTTTCAACAGTCAAACCAGCAATTACTCCTGCATCTTTTGTTGCTTGTCTTTGAGCATCGTTAAAGTAGGCAGGTACAGTAATGACTGCACGTGTTACTTTTTCGCCTAAATAGTCTTCGGCATAACTCTTCATGTATTGTAGAATCATTGCAGATATTTCTTCTGGTGAATAATCTTTACCTTCTAAATTTGTTTTTTTATTTGTACCAATCGCTCTTTTGATTGATGATACTGTGTTTTTATTTGTAATAACTTGTCTTTTAGCAGCATCTCCAACGATTTTTTCTCCGTCTTTAAATGCAACAACTGATGGTGATGTTCTATTTCCTTCAGGGTTAGTAATTACTTTTGCTTCTTTACCTTCCATTATTGCTACTGCTGAATTTGTTGTTCCTAAGTCAATTCCGATAATTTTACTCATAATTTTATTTCTCCTTTTCTTATTGGCTTACTTTTACCATACTCGCTCTTAATACGCGATCTTTTAATTTATAACCTTTTTGCAATTCTTCAATTACAATGTCTGATTCTACACCTTCTTGTGCTTCCATCACAATTGCGTGGTGGAAGTTTGGATCAAACTTTTCACCCAAAGCGACAATTTCTTCGACGCCCTCAGCTTTTAAGCTCGCCTTTAGCTGACGAGTCATCATTTCTACTGCTTCAAGAAGCGGGTTGTCTTTATCATCAGTCTCTAATACTACTTTTTCCATACTATCTAAAGCTGGCAATAAACTTAACGCAAAATCTTGAACCATATACTTACTTCGCTTAGTAAAATCATTAGATAATCTTTTTTTAGTGTTTTCTAAATCGGCATGAGCCAATAAAAACTTGTTTCGCTCAACTGCTAATTCATTTTTAAGATTTTCTACTTCTTTTTCTAAATCGACAAAAACTTCTTTTTCTTGCTCATTAGTCTCAACTTCTTCTAAGACACTTTCTACTTCTTCTTCACTCAAACTATTCTTCTTCTTTTTCGCCATGACTTCCTCCTTCAATATATATCGTTTCTAATTTATCTGACAACAGTTCAATTAGCGATATAATTCTTTTATAATCCATTCTTGATGGACCTACTAGCATTAATTTCGCTGTTTCATCACTTGATATACGTAAGTTGGTTGAAACAATTGCTAAGTCATCAATCCAAGCCAGTTCAGACTTTTCTGAAGTTTGCAAATACAAGTCTGCCTTGCCTTGACTAATGTTGCGCCATATCGATGGATCATCCATCATTAGCATTAAACTTTTAATTTTTTCTAAATCAGCAAAGTCGGGCTGATAAAACATATTCTTTTCGCCACTAAAGTAAACGCGCTCACTTGCAAACTTAGTAAAAGCTGATAAAAATGCATTAAAGATAACTTTGTGATTTACGACAACGCCAGCTAAAATTGGTTTGATAGAATCGAGTTTTTCAACAATATCTTTAATCTTAGTACCTTGGAGTCGACTGTTCATAATGTCACAAGTTGACTCAATGTCACTTAAACTCACAGTGTCTGAAAATCTAAACACCTTGTTTTCTGTGTGACCAGTATCTGTTATAAAGACAGCAACAGCACTTTTTTTATCCATTGGAAACAACTTTATATGTTCCAATCGTTGCTCATTTGCATCTGGTCCCAAAACAATTGAAGTCATATTTGTCATTTCTGAAATAATATCACTCGCATTTTTTATTACATCTTCTACATTTGCATAAGAGTCATTTATAATTGATGACACTGCTAATTCAAATGTGTGGTTATCATTTTCAAGCATTAAATGCTCAACATAGTAGCGATAACCAAAGGTTGAAGGAATTCGCCCACTAGATGTATGGGTCTTTTCAATTAAACCCATATTCTCTAATTCAGCCATTTCATTACGGATAGTTGCTGAAGAGTAATTAATGTTATATTTGTTCATTAGTGTCTTTGAACCAACGGGTTCAGCCGTCAAAACAAAGTCATCAACGATTGATCTAAATATTTCTGTTTGTCTTTTTGTTAACATTAACTAGCCTCCTATTAGCACTCTAATCTTCAACTGCTAATATTATACAATATCTATTTAGCACTGTCAAGTAAGAGTGCTAACATTAGTAATTTAACACCCCTTAAGCATAAAATCAAGATTAATGCCTATTATATATAATCTTTTAACATTTAAAAACTGTAGTTTAATTGACTACAGTTTAAATAATTTTTATTTGTACTTTTTTTCTACCACTTCAATTATTGATGCTGGAATAAATTTGCTAATATCTCCATGATGTTCAGCAATTGATCTAGCAATTGATGATGATAAATATGAATGTTCTGGTTTGGCTAAAAAGAATACCGTTTCAATACCCTTGCCAATAACCATATTGGCTGAAGCAATTTGTAATTCATAGTCATAGTCCATTATCGCTCTAATCCCTCTAACTAAAAATTTCGCCTTATTTTCTGCCGCTAAATCCACTGTTAGACCATTACCAATGACAACTTTGACATTTGGATATTCACTAACAATAATTTCTAACATCTTTTTTTTCTCTTGTGGTGAAAAAAAAGTTTTCTTTGACGGATTAACCATAATCGCAACAATTAAAGTATCAAATAAACCTGACGCTCTTTTAATAATGTCTTTGTGTCCAAAAGTTGGTGGATCAAAAGCCCCTGGATAAACCGCAATTCTCTTTTCCATCTTCTCAAACCTCTCTCTTTATGTTTTTATTATTAATTATTATAGGTAGTATTTTTTATCCTTGTTTTTTGTAATAAGTAATATTACAAGCCTTATAGTTTTTTTCCTTGTATTTAACTAGTTTACCATAACTCGCTTGTAAAAAAAGTGTATTTGCGGTTTCAACACAAACAATGCCATCAGGTGCCACAATATCATATTTATTAACACTAGCTAGAATATCACTAATTTCTATTTCATTATAGGGTGGATCAATAAATACGAAGTCAATTTGCTCCTTTTTACTAAGTAGGCTTAAACATTGTTGATAATCAATATTATAAACCATACTTACAGCCTTTAAGTTTAAATTGGCTAGGTTTGCCTTTATAATATTAGCTGCTTGTTTGTTTTTATCATTAAAATAAGCATATTTAAAACCTCTTGATAAAGCTTCAATACCCATGGCTCCACTGCCTGCAAATAAGTCCAACATGCGATTATAGTTTGTTTCAAAGGCAATACTGCTAAAAATGGCACCTTTGACTTTATCAGCCGTTGGCCGTGTATTATCACCTTTTAAAGTTTTAAGTACTCTTGATTTAAACTTTCCACCAATTATGCGCATTATGATTGCCTCCTTGCTTCTGTTTTTCGATAGCGACTAATTACATTTTGTGAAATGCCAATAGCTAACATTATTGACATTGTACTTGAGCCACCTGCTGAAATTAGCAATAAAGGTAGACCAGTTAAAGGAATTGTTGCAGTTATACCGCCAACATTAAATAGCAAGTGAACAAATAAGTAGACAATAGTACCTGTTAAGATAATTTTATCTTTTTCACTTTTTACCTTAACTGCATAAAATGTCAAACGCCAAATAAGTAGGCCATAAACAAACATTAAAACCATTACGCCCAAAAAACCTAATTCTTCAGCAATGAGGGCCAAAATAAAGTCTGTTCTAACTGCAGGCAAATAACCATATTTTTGAATTGATTGTCCTAAGCCAACTCCAATCATTGAACCACGGCTAAAGGCCACTAAACTTCCAGCTAACTGATAGCCTGTTCCCATAAAATTTACAAATGGATTAGCATAATCTCTAAAGCGGGCTAACTGATATGGTTCAAATAATCTAGATTTAGCCACTAAATCTAAGCCACTATCAGTTAGTAAAAATACAGTGGCCCCAAAACCAATAATAATAACAAGTAATACAACATTTTGAATTTTTCTAATTTTAGGATGATTTGGAATGAGTAGTGCTACAACTCCAACTATAAATAAAACAACTGCACTACCTAAATCACTTTGAAAAAATAAAACAATGACTACTTGAATAGCAAATATTATAATTACATGCTTTAATATTTCATAACCCGACCGTTTGGTATTAAGACTTACATCACCAACATATAAGGCAATTAATAAAATCATAGTAACTTTAGCAAACTCTGATGGCTGTAGACTAAATTCCATAAAACCTAAAGGTAAACGAATCCAAGCTCTGGCGCCAAATACCTTGTCAAAGGTTAGCGCGTATAATAATAGTGCAATTATAAAGATTGAAACACTCATTATAAAGGGTCTAATTCTTTTATAGCTAAATTGTTTGCTCGCAAAAACCATGCCAGTATAGCTAATAATAAAGTAGGCAAACTGTTTAATGGTCGCAAGTATTAAGATTTTTGAACTATTATCTGTAACCGTCATACTAGCTGAAACGGCCATGACAAGTCCAAAGCCAGCTAAAAAAATGGTGGAAAAAGTTATCCAGCCATCACTTTTATCTGCCAGTCTAAAAAATTTAAAGCGTTTTTTCATATTTGCCTCCATTGCCATTTTAACAAATTTAAAAACTTTTTGTAACAAATTGGTTATATAACTTTAAATTTAGTGTTAAATACCCTATAATGTCAAAGAGGTAATAACATGGATAAAAAATATTATGATATAGTCTTAGATAGCGAGCCTACTTTAAGACAGCCAAGTGTGCCAGTGGCCACACCTTTAAGCAGTGAAAATCAAGAAATTATTGATAATATGATGAAATATGTAAAAGATTCACTAGATGAAGAAAACCAAGAAGAATATGGTTTAAAGCCAGCATCTGGTTTAGCCGCACCCCAAGTAGGTTTTAATCGTCAAATGTTTGTGATAAGACTTGAAGAATGTGTGGATGATGCTATAATAGTAACTGAATACGCACTAGTAAATCCAAAAATAATAAGTCACTCAGAACAATTAGCCTTTTTAGGTGCCGGTGAAGGTTGCCTATCCGTTGATGACGAATACGAAGGTTATGTTTTTCGTCCTGCGCGAGTTACAATAAAAGCTTATGATGCAATAAAAAAAGAGGATGTAGTATTTAGAGCAAGAGGTTTTGAAGCAATCGTCTTGCAACATGAACTAGACCATTTAAATGGGGTTTTATTTTATGATCACATAAATGAGAAAGACCCTTTTAAGATAATAGAAAACGCAAAAGAACTATAATAAAGGAGACAAAATAATGATAAAAAACAAGAGAGGTGTAAATCCCAGCACTGATTTTAAGCCTGGGACTGACACCTTAGTTTATGCTTTAGGTGGACTTGGAGAAGTCGGGAAAAATATGTACTGTGTTGAACATGATGATGAAATAATCATCGTTGATGCTGGTGTAAAATTTCCTGGTGAAAATCTACTTGGAGTAAATTACGTAATACCTGACTTTGATTACTTGGTAAAAAATAAAGACAAGGTAAAAGCATTAATAATAACACATGGTCATGAAGACCATATTGGAGGAATTCCGTTTTTAATGAAAGTTATTGACATTCCAGTTATTTATGCACCAAAATTTGCAACGTTTTTAATTAGAAAGAAATTAGAAGAGCGAAAAATGCTAAAACAAGTTAAGATTGTGGAGTTTGACGGAAATTCAAAAGTCCAAACAAAACACTTAACAGTTGGCTTCTTTAGTGTTATTCACTCAATTCCAGATGCTTATGGTGTTTATATTACAAGCCCTAATGGAAAAATATTAATGACAGGTGACTTTAAGTTTGACTTAACACCATATTCAGGCAACACTGATTATCAAAAACTAGCTTTTATTGGATCAACAGGTGTAACTTTAGCCTTAAGTGATTCAACAAATTCAGCTGTTAATGATTTTAGCTTGAGTGAGAAAAAAGTTGGACAACAAATTGATGACATTATGAAAAATGTTAAAGGGCGCTTTATTGTTGCATCCTTTGCATCAAACTTATTTAGAGTAGCTCAAATTTTAGAAGCAGCTGTTGCTAATGGTAAAAAAGTTGCCGTCTTTGGACGTTCAATGGAAAATGTTGTTGAAATTGGAAAACAATTAGGTCATATAAATATTCCAAATGATAGCTTTGTTAAAGCACATCAATTAAAACACATACCAGCTGACAAGCTATGTATTGTCTGTACTGGTTCACAAGGGGAGCCAATGGCTGCCTTAAGTAGAATTGCAAATGGTACTCACCGCCAAGTACAAATTATGCCAGGTGACACCGTAGCCTTTTCATCTAGTCCAATTCCAGGTAATTCTGAAAGTATTAACAAAATATTAAACAGTCTTTCAAGAGCTGGAGCAACTGTACTAACAAAATCAGTGCTAAGTAATTTACATACAACAGGCCATGCCTCACAAGAAGAGCAAAAACTTCTTTTACAATTAGTTAAACCCAAATACTTCATGCCAAATCATGGTGAAAACAAAATGCTTAAAATTCATGCTAATACGGCTATTGAAGTTGGAATCAAACCAGAAAATGTTTTTGTAAACAAAAATGGTGATGCGCTAATTTTAAGAAATGAAGAAGTATTCCGTAGCAAGCAAGGCGTACATGCTGATGACATTTATGTTGATGGTAATGACGCTTCAGGTTTAGACAGTGCTGTTTTAAAAGACCGTGCACTACTTTCAGACAATGGCTTGGTTTCAGTAATCGTATCAATTGATTCTCGAAACAATAAAATTCTATGTCGACCAAATATTTTAAGTAGAGGTTTTGTTTACGTAAAAGAAAGCACGCAAATGTTAAGAGAAGCTGAAATGGTTGTTTATGAAGCTTTAAAGAAAGAGTTACAAGGTAAAACTAACTTTGGACAAATCAAAAACACTGTTCGTGATAGTTTAGAACCATTTTTCTATGAAAAAACTGAAAGAAATCCAATTGTAATTCCAGTAATCTTAAATAAAAGATCTGACCAAGTATAATTAATATAAAATTTACCTAAGTCATAAAGGCTTAGGTTTTTTAGTGCAAAAAAAAGTTGAACCAACAAATATACACGCTAGTTCAACCCTTATTTAATTATTTAACCTTGCTTTTTAAAACTTCATAACCAACTTTAATAATTACTTTATTAATATCATCAATTGATAGTATTGTTTCATCAAAATCGACTTTAACACGACTAGTATTAAATAAAACACTAAGTGAATCTTTGTCGATTCCATCTAAGTTTTTAATCGAGTTTTCGATTTTTTGCATACATGATGGACAAGTTAGTGTTTCTAATTGAATTGTTGCTGATTTCATATTTTCGCCTCCTTTTTTTCTTTTATAATTTGTAACGTAACAAGCGCATTCCATTAAGAATGACGACTAATATACTAGCTTCATGAACTAGCATTCCAACTGACATACTAACCCAATCACTAAAGAATAATCCAACTAATAAAATAAATACTACACCCACTGCAATTACAATATTTTGTAACATATTTCTATATATTGCCTTAGTTAAACCAAGGGCATGAGCAAGACTGTTTAAATTTGAACTCATTAAGACAACATCTGATGTCTCAATTGCAACATCAGTGCCACAACCCATTGCAATCCCTACATCAGCTAGCGCTAATGATGGACTATCATTAACTCCATCACCAACAAAGGCGACCATCTTACCTTCTTTTTTTAATTTTTTTACAAAAGCAACTTTATCTTCTGGCAACATATTACCATAAGCCGCTGTTAAATTTAGCTGACTATTTACAGTATCTACAACACCTTGATTATCACCTGAAAGCATTATTAAATTTTTAATGCCCAAATCTCTTAAACTATCAATGTCTGCTTTAACATTAGCTCGCAGCGTATCAGCTACTCCCATTATAATCTTCAATTCTCCATTAACACTTGTTATAACTAAAGAGTTACCTGATGTTTCTAAAGCTTTTATATCATTTAGCATTAACTCACTTATTTCGATATTTTCTCTTTCCATCATAGCAACATTACCAACGATAACTTTGTGATTATCAATTGTGGCAATGATTCCAAAACCTTTAACGACTTTTGTATCTAAAACTTCATACAATGGTAAATCTTTTAAATGATTTAAAACAGCCTTAGCTAAAGGATGATCTGATTCATTTTCAACACTTGCTAAATAACTCAAGTCTTTTTCACTAGAATTATAATACTTCACTTGGGTAACACTTGGATTACCTTTTGTTAGTGTTCCAGTTTTATCAAAAACCATCGTATCAATGTGACTAAAGTCACGTATTAGCTCACTACCTTTAAGCAAAATACCATTTTTAGCCCCATTACCAATTCCTGAAACATTTGAGACTGGAACACCAATGACTAGAGCACCAGGACAACCTAGTACTAAAACTGTAATTGATAATTCTAAATTTCTACTAATTAAATATACAAGTAAAGCTAATATTAAAACTGCTGGTGTATAATATTTAGCAAACTTGTCAATAAAACGCTCAGCTTCTGATTTTGAATCTTGAGCATCTTCTACAAGTTCAATAATTTTCCCAAAAGTTGTATCTTCACCAACCTTATTAGTTAATATTCTCAATGTTCCATTTTCTAAGATTGTTCCAGCAAAGACATTGTCATTTAGATCTTTTATTATTGGTAAGGACTCACCAGTAATACTTGCTTCATTGACACTACCACTACCAAAAACAACTGTTCCATCTACTGGAATCTTGCCACCTGTTTTAACTAATAGCAAGTCATTTTCTAATACATCATCAATGTCGACTTCAATAAAGTCATCTTTTTCTTTAAAAAACTTAAAAGCTGTTTCAGGAGCCATTTGNNGTTAGTGCTAAAATAGCTGACCTTGTTTTATTTAAAGTTTTTTGTTCCAAATAAGCTCCAAACAAAAATAGAAAAGTAACAATTGCAGACTCTTCAAAGTTTTGAATTAAAAAGGCTGCAATAACAGCAATACTTACTAGCAAGTCAATACTAATAACCTTTACTGACAAAGCTTGATAAGCTTGAATAAAAATTGGGGCAATCCCAATAATTGAAGCAATAACTAAAGTTATTGTAAACAAGGTGGGATTTGCTAATGTATAATGATTGATCAGTGCTATTAATAATAAAATACCACTCATTAGAGTAATTTCATTTTTTTTACTTAAAATATATCTCATCATTATTTATCACGCATATCTTTACTATAGGCTTCATCTAATTCAAATAGCATATCATAAACAGCTTCATAACTTTCACACACACCACTTGGAATTGCATATTGATTAGTTAGTTTTCGCAAATTAGCAAATTCAATGATTAAGTCATTATTCCCTGCTTCAAGTTTACTGACAATAACATCATATATATCACTAACTTCATAAAACTCTAAATGCTCACTTCCATGTACCCTTTTAACTATTGGTACATATTGATTCAACTTTTCAATATGTTGTGTTTTTACTTTTTTAAAATTTTTCATTTAAACCACTCCCTTTTTTTTAATGCATTACCATTATAACATCGATGCTATATTAAGTAATTGATCTATATCAAGTGTCACACTACAAATTACAATTTAAGTGTGGTAAACTTTAAATACATAAAAGAGGTGATTAAATGTCATTAATTAATCCATGTTTAAAACATGTACCAATTTTTGAAAATTTAGAAAAGACTATGTTAATAAAAATATCAAAAATAATTAGTGCTAAAGACTATAAGGCTAATGATGTAATCTATCGTGAAAATGAATTGGTTGAAAGTTTAGGCATTATTCATCGTGGTAGTGTTAAATTAACTAAGTCAAATGAAGATGGAAAAGAGCGAATTATTAGCATTTTACTGTTAGGTGATTATTTTGGTGAATCAAGTTTGCTTGTATCTCAAAGAAATGAATTTGAAGTTGTTGCTTTAGAAGACACAACCATTCACCACATAAAACTTGATGATTTTAGAAAACTCATGCTAGCTCATCAAGATATGACCTTATCAATGCTTCAATCACTAATAGATCAAATTGCTAATCGTGATCGAGCTGTTGTTAATGAATCATTAGTACCAGCCTATGATCGAGTTTATGATGCTCTTTTGCACTACAGTGACTTAAATGGCTTAGTAAATTTACCAATTTCAAAAAAAGACTTGGCTAACTCTTTAGGTATTACACCGGAAACTTTTAGTCGAACTCTTAATACTCTTGAAAAAGCGCAAAGAATTAAAAGAGAAAAAGCAGATATATTTGTAATTTAATGTTGCAAAGACACTGAAAGTTTTAATATTTAACAGTGTAATCACAACTTGTTATCTATTAAATACAATATATTTCAAATAAAAAGACACCTTTAATTTTAAAGTGTCTTTTTTGATTGATTAAATATTTTATATATCTAATTTAGATTGCTCACTAATTAGTGGTTTCTTTTTAAATTGGACTCTTTCAATTCTATCAATTAAATACCAGTTTTCTGCTAATTCAAGTGGTCTTGAAAAAGACTTTGATTGGTCCATAATGCTAATTTCTGGTGTTGATAGCGTCAAAGCTTTATCGCCAGCAAACACTAAGCGATCATCCATTGTGACTGGCCTGATGTATCTAACATACTGTGGGTTTGATACTGTTTGATTAAAGAGCATTTCACCTTTGACTGTTCGTTTAAATTCATTTAAGTCATCACTTTTAATCCGCTTAATGCCACCACGATCACTTATTACAGCTAAACCAACATACTCTGATCTTAAGGCAGTTGCAGCTATAACTTGATCATCATTTTTACTACCCAAATTAATTCCAATGACACCTTGTGTTCTTAAATTTGTAGGATTAATTTCTGATATTACATATTTAACCATAAAGCCTGCTTTTGTCGCAATAATAATATCATCATTAGCATATGTTACAAAGGCATTAACTAGTTTGTCATCTTTAAGCTTCATCGCTTCTAGAGTGCTGCTGTAGCGAACCGCTTCGAATTGACTAATTTCTGTGCGTTTAATTTTACCACTTGCACTAACTGTTGTTATAAAGGCATAAGAGTCAAAATCTCTCACTACAATTGCTGAGACAATTTTAGCCCCAGAAACATTTTTAGCATAACTGCTAATGTGTGAACCCAAATCATTCCAACGATGTTCTTCTAATTCATAAATTGGAATAAAGACATAATTACCATCATCTAAAAAGACTAAAAGTGTATCTAAAATTTCCACCTCTAAACTACCTATTAGCTCATCATTATCTTTAAGCCCTGGCATGTCAGATTCTGACATATTAAATGATCTTAAAGATACACGTTTTACATAGCCATGACTTGAAACTGAAACTTTGACTGCTTCATTTGTAATTAAGTCTGCCTTATCAAGTTCAATTTCTTCAACTTCAGCTTGAATTTCACTACGTCTGACTGTTGCAAATTCACTTTGAATATCACGTAGTTCATTAACAACATACTGTCTCAATAAAATAACACTGTCCATAATCGCTTCAACTTCTTGTTTTTGAGACAAAAGTTGTTTATACTCTGCCTTTAAAACTGTGACATCAGTGGAAGTTAATCGGTATAATTGTAACATTACAATTGCTTCAGCTTGCAGTTCACTAAAGTCAAAGGCTTCAATAATTCGAATTTTTGATGAGGCCTTGTTTTCTGAAGCACGGATAATTTTAATTATTTCATCCATAACTGATACCGCCTTGATTAAACCATCTAATATGTGTAATCTGGCTGAAAGCTTGTTGTAAATATACTTAGATCGATTATAAATAACTTCTTCACGGTGAGCTATATAGGCATCAATTAATTGTGACAAGCCCATTTGCTCAGGGCGCTTGTTAACAATTGCCACCATATTATAGTTGTAGTAAACTTGTAAGTCTGTATTTTTTAGTAAGTAGTTTAAAGTGACTTCAGGATCTGCATCTTTTCTAACGTCAATAACAATTCTCAAGCCATTGCGATCTGATTCATCTCTAATGGCAATTATTGCATCCAGGTCTTTATTTAATCTAATGTCATCAATTTTTTTAACTAAGTTTGATTTAACAACTTCAAATGGTAGTTCATCTACAATTATTTGATGCATGTTAGAGTGAGTCTCAATTTTTGTATTTGCTCTAATAACTACTCGACCCTTACCATTTTTAAAGGCCGCCTTAATACCCTCTTTGCCTTGGACTATTCCACCTGATGGAAAGTCTGGTCCTTTAACAAAGTGCATTAAATCTTCCAAGCTACAAGTTGGATTATTAATACGATGCACTGTGGCATTAATAATTTCATCCATATTGTGTGGTGGCATATTTGTTGCATAACCTGCCGCAATTCCAGTTGCTCCATTTACTAAAAGATTGGGAAATCTGGCTGGTAAAACTGTTGGCTCTAAAGTGGTATCATCAAAGTTTGGTGAAAATAAAACCGTGTCTTTATCTAAATCTTCCAATAAAGTTTGGGATAACTTTGTAAGTCTAGCTTCTGTATAACGCATTGCTGCTGCTGGATCATCATCAACTGAACCATTATTACCGTGCATATCAACAAGTAAATGATTCATTTTCCAAGGTTGACTCAAGCGAACCATTGCTTCATAAATACTACTGTCTCCATGAGGGTGATAATTACCCATAACAATACCTACTGTTTTAGCACTTTTCAAATAAGCTTTGTTATAGAAGTTTTTTTCAACGCTCATTCCATAAAGAATTCGCCTTTGAACAGGTTTTAGTCCATCTCTAGCATCAGGAAGAGCTCGCTCTTGAATAATGTATTTGGAATATCTTCCAAAACGTTCCCCAAAAATATCTTCAATTGGACTAACAATTATTGATTTATCATCTTTGCTCATTAATTATCCACCTCTTCACTAAATTCATCTTCCAAAGTAAAACTAACATTGGCTTCAATCCACTCACGTCTCAAAGCAGGATTGTTACCCATTAGCTCATTAATTCTGCGGTCACTAACTTCCATATCTTCTATTTTAACTTGAATTAATATCCGCTTTTGTGGGTCCATAGTTGTATCCCATAGCTGATCAGCATTCATTTCCCCTAGTCCCTTATATCTTTGTAAATCAAATTTTTCATATTCTGATTTTTTTTCTTCATATTCTTCATCAGAATAAAGGTATTCAAACTTTTTATTGGATGATATTTTATATAATGGCGGCTGAGCAATATAAACCATACCAGCTTCAACTAAAGGCAGCATGAAACGATAAAAGAAAGTTAAAAGTAAAACTTGAATGTGGGCACCATCAGTGTCAGCATCCGTCATAATAATAACTTTATTATAATTACTATCTTCTGCCATAAAACTATCTTCAACACCGGCTCCAATTGCATAAATAATTGTGTTTAACTCTTCATTTTTTAAAACGTCACTTAATTTTGAGCGTTCAGTATTTAAAACCTTACCTCTAAGTGGTAAGATCGCTTGAAATTTTGAATCACGGCCTTGTTTGGCACTACCCCCAGCTGAATCACCTTCTACTAAAAATAATTCATTTATTTTTGGATTTCTTCTTTGGGCTGGAGATAATTTTCCTGATAAAAGTTTTTCACCTTTATTGTTGCCTCGTTTTTTCCTAGCATTTTCACGAGCCTTACGAGCTTGATTTCGGGCTTCAGTTGATAATTGAATTTTTTCTATTATCTTGTTAGCAATAGCTCGATTTTCTTCTAAAAAATAAGCAAAGTTTTCTGAAATAAAACTTTCTACAGCCCCTCTTGCTTCTGGTGTTCCAAGTTTAGACTTGGTTTGACCTTCAAACTGTAAGATACCTTCAGGAATTGATAAAGACAATATCGCTGTTAAGCCTTCTCTAACATCAACACCTTCAAAGTTTTTATCACGTTCTTTTAAAATATTATTCTTTCTTGCAAAATCATTAACAACTTTTGTTAAAGCTGATTTATATCCGGATTCATGCGTTCCACCATCAATTGTTTTAACTAAGTTTACATAAGAATAAGTGTTTTCGGTGTAGCCATCATCAAATTGAAAAGCAAAATCAATTTCAATTCCATCATTGCTGCGGCCACTAAATTTTATTGGGTCATGAATTGGTGTGGCTTTTTTCTCTAAAAACTTTAAAAATGCTAAAAGTCCATCATCATAATGCAATGTTTCACTCTTATCAGTGCGCTCATCATATAGATTAAATTTAATGCCACTTAAAAGAAAAGCACTTTCACGGATGTGTTCTAAAATTAATTTATAGTCAAAATCAGTTTCAGTAAAAATAGTTGCATCTGGTTTGAAACGAATCATACTACCTGTTTGATTGACTTTTTTTATTGTCTTGAGTTTACTAACTTTTTGACCACCATCAGAAAAAGTCATTTCATACTGTTTACCATCATAATTAATCGTTGCGACTAAATAGTCACAAAGAGCATTAACTACAGATGCTCCAACACCATGTAATCCTCCAGATGTTTTGTAGCCACCCTCTTCGCCACCAAATTTACCACCTGAGTGTAAAACAGTAAAAATAACTTCTAAAGTTGACTTGCCTGACTTGTGTAAACCAACAGGCATACCGCGTCCAAAGTCTTCAATTGAAATTGAGCCATCTTTGTAAATGTTAATATTTATTTCATTACCAAAACCATTGATAGCTTCATCAATGGAGTTGTCGATTATTTCCCATACCATATGATGGAGACCACGACTATCGGTTGAACCAATATACATACCGGGTCTTTTTCTTACCGCATCTAATCCTTCAAGAATTTGAATACTTCGTTCATCATACTTATTAGCCATTAAAAAACCCTCTTTCTTTACTGAAAATTATTATACTTTATTATAAGCTACTAATCAAAGCATATTTAACTTATTTACACTTTTTGATTATTACCACTTATCATTCTATCACACAACACAAATATCGCGCATATAAATAATGTTATGGTATAATTAGTTAGAAGTAAATATAAATTAAAGGATGATAAATATGCTAGATATAAAAATAATTTTAACATATGGTGCTGCGATCATTGTAGCCTACTTGTTTGGTAGTATCCCTTGGTCATTAATTATTGGCAAGGTTTTTTACAATACAGATATTAGAGATTTTGGCTCAGGTAATTTAGGCGCAACCAATGCTGGTCGCGTTTTAGGTAAAAAGGCTGGACTTGCTGCCGCACTTTTAGATATTTTTAAAGCCTTTATAGTAGTAGTAGCCATAAGCTTTATAAATAAAGACTTAGCAGCAATCTCAGGCTTGTTTGCTTCAATTGGCCATAGTTTTCCAATTTTCGCTAACTTTAGAGGTGGAAAGTCTGTCGCAACAAATTATGGTTACATAATTGCTTCTTCAATATTTATTACAAATAACTTTTTAATCCAAGCATTGCTACCTATTTTAATTTTAATCGCAATTGCCTTAATCTTTAAAATGGTATCACTTGCTTCAATTATATCACTAATCACAGCTTCACTCATTGCCCTAAGTCAACCTAACAAACTTGTTAGTGTTGGAATTGTTTTAATATCAATCTTTAGTATTTGGCGCCACAAAGATAATATTAAAAGAATTTTAAAGAATGAAGAAAAGAAAGTTGAGTTTTTAAGCAAATGATCTTCATCGATGAATTTATTAAAGCTGGCTTAAATGCTAAATCTGGCGTGTTATTAAAAGATTTTTTAAGTTTGAAAATTGGTGGCGAAGCCGAGTATTTTATTGAAGCAAAAAGTGTTTATGATATTCAAAAAGCGATAGAAATTAGCAAACGTTTAAATTTAAGATACTTTGTCATTGGTAATGGTTCAAACACACTAGCTCTAGACTATGGAGTGCAAGGAGTTATAATTCACTTAGGCAAAGATTTTTCAAAGTTTGAATTATTAGATGATAATGTTATTATGGCTCAAGCTGGAGCGCTTTTAAAGGATGTTTGCATGTTTGCCCGTGACAATGGCTTATCAGGAATGGAAGCTCTCTATGGCATTCCAGCCTCAATTGGTGGCGCTGTTTATATGAATGCAGGGGCTTATAGTGGTGAAATGAAACATGTAGTTGCCAGTGTTGAATTTATTGATGATAACAATGAAATTAAAACCTTTTCTAATACAGAATCAGAGTTTGCCTATCGCCATAGTTACTACATGTTTAATAAAAGTGTTGTAACAGTTGCCTACTTTAAACTACATCCTGCTAAAATAGAAGAAATTAGTGAAAAAATGGAAGATTACATGCACCGTCGTGTTAGTAAACAGCCACTAGAGTGGCCAAGTGCTGGCTCAACTTTTAAACGACCAGAGTTTAATTATGCAAGTGCCCTAATTGATCAGTGTGGATTAAAAGGCTACAACATTAATGGTATTGAAGTAAGTAGCAAACATGCTGGCTTTTTAATCAATGTAAATAGTGGTAATAGCGATGACTTTATTAGTTTGGTTCGCCACATTCAATCAGTTGTTTATACTAAAACTGGCTTTGAACTTGAAACTGAGATTCAATTTTTAAAATAGATATTTGCAAAGTAAAAGGTATCATTTTGATACCTTTTTTATTTGTCAAAATTTAATATTTAATGTCTTTTCTATTTAAAAAGAAAATAGATGTTATAATTGCAAATAGTGAATAGCCACTTAAGGATATTATTGCCCCTAAAAAAGTAAATGGAACACTACCTTCGACTACATCAACAACATTTAAATAAGCCATTGGATTTAATTGTGCTAACAGTGATGAGTTATGCTGCAAAGTTGTCCCATAGTTAGTGTTTTTAATTGTAACTAATTGCTTATTTAGTGAAAGTGCAAATAATATTGCCAAAAGTGAAACAATAACAACAATTGCTATATTTCTATTAAAATTTAAGGCGATTGATAATTGGACACTTAAGACAAACAACACCATAAAAGTGATCATAATAAAACTAAAGAGTAACATATGCCCTAAAGATAAAAGTTTGACACCTTCTTGCACGCCAATTACAAAGCCAAACTCATTTAAGTTAAAGACTGCTCTTGAGTGAAATGAATATTCATCAAGCCTATATACTAATCCTTGATAGTCCATAATTGGTTTTATTGTATCTAAAGATGTTAAACCCTTAGTATAAACATAACTCGGATAATTTAAATCATTTATAATTGAAATATTATTTATAAGCAAGGCTATAATAAGCGGTAAAATTATAACGATTAATGATACAAACATAGCCGAAACAATCTTTACAATTAAATACTTACTGCGCTTTTGACTTAAACTCATAATCGAGCGAATACTTCCATCTTTTTTGTCTTTACTAAATACATCATAGCCAATAATGATTGGGACCAATACTACAAAAAACAGCAAATATTGTCTAAAGAGGGTTAAAGTTATTGTCATACTACTTTTACTTGGCTCATCATAGTGCATAAAGCCTTTTTTATAAACATCATATTTGTACTGTAAGTGATTAACTCTAGAATTATAAATACTTAAATCACTATCAACACTTTCACTATCATCAATGTAGCCAAAGTCTTTATAAATTTTATCTTTTAGCTGTAAATGTAATTCATTGTTGTCATAATATGAGGCGATTTTTTCATTTAATCCCTCATCATCACTTTTATCTAAATTAAGTAAATAGCGTTCAATACGATTAACTGCCCTGAGCTCTTTTATTAGCGTTAATTTATTATATTCCTCAATGTCATTGTTAGTAATGGACACTAATATTTCTTCATTTAATTTTTGATCTTCTTTGGAAATTAAATCTTGCATTCCAAAACTTAAACCATAAAACTGTTCAAACCACAATTCACCACCAGCAAGATCATCCATCTTATTTGTAAGAATATCATTGTCATTACTATAATAAGATAATGTTAATACGTGCAACATTAATAAAAAGATAAAGACCATAATGTTTTTACGGTTTACTAGCATCTGTTTTATTTCAAAATACAACCATTTAAACATTTAATCACCAACCTTTATATCGATGCGCTTACCAATAAATAAGATTATGATAAATAAAGATATAACTAATCCACTCAAGCTAAGTATTCCATACAAATAATTATAATCATTATTAAAAATAGCTTGCATATTATCATAAGCAAAAGGATAAAACTTTAAAAGCTTTCCAAGTATACTATCTAAGACAAAACGCATACTTAAAAGTAAATAAACAAAAAATAAGCCTGTACTAGAATTGCTAAAAACAAAAGTAAAAAGATGCATAATAAACAGTGCTGCTAAAAGCAATAATACTAAATTAATGAAACTATAGATAAGCTGATTTTTTACAGATGATATTACAAATAGATTAACGTTTTCTTGCGTAAAACTATTTATATTGGATCTGTTTATAATTGGAAAATCAAAACTTCCAAAGTTAAATACGACACCAGTTATAAAATAACTTAGCGACAAAGCAACACTTATAACTAAAATACAATACAGACTAGAAACAATTAATTTAGAAACAATAATTTTAGACCTACTGTAAGCTTGACTATATAACACATTATTAACAGAGCGACTATTTTCATCAATGAAAATATCCATATTAAATAAAAGAGTAATCATAATTATCGCCAAAATACCACCATTAGCTAAAAAAACTCTTAAATAATTACTGCCATTAATTTCATAAGGTGACATTTGTAATTGATAATTGTTATCTAGCATTTGTTTTATTGATGATATCTCATTTGTCACAACAGCATCATCCTCTTGAGTATATAAGCCATTAGATAAATAATAGGCATTTTCAAAGCCAGCATCTTGCGCTTTTTTTGCAGTGATCAACATTTCAAGTCTCGATAAATAATAATTTTCTGCATCATTAAATTCTAAAGCCATGCGCATATAATGCAAACTTGTGGAAAATGGATCATTAAATGATTTTCTTGCTTTAGCAAATTTAATTTCTTCATCACTATAAAACTCTATACCACATCCACGTTTTGATTTTAAATTATCATAAAGCCCTAAAACACAATCATCATCTTTTTTTTGTGAACTCATTCGCAAAGATATATCTAAGTGACTCTTTTTTATATCATTAATGAAATCTTTATGTGATTCATTAGCGAAAACCATACCCGAGAAATAAGTTAACATTAACAATAATATAACAATTAGTTTAGACTTTTGTTTAAATATGACAAAAAGTTCTCCCTTAAGCAGTTTTTTCATAGTCTTCACCATAAATCTCTAAGTAAATATCCTCAATATCACTGACAACTTTACTAATTTCTAAAATAGATATTTTATTAGCTCTCAAATCATCTAAAAAAATATTTAATTCAGCCGAATCATTAAAGGCAATTTCAAATATATTATTGCTAAATTCATAATTAATTGAACTGTTATTTAATTTTAAAATGTTTTTTGTCAGTTCAACATTATCAACACTTAAGTGATATCTTTGCAAATTATCAACATAGGTAGATATATCTTGGACTTTGCCATTGTGAATCGCAATTACACGATCACAAATTTTTTCAATTTCACTTAATTGATGTGAAGATATTAAAAATGATGTTCCAGCATCTCTTAAATCAAAGATAGTTTTTCTCAAACTAATAACACCATCTGGATCTAAACCATTTGTTGGCTCATCTAACATTACAAACTTAGGCTTACTCAACATTGCAATACCTAAAGCTAAGCGCTGTTTCATCCCCATTGAATACTCACTTACTTTTCTTTGTAAATTCTTTTCAATGTTTATAAATTTAATAATCTCTGCTACTCTTGCCTTATCAGTATTTTTCAAACTTGCAAATAATTTTAAGTTGTCAATACCTCTTAAGTTATAATACAAGCCCGGTGATTCTATTTGAGCCGACATTGAACTAAGCGCTAAACTTCGCTCTTTAATATTGTCATAACCACAAATACTAATTTGTCCCTCATCTGCAAATAAAAGTGTTGCAATACACTTCATAGTCGTTGATTTACCAGAACCATTGGGGCCAATAAAGCCAAGTATTTCTTGTTTTCCAACAGAAAAAGTAACACCTTTTAACACTTGTGTGTTTTTAAAACTTTTCTTTAAATTTTTTACTTCTAAAGCATTCATGATATCCCCCATAACTAAAATTTTATATTAAATTTTTATACATAATAACCAATTTTCATATAATTATGACTTAAATTAGTTTAAAAAAAATAATTGAGTAACATTTAATGTATTTTACCACTTATCACTACTAAAAAAAAATAATTTAATAGCTAATCTATTAAAAATGTTTATTCACAATTATTCCTTATAGGTAATTTTATTATATCAAAATAATTTATATTGGCTTTTCAGTGGTATAATAAAGTCTATAAGGAGTGAATTTATGAAACAATTAAAATTAAACACGTTTTTAGACTACAGTTACTTATCGGATTTAAAGTTAAGTCCCAATAAAAATTCGATGAGTTTTATTAAAACATTGGCCAACTATGATGCTAATAATTATGGTCACAACCTTTTTTTAAGTGACGGTAATAAACACGAAAGCATTTTAAATCTTAAAGAAGATAGTCGCTACATTTGGGAAAATGATGAAAATATTCTATTTTTTAGCGCTGATAGTGATGTTGATAAAAAACTTAAAGAGTTAAAATATACGCTAGTTTATCGCTACAATTTATTGAGTAAAAAGACTGAATTTGCCTATCAATTTAAAATTCCAATCTCTAAAATTGAAGTTTTAAATGAAAATGAACTTTTAATAATTGCTTCATTAAGTGTTTTAGACCACCAATTGTTAGAAAATGATACAGTGCGTCAAAACTATTTAAATGAAAGCATGAAATCAGCTAATTATCACATAATTGATGAAGTACCATTTCAATTTAATGGTTTAGGCTTTATTGACAATAAACGCTCACAAGCCTTTATCTACAACATTAAAGAAGCAAGTTATACACCTTTAGTTGATAAAGATGTAAATTTTTCAAGTTTTGAAATTAGTGAAAACAAAGAAACTATTTACTTTACTTCAAGTGTAGCTAAGGGAACTCCAAATTTTTATGATGACTTAAGCAAGTATACAGTTGAATCCAAACTAAAAGAAACAATTTACAATAAAGGTAAACTAAACATTTCTAAAATAATTTTAATTAAAGATGATGTTTTTGTCCTTGCTGATGATAAATTAAGCCATGGTATGAATCAAAACCCTGACTTTTATAAATTAGTTGATGATGATTTTCAAAAGACGTTAGTGTTTGCTAAATCTTCAAACAACTCAATTGGCTCTGATGTGCGTTTTGGTAGTTATGCTGGAAGTCAAATGCATGAAAATAATTTTTACTTTTTAGGGACATTAAATGATCGTTCTTGTGTTTATAAGTTTGATGGAGAAACTAATACGCCATACTTTAGCCCTTTAGGTAGTATAGACACTTTTACTCACTTTAAAGATGACCTATATTTAATTGGACTTTTTGATAATATGCCACAAGAATTATACAAGGCCAATGTGAAAAGAAATCGTGTTAAAGCAATTACTGACTATAATATTGAAGTATTAAAAGATACTTACTTAGCAACACCTATTTTGCATCAATTTGAAAATGATGAGCAAAAATTAGATGGCTGGGTACTATTACCACAAGATTATGATAAAAAGAAAAAGTATCCTGCCATATTAGATATTCATGGTGGGCCAAAAACAATTTATAGTGATGTTTTCTATCATGAAATGCAAGTCTGGGTAAATATGGGCTACATTGTTTTCTTTACAAATCCACGTGGTGGTGATGCTTATGGTGATGATTTTGCAAATATTCGTGGCAAGTATGGAACAATTGACTATGATGACATTATGGCATTTACTGATTTAGTTTTAAAGCAATACAGCATTGATGAGGCTCGTTTAGGTGTTACTGGAGGCTCATATGGTGGCTTTATGACTAATTGGATTGTCTCACATACAGATCGCTTTAAAGTGGCCGCAACCCAAAGAAGTATTTCTAATTGGATTTCATTTTATGGAACATCTGACATTGGTAGCTATTTTGCTCCTGATCAAACCGGTGGTCATCCTTTATTAGATCATGACAAGGTTTGGGAACAATCCCCCTTAAAACATGCTAATAACATTAAAACACCACTTTTATTTATTCACTCAGACCAAGATTACCGCTGTCCAATTGAACAAGCAATGCAGCTTTATACAGTCATTAAAATGAATGGTGTACAGACTAAACTTGTTTGGTTTAATGGAGAAAATCATGACCTATCAAGATCTGGTAAACCTCAAGCTCGCTTGAAAAGATTAGAAGAAATAACTAACTGGCTAGATAAATATTTAAATAAATAGTCAATATACAAAAGAAGAAGTCGCTATTATTCGACTTCTTCTTTTTTAGTGAGTAAATTAAAAAGAAACAACCAAGTTGTCTCTTAAATAGTTTTATTTATTTTTGACCCATTGAGCGCATGATTTGTCGGACTTGTGCTTCCGATGGCTTGCGGCCCATTTGGTTATACATTGCTCTAATCATTGATTCTGTTATCGGAGGATTGTCTTTGATTTGTTTTTCAAAAAGCTTTTTAGTGACAAAAAATCCAATAAGTCCACCAATTGCGATTCCTAGTGTAATCCAACCTATAATTGCCCATGTACCCATAATGTTCCTCCTATCATTTGTATTAATAAAAGTAAAACCCAAGAGGCCGTTAATTCCCGGATTTGTATCCAAGGCGGTCCTCTGCAACATAGATTAGTGAATTAATATTCTACACACTACACTGACTCCGAGTACCAATATAATAATATGTTCGAAAATATTGTACCTCTTGAGCAATTACATTATACCAATTTATCCTGAAAAAACCAACTTAATACCTAATTATTTGTCTCATCTTTTTTAATAATTGAAAGATGTAATTCTTTTAGCTGGGCATCGACTGCAAGTGATGGTGCATCCATCATTTGGTCGCGCGCATTTGCCGTTTTAGGAAAGGCAATAACTTCTCTAATTGTTTTTTCATTTAATATTAACATTGCTAAACGGTCTAGGCCAAAAGCAATTCCACCATGAGGTGGCGTACCATAATCAAAGGCATCAACAAAGAATCCAAATTGTTCTTCAATTTCTTTGGCACTAAAGCCAAGTACTTCAAATAGTTTGGTTTGAGCTTGGTTGCTATAATTTCTAAGTGAGCCTCCACCTAATTCATAACCATTACAGATCATGTCATAAGCATAAGCCTTAACAGCTTTTGGATCACTATCTAACTTATCTAAGTCTTCATCTTTTGGTCTTGTAAATGGATGATGTCTGGCATAGTAGCGATTATCTTGTTTGTCATATTCTAATAGTGGAAAATCTGTGACCCATAAAAAGTTAAACATACCCTCTTTGATTAAATCTTTATCTGCTGCTACTTTTAATCTAACTGCTCCTAGTGCATTACAAGTAGTTTCCCACTCACCACTAGCAATTAATACCAAGTCATTTTCTTTTAAGTTTAACTTAGCTGTAAGCGTGGCTATTTCTGTTTCACTAAAGAATTTTAAAATTCGTCCATCTAATTTTCCTTCAAGAAATTTCAAGTCAATAATACCTTTTCCACCATTAGCTTTAATAACTTCTAGTAAATTGTCAATACCTTTTCTTGAAATATCGGCATAATCATTAACGACAATACCTTTAATCGTGCCTCCACTATCTACTGCTGATCTTAATACTTGAAATTGTGACTCTTTAAAAATATCGACAAGGTCAATAAATTTCATTTCAAAGCGTGTATCTGGTTTGTCTGAGCCATAAAGATCCATTGCATTGTGCCAAGTTAAGCGATTAAAAGGTAGTGTTAAGTCAAGGTCTAAAACATCTTTAAAAACTGCTTTCATTAAATTTTCTGTCATGCCTTGAATTTGTGTTTCACTCATAAAAGACATTTCAATGTCAACTTGGGTAAATTCCATTTGACGGTCAGCTCTTAAGTCTTCATCTCTAAAACATCTTGCGATTTGATAGTATCTTTCAAAGCCACTTATCATTAAAAGTTGTTTATAAATTTGTGGAGATTGTGGTAGAGCATAAAATTGTCCAGCATAATTTCTTGATGGCACTAAATAATCTCTAGCCCCCTCAGGTGTTGACTTACCTAAAATTGGTGTTTCAATATCAACAAAGTCTTGACCTTCTAAAAAGTGTCTAATTGAACTTGTTATCTTGCTTCTTGTTATCATATTTTTTTGCATGTTAGGACGTCTCAAGTCTAAATAACGATACTTCAGGCGAATGTTTTCAAGCGCATCTGTCTCTTCATTAATTATTAAAGGTGTGGTTTTGGCTGTATTAATAATTGTTAAAGTATCGACAATAACTTCAATTTCACCAGTTTTTAAATCAGGGTTAGCATCTTGTCTTTTGGCTACAGTTCCACTTACTTGAATAACAAACTCATTTCTAACATTTTTAATAATATCAGTGTGTTGGTCATCAAAGACTAATTGTGTTATTCCATAACGATCACGCAAGTCTATAAAAACCATTGAACCTAAGTCACGACGACGCGCAACCCAGCCAACCAAGGTAACTGTTTCATTTATATTATTTATTCTTAATTCTCCATTATTATTTGTTCTCATACATTCTCCTTCTAGTGACGATTGCCATCACAATCACAATCTTGACCTGTTCCATCTTTACACTTGCAATTATGTTCTCCATCTTTACTGCAATCACATTCGCTATTGTGGTCATGATTATGCTCATGGTCATGCTCGTGATCGTGNNTCGTGATCGTGTTCGTGGTCATGGTCGTGATTGTGATCGTGGTGATGATGTTCTTGTTGATGCTTTAGTGCACTATTTTCATCCAACATTTCTGCAACTGTTTCAACCATTTTTTCAGCTTTTACTGTTACTTGTTTTTGTGAGACGATATTTTTAATTGTGACTTGTCCTTTTTCTAATTCACTGTTTCCAATTATTAAAACAGTTTGAGCATTTAAGCGATCAACTGTTTTAAATTGTGATTTAAATGATCGTTGTACAAAATTCATTTCCGTAATTATGCCATAAGCTTTTAAATATATTGACAACTGCATTGCATAAGTTCTTGCCTCTTCATCTAAGACCATTACATAAGTATCAATAGGAGTGATTTCTCCAAAATCTAACTTTTCAGCTTCTAGGGCTAAAATTAAGCGCTCAATTCCTAAACCAAAGCCTACTGCCGCCATGTCTGGTCCTCCAAATTGTTCAACGAGATAACCATAATGGCCACCACCTAAAATTGTGGATTGTGAGCCCATGTCTTTGTGAGTACTTATATATTCAAAGACTGTGTGTGAATAATAATCTAAGCCTCTAACCATTCTTGGGTTTTCTTTGTATGGAATTGACAAGCTTTTTAAGATCGCCTTTAATTGTGTGTAGTATTCTTTTGACTTTTGATTTAAATAATCACGGTTTAATGGTGCATTAATTATAGCTTTGTGTTTGTGGTCAACTTTACAATCTAAAATTCTTAGTGGGTTTTGAGTTAAACGACGTTTACAATCATCACATAACTCTTCAATGACTGGTTCAAAGTGACTAACTAGTGCTTCATTATAGGCAGCACGAGATTCTTTATCACCAATAGTATTTAATTGTATTTCAAATTGTTGTAAACCCAAACTTGAAATAAAGGTATAACCTAAAGCCATAATTTCAGCATCTGCATAAGGACTTTCAACACCAATACTTTCAACGCCAAACTGATTAAAAATACGATATCGACCTTTTTGTGGATTTTCACTTCTAAAGTTAGTCCCTAAATAAAAATATTTTAATGGTAGATCTGGTTTGGCATACAACTTGTTTTCAACGACACTACGAATAATGCCGGCAGTCCATTCTGGTCTTAGTGTTAAAGAGCGGCCACCTTGGTCATTAAATGTGTACATCTCTTTGTTTACAACATCGGAACTGTCATTTTCTCTAGCAAAAACACCAGTATGTTCAAATTCAGGAATACGTATTTCACTAAAATTATAAAGTTGACAAATGTTTCTCGCAACATTTTCAATTGCTAAAAATTCATGCATGTCTTGATCATATAAATCTTTTACACCTTTAACTTTTTGAAATTTACTCATTATTTTTCTCCTTTTCAATAAAAAAACGCCCCATATAAGGACGCTATTATGCGCGATACCACCTTACTTAACAGTAATGCCACTCTCACCTATAACGCGGTAAAACGAATATTTCTACTAACTTCAAAATATTATCTCCAAAGTGTCCCTAACATAAATTAATGAGATTTTCCACCAATAATCTCTCTCTGACAATTAATATATATGCTAATTTCTTTCTCATTGATATAGAAAAATGATACCATAATTACCCCTTTGAGTCAATTAGAGCCGAGTTTACCTAGGGTCTTATCATCTTTAGGTGAAAAAATAAAATTGTTTATACTTTAGTAACGTAAGTTTCACTATTAAAATCTAAAAATTCATATTCGCCACTATCTTTACTAGCTAAAACATTGTATAGTTTTGCATTAACTGCAGCGATATATGGTGCTACAAAAAGACTTGCTAGACCAAAACTAACAATATTTAACATGCGCCACCATATAAATGAAAAATCTAAAATAAAAATACTCCATTTGTGACCTCTAGTTAGCTGACTACTTTGAGACATTGCCTGTTTTGGTGTAAGTGATGAATCTTCTGCAAGTAAATATGGTACAAAACGATAAGCATAAGACTTTATTAAACCAGGAATTATAAATAGCAAACTCCACAAAAATATTGAAAGTCCTGTTTGAAATTGAGCCTTTACTATTGGCTTGTAATCATTTTTATTAAATCCAAAAAGAATTGTTTTAACATCAACATCATCTTTAAAACCATTTAAAAAGAATTTAGCCAAGCCAACATTTGCAACACTTCCAACCATAATCATAATTACTACAATAGCTAGTGTGCTAAAGATAAGCGCTCCGATTCCAAAATATACAAAGTTTCTTGCTAAAGTTGAACCACCATAAAAATTTTGCATTAAAAAGTCAAAATCATCATTTGCGACAACATTACCACTTTGCATAAATTCATTGCTAATACTATCAAGATTGGCAGTTATACCACTTGAACCAACACTACCAACTGCTCCACCTGTTAACATTAATGTAATTAAAACCGCAATAAAAGCTTGCCAATAGTTTTTCTTTAAAAAACTTTTAGCATAATCTTTTAAATCTCTTCTTTTCCACATATATATCTACTCTTTTCTCTATATAATCCATTATAGCAAATTTCTAAATTTTAAAATATCAAAAATAGTTAGCGATAGTGTATGATAAATTTTTAAATGTGGTAAAATGAGTTTTACAGAAAGAAGGTAGTTATGAATAATATACAACTATTAGTTTTTGATATTGACAATACCTTGGTTGATCGTAGCAAACAAACAGTAGAAGATAGTGCTGTTTTAGCAATAAATAGGGCTAGAGAAAAAGGCTATCACATACTTGTTGCCACTGGTCGCTCATTTTTCTTTATCCACGATGATGTTTTAAATAGAGTAAACAGTGAATACTATGTAACTTCTAATGGGGCTTGTTTAAATGATAGTAATGGTGACATTGTTGAAACTCATCAATTTTCAAAAAATACTCTAGATAATCTAATTGATTATTGCTTGAAAAATAAATATGCCCTTGGCGTAAAATATGAATCACACATTGGCGTTTATGGTGATTTTAATTATTTTGCAAAAAATTATTCTGGTTTAGATCATCCAAAAATTGATTATCTAGTCTCAGATAATGATCGCACAAAAAGTAAAGGGGCAATACCTTTAGGTATATACTGTTATGCCCCTGTAGCTAAAATTGAAGTTTTAATGAATCAGTTTAAAGACTTGAATTTTTTCCCAACTGACTATGATACAATTGAGGGAACAAAAATTGGCGTTGATAAAACAAAAACAATTGAAGAAGTTATAGATCGACTTGGTTTGACTTGGGACAATGTTGTCGCCTTTGGCGATGGTCATAATGACATTGAAATGTTAGAAAAAGCTAAAGTTGGAGTTGCAATGGGTAATGCTAGTGACTATGTTAAAACAAAGGCTGACTATGTAACTGATATAGTATTAAATGATGGAATAGCCAAAGCATTTGATCATTTAAAATTATTATAAGTAAAAACAGCAGCTGCTGTTTTTCTTTTATGATTTAGCATTAAAAGTTAGATAAGGAATGTGGATATGAAAAAAATAAAATCAAACTACACAAATAATTTTGCACTACTCTATTTTTTACATTACATGATGGCCTCATTAATAATTAGCCAAAGAATGACTTTTTTAATTAGAACTGGTTATACTATTCAACAACGTTCACTTATTTTTGCAGCCATTCCACTAGTAAGCATTTTATTGCAATTTTTAATTGGATATTTAAGTGATAAATACAATACAATTAAAAAAATATATGTTGCTATGTTAGTAATGTCAGCTATTTTTGCCTTTATGTTTTATAGTGTATCAGCTCAAATATACATCTTTCACTTTATCGTCACCCTTTTATCTAACTCACTAATTTTCTCTACTGAAGAGTTAGGTGATGTATGGGTTTTAGAATCTGATGGCCCAAGCAAGTTTAATTATGGCTTTATTAGAGCCTTTGGTTCAGCAGGTTGGGCTGTTGGTTCATTTTTACTGGCACAAATTGTCTTGTATTTTGGCTATCAAGGACTAGCAGTTGTATCACTTTTAATAAATATTTTAGTAATGGCAACCGTTTTAACTATCCGTGATGACAAGTCACACAAAATTTCAAGCTTAGCTAAAAAATCATTTAGCTTTTCTGACTTAAAAGAATTATTTCAAAACCACACTTATTTACTTTTAATATTAATTATCTTTTTTATTAGATTTGCTGATGCACTGGTTGGTTATATCTTGATTGATAAAATGTTGAATCTAGGGGGTAGTGAGTGGCATATTGGAATTCGCTATATGATTATGGCTGGTGTTGAAATCCCAGTTTTATTAGTTGGTGATCGCATTCATAGAAAACTTGGTACAATCAAAATGATAGTCATTGCAGCAATTGCTTATACAATGAAGTTTTATGGATACTATGTTGCCAATTCCAATGCTTTAATCTTTATTGTCACTATTCTACAAGCAATTGGTCTACCTTTCTTTATAATTGCCACCAAGTATTTACTATTTGAACTATCGCCTGCTCATTTAAGATCATCTGGTCAAATGATGGGGCCAGCAATCGTTAATGGTATTCAAGGTGTTTTACATCCACTAATTGCTGCACTACTTGTTGGCTGGTTTACAATAGATTCACCAATTATGTTAGCTACAGTTTTAGGTGTTGTGGCAATATTTTTAACAATACCACTAATGAAAAAGTACAACCAATTTATTAAAGCTAGTAAATAAAAAATAATCAAAAAAAAAGTTAGTATCACTTATATGTAATACTAACTTTTTTAATGTTAAAATTAATTGTCTTCATTAACTACTTGCTCTTTAATGCTCCTTGCGGCTTCTGTAGCCACATCTTTTGCAAGTTCGCTTTTTTCAACTCGATCGACCATCATTGAAATAGCTTTTGCAGTTATAACTGAAGCAACGGCGATTCCAAATAAAACTCCTGTTACTTTCCAACCCATAGTATCAAATCCTTCCTGACTCTATTATAACATTTATTATTAATTATAAAAAAGCTTATAATTTATTTTTACTACCCTTACTACCATTTGCTGAATAATTACTTAAAATATTAGAATCATAAGAAAAAATCATTTTCTCTTTTCGGCGTTGACGATTTATTGCTTGTTTAATTAAATCATCCATAATTTCTGAAAAGCTAACAGCTTTAGGCTCCCACAAGTAATAAGCCAAAGAGCCTGGCATTGAGTTGATTTCATTTACATAAAGTTTTCCAGTTTTATCATCTAATAAAAAATCAATTCTACAAACTCCAGATGAGCCTAACACTTGGACAACTGCTAATGATAAATCATATACTTGCTGTTGTAATTGTTCTGTAAGTTTGGCTGGTACTTCACGTTTAGTGCTTGCCATACCTTGACTTTTACTTTTTGACTTACCTCCAGAAATATATTTATCTTCAAATGATAAAATGCTATCATCTTTTAAAACCTCTTCAATTACTGAACATTTAGAGTTATAAATATCACCTAAAACTGAACAGTTAACTTCACGTAAATTACTTATTGCTTTTTCAATTACAATCTTTTCATCATACTCACTAGCTAAAAAAACACCATCAATAAACTCTTTTTCATTATTGACAATACTAATACCAATTGATGAGCCCAAATTAGCTGGTTTAATAACTAAAGGATAACCCAAGTCATTAGCTTTTTTAATATATTGAGCTTGATCATTAAAATTGTGACTATAAAACCAAAACCAATCAACGATTGGAATATTATTATTATTAAAAACATGCTTCATAATAACTTTGTCTTGACCAATGGCACTAGCAATAACATCACTACCACTATATGGTATTTTCAACATTTCCAAATAACCTTGTAAAACACCATCTTCACCATTTGTTCCATGCATTATTGGAATAATTACATCGATTGCCCTTTTTTCATTTTTAAACATTCGCTGTTTAATTGGACTTATATAAACATTTTGATTTTCTTTGTAAAGATGTACTTGTGGACACTTACTCATTAACTCATCAAAATCTTGATAAGACTCAATATTAAAAAGCATATCGTGACTATAGAAATCTCGGTTTTTTGATATATAAATTGGAGTAATATTATACTTGTTTTTATCTAAAGCTTCAATTGCTTGTAAGCCAGATATTATACTTACTTCATGTTCAACACTTTCTCCACCAAACATAACACCAACATTAATTTTCATTTTAAAATCTCCCTTCAATCAACCCAAGGATTTTTATTGTTTACATAAACATCCCAGGCTATCGCTAATTCTTTTTTTGTATTATTTGTTGATAAGTCTAAAACTTTGGCAATATTATAAAATTTAGCATCACTAACTTCAAAACCAATATTTATTTTTTGATCTTTTGGCATTTTAGCAAAAAAGTAAATGACGTAATCAGATAAAATGGTTTTAGGTTTTCGATAAAGTTCACGATTAAAAAGTGCTAACATTTTATCAGTTTCGATTTTTAAGCCAACTTCTTCAAAAACTTCTTTGCTGCCATTAGCCCGTGGTGAGATAAACAAATCACACCAGCCACCTGGCAAACTCCATTTTTCTTCAACTTTTTCCTTTACAAAAAGCACTTGATTTTCATCATTGACAATCATAACTCTAACACTTAAATTAGGTGTTGGATAAAGATCAGCTACAAAGATGTTTTCACTAATTAAATTGTCTGAAATTGAATTCAACATTTCTAAACCTAATTTTTCTAGTTCTGCATAATTTTCTAAAGCATAGTCATCTCGACTATATTTTAAGCCAATTTTGGCAATGCTTAAAACTTTAACAATAAATTGTTCTTGTGTCATATAATCATTCCTATCTAATTACTAAAGGCATCTGGTAAATCATTTTCTAATAAAATTATATCATCAACACTAGCATTACTATAAACATAAGTTAGCGCAGCTTGGACTGTATCAAAGACATGGATATTTTTTTCATTAAAGCCTGAATCAATTAACCCATTATAAATTGGCAAACTTTGATTTTTACCAACTAAAATCGCCACATCTACTTTATTTAACATATTGTAACCAAACTTGTAATTTTCTTCTTCTTGGATTGGACCCAAGTCAATCATTCCCGGGGTAATAACGTAGCGCGTATTTGGCATTTGTGAGATCACTTTTAGCGACATTGCAGCACCTTCAGGATTTGAGTTAAAGGCATTATCAATAAAACGACGATTATTAATAGTTTTAAGCTGTAAGCGATGTTCAATAAAGCGGACTTTAGAAACAGCACTTTCTAATTTTTCCCAACTAACATTTAATTGACGAGCTAGGGCAATTGCACTTAAAATATTTAAAACGTTGTGTTCACCTAACAATCTCGTATTAAAACTGTGAGTCTCATTATTATAATCTACATTAAAACTACTACCGTTAATACTATATTTAATATTACTAGCAACATAATCAGCTTCCCTATTTTCAATACCATAAGATACAACTTTACAATTATTTTTAATTTGATAGTTTTTAATATATTCATTGTCTAAGTTAATTATCGCAACACCATCACTAGCTAACTTTTCAACCAAAGACATTTTTTCTTTTATAATATTTTCAATGTTTTTAAAAGTCGCTAAATGTTGGGGTCCAATTGATGTAATAATTGCATATTGTGGATTAACAAAATCACTTAACTCAACAATTTCTCCTACTTTGTCAGCACCCATTTCAACTATAAACACTTCATGCGTATTTTTTAAGTTTTCCCTAATTGTAATAGTAATTCCCATTGGCGTATTAAAACTAGCCGGAGTTTGTAGTGAGTAAAATTGTTCTGATAAAATTTCTTGTAAAATATTTTTACTTGATGTTTTACCATAACTTCCAGTAATCCCGATTTTGATTAAATTTTTATGACTCGCTAAGATTTTTTTAGCATCATTTATAAACAAGCTTTTAACAAGCTGTTCAATTGGATGCGTTAAAATATGCATAACATAAATTAATAAATATGAAATAAATGGTGATAACAACATTAAATAAACTAAAGCTGTATTACCTAAGTAGTAAGCAGTTGCCACAGTAATTAGTGAGACAATACTCATTACAATAATTTGACGATAAACACGCATCGTAAAAACCAAAGGTTTAATGTATTTTTTTTCCATCTCTTTATGGATTTCATTTAAACTAAAGTATAAAATTATCAAAATTGCTAAAATTTCATTAACCAATAATGCTGATACATAGGCTATTGCTAATAAAACACTTGTTTTTATGATGGTTTTAGAATTAATTTTAAACCAATCTTTGAGCCACATAGTATAGCGTGGTAGTTCATAGCGATTTTGTTGAAACATATGTAAAGCCTTTTTACTTGGTACAATTAAACTTATTATAATAACAATGACTAAAATTAGATTCATATCTTATCCTCTTTCAAAAATATATCAATGACACTTAAAAAGCGTGGCATTTGATTCCAATAAGCATAGTGACCATCATTTTCAAAAATAGCCAAACCAGCATTTTCAATTTCACGTTCCATTTTTTGACCCATCCATAAAGGAGTAGCATCATCATTTTCCCCCCATACTAAAAGAGTTTGCGCTTTGATGTCTTTTAATATTGGACTTAAGTCTAAATTGACAATTTTTACAAATCCAGCTCGCATAACACCATCTAAAGCTTGATAATCAACACTGCCTGCACTCTTTAATAAATTGGCTTTAAAGCTTTTTAAACCTGGCAAACTCAAGATCATTTTAGCTAGTTTGTAAGTATATGTTTTTATATAGTATTTAAGAGTCCGCTTTGGAAGTATACCTGCTCCTCCAGTTAAAATAAGTTTATAAACAGGATTACTACTTGCATAAAGTAGTGCTATTCTAACTCCAAAGGAGTGGGCTATAATAATTGGGTTTTCAATTTTATTTATTTCTATAAATATCTTTAACATTTCACTATACTGTTGTACTCCCCAAACACTTTGTGGAGTATCACTGTTACCAAAACCAGGTAAATCAAGATTATACACAGTAAAATTTGCTTTTAAGTGCAAAGCAATTGGTGCCATCATTTCAATATTTTGACCCCAACCATGCATTAAAATTACATCACGGCCAAAATCACCATCTTTTGTGTAATTAACTTTGACATCATTAATCTTTATTTGCATAAATAACCTCCTGGCCTTATTTATTATAAACTATTTACCTTTTAACTTAAAGTTTTTAGCGAGCTTTTAGCATGCAAAAACCTGAGAGCATCCCAGGTTTTATATATCTAAATCTTTGTCAATTCTAACAATAACTCCATCTTCACTATTTTCAGCATAAACTTGATAGCCATAAGCTAAAACCACGCGATTAACAATCGATAATCCCATTCCAAAACCACCATCACTACCTTTTTCATAAGCTTTAAACATTGTTGCTTTAACTTTTTCACTAAGTGGTATTCCATCATTTTCAAAGCTCAAATAATCTTTTGTCAAAGTGATTTTAATGTAAGTTTTTGCATATCTAAAGGCATTATCTAAAATATTTTCACAAACAACACGCCAACTTTCCTCTTCGCCTTTAAAAATTGATGATTCAATGTCTGTAATAATTTCTATTTCAGGTTTAACTACAAGTAGTGAAAGCAAGGTTTTTTCTAAAATAATCTTTAAGTCTACACTTTGATCTTCACTAGAAGATACCAAGTATTCCATTCGATTCAACAATAGCAAACTGTAAACTTTTTTCTCCAAACGATCAGCATGCTCAATTATTACATCAACACTTTTTTCCAAAGTTTCATATGGATATATACCATCTTTAATACTTTCTCCATATGACTTAATTGTGGCGATTGGTGTTTTTAAATCGTGCGAAATATTTTGAATTAATTCTTCTTTAACTTTTTCTTGTCTTTCAATTTCATGACTCATTGAAACAAGTGCACTACCAACTTCACCTATTTCATCTTTACGTGATAAAACAAGGTTAGCAGGCAAACCACGACTGACTTTACTAATATATTCTTGAATTTTACCAAGTGAGTGAATAATTGAAGTGACCCAAATTAACATAATTGAAAATAAGATCAAAACAATTACAAAAATCGCATTTAGTATATTACTAATTAAACGCGACTTAAATTCTTGGCGATAATCATTACTCAAAGTTGAGACAACACTAAAGTCTGCTTCGTTGTGAATTAAAATTAAAAATTGTTCATCAGCATCTTTGGTTTCAAAAAACGAATTATTGTTATCAGTAATAATTGCTTGACGTCTTTTTACATTAATTTCATTTCTAACTTCACTTGATAAATATCTAAATGCCTGGGTTTGATATTGATTGTTTTTACTCCAAATTTTATGAGCCACATTAAAGTCACTATTTGATTCTAAAAACATTCCACTTTCTTCACGTTGATACGTTTCAATTACGACTTCTTGTGCATTGTTTAAAACGCCTTCCATTTCAATTCGGACAAAGTTATTAATATTTTGATTTAAATAAACAAAGAAAAAAGATAAAAAGATGGTGACAAAAAATAAAATAATCCCAACTAATTGCTGAGTCAAGTTTAGATTTGAAAAAAATTCTTGACGTTTTTTCATCTTAACCTAACCTATATCCAAAACCATAAATAGTTGAAATATTTAAATCTGGCATTTTTCTTCTTAACTTTCTTAAAGTATCATCAATAACTCGATCAGATACAAGGTAGGAATCTTCCTTCCACACTTGTTCTAAAATTTGTTCACGCGAAAAAGCCGTTTGCGGGTTTTTTACAAATAGTAGCAGTAAATCAAACTCTTTAGTTGTTAGCTCAATTGATTGATCTTTTTGATAAATCATTCTTGAGGCTTCGTCAACTTCATAGCCATCAACAGTGATCCTGCGATTAAATGTATCGCGATAAGTTCTGCGAATAACCGCATTAACTCTTAAAACGAGTTCTTTTGGTGAAAAAGGTTTAGTAACATAGTCATCACTACCGCGCTCCAAGCCAATAATGCGGTCAAAGTCTTGGTCGCGAGCACTCATAAAAATTACTGGGACTTGCGGTGAGACAATCTTAATTTCATCAATTAAGTCAAAGCCACTTTTGTCATCTAGCATAATATCTAAAATCCATAAGTTAATGTCATCATCATTTATCGCAGCATAAGCTGACTCATAAGTAAAGTATTGACGAACTTCATATCCTTCTTGTTCTAAATACCGTTTTACAAGTTCATTTAAATCTTTTTCATCCTCGACTACACAAATTACCTTTTTCATTTTCTCACCTAAATTTTCTGATTGATTACTTCCATAATTTCCATAATACTATTGTGGACTATCTCTTCACTTTCAGCTTCAACCATTACTCTAATTAATGGCTCTGTACCACTAGCTCTAACCAAGACACGTCCATCATCATTTAAATCTGCACTAACTTTATCAATAATACTAATTACTTCTAAATCATTTAAAATTTCACTTGTGTCTTTAACTTTAATGTTAACTAACTCTTGTGGATAAATTTTTAAAGCTTCATTTAATTGTGAAAACTTCTTTTTAGCTTTAGCCATAATATTTAAAATTTCCAAAGAAACTACAAAGCTGTCTCCCATACTTGAAAACTCTCTTAAAATAATGTGACCTGATTGTTCACCACCAATTAAATGGTTTTCAGCCAACATTCGATCTAAAACATTTTTATCACCAACATCAGTAATGACACTTTTTATACCAAGCTTGCTTAAAGCTTTATGTAAACCTAAATTAGACATAACTGTAACAACTACACTGCCACTTTCTAACATATTGTTTTGTTGATAGTAATTAGCGATTGTATAAATAATTCCATCACCATCAATTAAATTACAATTATCATCAATAAGCATTATTCTATCACCATCACCATCAAAAGCTACACCCAAGTCAAAGTCTTGATTGGCCATAAAGTGTGTTAATGATTCCATATGGGTTGAACCACATTTGTCATTAATGTTTAAGCCATTGGGCTGATTGTTGATAATTTCAACGTCTAGATTAAATTCACGATACAATTCAGCTAAAAAGCTTGCTGAACCATTGGCAGCATCAACAGCAATACGATAATTAGATAGATCTTCAGTAAAATTCTTTTTTAAATAATCAACATACTGTCTTGATAAAGTTTCTCGATTATTAACAATACCAATGCGATCATCTAAACGATATGGAATCTCAATATTACCATCTAAATAACTTTCTATTTTATCTTGTAAAAAAGGATCAATCTTCAAGCCTTTTTCATCCATGATTTTTAAGCCATTATCTGAATAAACATTGTGTGAGGCACTAATCATAATCCCACCGACATAGTCATTGTTTTCTAATAAAAAAGAAACTAAAGGTGTTACCACAACGCCCAATAAATCAACATTACAACCAGAAGCCATAAGGCCACTAGCTAGAGCTGATTCTAACATTTGCCCCGATTTTCTAGTGTCACGACCAATTAAAAATTTAGCATCATTATCTTTTGCTAATTCATAACCTAAGTAGCGTCCAACCTTAAAAGCTAGCTCAGGTGTCAGCTTTTCATTTGCACGGCCTCTAATGCCGTCAGTTCCAAAATACTTCATTAGTTTTCAACTACTTCCATTTTAATTTCTCTAAATTGTAATTCATAATCTACAAGATATTTTGTAGATTCAACCAAAAGTGGCAACGTTGTAATCCCAGGGCTAACATTTGCCATATCAAAATATACTCTACCAAAATTCTCATTATCTATTTTCTCTAAATTTCTTTGTGTGCCATATAGAGTTACATCAATTTCTGCTTGATCAGGATTGTCTAATTTAATCTTGTAGCCTTGTGTGTTATTTTCAAAGGCAACAGGTAGAGCAACTAATTTTTTAGAAATTTTTTCACCAAGTTTTATGTCTAAATTAACTTTTGAAACACTAGCTTGTCTAATCCCACTTGGTAAAATGATATTTTCATAAATTTTAATGTCACCATCAATTTGAGTGGCATCAATATTTATTCTAATTTCATCAGTAGCGTCTAAGACAGCTTGACTTCCATAAAGATCAACTGATGAGTGATCCAAGGTAATAGTATCAATACTTTTATTATTAGGAATCTTACCTAAAGGCACAACTTTTATTTGCACAGTTTTTTTAGGTGAAGTTATTGGGACAGTAACTTTAACGATTTTTGGAATCAAGTCAACATTAACCTTTTCACCATCTGCATTATATGCAAACAATGGTGCTTCAACACTAAATGTTTCTGTTGCATCTTCAACATCAATTAAAGCTTTTACATAAGCAATTGATTCAGTGGTTTGAGCTGAAGCTCTAACCAAAACTTCTGTTGATTCAAATTCTGGCTCACCTGGGAAGTATCTTTCATCCATTTTATTAACATTTAAATAATCATGACTAATGCTAAATTTGCTTGTTTCTTTCTTTCTAATTCTAATTGTTGCACTTTCAGGCTTTGTAGTTGCAGTAACACGATTTGAAAAGTTAACAGGTGTAAACTTAATTGTATGTTCACCTGTTTGCAAACCGGAAAGATCTAAAACAACCTTTGTATTAGATTGATTTTTAGCTGCATTAACGTCAGCCGAATTTCTACCAGTTAAAATAACATCTACAGTTTTATCATAGCCAGTTACTTCATAAACATCTAAATCTGCATTTAAAGTTACGGCATGACTTTTTATTGTATAAGTTGAGTCTAAGGCTAAAAGTCCTGTATTACTAAAATTAAGCATCATATATAATGAGCCCGCTAAAATTAGTGAAATCGCCTTATCATATTTTGTACTAAATAAAAACTTATCAACGGCACCACTAAACCAGCCAAAAACTCTTTTTACTGATTTTTCAATTGATAGATAGGTTTCTTTAACACTTTGACTTCTATCCGCAATATTTTTAGCACGACGCGTTTTATCTTCAAGCTTTTTTAAATCTTTTTCAGCATTATTAGCTCGATTGTTTGTTTCATTATTTGCCATCTGTTTCACCTTCTTTGTCTTCAGGTAACTCTATTTGACTACTTTTTGAAAATTGTTTGATAATCCTTTTTGTTTCAGACTCTTCCTTTTTTTGTTGACGAATTTCTTTTTCGATTTGTGAAATTTTTTCCTCACTTGCATCAACTACAACTTTTTTTACTTCAAACTCATGTTCTTGTTGAAATAAAACTTTGTGTAAATAAGCTGTAAGCTCTTTAGCCGAAATTAGTGACATCCGACCTTGTTGCGCAACTGAAATTAAACCTGTTTCTTCTGAAACTATAATAGTCACTGAATCACTCACTTCACTAATTCCAATACCGGCGCGATGTCTTGCCCCATACTTTGATGGTAGCCACTCATCTGTTGGTGGAAAAAACACAGAAGCAGCCGCTAAACGGTTGCCTTGAATAATTACCGCTCCATCATGAAGTGGTGTGCCCACAACAAAAATACTACTTAAAATCTCTTTACTTACTATTGAATTTAAAGTTGTACCGGTTTTTATATAATCAGCCAATGATATATCTTGTTCAATGGTAATTAGCGCCCCTGTTTTTTCTGAAGCTAGTTGGGTTGTCGCTAAAACTATTTCATTAATTAAGCGTTCTCGCTCTGATATTGACAGCGTTGATGCTGTAGTAAAAACACTTGATTTACCCAAGCGTTCCAAGACTGATCTAATTTCTGGTTGAAAGATAATGATAATTGCCAAAATACCCCAAGTCATAAATGTTTCAGTAAAAACTTGGACTGTTTCAAAGCCTAAAACTTTTGCTACAAAGTTTGCAACCATAACAAAAATTATGCCCTTAAAGATTTGAATAGTTCTAGAATTATTTCTAATTATCCTTAGTGCATAATGGATTATGACTGCCATTATTAATATATCTAACAAAACTCGCCCAAGTGATAATATCTTTGGGAGTGTTATAAATTCTAGCATAGGTTACCTCCTAATAATATACGCTATTATTATAACATACTAATAGCTATTAATTTTTCAATAAAGCCAATTTTAAATCATCAAAGCAGACTTATTTGCTAATTATGGTATGATTTATTCAAGAATTAAATAGAAGATATATAAGTAGAGAAAGAGTGATTAAATGAAATCAATTGTATTAGCAGGTGGATGCTTTTGGGGAGTAGAAGCATATTTAAAAAAGATTGAAGGAGTAGAATTTACAGAAGTTGGTTATGCCAACGGCGAATCAATTGCACCATCTTATGAGGATGTTTGTAATAATAGTGGCCATGTTGAAGCCGTTCAAGTTTGCTTTAACTCAGAAGTAATTTCAACAAGTCGTTTGATTAATTTGTTTTTTGATATTATTGACCCCTTAGCGATCAATAAACAAGGTAATGATGTTGGTGTTCAATATCGTACCGGCATTTATTGGCAAACCAATGCTCAAGAAAAAGTAATCGAAAAAGAAATTGAAAAATTATCAGATAAGCTAAATGAAAAAGTAATGGTAGAAGTTTTACCTTTATTGAATTTCTATCGAGCTGAGGATGAGCATCAAAATTATTTGGATAAAAATCCTAATGGTTACTGCCATATTCCTAAAAGCAAATTGGAAAAAGTCATCCCAGCCCAATCTTGATAAAAAATTAAGTCACGACGCCTAGAATAATTTTGGCGTCGTTTTCTATGTCAACAACTAAATCAGTGCAATCAGTATCATTAATTAGCCACAATAAGATATGACCAACAAGGTTATTTAATAAAATCTTTGATAATTGTTTGGGAGTTGCCATATTGGTAATTTCTTTTTCACTTTGGGCTTTAACAATTAAATCTAGTTCAATCATTTTAATTTTATTGGCAAGCTTTATATCAAATTTAAAGGTGCCTTTATTGTCAGTGAGATTGCTAATAACAAGCTGTTTGGAAATGTTTTTGCCAACATGCATAAAATGTTCAATCCGCGGACGATATAAGGCAAAAAGTTTTTCTAAATTTGAATCTTGATCAAGCATTGAGGCAAACATGTTAAGCGTTATTTCATTTGGCATATTATAAAAATCTTCTAAAATATCTTCTTTAGAATCAAAATGATAATAAAAAGTTCTTTTAGATAGGCCAACTTGTTTAATTATTTCATTAACCGATACATCATTAAAGCCACGCTCACTAAAAAGTTTTAATGCTGCATCAATGATTATTTGTTTGGTGCTAACTGCCATAAAATCATCCCCTATTTCAAGTAACACAATAACATATGTGTTACCGATGTGCAAGTATTCTTGCACCATTGACACAAGTGTGTTACCGTGGTAACATTACCGTAGTATAAATCTCGAAAGGAAAGTGTTTATGTCAAAAATATTCAGATATACAAAAAAACACACTTTAGCTTTTCTCTTAATAATTGTTTTATTATTTACTCAGGCCCAAGCAGAATTATCGCTACCTGGTCTTATGAGTGATATTATTAGTTTTGGTATTCAAAACAATGGTATTACTTCAGTGATCCCTGACGCTATTAGTGAAGAAAAGTTTGATAAAGTGTTGTTATTTTTAGATGATCAACAAAGCAGTGATGCTACTGCGACTTTTAATTTAATTAATCCAAATATGGCTACTGCTGAACAAATTAAAAAATTTCCAGCCCTAGCTAATAAAAGTCTTTACATCAAAGATAAAAGTATTACACCATCAAAAAATTTAGAGGATGGCTTTTTATTTTCAATGGCCATCATTACCTCAATTGATAATAATATTATTTTAGTAGATAATTTAATTCAACTACCAGCAGGTATGACATTTTATGAAGCTTTTAATGTAATGCCACAGCCACAGCGTTTAAATGCTATAAGTGAGCTTAAATCAAGCACAGATCAAATTGGTGAACAAATGCTTTTAGGTGTTGCCTTTAAATTTATTAGTGAAGAGTACACTGATTTGGGTGTAAATATGGAAAAACTACAAAGTGACTATATAATTTCTGTTGGTATTAAAATGCTTGGTATAACATTACTAAGTGTAGCCGCAGCCTTTTTAGTTGGCTTTTTTGCTTCAAGAGTTGCAGCTAGAATTGCTAGTCAAATTAGAAATGATGTCTTTAGTAAGGTTGCAAATTTAAATGCAGCTGAATACAGTGATTTCTCCACTGCCTCCCTAATTACACGCACAACTAATGATGTCCAGCAAATCCAACAATTTATTGTTATGTTTATGCGAATTGTAATCTATGCCCCAATTATGGCAGTTGGAGCTGTTTTAAAAGTTTTACAATCAAATCAACAAATGACATGGATCATTGCAATAACGGCCACTGTCGTAGTTTTATTAATGCTTGCAAGTTTTTCTCTAATTGTACCAAGATTTACAATTATTCAAAAATTAGTCGACAAATTAAACTTAGTAACCAGAGAATCATTGAGTGGAATTATGGTCATTCGTGGTTTTGATACACAAGATTATCAAGCTAAAAAGTTTGACGAGGTCAATCGAGAAGTTGTTAAAAACCAATTATTTGTTGGTAATGCCTTTGCAGTTGTTAGACCATTTTTAGAATTTTTATTAAATGCAACTATCTTAGTCATTATTTGGTTTTCAGCCAAGCAAATTGACTTAGGGCAAATGCGCATTGGAGACATGACCGCCTTTATTCAATATACAATGCAAATAATGATGTCATTTATAATGATATCGTTAATGGCTATTATGATTCCTAGAGCCGCTGTTGCGATTAAAAGAATTTTTGAAGTTTTAGATAAAGAGATTACAATTATTAATCCTGTTGATCCAATAAAATTAGAAACTGCAAATAAAGCTGAAATCTTCTTTGATGATGTCTTTTTTAGATATCCAAATGCTGAAGCTGATGTTATTAGTAATTTGAGTTTTATTGCAAAACCGGGAACTGTTACTGCCTTTATTGGAAGTACTGGGTCTGGTAAGTCAACTCTAGTCAACTTAATACCGCGCTTTTATGATGTGACTGGTGGTGCTATTAAAATTAATGGCACTGATATTAAAGATGTAGATATAAAAGATTTAAGAGATCAAATCGCCTTTGTACCACAAGTCGCTAATTTATTTAGTGGTAGTATTGCCTCTAATTTACAAATGGGTAAAGATAATGCAAGTGAACAACAAATGAGAAGTGCCCTTGATATTGCTCAAGCTAGTGAGTTTGTTTACCAGCGCCAAGATGCAATCAATGCTGATGTATCTCAAGGTGGAACAAACCTCTCTGGTGGTCAAAAACAAAGATTAAGTATTGCTCGAGCACTAATGAAAGATTCAAACATTTTAATCTTTGATGACACTTTTTCAGCCTTAGACTTTAAAACTGACTCACTAATTAGAGAACAATTAGCCAATCACACCAAAGAGCGACAAGCAACTGTACTAATTGTTGCCCAGCGAGTTTCATCAATTATGGACAGTGATCAAATCATTGTTTTAGATAAAGGGCTTGCCTGTGGTGCCGGAACGCATCAACAATTAATGCAAAGCTGTCCAGTTTATCAAGAAATTGCCAGCTCACAGTTAAGCGAGGAGGAATTAGCAAATGTCAAAAAATAAAAAAACACAAACAAAACAATCCTCACCAACTATGGGACCAGGCCATGGTCGCTCTGGTAAAATTGCTGAAAAGCCAAAAGATATAAAATATTCCTTCAAACGCTTACTAATAGTTTTAAAACCTTTTAGAGCAAAATTAATTATTGCAATTATTCTTTCCGTTTTAGCAACAGTTTTATCTATTATTGGACCAAAGGTTTCAAGTAGAATTATAACTATTGTTGCTGATGGACTATTTGCTAAAGTTAGTGGTAGTGGTGTTATTGACTTTGATCAAATTTTAAAAATTATCCAAGTCATGTTAGTAATTTATGCTGGATCATTTGTCTTTAACTTTACACAAAGACTTTTAATGAATAAGATAACTCAAGACATTGCTTATAAGTTAAGAGTTGATATTACAAGTAAGATTAATCGATTACCACTTAAATACTTTGATAAAAAAACTCATGGTGAAACATTGAGTGTTGTAACCAATGATGTTGATACTATTGCTACTAGTTTAAATGAGAGTTTAACCAATATTATTACATCAGTTACTGCCGCAATTGGAATTATCATTATGATGTTGTCAATTAGTTGGCAAATGACTCTTGTTACACTAATCACTTTGCCTTTATCATTATTTTTATTATCATTTATTATTAAAAATTCACAAAAATACTTTGTGGCACAACAAAATCACTTAGCAACCCTTAATGGTCACATTGAAGAAGCTTATGGTGGTCACACAGTTATTAAAGCTTTTAATTATGAAGACAAGTCAATTCAACAATTTAATGTTTACAATCAAAACTTATATGAAAGTGGCTGGAAGGCTCAATTTCTGTCTGGTTTAATGCAACCAATTATGGGCTTTGTTGGAAATGTTGGTTATGTCTTTGTCGCAATTTTAGGTGGCTACTTAGCTGTTAGAAACTTAATTAGTATTGGTGACATTCAAGCCTTTATTCAATATGTCAGAATGTACAACCAACCAGTTGCTCAACTTGCTCAAGCTTCCAATGTAATTCAATCAACCCTTGCTGCATCTGAACGTGTCTTTAACTTTTTAGACGAAAAAGAAGTGAGTGCTGATGTAATAGTTGGAGCAAATACAGAAAATATTAGTGGTCGTGTTGTCTTTGAAAATGTTCAATTTGGCTACAATGAAAATGAAATGATCATTAATAACTTTAATATGGAAATTTATCCAGGACGTAAAATTGCTATTGTTGGGCCAACTGGAGCCGGAAAAACTACCTTAGTTAACTTGCTGATGCGTTTTTATGAACTTAACAGTGGAGCTATATACATTGACAATACAAATATCACTGACTTTAAACGCAGTGACTTAAGAAGACTCTTTGGTATTGTTTTACAAGATGCTTGGCTATTTAATGGTAGTATTATGGACAACTTGAGATTTGGAAATTTAGAGGCAACTGATCAACAAGTCATTGATGCTGCAGATCGAGCTTATGTTGACCATTTCATTAAAACTTTAGAACATGGTTATCAAACTGAAATCAATGAAGAATCAAGTAATATTTCTCAAGGTCAAAAACAATTACTCACAATCGCTAGAGCCTTTTTAGCTGATCCAAAGATTTTAATCCTTGATGAAGCAACATCATCAGTTGATACAAGAACTGAAGTCTTGATTCAAAAAGGTATGGCCAAATTAATGGAAGGTCGTACAAGCTTTGTGATTGCTCATCGACTCTCGACAATTCGTGATGCTGATGTTATCCTAGTTATGGACCACGGAGACATCGTAGAAGTTGGTAATCATAAAGAGCTATTAGCAGCTAATGGCTTCTATGCTCAACTGTATATGAGCCAATTTGAAGATGGTGAAGTATAAAAAGTGGGCAACCACTTTTTTTCTTTAAAGGAGACAATAACTATGGACAATACTAATATACATATAATTGAATATAAAGATAAACAAATAATTTTAGTGGGTACAGCTCACGTATCAAATGATAGTGCCGACTTGGTTAGAGCAGCAATAGAGTTTTATACACCAGACAACATTTGTATCGAGTTAGATAAAGATCGCTACTTTGCCCTAGAAAATCCAGAAGCCTGGAAAAAAACTGACTTGCTAAAAGTTATTAAAGACAATAAGGCCATGCAACTTTTGGCCAATACAATCCTAAGCAGCTACCAAAGACGCATGGCTGAGCAAATGGATAGTGAGGTTGGCTTAGAAATGATCACGGCAATTCAAATGGCCAAATCAAACAATATCGAGTTAACAATGGCTGATCGAAATGTCAACATCACTTTTAAAAGGATTTGGCGCTCACTTGGTATAAGTGATAAATTTAAATTACTGACAGCCTTTATCGGCAGTATTTTTGATGGAGACGATCAAGAGATAAGTGAAGCAACAATAGAACAAATGTTAGAAGAAGATATTTTGACTGCATCACTTAGTGAAATTAGAAAAGAGCTACCAATCATTGCTAAAATCTTAGTCGATGAGCGTGATCAATACTTAGCTCATTCAATTAAAAATGCCAAGGGTAATAAAATTTTAGCCGTTGTCGGTGGTGCTCACATACCAGGTATAAAAAGTGAAATAGAAAAAACTCAAGACATTGAAAAAATAACTTTTATTCCAGAAAAAAAGCCATACACAAAAATCTTTGGCTGGCTAATTACAATTGGGTTTTTAACTCTTTTTGCCCTATCATTTAAACAAGGCTTCAATGAAGGAGTTAAAACAGTTGCTATGTGGTCATTATGGTCAGGAGGGCTTGCAGCCCTTGCTACAATGATTTTAAATGCTCATCCCCTAACTGTCTTAGCAACATTTCTAACTGCACCCCTAGCCGCTTTAAACCCAGTTATAGCTGTCGGCTTTATAGCTGCCACAGTAGAAGCAAACCTTAGAAAACCAACTGTAAGAGATGTCGACAACATTAATGAAGATATCAAATCATTTAAAGGCTGGCGAAAAAATCGCTTCATTAAAACTTTGGCACTTGTCTTTGTAGCAAATTTAGGCAGTGTATTGGGACAGTTCATCAGCAGTCTATCTATTATTAGAAATTTATTTTAAACAAAAAGCTTCCTTGGAAGCTTTTTT